>Ga0193726_1001856_pt1 | contig 15433 bp, 13 predicted proteins | sample H2c1metaG_FD_144928 | JGI IMG/M metagenome (GOLD analysis project Ga0193726, IMG submission 144928) | Soil microbial communities from a riparian zone of the East river system, Colorado, United States - H2c1 | ecosystem: Environmental > Terrestrial > Soil > Riparian zone | place: USA: East River... | reverse complement strand
AACCGCGAAGTCATTCTGGTCGGAGATGTTTCCCACGATTCATCGCCAGCGAGTAAATGGAAAACGCTGGCGGAACTCACGGCGGCCGGAAGCACGGTTGTCTTTCTCTCTCAGGAGGCATTCAGGCGCGACAAGCGGGAAGCGGCGTGGCTGCCTTTGGCCAACAAAGGTCGCATTGATAATTTCAACGATTGGCTTTACCACAAGGAGTGTGTAGCCAAGCCCCATCCGATCTTCGAGGGTCTGCAGGGAAAGGGAATGCTTGATTGGTATTACTACGGGCCCATGTGGCCCCACCATGTTTTTGAAGGACAGGACACCCCTGACGAGGTTGTCGCCGCATCGTTCGCCGCGGGCTATTCAACGGCCGGGGGCTACGCATCCGGAGTCCTTCTCGGGTCCTACAAATTCGGTGCCGGCCGGTTCTTCGTCAATTCGTTTCCCATCCTCGAGAATATCGACAAGCATCCAGTCGCCGACCGCTTGTTGCTGAATTTGATCAGGCACGCCGCCACTTCCGCAACCGGCTCCGCGGTCGCTATGCCGGCAGATTTCGAAGCACGGCTTAAGGAAATCGGATATGCCGATTAATACTTCGGACTGGCCGGCGAGGATCAGGAGTCCGTTTTGGCGTTCCTAGGGATTGATCTCGGGACATCTTTTATTAAGGTTGCGATTCTGGATCTCGATGCCTCTCAGCTGCAGCAGATTCGGCGAATCCCTTTCCCCGAACCGAGGAAGAATGCCGACCCCCGTCGGGTGGAGTTCGATCCGGGGGTTATCGTGGCCGCGGTCAGGAAGCTCGTAGCTGAGCTGGCGGCGTTCCCCGTGACCTACCAGGGTGTGGTCCTGTGCACCCAGATGTCCTGCCTGGTGCTGATGGACCAACGGGGAGAGGCCCGCTCCAACTGCATCGGATGGCGCGACCAGCGGGCGCTTGAGCCCCATCCTTCCGGGTCTGGGTCCTACCACCAGGTCCTGAAACAGCGGCTGACCGAGCAACGGAAGCGTGAGCTGGGGAATGAACTGCCTCCGGGCTCACCCATCTCTTTCCTTTTCTGGATGGCTGAACGGGGTGTGCTGGAGCCGGGTCTGGTGCCGGTTTCGCTCGCTGATTTTGTACTCAGCACACTGTGCAGTTCTCCCCCCAGCGTCGAGAGCACCAATGCCATGGCGTACGAACTGCTGCGCCTCGAAACTCTGAGCTGGCACAACGAGGTCATCCAGGAATTGGGGCTGGACAAGCTTCGCTGGCCTCCCATCCGCAGCCATGGCGAGGTGGTCGGTCACATGAAAGTCGGAGCCAACACCGTCCCTTGTTACACGGCGGTTGGCGACTATCAATGCGCTCTTGCCGGAGCCCTGATCGGTGAGGACGAACTTTCACTCAACATTTCTACCGGCTCTCAAGTCAGCCGTAAAACCAGGCATCTCGTTCTGGGGAACTATCAGACCCGTCCTTTTTTCGACGAGACGTTTACCAACACGTTTTCGCATCTGCCCGCGGGGCGGTCGCTCAATGTGTTGGTGGATCTGCTGAGCGAAATACCGCGACATTCAGGAGTCGCAAATCCCGACCCATGGGAGTACATCGCGCGCGCCGCGGCAGCAGTTGATCCCACCGACCTCGAGGTGAAGCTCGGTTTCTTTCCCGGGCCTTCGGGCGAACAGGGTTCGATCTCGAACATCCGGGAACAGAATTTAACCGTGGGAACTCTGTTCCGGTCTTCGTTTGAAAACATGGCGCAAAACTATTACGACTGCGCGCTGCGTATCTGGCCAGATCGCTCGTGGAAAAACATTGTCTTTTCGGGTGGGCTTGCCCGCAAACTCAAACTGCTGCGCAACATCATCGAACAGCGCTTTGAGACCAGCTCCCGCTTGTGTCCACTCGAAGAAGACACCATGTTGGGCCTGATGGTGTTGGCGAAGGTATTCAGTCACCGCGCCGGGTCCGTCCAGCAGGCGATGGACGAATTCAGGCGTTACTACAGCGCAAATCGCGATGCGGAACAATGAAGGAGGGCTCTCCCATGCCCTGGTCCAAGGAAAAGGCTCTTGCCCTGATTCGTGAGGTTGCAGTGATTCCGGTAATACGCGTGTCCACGCGCGAACAGGCAATCTGCGCGGTGGAAGGCATCCTCGACGCCGGTATCATGACGGTCGAAATTACACTGACGGTTCCCGGCGCCATCCAGATCATTGAAGACCTGGCAAAAAAGTATGGCCAGAACTTGCTGGTCGGCGCTGGAACCGTGCTGGACGCCGAGACCTGCCGTCTGGCCGTCCTGGCCGGCGCCGAGTTTGTTGTCAGCCCGGTCTTTGATGTGCGGGTGCTCGAGATGGCCCGGACTTATGGAAAGATTTGCATGCCCGGGGCCCTGACTCCGACCGAAGCGCTGATTGCATGGCAAGCGGGCGCTGATCTGGTGAAGATATTTCCCTGCAATTCGGTGGGAGGCCCATCGTACATACGGGCGCTCAGGGGACCATTCCCGCAAATGGAGATCGTGGTCACCGGCGGCGTTAATTTGGAAAATGTGGGGCAATTCCTGGCTGCCGGAGTTGCCGCGGTTGGTGTCGGCGAAATCATCTTCACGCGCGAAGCCATCCAGGCCGGCGATATCGGCGCCATCACTGCGAACGCTCGCCGTTTTCTCGAAGCGCTCAGGTCCGCACGATCGAAGGAATAGACTACTGAGGCGCGCCTTGCCCGCCGGCCAGCTTTCTCAATTGATCGGTCGCCACACCGCGGACCGGTTCCGGACCCAACTCAGCAGCGCGGCGCAGCTTTTGTTCCGCATCATTCTTCCTGCCTGCCGAGGACAGCGCCAGCCCGAGTCTGAGGAACTGCACGCCCTCGGGTTTGGGAACAAGGCTGATTGCCATTTCGAATTCCCCGATGGCCTGCTGCGATTGCCCACGCTGCAACGCGACTACCCCCAGCACGCCATGAGCCTGTGACTGCATCTGGTGTTTGCGAACATCCCACTGTTCCATGGAAAGTTCGCGCGGAATTCGAATTTTGGCGATTTCCTCCAGAGCCCGATGAGCGTAGGACTCTGCCTGCGCCAGGAGTTTCGTCCGGTCCGGTCGCCCGGCCGCACGGGTTGCCATGGCCGGGGCCAGCTCCAGCAAGGTATTCACGCTGTCGGGATCTGCAGCCAGAGCTTTCAGCCCGGCTGCAAGCATCCCGGCGAAGTCGTTCAGCCGTTCGAAGGCCGGAAGCTGATACTGATAAGCCGCACCCAGCAACTCGGATGTGGGGAACCCGGCAATAAAAGCTTTTGCTTTTTGCAGCAGGACGCGGTCATCGGTTGCACTCACAATTTCCAGGTAAGAATCCAGTTCCTCCTGCGATCTTGCCTGTGCCGCCCGCCCTGGGCTGGACAGAGGACCGAATTGTGCCAGAAGGCCCGCAGGTATCCCGAGCAGCGCGAGCGAGACAACCACCGCGAGGCAGCGGCTAGTCGCGGTCATAGAGTGTTTTTACCTCTTGAAACGATTTCAGTGCTGGCGCGGCCCGAGGGTCGCCTGCCTGCCGGTAGAGCTTGTAGAGAAAATAACGGGAGGTGGAATCATTCGGGTTTTTAGCCGTCGCCGACTCCGCTTCCCGGATGGCGTCCGGCAGGTTTCCCAAGCGCTCATAGACTCTCGCCAAAATCACATGGTTGGAATATTCATCGGGTTCGAGGCTGACCGCCTTCTTTGCGAATTCCAAAGCTGCTTCGGGCTTATCGTCAACCAGCAATCGCGCCATACCCTGATAAGGCCAGCCGAACGGATCGCCATTTTTCTCGACCAGGCTTATGGCCTTGGTGTAGCGATCACGCGCTTCCCCAAGTTTTCCCAGTTGCTCGAGGCAGTTCCCTGCCTGGTAAAGACTCTTCCAATCGTCAGGATGAAGTTGCAGCGCCTTCTCAAACATCTCCAGGGCACCCGAGACATCCGCCCGGATGGTCCAGCGATAAAGGCCCAGGTAGAAATACGGATTCGAATCGCGCGGGTCCAGAGCGGCTGCCTTTTTCATCTGCTCTTCAAACAGCACAAACTGATTCAGGTCGTAGTAGGCCAGGGCCAGGCCTTCGTGGGAAAGAGCGGTATTCAAGCCCAGCTTTTCGGCACTGCGAAATGCCTGGACCGAACCTACAGCTTCATGCAATTTAAGACGCGAAATTCCAAGCCAGTAGAGCGCAGTGGGATCACCAGGCTGTTTGCGGTGGGTCTCGCCGGCCAATGCAGCCACTTCCTTCCAGCGGTTGGAGCGGGCCAGTTCGGAGATGGAAGAGTGTGGATGGAGCACCGCGCCCGGCGAGTCGGGAATCGCTTGGTTTCCCTGCGCGGATTGGGCGGGGAGCATCGCCCTCAGCAACAGTACCAATCCGGCGATCGAGGATATCCCCTTCATTGCTTCCACGGAGCCCACATCTCGATGGTAGATGCTTCGATACGCGTGAGCAACAGGGTGGAACGCGCGAATCGCCGCCTCGGCCGCGAGACCCGCCGTTCGATTCGCAACCGCGATCCGCCCTCACGATTCGCTTTCACTGGCAAAGACAGCGGCTGCGCCGGCCAAGACCATGCCTCCCGGCTTACTTGGGCGTTGAGAGTTTCACCGTGACCGTCTTCACTTCCGTGTATTGCTGCAATCCGTATTCGCCGAGCTCGCGGCCGATTCCGGATTGCTTGAAGCCGCCAAAGGGAGCGCCCGCGTCAAACACGTTGTAGCAATTGACCCAAACCGTTCCCGCCCTGACATTGTTCGCAATCGCGTGCGCCTTGCCGATGTCACGCGTCCATACCGCGGCCGCGAGGCCGTACACCGTGGCATTAGCACGCTTCACCACCTCATCGACGCTCTTGAACTTGATGATACTCATCACCGGTCCAAAGATTTCTTCCCGTGCGATCTTCATGTTGTCCTGCACGTCGGCAAAAACCGTGGGCTCGACGAAGTATCCCTTATCGCCGAATCGTTTGCCGCCAGCCAGCAGCGAAGCTCCCTCTTTCTTCCCCGATTCGATATAGGAGAGGATCTTCTCCATCTGCGTTTCGTCCACCTGCGGCCCCTGGTCGGTGGTGCGATCAAAGGGATTACCAACAACGCGTTTTTTGGCTTTGGCAACACTGCGCTCGACAAACTCGTCGTAACACTTCTCCTCTACAAACAGTCGCGATCCGGCGGTGCAGCATTGACCGTGATTGAAGAACAAGGCAAAGTGCGCACCCTCGATGGCTTCTTCGAAATCGGCGTCGGCAAACACGATGTTGGGGCTCTTGCCTCCGAGTTCGAGCGAGACCCGCTTCAGGTTTGATTGCGCGGCCGCTTCCATGATGAGGTGTCCGACTTCGGTCGAGCCGGTGAAGGCAACCTTGTCGATATCCATGTGCCGCGCGATCGCGGCACCAGCGGTCGGGCCGTATCCCGGCAAAATGTTGACGACACCAGGGGGAAATCCCGCCTCAACCGCGAGTTCGCCGATGCGCAGCGCGCTGAGAGGAGTCTGCTCGGCGGGCTTCAGAACGACGGTGTTCCCGGTAGCAAGCGCCGGCGCCAGCTTCCACGCCTGCATCAGCAAGGGAAAATTCCATGGGATAATCTGGCCGACCACTCCTACCGGTTCGTGGCGCGTGTAACAAAAATATTCACCGGCGATCGGGATGGTCTTGCCTTCGACCTTATCGGCCCACCCCGCATAGTACCGGTAGCAGGCGATCGTCAGCGGGAGGTCCGCGGCGCGGGCCACATGGTAGGGTTTGCCGTTGTCCAGAGTTTCCAGGTGGGCAAGCTGGTCCGCATTCGCCTCCACCAAGTCCGCAAAACGGTTCAGCAGGCGGCCGCGTTCGGCAGCCGACATCTTTCTCCACGGTCCTTCAAATGCGCCGCGGGCGGCCTTCACGGCCTGGTCGACGTCGGCCGCATCGGCTTCGGCGACCCGGCAAATCTCCTCGCCGGTCGAGGGATCGAATGTGGGGAAGGTTTTTCCAGACAAGCTGTTGACCCACTGATTATTGATGAGAATCCTGGTTTGCAATCCGGACGGTACCTTCGGCTCAACTCGTGGCAGAACAGTTGTCACGTTTCCCCCTCCAACAGAAAAATTGTCATGCTGCGATCCAAAAAGCCGTGGGCTACTTCTGAGCAGAGCGCTTGTAAGTAAGCACGGCCGCGCGCATCTTGTCTTGCAGTGAAACCGTCAGACCTTGGTGCATCAATTCCTGCCCGGTCAAGGTCTGCGTGCCGGGCTCGTCCACATTTGTGATTTCGTAGCGAGCGTCAGCTTGCAGACCACGAAGTTCAAGCTGCGCGGAATTCGACGGGCTGTTCGATCGGCGAAATGCCTGCACCAGCCCTTCGCCGCGATCCGGACGATCGAATTGCCACGCCATCCAGGCATGATCGGAAGGATCGTACGCAGTCAGCGGATAGTAGTCGCCCAGATAGTTTTCCGCAGCCGCGCGCCATTGACCTATTGCCTTGCGGATCCAGTCATAGTCGAGATCGTGGCGCCGGAGGTCCCAGACCACGTTGATCTGGGGCCCCCACGAGCTACGAAATACGTAATTGTCGCGAGCTCCATTCGGAGAACCAAAGTAAGGGACCCAGAACGACATCCCGTAGGTAATGTTTTGCTGACCCACCGGCTCGTAGGAATAATCGCTGCGATGCATGGGGACAGCACGACGCAGGGTTTCCAGATCGTCCCGCCGTCCGCCCGACGCACAGGTATCAATCAGAACATTCGGGTGCAGCTTTTGCAGCTCGTCAAGGTATTCCAGAAATCCCATCGCATACTTGTTCTCGGTAATGCCCTGCCGGTCGGGGGCGTCGGTCTCGCGCCAGAAAGGCAGCGGGGCGATATTGAAATCGATACGGTAAACATCGACGGCTTGCCGGGTGATGAATTGATCCAAATAGGAAACCACCCACTTGACAGCTTCCGGGTTTCCCAAATTCAGCAAGCGCTGACCCCGCCGCTCTTCCTGGTCACTCTTGAGCAGCCAATCGGAATGCTTCTCCCAGAGCCAGCTTCCACGAGTGACCCGCTCCAGTTCGAACCAGGCAATCGATTGGATTCCCATCGAGTGCGCATCGTCATCGACCGGACGCAGGCCGTTCGGGAAACGCTTGGGATCGATCTCCCAGGTCCCGGTGTTGGGCCAGGTTCCGTTGCTGACATACCACCCCGCGTCCATCCACCAGTAGTCGATCTTGATTTTTTCCTGGCGATAACGATCGAGAAAGAGCTTCTGGCTCGCTTCGTCCGCGCGCGACATCTCGGCGTACCAGGGGGCGCTTGAGGCAGCCAGCTTGGGCGTGAGAGGCTGGCCTGCGGGGCGCGGCAGATTGTGGGCGAGCATCCATTTCCGCCATACGTTCTGGCCCCGAACCCAGTCGCCGGTCCAGAACAAAGCGCTGTCATGGGGGAACGGACTTTCTCGCCGGGCAGAAGTTTGAAATGAGTCAGTTCCTGGCCTGCCTGTACACGAACGCTGCGGCTATCGTCGCGGCCGAAGTTCGCCGCCCACTGCCCCGGCCAGCCCAGACCGACGATGACGCCCTTGTCGCCCTGCTCGATGTTGAAGTAGCAGAGGGCATTGTCGGTCGGACGCCCGCCCGATGTAGCAATGTGCTTTTCAATCTTGGGAGTCAGCTTGAGTTCGTTGGGCTGGAAGTCGACGGCCTGCGCCGGACTCCCGCGAAAATGGTGCAGCGTAAACTCATTCCCCGCGCTTCTTTGAAACCAGGTATCGACGGCTTGAATGTTCTCGAGGATGGGCGTGTCGGCCGAACCAGTGTTCTCGAAAAACAGGGTCCACTCCACCACGGGGAAATCGTGGTATTCGACTCCTGTCCAGCGCACCACCAGTCCGGTAGCAGGATCCTTGAAAATTGTGCTGTACTGAGTTCGATTTCCATCGAGCTCAGTGACCGCACGCTGCTTCGACCATCCGGTCAGGAGTTCCGCGGAAGACCTGCCGCCATAAATAAATGAGAAAGGCAGGGCCGCAGTAAACGGTTCGGCTGGCGCCCCCAACGGCATGTCTCCCAGCCATACCGTACTGCCGTTTTCCAGCGTGACTCTGGCATCCGCCCAGACCGCTTCCCCGCACCATTCTTTTCGCCGGTCCTGTCCGTTCTGCAGGGTGAACTCCGAGGCTCCGCCTAGGTCTGCCTTCACGGTGAGTCCAGCGGCGCCGACTTTCACCACACGGGGTGGAAACACGACTCTGTCGCCGGCTTTGACCGAGAATTCCTGGCTGCTGTTGGTGTAGCCGCAGCCGGCGTAGCTGCTGTCGAGTCCGACCACGGCCTCCAATGCCTTTGCCGGAGACGTGAGGTGGACGACGACACCCTGGGCGCCATTCAGGTACAGTCCGCGCTCGTACAAAGTGTTGAAAATTCGCAGCGGACGGCCCTCACCGGTGGTGTACAGGCCTTCGCCGATTTCGTGATCGGCCCGGACATTGCGCTCGATGGCTCCCCGCTCGCCCAGGAGCGTCAGGTAGTTTTGGGCGGGGACGGGTTCGATTTTTTCAGCGAATTTGGCCGCGACCCAGCGCTTCGCCTCCGCTTGCTCCTCGCGGTTCACTTCTACCGCCAGCGCCGACGAAACCAGAGTGGTGTGCAACAGAAACAGGCAGAGAATCAAGTTTGCTTTCCCGCTCTGTTTCATTCGCTTCCTCTCACAAGGCAATTCAGTTCGAAGTCGAGGTTGTGCCCACCCGCCTGTAAGTGACCAACGCTGATTCCGGTGCCCGCTTCAGGTGGATTTCAAGACCTTGATCCATCAACTCTTGCCCAGAAAACTCCTGACTTCCAGAAACATCGAGATTGGTGACGGCATAGCGGGCCGCAGGATCCAGCCCCTGGAGCTTGAATCGCGCGGTCTCATAAGCGCTGCGGGAGCGGCGAAAGGCTTCTACAAAACCTTCTCCCGCTTCCGGGCGATCAAACTGCATTGCACCCCAAACATCATTCGACAAACTGTAGGAAGTGAGCGGATAGAAGTCGCCATAGTAGTTGGGCGAGATGGTGCGCCACTGCTTGATCAGGGTCCGCATGGCGTCCGTATCGCCGTCTTTTCTGCGCAGGTCCCACGAAGTGATCACTCCGGGCGTCATCTGGCTGCGGAAAACATAGGGATCAACGCCGCTGGTGCCGGTTCCGAAATAGGGGATCCACTGGGCCATTCCGAGAGTCTGCATCTGCTGACTGATGGGCTCGCCCGGCTCCAGCAGATAGTCGCTGCGGGTGAGTGGAACGGCGCGGCGAAGCGTATCGATGTCATTGCGGCGGCCGCCGCTGGCGCACGAGTCGAGCAACATGCCGGGATGGCGGCGGCGAAGCTCGTCCCAGTAGGCAAGGTAGCCGGCGACGTAGCGGATTTCCGTGATCCCCTGCCGGTCCGGCGCATCATTGGCGCGCCAGTAGTTCAGCGGGTCCATGTTGAAATCCTGGCGATATAAATCAATGCCCTGTTCGGTGATGATCTTGTCAACGTGGTCCGTCATCCACTTCAGCGCGTCTGGATTGCCGAAGTTGAACAGGCGCCATTCCGGATCGTAGAGCTGGTCGCCGGGATGGGGAGGGGGAGTGAGCAGCCACTCGGGATGGTGTTCATACAGCCATGTGCCCTTGGTCACGCGCTCGGGCTCAAACCAGAGAATAATTTTTATTCCGTTGGCGTGCGCGTGGTCACTGACCTCTTTCAGACCATTGGGGAAACGCTTGCTGTCCACTTCCCAGGTTCCGACGTTCACCCAGCTGCCGTTGTTCGTATACCATCCCGCATCCATCCAGAAATAATCAGGGTGCAGTTTTTCGGCGATGTAGCGGTCGATGAACATCTTCTCATCGGCCGCGGTCGCCTCCGTCATTTCCACGTACTCGCGCGAAGTGTTGCCCGCCAGCTGCGGTGGCGGCAACTTGCCCCCGGGATGCGGCATGTTGTGGGCCTGCATCCACCGGCGCCATATGTTTTGCGAGCGTCTCCACTCGCCCTTCCAGAATTGCATTACGATGCGCGGCGATCGGACTTCCTCGCCGGGCAGCAGTTTGAAATGAGTCATCTCCTGCCCAATGCGAACCTGCACGCCATTGGCGCCATCGCGAGTAAGCTGCCCCGCCCACTGGCCCGGCCAACCGACAACAAGGATGACGCCTTCGCCCGGCCACGCCAAGTTGAGATAAGGAAAGTCACCGTTCGAGGGGCGCCCGCCGTGCGCGACCAATTTCCGCTCGGTGCTTTTGGGCAGCGGAGTTTCGTACGGCTCGTAGTCGTTGGCCGTCGCCGGCGCGCCTTTGTTGTGGTGAAGCAGGAATTCACCGTCGCCATTTCTCTCCAGGCGCGAATCGAGCATCTGAATGTTTTCGAGAATCGGTGAATCCGCCTTGCCTGTGTTTTTGAAAAACACAGTCCACTCGACGGTTGGAAAGTCGTGGTATTCGACTCCCACAAAACGCGCCTCCAGGCCAGTCTTGGGATCGCGATAGATCTGCGTGTATTCGGTTCGCTCCGCGTCAAGCACTTGCGAGGTGCGCCGCGACGACCAGCCCGTCAACAATTCCGATGACTTCGATCCGCCATAAACGAATGAAAAAGGCGGCTCGGAGGTGTAGTCGGCCCGCAGCGGACCGACCGGAAGCGCATCCAGCGCAAGTTCCTTTCCATCCCCGAGCGTCACCTTCGCGTCCGCAAAGTCGACCTGGTCCCAATCAATCGCGCCCTTTACTCCTTCAATCCGGAAGACGAAATCAACCGCGCCGTTCAGATCGATATGGACCGGAATGGCAGCCATTCCCTCACGCATCACCCCAGAGCGGTACGCTTCTTTGCCGTTGACGTCCACAGCGACGGTTACGTTTCCACGACCCAGGCTCGAGTAGTACGTGATGTCGTTACTATCCACTCCAATCGCCGCGCTGAAGCCCTTGCCCGGTGCGGGCAGATGCACCTTCACCGTTCCCACGGACGGAGAATGGATACCCCGCTCAAACGATTTGTCGCCGATCTTCAGTCCATGCCCTTGGCGGGAATTCTTCTCGAGGGTTCCGCTGTTGAGTTGCGGCCAAAGGTACCCAAGGTCTGGGGCGGACTGCGGCTTGCCTTCAAACTTTGCCGAAGCCCATCTGCGAGCTTCAGCTTTTTCGCCAGGCGAAGGTTCCGTAGCCGCTACACCAAGGCTGGAGATGATCAGGAGGAAATAGAAAAGGGACGATCCGCGGGGTCTTATCATTCGTTTGGGTCCAGAGCGTTCAAGGTGAATCACCCGTCCACTAACTCAGAACTACCTCATAACCGCCGATGGCGGGAGAAGCTTGCATCTCCCCAGCGGGGAGCGCTAGACCAGTGCACCCGCGGGACGCTTGCCCAACAGGATGTCGCGGGCAGCCTCGGCTGCCTGAATCTGCAGCAACTCCACGGCCCGGGTCGAGACCGACGCAGCATGACTGGTCAAAATCACATTCGGCAGCGAGCGGAGCTGGCTGTCGAGAGCCAACGGTTCTTTTTCGAAAACATCCAGTCCGGCCCCGACGATTTTTCCGGCTTTGAGGGCCGTGACCAGGTCGAACTCGTTCACCAGTGGGCCACGCGCAGTATTGATCACGATGGTGCCGGATTTCATCTGCGCAATCGACGCAGCGTTGATCATGTTCCGGGTGTCAGGAAGCAGCGGGCAATGGAGCGAGATGATGTCGGCGGTCCGCAGCAATGTGCCGAGATCCACCTTCTCCACTCCATGCTTGGCGAATTTTTCCGCGGGCGCCACCGGATCAGACGCTATCTGGCGAAAGCGGAAGGGCTTGGCTTTTTCACTGACTTTTCTCGCTATCGAACCGAAGCCAACCAAGCCGAGGGTGAGATCGGCAAACGCCGGAATGGGCAGGAACGGTCCAACCCCCCAGCCGCCGCGCTTGATCTGATTGTCATCCTGCGGGATTCGACGAGCCAGGCTCAGAATCATCGAGATCGTATGATCGGACACTTCTTCCTGACAGTAGTTGGGAACGTTCGACACCATGCGGCCGAGTTCCTTCGCGCCCTGGACATCGATGTTGTCGACTCCAATTCCATAGCGGACGACGCCCTTCACTTTCGGGAGCGCCTCCAGAACGCGGCGGGTGATGGGCGCCCACTGTACCAGGAGCACGTCGGCACGGCCGCATTTCTGGATCACTTCATCTTCCGCTTTGCAAATCGGTTTAACTTCTTCCAGAGCGAACCCCGCGGCCTCGATAACTTTCCGCTGCAACTCAACTGAAGGAAAAACGTGGTCCGTGATAAGAACGGTTGGCAACTCTATCTCCTCATGTGTCAGTGTGGCCCTGAGGCCACGAGATCGCGGGGACAACCTGCAGCTTTCCGGTTACGGAAAAATCGGCCGAAGAGACGTTGCTCGACTTGAGCAGATTTATCTCCTCAGAAAACTGCGCTCGATTCACTCTCGACACCCCTTACACACCCTTGAATCCAGGGTTGTCAAGTATGTTCGATAGGTTGAACACTGGTGTCCCTTGTTCTGGGAATTGAACACAATCACCCGAGGAAGGCTTGTCAGGACTCAACCCTGTAGGTAACCTGCAGAACGGTGCAGAGACCCTACGAGGCTCATACCAGGACAATGAGTACAGTCAAGGAGAGCACGCTCGAAGGTCGGGCACCGAAGAAGCTTCCCAAGGGCGTCAGAGTAATCGACGTGGACGTTCACGCCCATGAAACCCCTACGGCCCTGACTCCCTACTGCGAGATGCCGTGGCGGAAATCCCTGGAATTGATCAGCAAGGCGCCGGAGCGATATCTGGATATACCATTTTTCGCCCCGCAGATGGCGGTCTGGAGTCCTCCCTTTCCGCAAAGTGGGAGTGAACGCCGACAGGTGGTCACCTCAGCGTCGCAAATGCGGAAAGATCTCGACGAGCTTGGAATCGATATAGGCGTTATTTTCCCCGACAACCTTCTCTTGCTTGCTGCATTGCGAGATGCGGACTATGCGACCGCCGTGGCGCGGGCCTACAACCGCTGGCTGGTCGATGAGTGGCTGGGGCAGGATAACGGGATGAAGGGCGCCATCGTGGCACCGTCGCAGAATCCAACCGCCGCAGCGGAAGAGATACGCCGTTACGCGGGCCATAAACATGTCGCCGCGATCTACCTGCCGTCGTGTTGCGTCGACCCTCTCTACGGCCACCGGTCTTATGATCCGATGTATGAAGCGGCCCAAGAGACAGACCTGCCGGTGGTATTGCATAGCGTGACCGCGATCTATCCGGTTTTCCCTTTTAACCTGAACGGTTTCACCACGATGTTTTCGGCGCACATTGCATCGCACGGACTATCGATGGTGGCGAACCTCTTGAGCATCATGGAGACGGGAGTTCCGGCGAGATATCCCAAGCTGAGAATCGGTTTTTCCGAAGCGGGTATCGGATGGGTGCCCTGGATCATGATGCGAATGGATAAGGAGTACAAAGAGAGGCGGCGCGAGCTTCCGTTCCTGACGGATCTGCCCAGCACTTACGTCCGCCAGATGTTCTTCGCCACCCAGCCCATCGAAGAGCCTGAAAATATGAAGGAGATGGCGACCATCCTTTCATTGTTCGGAGGTGAGAAGTCGGTGATGTTTGCCTCGGATTGGCCGCATCATGATTTTGACCATCCAAATAAAGTGCTGCAGATACCAGTATCGCCGGACACGCAGCGAGACCTTCTGTGCGGGAACGCCGCGCGCTTCCTGAACCTGAAGGAGAAAATATAGTGGCCGCCGAGTATGTGGTTGGCCGGACAGGCGATTTGCCCCAGGGCACTCATAAAGTCCTCAAGGTGGGGGGACGCGAAATTGGAGTTTTCAACGTGGCAGGATCGTATTACGCGCTCCCCAGTAACTGCCTTCATCAGAATGGTCCGCTGTGCAGCGGCTCGGTTAGCGGCACGATCGAGTCTCGCGCGGAAATGGGATGGAAGCCCACATGGGTACGTGAGGGAGAGATCATCATCTGCCCCTGGCACACCATGGAATTCGACATCACCACGGGAGTCTGTCTGGCCGAACCCCGTCGCCGCATACCTACTTATAGAGTCACGGTCGTCGATTCAGAGATCAGGGTCACGATTCCGTAGTTCCTGCCGTCCGCGAAAGAATGTCTCACAGTTCTTAACAGAGGCCGTCAACATGTCTCGGACCAGAATCGGGGTGATCGGAGCGGGATGGTGGGCGACGGAAAGCCATATCCCCGTGCTTCAAGCCCTCCCCGATGTCGAAGTGACATGCATCTGCGGATTGGAACCAGAACATCTTCGTAAAATACAGGAGAAGTTTGGAATTCCCTACGCGACCCACGATTACCAGCAACTCCTTTCGCGAAATGATGTCGACGGCGTTGTGGTCAGTTCGCCCCACCCCCTTCATTATCAGCATGCTGTCGCGGCACTCGAACGAGGTTTCCCAGTTCTTTGTGAAAAGCCAATGGCTCTAAAAGCGTCGGAAGCGAAAACTCTCGTAGACCTCGTGAAAGCAAAAGGGCTGCCGTTCCTGATTCCTTACGGATGGAATTACTCCAGCCTGGCGACGCTGGGAAGGAAAGCCATCGAAGATTACGCGGTGGGTGAGATCGAGCATGTTCTCTGTCACATGGGAAGTCCTCTACGTGATCTTTTGAGTGGAACCGGGGCCTGGGTGGCCGAAAAGTCTCTGTTCACACCGAACCATGGGACATGGAGCGATGCCTCATCCGGTGGAGGATTTGCCAACGGGCAGTTGACGCATGCGTTGGGATTGATGCTTTGGATCACCGGTCTGCAGGCCTCTCAAGTGTTCGCCATGGTCGGACGCTCGGAATCCGGATCCGATCTCTACAATTCCATCAGTTGCCGCTTCAGCAACGGCGCGACCGGAATGTTGGGCGGCGCGGGAACCATGCCGCGACAGTCGCCCTTCCAGGTGGACATCAGAATTTTCGGAACTAAGGGAATGATGGTTCTGGATGTGGAGCGGCCCAGGTTCGAAATTCATTGCAATGATGGGACCAGCGTTTCGACAGATCCGTGTCGAGCCCCTGGATCTTACGAGTGTGTCGAGCCGCTGAAGGCTTTTGTCGGATTGATCCAGGGTAAAACGGTTGAGAACCGCTCTCCTGCGTGGCTGGGCAAGCGGGTCGTGGATATTCTCGATGCAGCCTTGCGATCGGCGAATACGGAGGTCGCAGAAACGATTGGCTGAGCGACGTGAGCTGATTCTTGTACCACCCGAAGATCTGGATGTCTGCCGTGCCGAACCCAAAAAGTCTGTTTTTAGAAAGGGGACCTCGCTGGGTCGAAGGATTGTATGGACTCTGGGACGGACTGCTGCGCGAGCATCCGAAACTGATGATCGATAACGCCAACTGGCGGATCACCGGGCCGGACCTCGAAGTCATGAGCCGAAGCGCGGG
>Ga0193726_1001855_pt1 | contig 15438 bp, 12 predicted proteins | sample H2c1metaG_FD_144928 | JGI IMG/M metagenome (GOLD analysis project Ga0193726, IMG submission 144928) | Soil microbial communities from a riparian zone of the East river system, Colorado, United States - H2c1 | ecosystem: Environmental > Terrestrial > Soil > Riparian zone | place: USA: East River... | reverse complement strand
ACGAGCTCGTCTCGCATGGGCGATCGCCGGATGATGCCGCCGCGCTGATCTATGACGGCACGCTGCCGACGCAGGAGACGATCGTCGGCACGATCGAAGAGCTCGCCGCCGCGACCGGTGAGTCGGCGGATCGGCGGCCGGCGATCCTCGTCGTCGGACGCGTGACCGCGCTGCGCGAGCATCTGCGGTGGTTCGACTCGCGCCCGCTGTTCGGCAAGCGCATTCTCGTGACGCGGCCGCGCGAGCAGGCGCAGGAACTGGTCGATCGGCTCGAGATGATGGGCGCGCAGGCGATCGAAGCGCCCATGATCCGGATCGCGCCGGCGGACGATTACGGCCCGCTGGACGATGCGTGCGCGCGCGTGCGCGAGTTCGACTGGATCATTTTTTCGAGCGCGAACGCCGTGGACGCGTTCATGGAGCGGCTGCTCGCGACGTCCCACGACGTCCGCGCGCTCGCCGGCGTGAAGCTCGGCGTCGTCGGACCCGCCGCGGCCGAGCGGCTGACGCGGCTCGGTCTGAAGGTCGAGCTGACGCCGTCCGAGTACCGCGCCGAAAGCGTGCTGCGCGCCATCCTCGATCGCGGCGACGTCCGCGGATTGAAGGTGCTGCTGCCGCGCGCCGACATCGGACGCGAGGTGCTGGCCGACGAGCTGCGGCGGCAGGGCGCCGACGTCACCGACGTCGTCGCGTACCGGACGGTCGTCGCGGAGCCTGAGCGCGAGGGCGAGCCGGACATCTACAAGATGCTGCTCGAACGCCGCATCGACGTCGTGACGTTCACGAGCGCGTCCGCGGTCCGCAGTTTCGTCCGCGTGCTGGGCGTCGAGCCGGCGGCGGATCTGCTGAAGACGACGGTCGTGGCGTCGATCGGGCCGGTGACGGCCGAAGCGGCCGCGCAGTGCGATATTCAAACGACGGTGATGCCGGCGACGTACACGGTGCCGGCGCTCGTGGACGCGATCGTCGCCCACTTCGAGCAACAGCAGAAAGCAGGGGGGTAGCCCATGTCGTCCTCCACACAGACCCACGCGCGCACGTCGCTGGCCCTGACGCGGCGGCTGCGGCGGCTGCGGCAATCGGAAACCCTGCGCGCCATGGTGCGCGAAACGCGCCTGTCGCCCGCGATGTTCGTGCTCCCGCTCTTCGTCTGCGAGGGCAAGGGCGTGCGCCGGGAAGTCGAGTCGATGCCGGGCGTCCATCAGCTCTCGGTGGACGAAGCGGTCAAGGAAGCGCTGGCCGCCAAAGCGGACGGCGTCAAGAGCGTGCTGCTGTTCGGGCTGCCCGACCAGAAGGACGACATCGGCAGCGCGGCCTACGATCCGGAAGCGCCGGTGCAATCCGCGATCCGCGCGATCAAGCGCGCGGCGCCGGACGTCCTCGTGGTCACCGACGTCTGCCTGTGCGAGTACACCGATCACGGCCACTGCGGCATCGTGATGGACGAGGAGATCGTGAACGACGCGACGGTCGAGCAGCTCGTGCGGGCGGCCGTGTCGCACGCCGCCGCGGGCGCGGACATCGTGGCGCCGTCGGACATGATGGACGGCCGCGTCGGCGCGATCCGCCGCGCGCTCGACGAGCGCGGCTTCGAGAAGGTCGCGATCATGTCGTACGCGGCGAAATACTGTTCGGCGTTCTACGGCCCGTTCCGGGACGCGGCGGGATCGGCGCCGAAATTCGGCGATCGGCGGACGCACCAGATGGATCCGGCGAACGGGCGCGAGGCGCTGCGCGAGGTCGAGCAGGACATCGCCGAGGGCGCGGACATCGTCATGGTGAAGCCGGCGCTGGCGTATCTCGACGTGATCGCGCGGGTGAAGGACACGTTCGGCTATCCGACCGCGGCGTATCAGGTGAGCGGCGAGTACGCGATGCTCAAGGCGGCGGCGCGCAACGGCTGGATCGACGAGCCGCGCGCGATGCTCGAGTGCCTGACGTCGATCCACCGCGCCGGCGCGGACATCATCATCACGTACTACGCGCGGGAAGCCGCCCGCGCCTTGCGAACGTAACTTCGTAGGGGCCGACCTTGCGTACAACTGCCTCGAAGAAGATGTTCGCCCGCGCCGTCGGCATTCTGCCGGGCGGCGTGGACAGCCCGGTCCGCGCGTTCAATGCGGTTGGCGGAACGCCGCGGTTCATCCGCCGCGCGTCGGGCGCGCGGCTCGAAGACGTCGACGGCAACACGTACATCGACTACGTGATGTCCTGGGGCCCGCTGATCCACGGCCACGCGCCGGCCGGCCTGGTGCGCGCGCTCGCCCGCGCGGCGCGCGCCGGCACGAGCTTCGGCGCGCCCTCGCCGCTCGAAATCGAGCTCGGCGAGCGCGTCCGCACGCTGATGCCGTCGCTCGAACGCGTCCGCTTCGTCAACTCCGGCACCGAGGCGACGATGAGCGCGGTGCGCGTGGCCCGGGCCGCGACCGGCCGCGAGCGCATCGTCAAGTTCGAAGGGTGCTATCACGGCCACGCCGACTCGTTTCTGGTGGCGGCCGGATCGGCGGCGCTCGCCCTCGGTGTGCCGACGAGCCCCGGCGTCACGCGCGGCGCCGCGGGCGACACGCTCGTCGCAAGCTACAACGACCTCGAGTCCGTGCACCGCGTGTTCGACGCGCATCGCGATCAGATCGCGGCGCTCATCGTCGAGCCGATCGCCGGCAACATGGGGCTCGTCCCGCCGGCGGACGGATTCCTGCGCGCGCTGCGCGAGATCACGTCGGCGCACGGCACGCTGCTGATCTTCGACGAAGTGATTTCAGGCTTCCGCGCCGCGGCGGGCGGCGCGCAGTCGCTCGTCGGCGTGCGGCCCGACCTCACCTGCCTCGGCAAGATCATCGGCGGCGGTTTGCCGGTGGGCGCGTACGGCGGACGCGCGGATCTGATGAAGCTCGTGTCCCCTGACGGCCCGGTCTATCAGGCGGGCACGCTCTCAGGGAATCCGCTGGCGATGACCGCGGGCATCTGGTGTCTCGACCAGTTGAAGCCGCGCCTCTACCAGCAGCTCGCGGCGCTCGGCTCGCGGCTCGCGGCCGGCCTCGCGTCCGCCGCGCGCGACGCGGGCGTCGCCGTCCAGGTGAACGCGTTCGGATCGCTGCTCACGCCGTTCTTCACCGATCGACCGGTGCACGACTACCGGTCGGCGACGAGCGCGAACACCGCGCACTACGCGAAGTTTTTCCAGGGCATGCTGGCGCGGGGCGTCTATCCCCCGCCGTCGCAGTTCGAGGCGTGGTTCCTCTCGGCGGCTCACACGGCGCGGGACGTCGACCGAACAATCGCTGCGGCAAAGAGCGCGATGCGAGACGTGAAGGCGGGAACGGCGGGAGGGGCGGGTCTCTCTATCTCCAGGGCATGAGGCGGCCGATCCAGGCGATCCGCGCCAGATCGTTGTAGATCACCGTCACCATCAGCATCATCAGCACGACGAAGCCGGCCAGCAGCATCTTCTCTTTCACGCGCTGGCTGAAGTCGCGGCGGACGAGCCCTTCGATCGCCATGATGCAGATGTGGCCGCCGTCGAGCACCGGCACCGGCATCAGGTTCAGCAGCCCCAGGTTCAGGCTGATCGACGCCATCAGCATCATCAGCGGAATCCATCCCAGCTGCGCGGACTCGCCCGAGAGCTGGGCGATCGCCACGGGCCCCATCAGCTGCTTCGGCGACGTCTCGAACGTGACGAGCCCCCAGACCGTCTGCAGGATCATCCCCGCGAACTCGACGTTCTTCCGAACGCTCATCGTGACCGCTTCGATCGGCCCCGGCTTGATGCTCTTGGTTTCGTCCACGGGCAGGACGCCGAGCCAGCCGATCTGGCCGTGCGTGTCCGGCACGACCTGAATCGTCTGCGGCGCGCCGGCGCGAATGATCGCCAGCGCCATCTGCTTGCCGGGATGCTTCGCGATCTCGTCCCGCAGCTGCGACGCGAACGTGATCGGATGCCCATCCACGGCGACGATGACGTCGCCCGGCTTGACGCCGGCGCGATCGGCCGGATCGCCGGCGTTCACCGTCCGCACGTGCGGGTGCGCGTTGGGCAGGACGCCGATGTCGCCGATCTCGAAGCGGCTGTTGCCCGGCGCCGGCAGCGGCGTCACGTTGCGCGTCAGCTCGAGGCCGTTGCGCAGCAGCCCGATCGGGATCTCGCGGTTCGCGCGCGATTCGATCGCGATGAAGAACTGCTCCCAGGTGTCCACCGTGTGGCCCGCGACCGACACGACGCGATCCCCCACCTGGATGTCGGCCTTCGACGCGGGCGACCCCGCCGCGATGACGCCGACGACCACCGGCTGATCGTCGAACACGGGCACCTCGGCGCCCTGGAACAGCACGATCGCCGTCAACACGACCGCCAGCAGCAGGTTCATCGTCGGTCCCATGATCAGGACCTGGAACCGCTCCCACTTGCTCTTCGACAGGAACTCATCGCCCGCGCCGGTGCGCTCTTCTTCGGGATTCTCGCCCGCCATCTTCACGTAGCCGCCGAGCGGCAGCGCGCCGATGCCGTACTCGGTGTCGCCGTAGCGGAACGACATGATCGTCGGGTTGAACCCGAGCTGGAACTTCAGGACCTTGATCCCGACCCGCTTCGCGGCGAGAAAGTGGCCGAGCTCGTGCACGAAGACGAGCACGCCCAGCACGAAGGCGAACGACACAATGGTGATCAGGGTGTTCAAGCCAGGAACCTCAGACCTTCAATTCTAACCCGCGCGCCACCTCGAGAGAATAGTCGCGAGCCCATTGGTCCACTCTGCGCACTTCGGCAATCGTCGTCACCTCAGCGGGCGCGTGCGCATCCATCGTGCGTTCGATGACGTGCGCGATCGCCGTGAATCCGAGCCGGCCGTCGAGAAAACGCGCGACCGCGATTTCGTTCGCGGCGTTGAGCACCACCGGCAGGCTGCGCTCGGCTTCGAGCGCGCGATATGCGAGGCGCAGGCACGGGAACGCGACCGTGTCCGGTGCGTCGAACGTCAGCGCGCCCACCCCCGCGAGGTCGACGGACGGCAGCATCGCCGGCCACCGCTCCGGATACGAGAACGCATATTGAATCGGCAGGCGCATGTCCGTCACGCCGAGCTGCGCGATGATCGATCCGTCCACCAGCTCGATCATCGAGTGCACCACCGACTGCGGGTGGACGACGACGTCGATCTGGTTCGCGCGGACGCCGAACAGCCAGTACGCCTCGATTACCTCGAGGCCCTTGTTCATCAGCGTCGCCGAATCGATCGTGATTTTGCGCCCCATCCGCCACGTCGGATGCTTCAGGGCGGCTTCCGGGGTCACCCCTGCCAGATCAGACGCAGTCCGGCCACGGAAAGGTCCCCCCGAGGCCGTCAGGACAATCCGCTTGAGCTCCGCCGCCGGCCGCGCGTGCAGGCACTGGTGGATCGCGTTGTGCTCGCTGTCCACGGGCAGCACCTGGACGCCGCGCCGCCGCGCCGCTTCCATCACGATGCCGCCCGCCATCACGAGGACTTCCTTGTTGGCGAGCGCGACCGTCTTGCCATGCTCGATCGCGGCGAGCACCGCTTCGAGGCCGTCGGTACCCGCCGACGCGCACAGGACGATCTCGGCCTCCGGGTGCGAGGCCACGGCGACGAGGCCGTCGCGCCCCGTGGAGGCGTGGACGATGCCGTCGCACGTCGCGCCGGTCTGCTTGAGACGATCGAGCGCCGCGCCCGACGCCATCGCGGCGATGCGCGGTTTGTAGCGCGCGATCTGCGCGGCGAAGAGATCCGCGTTCTCGCCGGCCGCGAGGCCGACGACCTCCAGACGATCGGCGTACGCGTCCACGACCGCGAGCGCGCTCTGGCCGATCGATCCGGTGGATCCGAGGATGGCGATGCGCTTCACAGGTAATTCAGGACGATGTAGTACACGGGCGCGGCGAACAGGAGCGCGTCGATCCGATCGAGGATGCCGCCATGGCCGGGGATCAGCGCCGAGCTGTCCTTCACGCCGGCGCTGCGCTTGAGCATCGATTCGAAGAGGTCGCCGGCGATCCCGAGCGCGACGATCGCAATCCCCAGAGCGGCCCGCATGCCTGCCGGGACGCCGGTGAGCCACCAGTTTCCCGCGGCGACCATCGTCAACGCCCCGAAGACGAATCCGCCGGTGGCGCCTTCGATGGTCTTTTTGGGGCTGACGGCAGGCGCGAGGAGATTACGGCCAAAGGCACGGCCCGAATAGTACTGCGCGGTGTCGCTCACCATCACGGTCAACATCAGCAGGAACAGCGCCGGCGGCCCGCCGTGGACGCGGATGGCCACGAGCGACGCGATCGGCAAGGCGATGTAGATCGACGGCAACATCGACGCCGACACGGTCGCGAGCGCATCGGGTCCGCCGCGCCACGATCCGAGCATGACGAACGCGAGCGCGAGAAACGCCGCCATCAGCGCGATCGGCAAGAGCGACGGGGGAAGCGACGACGCGTGCATCATGTACGACGCAGCGACGAGCGCAAGGCCGGCGGCGACATTCGACGGAATCCGGGAAACGTTGAGGCCGGCGGCGTGCGCCAGCGTGTTGAGCTCCTCCGAGGCCGTCATCGTCAACACGATCGCCGTCGTGAGGAACGCCAGCGGCGGCGCGAACCACACAATCGCGATCGTGAGGACAATGAGAACCGCGCCGCTGAGGACGCGCGTCACTTCGCGCCGAGGGCGACGGGCGACGGCTTGATGCCGCCGTACCGGCGATCGCGCTTCTGATACGCGAGGACGGCTTCAAGGAGATGCCGCCGGCGGAAATCGGGCCACAGCGTTTCCGTCACCCAGATCTCCGCGTACGCGATCTGCCAGAGCAGGAAATTGCTGACGCGCATTTCCCCGCTCGTGCGGATCAGCAGATCCGGATCGGGCTGGCCCGCGGTGTACAGCAGCTCGCCGAACCGCTGTTCGTCCAGCTCCTCCGCCGGCATGCCCGACGCAATCGCGCGGCGCGCGGCGTCCACGATCTCCGCGCGGCCGCCGTAGTTCAGCGCGATGTTGAACTGCATGCCGGTGTTGCGCTCGGTCTGGCGGATCCCGATCTCGAGCTCGTTCAGCACGTCCGGCGACAGTTCGTCCTTCCGGCCGATCACCTGGAAGCGGATGTTGTTCTTGAGGAGCGTACTGAGCTCGAGGCGCAGATAGCGCTTCAGCAGCGTCATCAGCATGTTGACCTCGGCGCGCGGACGCTTCCAGTTCTCGATCGAGAACGCGTAAAGCGTGAGCACGCCGATGCCCAGCCGCGCGGACGATTCGACGACGTCGCGCACCGAGTCGATGCCGGCCCGATGCCCTTCGACACGCGGCAGGTGGCGCTGCGCGGCCCATCGGCCGTTGCCATCCATGATGATGGCCACGTGCGCCGGGAGCTGGTCGAAGTTCACCTGTCGCGCCAGCGATTCGTCGGGCGATCCCGGCGGGATCCAGGCCAGAAGCTGCTCAAGCGACATTCGGCGACCTTTCCACGTCCACCGACGATTCTACAACACGGCGTCCGCCGCGGGCGCGCCGTATCCCACAGCGACAAGGAACAGTCCCTCGGGCGGCGCGGTCGGTCCGGCCTGCGCGCGATCGCGCGACGCGATCACCTCGCGCATCCACTCGACGTCGTGACGCCCGCGCCCGATCTCCACGAGCGTGCCGACGATGGTGCGCACCATGTGGCGAAGGAAGCCCTCACCCGTGATCTCGTAAACCAGGAGCCGCTGTGCCTCCGTGCCTCTCAGGTGCGATGCGTACACGCCGCGCTCCGTCGTGCGCGTCGTACCGCCCGCCGCCTGAAACGCCGCGAAGTCGTGCCGGCCTTCGAGCAGCTGCGCGGCAGCAACCATCCGATCGACGTCGAGCCGGCCGGGCACGTGCCACGCGTACAGCCGCTCGAACGGATCGAGCACGTCCGCGTTCCACAGCCGGTAGCGATAGTGTTTGGTGCGCGCGCCGAATCGCGCGTGAAAGTCGGCGGGGACGTCAGCCGCGTCGACCGCGCGGACCTGCTCCGGCAATCGCGCGTTCAGCGCGCGGACCAGGACGTCTGGCGCCATCGATCGCTCGAGCGAGAAACTCGCGACCTGCCCGAGCGCGTGGACGCCGGCGTCCGTGCGGCCCGCGCCGGCCACGGCGACGGGCTGTCCGTCGAGCTCGCGCAGCGCGTCCTCCAGCAGTCCCTGGATCGACACGCCCGACGCCTGGCGCTGCCAGCCGACGAAGCCGGTGCCGTCATACGCCAGCGTGATTTTGAAGTGCGGCAATCACGTCACCACCCGGGATCCGGGCTTCACCACCGGCAGTCCCTGGGCGCAGAGCGGACACGCGTCGGGCTCGTACGTCGGCAGGCCAATCGTCAACAGCGCGTGATACGGCACGCCGAAATCGCTGTGCGCCGACGAGGTGCCCCGATTCACGATCGACGCCGCTCCGACCACCTGCGCCCCCGCCGCCCTCGCCACCTGCATCGTCTCCCGCGTGGAGCCGCCCGTCGTGAGCACATCCTCGATGACGAGCACGCGATCGTTGTCGCTGAGCGTGAAGCCGCGGCGCAGCATGAGCGCGCCGTCCTGCCGCTCCGCGAAAATCGCGCGGACGCCGAGCGCGCGCCCGACCTCCTGGCCGATGACGATGCCGCCGATCGCGGGCGAGAGCACGACCGTCGCGCGCAGCGATCTGACCAGCGACGCGATCGCCTGGCCGAGCGTTTCCGCGTGCGCCGGCTGCGCGAGCACGAGCGCGCACTGCAGATAGCCGGAGCTGTGCAGCCCCGAGGTCAGCCGGAAGTGGCCCTCGAGCAGCGCGCCGGATTTGCGAAAGAGATCGAGAAGCTCGTCGCGCGTCATGACGTGTGCCGCCGGTCCTTCAGATGATCCTCGAACAGTGTCAGAATCCGCTTGTACTCGTCGGCCCAGCTGGTCTCTTCCTCGAAGCCGTGATTCTCCACCGGAAACATCGCGACCTGCCAGTTCTCCTTGCGCAGCTCGATGAGCCGCTGCACGAGGCGGACGGTGTCCTGGAAGAAGACGTTCGTGTCCACCATCCCGTGGCCAATCAGCAGCGCGCCCTTGAGCCCTTCCGCGAAGTAGATCGGCGAGCTCGCGCGATACGCCTCGGGATCGGTCTGCGGCTCGTTCAGGATGCCCGACGTGTAGCCATGGTTGTAATGCGACCAGTCGGTGACCGGCCGCAGCGCGGCGCCGGCCGCGAACGTGTCGGGCGACGTGAACAGCGCCATCAGGGTGATGAATCCGCCGTAGCTCCCGCCGTAGAGCCCGATGTGCTTCGGGTTCACCTTCTGCGTGTCGACCAGGAACTTCGCGCCGTCCACGATGTCGTCGAGATCCTTGCCGCCCATGTGGCGGTAGATCGCCGTCCGCCAGTCGCGCCCGTATCCCGCGCTCGCGCGATAGTCCACGTCGAGGACGACGTAGCCCTTCGACGCGAGCAGGTTGTTGAACATGTACTCGCGGTAGTAGCTGGTTGCCCAGTAGCGATGCGCGTTCTGCAGATACCCGGCGCCGTGGACGAAGACGACGCCGGGCGCCGCCGGATCGCGGCGGGCGCCCATCATCTCCGGCGTGATCAGCCGCGCGTACACCTCGGCGCCGTCGCGCGCCTTGAACGTCAGCAGCCGCGGATCCGCCCACTTGAACGACCGCCACTCCTCCGTCGGCGTCGTCGTCACCTGCTTCGCGGCCGCGCCCGCGGCGTTCGGCATGACGTACACCTCAGGCGGCTTGTTGCTGTAGGAGTAAATGAGGCCGACCGTGCGGCCGTCCGGCGAGACGACGCCGGCGTTGCCCCCCGGCATCGACGTCAGCTTCGTGCGCGTGCCGCTGTCGAGCGCCATCGAATAGAGATGCCGCTCGCCGGGATGCACTTCACTCGTCGTCAGGTAGAAGCGCGTCTTATCCTGCGCGAGCGCGGCCGACTCGACTTCCCATTTGCCCTGCGTCAGCTGCTTCGACGTCGCACCCGCGGTGGCCGCATCGACGGTATAGAGATGCATCCATCCATCGCGCTCCGAGAGAAACCAGACGTGCTTCTGGTCCGGCATCCAACCGAAGGACGACTCGAATCCTCCGCCTCCCGGCTCGCGGACCCACGCGTCGTCATGCTGCGCGTCGACGACGCGCGTCTTGCCGGTCTCGGGATCGAGAGCGACCAGCCATCGATCTTTGTTGTTCGCCGCGCGCGCGAGCGCGACGATCGTCGACCCGTCGTCGGACACGAGGGCCGAGCCCCAGCGAATCTCGCGCTTCTCGCCGGCGAAGGCGCCGTCGGCCCAGGCCGTCTTGCCGGTCTCGAGGTTCATGATCGCGAGGAGCCGCTTGTCCTGCGCGTCGCCGACCATCGTGCGGCCGGTGATCGGCTCGACGTAGCCGGAATCGGTGACGTAGTTGGGGACTTCCGCGCGCTTGGCCGCCTCCGCGCGCTCGGTGATGATGACGAAAACGTGCGTGCCGTCGGGTGACAGCTGGAGATCCTGCGCGGTCTGGCGATCCTGGAGCTCGAGCTTTGGCAGCTCGCGCGCTTTCTTCTTTTCGTCGGCCTTCTTCTTCTTCTCTTCCTCGACGCGCGTGTGCTGGATCAGCTTCTCGGTTTCGGTCTTGACGAACTTCTGGCTGTCGGTGTCGTGCGGGTCGCGTTTGTGCGGGCCGACGTCGGTGAGCTGTTCGATGTTGCCCGGAGCGCCGGCGTCGAGCGGCACGAGGAAGAGATTGTTCTCGCGCGTGAAGGTCACCGCCGTTTCGTGGCGCGCCCAGCGCGGGTTCGATTCGTCGGCGCTCGTGCGCGTGACGCTGCGGCGCGTGTTCGCGACGGCGTCCACGATCGCGATGTCGCCATCCTCGGCGAAGAGCACGCGGCGGTGGGCCGCGTCCCAGGCGCCGTTGGGCGGGGGCGCGTTGCGGCTCTCGGCCTCCGTGAGCTTGTGAGGCGTCCCGCCTTCGCGTGGGACGACCCAGGCTGACGCCTCGTCGTCCTCCGGCCCGCGATAGTCGAAGTACAGGCGCGCCGAATCACCGGACCAGCGGAGGCCTGACGGCGGATAGCCGACGAGCTTCGGCCCGCGCATGATGCTGTCGACGGTCAACTCGAATGGGGGTCGGGAGCCTTTTGCAGTTTCTGCACGAGCCTGTGCCTGTTCGGCATGCACAGAGAGGAAAAAACTGCAAAAGGCTCCCGACCCCAACAGGACGACGGCTGCGGCGCGGATGATTCTCAGAGTCATGCGCCTGAGTATACAATTTGGTTTTCGTCGAACCGAACCGCCCCCCCGTCCGTCTACTGTTCAGAACACCGCCAGGTTTCCTTATTTATGGAGCAGCACGCCATGCGTCAGCAGTCGATGAGCCTTTTCCGCGTTGCCGCCGTCACGGTGACGATCGTGTCCGTGTCAGTGTCCGCTTTCGGTCAGTCCGGACAGTCGATGGCGAAGGCGTCGGCAGACGCGGCTGCGGCGCAGGACGCGGCGGTGCGGCACCTGACCGTGGACGAAGCCGTCAGGCTCGCGCTCGAGCAGAACCTCGGCGTCCAGATCCAGCGGATCGATCCGCAGGTGCAGGACGAAGGCGTGGCGCAGGCGCGTGCGGCCTGGCTGCCGAACGTCAGCTCGAGCTTCACGAAGAATTCGAACAACAGCCCGTCGACGAGCAGCCTGTCGGGCACGGCGAGCTCGGTCACCAGCGGCCTGTTCTCCGGCGGCGTCGGCGTCAACGAGTTGCTGCCGTGGGGCGGCAACTACAACGCCACGTGGGGCAGTTCGCGCTCGACGACCACGGACATCTCGAGTTTCTTCAATCCGATTCTCCGGTCGAGCGTCAGCGCGAACTTCACGCAGCCGCTGCTCCGCAATTTCGCCATCGACGCCGCGCGCCAGAACGTCGCGGTCAGCAAGAAGATCCGCGACATCTCCGACGTGAACCTGCGCGCGACGATGGTGCAGACGGCGCGGAGCGTGAAGAACGCGTACTGGGATCTGGTCTATCAGATCGACAACCTGAAGGCGGCGCAGGAATCGCTCGGTCTCGCGCAGCAGTCGCTGAAGGACAACACCCGGCGCGTCGAGATCGGCACGATGGCGCCGATCGACATCGTCGACGCCAAAGTCGAAGTCGCGCGCAACGAGGAGGCGGTGATTCTCGCGCAGGAGGCGATCGATCAGGCGCAGGACACGCTGCGCATGCTGATCTTTGATCCGAAGACGCCCGGCTTCTGGGCGATGCAGCTCGATCCGACGGACACGGTGCCGTTCCAGGCGCAGCAGATCGACACGGACGCCGCGGTGCGCAACGCGCTCGACAAGCGCGCGGACCTGCGCGCCGCCCGGCTCACGATCCAGGAGAGCGACATCAACATCCGCTACTTCCGGAATCAGATTCTGCCTGACGTCAACGTGCAGGCCGGCTACCAGGCGGCCGGACTCGGCGGCGTGCAGTTCCAGCCGGCGAACGTCCTGGATCCGACCGCGCTCAGCACCGACCGGTTGGTCGTGGCCCAGCGCGGCTTCGGGTCGGCGCTCAACCAGGTGTTCACGGGCGCGTTCCCGACGTGGAGCGTCGGGCTCCAGGTGAACTACCCGCTCGGGCTGAGCACGCCGAAGGCGAACCTGGAGCGTGCGAAGCTGCAGTATCAGCAGTCGCAGACGCAGCTGCGGAACGTCGAGATGCAGGTCGTGTCGCAGGTGCGGACCGTGGCGCGGTCGGTGCTGGCGAACCAGAAGCGCGTCGAGTCGGCGCGCGCCTCGCGCGAGCTCGCCGAGCAGAAGCTCGAGGCGGAAGAGAAGAAGTTCGCCGCGGGCATCCGCGAGACGTTCTTCGTGTTCCAGGCGCAGCGGGATCTCTCGACCGCGCGCACCGCGGAAGTCCGCGCGATTGCCGACTACAACAAGTCGCTGGTCGATTTCGAGGCGGTGCAGGAAGTCGCGGTCGGCGGCGGCAGCGGCGGGGTGACGACGGCCGGAGCCGGCTCCACCTCCACAGGCGGCGGCTCGTCGGCGGGACCGGGCGGCAATTAAGACGGCCTGAAGTTTCGGATACACTCCTTCCGTGCCGAAGCTTTCGGTCACGGTCATCACCAGGAACGAAGCCTCCGACATCGAGGGCGCGCTGCAATCCGTCGCCTGGGCCGACGAGATTGTCGTCGTGGACTCGGGCAGCACGGACGACACGGTCGTGCTCGCGAGCCGCCATACGGATCGCGTCGTCCTGCGCGACTGGCCCGGGTATCCCGCGCAGAAGAATCACGCCGCGTCGATCGCCCGCCACGACTGGATCCTGTCGCTCGACGCCGACGAGCGCGTGACGCCGGAGCTGGCGCGCGAGATTCAGGCGCTGATGGCTGCGGAGCCAACTGACGCCGGCTACCGGATCCCGCGCGTCACGTGGCATCTCGGACGCTGGATCCGCACGACCGACTGGTATCCCGATCATCAACTCCGCCTTTACGATCGCCGCGTCGCGCGGTGGACCGGGCGGCACGTGCACGAGTCGGTCGCCGTTGACGGCCGCGTCGGCCTCCTGCGCGGCGAGCTGCAGCACTTCGCGTATCGGGACATCGCCGATCACCTCGAGACGATCGATCGGTACACGACCTATGCCGCGCGCCAGATGCAGGAGGACGGCCGCCGCGCGGGATGGCTCCAACTGGCCGGCCATCCGCCGCTCGCGTTTCTGCGGAACTACCTCGCGCACGGCGGCATCCGCGACGGCGTCCCCGGCCTGATCATCTCCGCCCTCAACGCGTACTACGTTTTCCTGAAGTTCGCGAAACTGTGGGAACTCCAGAACGCAGAACGTGGAACGTAGAACGCCGATGTTCTCGCTCCACATCGACACCGCTCGGACCTGGCGCGGCGGGCAGAACCAGGTGCTGCTCACCGTGAACGGCCTGCGCGCGATCGGCCAGCGCGCGGCGCTCGTCGCGCACCCGGACGGCGAGCTGCGGCAGCGCGCGGTGGAAGGGCTCGATCTGATTCCGATTGCGCCGCGGGCCGAGATGGATCTCTCGGCCGCCTGGCGCCTGGCGCGCGTCATCAAGCGTCTCGCCCCCGACGTGATCCACGCCCACGATCCCCACGGCGTCGCGATGGCATCGCTCGCGCTGTCTCTTGGGGCAGGCTCGCGCAGCGGCGGCGGACGCCCAGCGCTCGTCGTGTCCCGGCGCGTGGACTTTCACCTCAAAGGCAACTCGTTCTCGCGCTGGAAGTATCGCGAGGTCGACTGCTTCATCGCCGCGTCGGAGGCGATCCGACAGATGCTCATCGGCGACGGCGTGGACGCGGCGCGTACCGTGACGGTGCACGAAGGCATCGACGTCGAGCACGTGCTTGCGGCGCCGGCCGTCAACGTCCACGAGGCGTTCTGGCTGCCGCACCACGCGCCGGTCGTCGGCAACGTCGCGGCGCTCGTTCCGCACAAGGGTCAGCGGCATCTCATCGAGGCCGCGCATCTCGTCGTGCGCGACGTGCCGGACGCGCGGTTCGTCATCCTCGGCGAGGGCGAACTGCGGGAGCCGCTCGAGCGTCAGGTGCGCGAGTACAAGCTCGAGAAGCACGTCTTCCTGCCGGGCTTCAGGACCGACGTTCTCGGCTGCATCAAAGGCTTCGATCTTTTCGCGATGAGCTCCATCACCGAAGGGCTCGGCACTTCTCTTCTCGATGCGATGGCCTGCTCGCGCGCGATCGTCGCCACGCGCGCGGGCGGGATTCCGGAAATCGTCGAGGACGGCGTGAACGGCGCGCTGGTCGCGCCGCGCGATCATGGCGCGATGGCGGAGGCAATCGTACGTTTGCTGAAAGACGATGGCGTGCGAAAGAGGATGGGAGACGCCGGTCTCGCGCGCGTGCAGGCGCAATTCACTGTCGAGCGGATGGTCGAGCAGACGACGAAGGTCTACGAGCGCGTCGCGCGAACGACGATGGCTTCTTCGCGCTGAATCGTGTGGGTTGAGTCAGTCGCGGTGACGCGGAGCCGGTACGCACCTGGCGCGAGGTTCGCGAGCGGGAGCGTCACGTCAACCTGACCGAAATGCTCCGCGCGGTCGTGGTCAGCGATATCGTCCCATCTCCGGACGACCTGTTCGAGGGCGCCGGAGGCTGCCGTTGTCTCCACGGTCCGCGCAATCCGGCCGCGGGCGTCGACGACGTCAACGGTCGCGTGAGCGGCCGGCCCGGTCAGATTGACGATAGCGCATACGCGTACGGCATCCGCAGGCGTGAAGGCCCGATCGATGGTCGGGTCGCCGCGGCGCACCGGGCGCGGCGCGGCGACGACCGCGTCCGCTGCTGCGCGCATGAGCACGAGCCCGCTGAGCGCGAGTGGCGCGTTCGGAACCGTGATCGTCAGGAATGCGCCGGTGTCCTGCTCGGAATCAGCTTTGCGACCAACCAGAAACTCCCTGGGGGGCGGATCGGCCGGCCACCAAGGCCACAGTTGAAGCGCGAACCACGTTC
>Ga0193726_1001854_pt1 | contig 15442 bp, 6 predicted proteins | sample H2c1metaG_FD_144928 | JGI IMG/M metagenome (GOLD analysis project Ga0193726, IMG submission 144928) | Soil microbial communities from a riparian zone of the East river system, Colorado, United States - H2c1 | ecosystem: Environmental > Terrestrial > Soil > Riparian zone | place: USA: East River... | reverse complement strand
CCTCCCACGCAGAACGCGCCTACATAGGTTACGGACAGAGCCAGCAGAGTGGCGGCGCCTGCATCGGCGGCGTTTCCGCCGTGTTCCAGAATCTTGATGCCGGCCGCAGTGGCGGCAGGCTTACCGGAAACAACCACGCCCTGGCTGCCGGCCGCGACACTCGGTCCCCGCGGCCTGACTGGCGCTTTGGTGGCCTGCGGCCAAGCGAAGGGCGCGAGTAAAAGGAGGGAAACGGATGATATCGAAATGATCTGGCGCATAAGAGGTCAACTCCGTTGTAGTGGCCGGCATCCATTGCGCGGCTTGTCATCAAGGCTATATCAACTTCCTTATTCCACCCTGCCTCGGCCGCCGTGGCCGGGCGCAGGAGAGCTGGAGCGCAAGAACTCCCCGCCTCGGCGATCAGCCAATTTTGGAGTTCTATGATTCCACGGGTGCTGTTATCCGCTCCCAGCCGTGGTGGATTCAAACCAGTTCAGGCTCGATGACGCTAAACGATAACTGATGTTGAGAACAGCTGACGTTGAAAAACTCCCGCGAAGCTGACGGCATTCTCGAAGTACGCACTCCCACGCGCCTTTCCTCGCGCACTCCCGATAGTAAGTTCATGAAACTACATTGTTACAGGGATTCGAGTCCTACCTGAGGAGCCATTGTTCTGGCAGGTTGCAGTTTGCCGATTGGTAGTCAGGGTACGGTGACTCGCACTGTCCCGATATCTTTGGTGACGGTATCCGCGCTCGCCTGCACTGTCACGCTGAATGTGGTTCCACCGCCGCCGCCGCCACCTCCGCCCCCTCCGCTGGTACTACCACCGCCGCAAGAAATTGCGATTCCCAAGATTGTGAGCAAGAGTGTCTTGGCAACCACCTTCCGATGAGTGCCCGAGCTGAAGCTAACAAGCAGAACCATGCCCAGCGTAATACTTGACATCCCCAACCAACTCATCGGTGTCGCGCTTTTACCCTTGGCAGGCTGGGCTGGCAATTTCGCTGCAGGTCGCGAACCAACCGTGATTGTCATGGTTGCGGGAGTGCCTGTTGAAGATGGAATCACCGAACTGGGAGTGATCGCACACGTCGCGCCGGCTGGAGCCCCGTCACATCGTAGGTTGACTGGATCGGTGAAGCCGTTTTGTCCAGTGACGTCAATGGTCACGCTTGAAGACTGCCCAACCGAAATCGTGGCAACTGTCGTCGAAAGAGTTGCGTCGAAGCCTACGATCTTCAGTTGTGCTGAAGCTGACCTGCTGCTGGTACCATTTGTTACTGCGACAGTAAAGTTATAGGTGCCGGCTGCGAGGGAATTTGTCTGGATCGTCAGAGGGTTGCCACCGACGGTCACTGCGCTCGGAAAGCTGCAAACCGCTGGAGCGGGTATCCCGCTGCAACTGCCACTGAGATTGGCGGAATATCCCTGCACAACCGATAAATTCACTGTGTAGGACACGGATGCGGCTTGCAATACGGTTGTGGTGGAAGGGGAAATGCTAATGCTGTAATCGCCCAGGTTGAGTGTTGCCGTCGCGATCGCAGTCACGGCTCCGTCTGTGGCAACGATTGTGAAGTTGTAACTTCCTAGCGGTGTGCTGGTCGAGGTGCTCACGACGAGTGAGGTCGCGACATCGCCACCTGCAGGCACTGAGACTGGATTGCTGCCAAATTCACACGCCGCTCCTGCGGGAAGTCCTTGACACTCTAGGCTAAGCGTCGCGGAGTAGCCGGCAAGTGAATTCAAACCCAACTGATAGTTGGAAGTGGTCTGACCGGGTTGCGCGGATTCGGAAGAGTTGTTGGTATAGATCGCAACCCCATACTGTCCGGCGGAAGTGGCTTGCGTTCCATACGCCACTGCTGTACTGCTGCCAAGAGCGCCTTGAATCGAGAACACATTACTCGACTTGAAAGCACCACCAATCTGGAAACTCACGTTTTGTGTCAGATTGCCGGTTGGGACCGCGACACTTGCAGGAACGACAATCGCGGGATCGCTTGCAACCAGCGTCACATGCGTGCCGCTGGAGGCAGGAGTCGCGAGTGAAATAATAACGGAGCCCTCGTTTCCAATGACAGGATTCGATCCCAAGTGCAGGTGCAATGTCGATCCCGGTTCCGCTGGTATGACATGGAAAGAAGATGTGAATCCGTCCAGTTCCACCATGTCGGTGCGGCCATCGCCATTGAAATCGTATGCGATATTGGGAGTTGAGGAGTTGAAGGGGAACACCTCGTAGGTGGGAGTGAACGCCCCATCCCCATTTCCCAGAAGAAACTGAACGTAGTATTTCGGCGGAAAGTAACCCGGCGCTATTTGAAAAGCGGCGACATCGATATTGCCATCCCCATTGAAGTCTCCAGTCCAGGGGGTGTATCGTCCTCCATTCGGCGTACCACCTCCGGTCGCAGGCAAGGCCGTCAATCCCGTGTAAGGGGCATACGTATTGGTCAGGACAAAGCTTCCGTCCGGCTGGCAAAGGAAGATACGAAATTCAGGCGTAACTTCAGTGGGGTAGTCTGACTGAGGATCGCGCGACTCCACTATGTCGGGCAAACCATCGTGATTTACATCCGCCACACTGAATCCGCTCAAATTTTGCAGGACAAGTCTAGCCGTGCCAAACGTCCCGTCGCCATTCCCCAACAACTCGTAGACATCATTGTTCTGATAGGGAACGACGTTTACGTAGAGCCATACAAGTACATCGACCTTCCCGTCGTGGTTGAAGTCGCCAATCCATAAGGCTTGTGGCCAGTGGCCAAGGCTGTTCGTATTGAACACAACTGCTGGCTGAGGTGTGAAGGTTCCGTCGCCCCGGCCAAGGAAGACAACCAGCCGCACTGAAGTGCTGCCGGTCGGCTGAGCAGTCACGAAATCCAATTTGCCGTCGTGGTTGAAGTCACAAACTGCAAGAATCCCCAGAGCATCGGGGACGCTCGTAACCGTTGGTTTTCCGAATTTCCCTGTGCCATCGCCAGGGGCAAAGGACAGAAATGCGTTGGAGCCGTTGAATATGCTACCGATTGCGAGCAAGTCGGGATGTCCAGTGTTTCGAAAATCCGCAACTGCGTAGTCGCCAATCACAAACGTGCCTTCCGCTATTTCTGATTTCACGGCAGGACCGAACTTTCCGGTTCCGTCGTTGAGCAGGACCGTTGCCTGGTAAGGGTTCGGATAGCCGGGCCCCAATTCCATGATGACGAGATCCGGTTTGCCGTCTCCATTCAGATCGGATGGAGTGAAACTGGTGTATGGGGAATTGACCGGGCCACTGGAATTGTTTCCGTTGATATACCCAATGTATTCGCCCACCGGTGTGCCGAACCCGCCGTGCCCATCATTCAGGAGAATCGTTAACGAGTCACTGTCCTGATTGGCTGCCACAATGTCGGGATGCCCATCGCGATTGAAATCTGCGATTGCCAAGCTATATGAGGACTGGCCTCCACGATATACGCGGGCGTTGCCGAAGTTGCCGCTGCCATCTCCGTAAAGCACGCCGATCAGGTTTCCGGCATTCTGTCCGTAGCCACCCGTGCCACCTCCACCGATACCGGCATAGACGAGGTCCAGGTGCCCGTCGCCATTCATATCTGCGAGACTCACCGCCCAACCTGTGTCTCCTTCGCCTGATTGAGTGAACTGATCCTGGAAGGTCCCGTCGCAGTTGCCCAGGAACACCCTCGCGGTTCCATAACTATCGAGGACCGCAACGTCTGGACAACCATCTTCATTCACGTCGCCAGCGGCAGCAGTCACCGCAGCCAGACCTCCTCCCGGAAAACCGAAAAAGACCGTCTGGGAGCGCTTGAATAGACCCGAGCCGTTGTTGAGGTAAACGACAGCCCCAAAATTCGGGTCCACCATGACGATGTCCGGCCTGCCATTCTTTTCAAAGTCAGCGACCGCAATCGATTCTGGATTCGTCTCATCGCCATAGATGTCCGGCTCGAACATTGGCGCTCCAAACTTTCCAGCGCCGTCTCCCCGTAGTGCCACTAGCGGGCCGGATTCCGGGTTCGGGATGATTCCGGCCACGATATCCAAATGTCCGTCGTGGTCGAAATCTGCAACAGCGAGACAAGTAGGAACACCGGGCACAAAGTAGGTTTGTTCGAGCGCGAATGTTCCATCACCGTTGCCCAGAAGGACGCCCACGCTCACACTGTCCGCCTCCGCGATAATCAGGTCCGACTTTCCGTTACCTCGGAGATCTGCCACCGCCAAGGCGACGGGCGACTGGCCCTTCAGTGCAACGACCGAAGCCTGGCTGAAGGTCCCATCGCCGCGCCCAAGGTATATCCAGAGGCTGTTACTTCCGCCGTTTGCGACTGCCCAATCGGGATTGCCATCCCCATTGAAGTCGCCAGTCCCTACAGCGGTGGGAATGAAACCGGCCGGCTGCAACGGTCGCAATCCCAGTCCCGCGAGGCCGCCGGGCGGGATGCCCAGTGGGTTCGGCGTGCCGCTACCGTTTCCGAGCGCTTGGAACAATGCTGGGTTCGGAGGAGACTGGTTCTTAGCCCGCAGGAAAGTCTTGAGATAACTCGACCCAGCCCGTTGTGCATATTTCCATCCCAAAAAGCGGACGGGCGGGGTGGATGGAACCAGATCAGAAGGGTTCCATCTGCCTCCGAGGAATGCGGTCTGTTGCTGATAGAGTCCTCCCGGCGTGGGAGCGAGAATCGTAAAAGTTACGGGATTGGAGGTCCCACCTCCGGGTGGTGCATTCGTGACCGTTACCTGCGCCGTACCGGGCGTGGCAAGATTGGGGAAGTAAACCGGCACAATGAGCAAGGTAGGACTGTACACAAGAGCGCCTTGGAGAAGAGTGCCATTCCAGTAGACCGCAGTCTGAGATGCAGCGAATCCACTCCCGTTCACGATCAACCCAAAGCTGAATGATCCTGCCGTCGCAGACGATGGGCTAATCGACGTGATCGTGGGGGTCTCAGTCGTAAAGGTGTAGGTCAGGATTGCCGACTCACCGCCGCCGGGGGTTGGGTTCGAGACATCAATATAGACGCTGGGGGCAACTTCTGGCGCAATGTCCTTTGCGGAGATTTGCGCGGTAAGCTTTGTGTTGTTGACATAAGTTGTTACGCGGTCCAAGCCGTTCCACTGCAGCACGGATGAAGGAACGAAGTTCGATCCGTTGGCGGTCAGGGTAAAAGCCGGACCACCCAGCGTAACGGTGGAAGGTGAAAGGGAGACAAGCTTGGGTACGGGATTTCGCGTTGGTGGCGTACTTTCGATGGTCCATAAAAGTGCAGTACCATCACCGATGGTCTGCTGGTCAGCAGTCCACATTGTGCCGACCGTGGGAGCGACTTGAACTCCAACCGTGGCATCCCCGCCATGGTCCTGCCAGTCGCATTGTCCACCAAAACCTGTGTCCAAATACTGGAATAGAACGTTACTGCTGGATTCTGAAAATACCACTTGGAACGTGATTGTGGCGGAAGCATCGCTACGGCAGGGGAAACTTCGGACGTTTCTCCATTCCACGACCAACTCACGGTTCGGGGCGCTTCCCGTTACAGCCCAGTAAACATTCTGTGCGGATCCCGTGACCGGATAAAGGTCTCCCCAAAAAGGGGCCACCAGTGTAGCGGGAGTGGGGGCGGAGGTTGGAATGCCCACGTTGTTGAATGCAGAGAAGGCATCGGTAAAACTGATCGTGCCGTTGCTGCCAATTTCTAGTGTCGTGAAGCTTCCTCCCCCAAAGGGAATGGGGAACGGCGACGCAATCTGGGCGACGTTGTCGTCTCCGAGATTCAAATTCGTGCCGCTGATGGCGATGTAATTAAATGACGTTGGGCTGGCCAGGTAATTATTCAAGACCGCCACGATCACAACATCACCCGCAGGAAACGTTAGCGAATAGCCACCTGCCGATGAGGGCGTCCATTGGGCGGTATAGATGCCGTCTCCAGCAGCTTGGTCGCCGCCGCTTCCATCGTCAACCAGAGTCAAGGTCTGCCCCCCCGGAGATACGGTTACTTGCAGATTTCCGTTGGGGTGGGAGCAGTCAATGTTCAACATCTCGAGCGTTACGGGTTTGCCGATGGAAGCAGCGATGGCATCATTGACTGGTTGAAGTCGAGTACTGACAGTTTTCCCGGAACAAGTCATGGAGCCATGGATGTTCAGACGCTTCCCGGTAATCGTTTCGCTGAGGGAAGATCGCGCATCACCTCCCGCGAGTATGAGATTCTTGAGCCCTCGCCAGTCGAGATTTGGATTTTGGGCTGCCAGAAGCGCAGATGCGCCGGTCACATGAGGCGTCGCCATGGAAGTTCCCGATTCAATTCCGTATGCATTCCCAGGCAGCGTGCTAATAATTTCCTGTCCCGGAGCGCCAAGATGCACGCTGTGCGGGCCGACGTTCGAAAACGCCGCGAGGGCGTCGGTTCGCGTCGTGGCCGCAACCGATATGACGTTCGGCAGGGTGGTATTGGAAGGATACGAAGGCGTTTGATCGTTATTACTGAACTCATTCCCGGCGGCGACGATGAAGAGAATCCCGGCCTGCTCCTGGGCTAGAATCGCATCCGCGAGCGCCTGCGAATGGGGCCCGCCACCCCAGCTATTGTTCGTAGCCACAATGTTGTAGCCCTTCCCCTTCATGGATTGCACGTACTCAAGACAATCGATTGCGGCGGAAGTCAGGCCGCTTCCATTCACATCCAGAAATTTGCATGCGAGCAGTTGCACGTTCCAGTTGACCCCGACGACTCCCAGGCTGTTGTTTCCCATCGCTCCGATAGTTCCGGCAACATGGGTGCCGTGGCCGTTGTCATCAAAAGGGTCCAAGTCGTTGTATGCGGGATCGATCCCGTAACAGCCGTTCCGGTTGTCGTTCCTGCCGTTGCACACGGCAGTATTGTGAAAAAGGTTTGCCGTAAGATCGGCGTGGTAGTAATCAATCCCCGTGTCAAGGATTGCAACGATCACTTCACGGCTGCCCGTACTTAGGTTCCAGGCCGTGGTTGCACCAATATCGGCACCGACCGTTCCTCCACTCTGGCCGATGTTGAGGAGGTTCCACAGTTGCGGGAAGTACGTGTCGTCGGGAGTTTCGAGTGCGCGAACGATATAGTCGGGCTCGGCATATTCGACCTCTGGTCGCTGCCGATAGGTATGAACTGCGTCACGCACTGACAAACCGGCGGGAAGCCCAACCACTTCCAGATTCCGGACGGCTGCAAATTGTTTCAGGGTGTGAGTCCCTGCCAATGAATGGACGGCTGCCTTGGCGTTGATGCCAGTTGTCGCCCGGAACTTTACCAATATCCGGTCTGATGCATACTTTGCGTCGTTCGCCAGAGAACGACTCGCGGTGGGAGAGCCTTGTTGAGCCAGTAGCAGATTGGCTGCGGTTAAAATAGCAATAAAAAAGAGGGAAATGGCGGACCGACGAAGCATTACACCACGAAGCATTCTTACTCCCAGATCCTGAAACTGCGCGACAGGGTTGGAAGTATGCTACGGCGGAGGCCTTCTCAGCAAGACTTTCGTGGGTTACCCCGAACTTACAAATTGGACGACCTTACCCGCACTCAATGCGCAAATCTCTGCACTCCGTTCGGAATTCGTAACACAAATGTACCTAGTCGAGAATGAGTTAAAAAAGGTTGCTCCCCACCCTTTTTTCAACTTCAGGTTTTGACCTCCGGCCCGGATCCCGCCCGCCCAGTTCCTGCCAGAATCAGCGGAGCGCCAGAGGTCACGCGTAGACTTTCCTTGCATAGAACACGGACGTCGTCTCCCAGCGCCTCCAATGAACACTGGGGGGATCGATCGCCCACGCGAATCTCTGCGCCGGAGGCGGGAAAAGCCGCTCTGCTCAATTTGAGTTCGCGGATTTCTATCTCTCCGCGGATTGGCTCCAGTCGTAAGATCGGACGGCCCTTCTCGCTCCTCAGCTGAAAACTTCCCCACGCCGTCGGAGTTGACCAGAAGCAGCGAAAGTCCGACTGGTGAAGCAGCGGCTTGATTTCGAGTTCACGGGTGACGCCGTTGTAGAGAAATCCGGACAGGATTGGAACCGCTCCCCAACTCGCCAGGGCCCTGGCATAGTGACGTCCGTACTCGGCCTCGTTGTAGGGATTGGCTTTCTCTCCGTCGTAGCGGGCCCGGATATTGGCGATGCACTGCACTCCTTCTTTCACCATGCCATATCGCAGCATGAGGATGGCCACGGCATATTCGCTGCCGGTGAAGTTTTCGGAGTAGTAGGGAAAAGGAATTTCAGGCCGCTCACTGCTGGAGTAGTCGCACATCACAAGAGCGCTTTCGTCGTTCATGGCGAACGCGCGCTCGACCGACGGAGCATCGTTCATGTTTGCCCGCGAGTTGTATCTGTAGATCGACGCGAGTGTGGTTCGGATGTGGCTCTGGTCCAATAGGAGCCCCAGGCCGGCGATATCGGCCATGTACTGACCGAGCAACTGATCAATCAGGCAGCCGGAGCCAGCCTGAAAATCAGTGTGCAGGGTGTCTTTCGCGCCTGAACCGAGGCGCAGGCCTTCCGCGATCTCCTTTTCTGGAATGCCGCGGACTTGTTGCACGTAATATTCGGCGTTGAACAAGTGAGCGTCCGTCCAGCGGCTACCCTGCTCGAAAAGCTTCCTGCACTCACTGGCGAAATCGGGATCGTCCATGGAAGCCGCCATCTGGGCGCATGCTTTCAGCGCAGCGAGATACCAACTCTCGCACAGCGGATTCGGGCCATAGAACTCGATGTCGTAGGTGTTGTGTTGCGCCCCTTCCATCACTCCGTCCTTGTCGCCGTCCCAGCCTCCGGGCCGCCATGCATAGGTGAGTGCGCGCTTGCAGGCCGGCCACAACTGGCGCAGCCACCCATCATCGGCACTCAACTTCCAATCCAGATACAGCTTTACGATCTGTCCCATTTGTCCGTCGGCCGCTGCTGCGCCCCAATGCTCCTTCCCCAGAGGCAACTTGTGGCGAAAATCCATGTGGCCCTCCGGGTCGGTGGCGTATCCGAAGCTGGTGCTGCGAATTGAGCGGGCCAGCGAAGGGAACAGAAACTGCGTGGCGACTTCGTAATTCCAGACGTGTGTGCAGGTGCCGAAACCCCATCCCTTGCCGTCGCCGCAACCTTCAAAACCATGAAAGCTTCCGTCCGCGGCACGGAAGCTGGTATTCGAAACCAGGGTAGGAAGATTCGCGGTCGCCGCTTCGACGACCACCGGCGGCAGGGTCGAGGATTGCAGGGCATGCACAAACGCGCGAGTGCTGGATTCTATGTCCGCGAGCTTCTCGTGGACATGCCCCGCGACCTCCCATGCATCATGAAAGCGGGTGCAATAGTAGTTGCCGAGAAGGGTGTTCTCTTCGCCCTTCGGCGCGTCCCATCCACAACGCGCCGGGGTTCGATTTGGTAGATGCCATGAAAGCAGGAAACGATACGCTCGACTTTCTCCGGGAGGAATGGTCTGCCGGAGCGAGATTGAACCGATCGCCGAGAGAGGCTCGACTTCTTCCCCGAGATCGCCGGTCTTGGAGAAGGAATCGAACCAGAATCGCTGCACGCCCATGTTCCAGTCGTTGATCCTCAAGTGGGGGCGCACGCTGGTCTGGCCGCCGGTCTGGTCGATGGCCGCAAGAGCAATGGAGCCCTGGAGCGGGGCATCCTGACTCAGCGAGGGATCGGTCATCAAGATGCCCCGGAGGCCTTCGGAACTGCGCAATTGGTTCTGTCTTTGATGGCCATCGCCCAAGGGATTTTCTAGCGTCCAGGCAATGACGACTTGCGCGGCCTGGCGAGTTGGATTTCGTACGGTGTATTTGAGAATCGCCACCGGCAATCCGGATAGATCAGCATCGAGCGGCTGAAACGAGGAGGAAGCCTCCAGGGAGACGGCTACCGGTAACGTCGGGTCGTGAAATTCGATATTTGCAATCGGAAACGATCCGCGAAATATTGCCTCCGACAATCGAGGCAGCCCGGGGACATTGGCCGAGGCCAGATTGTCTGGCTTCAAATCGTAGGGAGGCAGGATGCGGCGTTCGAGCACCCGGCTGATCGCTTTGCCATCCCCGACTTTCGCCCAAATGGCAGGGAAAGCGTAGGCGGGGGCGTTGCCGACATCGGGACGGTTGAAAATTTCCCAATCCATTAAGTTTCCGCGTCCACCGAGGCCAATGCCGCCGGTACCGATCCCGCCCAGGGGAAAGGAAATGCGAGCAAGCTGTCGGCCTGTGAATACGCGGGGATATTGAATCCCCGCCGCGGAAGCGGCTGGCGACCCATCGTGTCCGTGCTTGGCCGCCTGATCGGCATTGGCGGCTGCGGGTTCGCCGACTGCAGCCGGCTTTAGACCTGGCAGGGAAAGCGAGGCGGTGGTTGCTCCGACCGCAAGAAGAAAATCCCGCGGGACCTGGGCATATCCTTATTTCCCCCTCATGGCTCTCCTGGCCGGTCGAGAGAAAGCGTGAGAAAAATCCGGCCGCAATCCGCCGCGAAAAATGAACCGCGAATTTCAACCCACCGGACCGCTTCAGGAATTCCTGCGAGCGGATTGTACGGCTTCGACGAGCTCTCTTGCGGCGCCGCTGATCTTGTCGAACTTCCCTTCCCGTAAAGCTGCGGGGTCGACCAGTTCCGACCCTATTCCCAGTGCGAATGCACCGGCAGCCAGAAGCTCGGCGGCGTTCGAGGCATTGACGCCGCCGGTCGGAATGAAAGAAAGGTTGGGGAATGGGCCTCGCAGCGATTTGAGATACTTCGCTCCGCCCAGGCTGCCGCAAGGGAAAATCTTGAGCAATTTCGCTCCCTGCGAAGTGGCGCTCATGATTTCCGTGGGGCTGAGAGCGCCGGGGATTGCCAGCGTGGTCCGTCGCTCCGCAGTCTCGAGGACCGCGATCGAAAGCCCGGGACTCACCAGGAATTGCGCTCCGGCGTCGAGGCAGGCATTGGCTTGCTCCGCGGTCAGGACCGTGCCGGCGCCAATCAATACTTTGTCGCCATGACTTTTGACCAACTGCCGGATGAGTGAAGGCGCGTCAGGAACGGTCAGGGTGATTTCGACAATCGGGATGCCGCCCGCCTGGACCGCATCGACGGCATGACCCGCGTCAACCGCATTGGCGGCCCGCACCACGGGGATAATTCCCACTTCCCGGATTCTTTGGATCACCTGTTCGATGGTCATGGATGTTCAGGACTCCCCGCCGCGGTTCCCTATCGGTCGATGCGGGCCGCATTCGACTTCATCACTTTCAGCACTTCGTCCAAAGTTGCCATGGTGGTGTCTCCGGGTGTGGTCATGGCCAGCGCTCCGTGTGCCGCCCCGCATTCCACCGACCACTGGGCGTCTTTCCCGGTCAGGAAGCCGTAGATCAGGCCCGACGCAAAGGAATCGCCACCGCCTACGCGGTCGTAAATTTCGAGGTCCTTGCGGACCGTCGCTTCAAAGAATTTTCCGCCGTGAAAGCAAATCGCCCCCCAATCATTCACGCTCGCGGTCTTGGAATTACGCAGAGTGGTAGCCACGACGGAGATGTTCGGATACTGTTCCACCACATTGCCCATCATGCGCTTGAAATTGCCGGCGTCGAGCTGGGAATGATTTTCGTCGAGGTCCGCAACCGGGAAGCCGAGGGCAGCGCTGAAGTCCTCTTCGTTGCCCAGGATCACATCCACGAATGGGGCCAGCATGCGATTGACTTCCTGCGCTTTGGCCTTGCCGCCGATGGACTTCCACAACGAAGGCCGGTAATTCAGATCATAGGAAACAATGGTGCCGGCGCTGCGGGCCGCTTCCATCGCCTCTTTGGCTGCTGCAGGCGTGCTCTCGGACAGTGCGCAGAAAATGCCTCCGGTATGAAACCAGCGGGCCCCTTGTTGGCTGAATATCTGCGCCCAATCGATTTGGCCGGGAACGATTTGGGAAATCGCCGTGTGCCCCCGGTCCGAACATCCCGCTGCAGCGCGCACGCCAAAGCCCCGCTCGGTGAAGTTCAAGCCGTTACGCCGCGTACGTCCCACCCCGTCATAGGGGACCCAGCGCACGTATCTCTGGTCGACGCCGCCCTGAAACATCAGGTCCTCGATCAGTCTGCCCACCGGATTATCCGCCAGCACCGTGACCATTGCGGTGTTCATGCCGAAACAGCGCTTCAATCCGCGAGCCACGTTGTATTCGCCGCCACCTTCCCAGGCGCGGAAATCGCGGGTGGTCGAGATGCGGCCGTCGCCGGGATCGAGGCGCAACATGACTTCGCCAAGACTCACCAGGTCCCACTGGCATTTTTCCGCCGGGTTGAGCTTGAGCTCTTTCATGGATTCAAGAAGTCACCGACTCGATCGATCTGGACACGGGGAAACAACCGCATTCTGGGTTCCATCCCATTCCCCTACTTATATTCCGTGACCCGCTGCCGCGATTCACCCAGGCCTTCGATTCCCAGCTCCACAACATCCCCCGCCCGCAGAAAGGTCGGTGGATTCATTCCCAAGCCGACTCCCGCGGGGGTTCCGGTGCTGATCACGTCCCCGGGAAGAAGAGTCATAAACTCGCTCACGTAGGAAACCAGCGTGGCCACATCGAAGATCATGTTCGCGGTGGAACCATTCTGACGAAGTTGTCCGTTCACCTTAAGCCACAGTGAAAGATTCCCGGGGTCGGAGATCTCGTCTCGAGTTGCCAGGAACGGACCCAGGGGTGCAAATGTGTCCGCACTTTTTCCTTTCACCCATTGGCCTCCCCGCTCGAGCTGAAAGCTGCGCTCGGAATAATCGTTGTGCAGCGCGTAGCCAGCCACGTAGTCGAGTGCCTCCTGTTTAGGCACGTACAAAGCCTTTTTCCCCATGAGCACGGCCAACTCAACTTCCCAGTCCACTTTGGTGGCATTCCGGGGAATGACCAGATTGTCGTTTGGACCCACCAGGGACGTGGTTGACTTGAAGAACAGAACTGGCTCTTTTGGTGGCTGCGCCTTGGTTTCCGCGGCATGATCGCGATAGTTGAGCCCGATGCACACGATCTTGCTGGGCCGGCAAACCGGAGGTCCCAGGCGCACCGATGGGTCAATCCGAGGCGCCGACGACGTGTTTTTGCTGAGCCAGGATCTGAGCTCGGGCAACCCACCGCGTTCAAAAAATGCTTCGTCATAGTCCGATCCAAACGCGGACGCGTCCACGCTGCTGCCATCTGGCAGCAGCACTCCCGGTTTTTCCTTCCCCGCCTCACCAAATCGAATCAGTTTCATTTGCGTCGAACCTTCCCTTTCCCAGGCACCGCATCGAAGACCATGGCATCATGGGGCGAGCGGTGGCGGCTCCGGCTCGGCCGATCCGTCGGCACGCGCGTCGGAACCACCGTAGTTTACATGGCTCTTTGCGTCGTGCATGACGGCCTGTCCGCGTCCCATGGAGGTTGAATACTCGCGGTCGACCTTAAGCTTGTGTCCCAGGGCGGTGAGCTTCGCCCGAACCTCGGGCGGCACCCGGGATTCAATCACAATGTTGCATCCTTCCAGTTCGCTCACGGTAAAACGCGCATTTTCGAGCGCCGCCTGGACGTTCATTCCGTAGTCGACCACGTTGGAGACAAACTGGGCGTGCGCGAGCGGCTGATTGGGGCCGCCCATGATACCGAATCCGATGTGCTGATCGCCGTGTTCCATGAAGGCCGGAATGATCGTATGGAAGGGACGCTTGTGGGGCGCGAGAACATTGGGGCTGGCGGCATCGAGAGAAAATAATGCGCCGCGGTTCTGCAGCAGAAAACCCATTCCGCGGACGGTGACGCCGGAGCCGAAAGCAGAATAATTGCTCTGGATGAGCGACACGATATTGCCTTGGCGATCGACGGCGGAGAGATATGTGGTGTCGCTCCCCGGCGGCTTGCCCGCCAGAACGTCGCAGCGGGCGCGAGCGGGATCGATCAACTTGGCCCGCTCTTTTGCGTAGTCCTTGGAGAGAATTCCCTTCACCGGCACCTTGGCGAATCGCGGATCCGCGTTGTAGCGCTCGAGGTCCGCATAGGCGAGCTTCATGGCCTCGATCTTCTTGTGCAGTTCGGCCACACCGAGCGGGCCGCTGGGCGAGGCAGGCGTGGCCTCCATGAGGTTGAGCATTTCAAGCGCAGCCATTCCCTGCCCGTTGGGCGGAAGCTCATAGATCGTCCAATCGCGGTAGGTCGACGAGATGGGCTCCACCCATTCGGGAGAAAACTCGGCGAGGTCCCCGGCCGACATGGTTCCTCCGCCGGCCTGTGAGGTAGCGAGAATCGCCTGCGCAATGTCACCCTTATAGAAAGCGTCCGGCCCTTGCTCTGCCACCAAGCGCAACGCCTTTGCCAGGTCGGGATTGCGGAAGATTTGTCCCAGCAGCGGAGGCTTCCCGCCGGGAAGATAGACGCGTTGTCCTTCAGGATCCTGCGCCACTTTTGCCGGCGCGCCCTTCCAGAATTCATGAATGAGTTCGGGTACCGGATATCCGCGATCCGCATAGAAAATCGCCGGCTGGAAAACGTCCTTCCAGGGAAGTTTTCCAAAACGCTCATGCAGCGTATGCCAGCCGGCCACGGCGCCGGGGACAGTCACGGAATCGATCCCCTGCCGGGGCATGGAAGTCACGCCCTTCGCTCTCAGATGATCGACCGTGAGTCCCTGAGGTGCCCAGCCGCTCGAATTCAGGCCGTAGAGCTTGCCGGTCTTAGCGTCCCAATAAATCGCGAAGAGGTCGCCGCCCATGCCATTCATCATTGGTTCGGTGACGCCCAGCACCGCGTTGGCGGCAATGGCAGCGTCCATGGCGGAGCCGCCGTGCGCGAGGATTTCGGCGCCGGCTTGCGAAGCCTGCACGTGGCTGGTGGCGACGATGCCGTAAGCGGTGACGACCATCGAGCGTGCATGAGAACGATCTTGGGCAGAGAGGCCGGGGACCAGCAGAAGCAAAAGCCATAGCGCCCGCCGCGGCCATGCTGCCGACAACGTCTGCGGGGAGACGAAACAACGGGCGGCGGAAGCCGACAGCGTCGCAGCCATCGTCTCTACAGGTGGATTCATCAAGATTCCCTCTTTGCCATCGAGAACGGTGATTGTACAGTTTTCGCACCCCCGAGAAAATCCTTGGCAAAATAAAACTTTCTGCTATAGGTGCCAAATGCCCGGCGGATCAAGCCCAGATCGCGAGCACGGACTTCACCACCAGCTCAGCGCCGGCCAGATGGCCATGGTCGCGGTTGGCGGTTCGATCGGCACCGGGCTGATGCTGGGGTCGGCGGCCGCCCTCGAGATCGCCGGACCGGGAGTGATCCTCAGCTACGCCTTGGCGGGATTCATCAGTTGGACCGTGGCGCTGGCGTTGGGCGAGCTGTCGAGCGCGCATCCTGCCGCCGGTTCGTTCGGGGTGTACGCAGATCTGTACTTGAATGAGTGGGCCGGATTCATCGCGAGCGCTGGATAC
>Ga0193726_1001853_pt1 | contig 15451 bp, 14 predicted proteins | sample H2c1metaG_FD_144928 | JGI IMG/M metagenome (GOLD analysis project Ga0193726, IMG submission 144928) | Soil microbial communities from a riparian zone of the East river system, Colorado, United States - H2c1 | ecosystem: Environmental > Terrestrial > Soil > Riparian zone | place: USA: East River... | reverse complement strand
TCCTCGATTACGACCGCGCCGACCGGTTCCGTGATTAACGGCGGGGCGCTTGTGGTGCCGGAACCGCTCGGAAACAAAATTATTCATCCTTACAGCGATTTTCTGTTGCACAACGTAGGGACGGGCGACGGGATTGTGCAGAACGGTGGGGCCGGGTCGGCAAACAAGATGCGGACACCTCCTTTGTGGGGAGTGCGGCTGCGGAACCGGCTGCTGCATGATGGGCGGGCGCTGACATTTGATGAAGCCATTCGCGGACATGGCGGCGAGGCGTCTGGCGTGGTGAATAGTTATAGGCAGTTGAGTGATGCAGATAGACAAGCCTTGCTTACGTTCCTGCGATCGTTGTGACCGAGCTGAGAGGAACGAAAGGATGAGCCCAGGCCCCGTCACCGGAATCGGCGGCGGGCCTGGGCTGTCTGCAAAGTATCGGCCGCGTGGTGGACCGCCGTCCGGCAATGGTGGAGATCGAGGATGCCGCCCGCGAGCGGCGGCGCCACACAATCGCGCTAGGACACGAGTTCATCGAGCGCGCAGGCGAAGGCCTTGGTGTGGGTGTCGATGTCGGATTGCGTGGTAGCCGGGCACATGAGCGCCATGTTATGGAATGGCGTGAGGAGGATATTGCGGTTCAGTGTGTACAGGTGGAGAAAGTGTTCCAGTTCGAAGTCGCTGGCGGCTGCGGATTCTCGCCCATTGCGGGGTGTGGACTGCGTGAATGTGTATTCGGCCCGCGCTCCCAATTGCGTTACGTGCCACGGGAGGTTGTGTTTTCTTATTTCGGCGGCTACGCCGTCGTTGAAATTGCGGGCCAGCGGAATCATCCGGGCGAAAGACTCCGGCGTGAGGAGGTGCTCGAGGGTGGCGCGCATGGCCGCCAGACTGAGCGCGTTGCCTGCCAGCGTGCCGCCGATTCCGCCTACGTCGCAGTTCCAACTGAATTCTCGCACTGATGCGCTGGGCTACTTCGTCGGAAAGGCCGAAAGTGGCGCCGGGGATGCCGCTGCCAATGGCCTTTCCAAAAACCAAAATGTCGGGGTCAAGTTGCCATTCGGCGGTGCAACCACCGGGGCCGGCACAGATGGTGTGGGTCTCATCGGCCAGGAAAAGCGAGCCGTAGCGGCGACAAAGTTCGCGGGCGGCAGGCCAGTAGTCTTGGTCGGGAAGAATGATGCCGACGTTGGTCATGGCGGGTTCGGCGAGGACGCAGGCGACGTCGTTGTGCTTTAGGGCGGCCTCGAAGGCGTGGAGGTCGTTGAATTCGACGATACGGGTGGTTTCGGCAGGATTTACAGGTGGGCCGATGTTGCCGCGGCGCGGGACTACGGTTTCCTTTTCAAGCGTGGCGATCGTTTCATCGACCGTGCCGTGATAGCAATAGTTGAAGACCAGGATTTTACTCCGTTGGGTGATCTCTCTTGCAATGCGGATGGCGAAGCGGTTGGCATCGGTGGCGGTAAGTGTGAATTGCCAGAAGGGAAGGCCGAAGCGTTTTTGGAGATCTTCGCCAACCCAGAGAGCGTCTTCGCTAGGAAGCATGGTGGTGATGCCTTGTCTCGCGCGTTGGGCAACGGCTTCGGCGACGATTTCCGGGGAGTGGCCGGTCATGGCCCCGGTGTCGCCGAGGCAAAGGTCGATGTAGTCGTGGTTGTCGACGTCGGTGAAGTGCGCGCCTTTGGCATGGGCGACGAAAACGGGAAACGGGCCGGGCCATTTTTTCATCCAGTTCATGGGGACGCCGCCCAGTAAAGAATTTTTGGCGCGCGCGTAGAGGGCCGCAGAGTTGGGGTGGGACGCAAGGAATTGCTGTTCTTCCCGGAGGCGGAGGGATTTTAGTTTGGCGCGGTTGATGGCGGTAGCCATGCGGTACACCTCATTGGATTCGCCGGGGCGGCCTATGGCGTCAGGATTCGCGGTTAGCGGAGGTCGCGGATGATCTCTTTGGCGGCGTTGGCGCCAGAGGCACCGGTTAGCCCGTTGCCGGGATGCGTGCCGGAACCGCAGAGGAAAAGTCCGCGGATGGGCATTTTATAACGCGCGTGGTCGAGGACCGGCCGCATGGTGAAGAGCTGGTCGAGGGCCAGTTCGCCGTGATAAATGTGACCTCCGGTGAAACCGTATTCGGTTTCCAGATCCTTCGGAGTGATGACCTGGATGGCTTCAATCAGAGAGGGCAGGTTGGGCGCATAGTTGGCAAGCGTTTTTACTACAGTGTCGCCTAGTTCTTTGCGGCGGGTGTCCCAGTTTCCTTCTCTCAATTTGTAAGGCGCGAATTGAACGTAGATGCTGAGGACATGTTTGCCTTCCGGGGCCAGCGACGGATCCATGAGCGTGGGGATCGTGGCGTCAAGATAGGGAGCAGCGGAGAATTGGCCGTATTTGCTGGCGTCGAAGGCCCGTTCGAGATAGTCGATTTCCGGTCCGATGTGAATGCGCCCGGACAGGGCCTGGCGGAAACCATCGGGGCCAACGGTTCCGGCCAGCGCTGGAAATGCCGGGAGATCGCCAAGAGCCAGATTTACCTTGGCGACATTGCCATTAGCGCGGAAATTTTTCATGCGCAGGGCGAAAGTAGGATCGAGTTGCGAGGGATCAATCAGGTTGAAGAAGGTGCGGCGCGGGTCGACGCCCGAGACGACCGCTTCAGCGGCGATTTCTTCGCCGTCGGCGAGGACGATGCCAGTAACGGCGCCGTCTTTGACGCGGATGTGCTGGACTTCGGCTCTGGTGCGAATCTCGGCGCCCGCGGATTTGGCGGCTTCAGCCAGGGCGCGAGTGAGCGAGCCGACGCCTCCGCGCGGAAACGCAGCGGAACCGACCGGATGTGCGTCAGACGCGGCGCGCAAAAGAAGGACGGCTGTGGAACCAGCCGACCAGGGGCCCAGGGCGGTTCCGAAGATGCCGCGAGCGGCGACAGTGGCGCGGATCAGTTCGGTCTCGAAAAATTCGGAAACGAAATCGGCGACGGCCATCGGGCCCCAGCGGAGGAGATCGAAAATGCCGGTTTTGCCGAGTCCGCGGACGCCGCGGCCCGTTTTGAATAGATTCCAGAGATCTTCGGGCGTGGGATGGTCGATGGCCGGCGGAGTGATGCTGGAAAGTTGGTTGAAGACGGCGGACATTTCTTCAAGAGATTCGGCGAACTGAATATATTTGGTGGCGTCATGCGAGGAGATGCGCGCCATGCCGCCGGCGGTTTTGGCGTGGTCGTTGTAGAACAGGATGGACTGGCCGGCGAGCGAGGGCGCGAAAACGCGCGGGTCCGGATACAGGATCTGGCAATCGTATTTTTCAAGCGCGATATCTTTGGCGACATCCCCGCGCAGGGGGCCGATGGTGTGCGCTAGCGTCGAGACTTTGTAGCCGGGAGCGAACTCTTCGGTGACGGCGCCGCCGCCGACGATGTCGCGGCGTTCGAGGACCGTGGGCTTGAATCCGCCTTTGGCGAGATAGTAGGCGGTGACCAGACCGTTGTGGCCGCCCCCGATGACGACTACTTTTTGTCCGAGTGGCATGTTAGTTGGCCGCCTTTTGGCGGGAGCCGGAATTTTTCCATTCCTTCAAAATCACCTGGCTGGCGATGCGGCCATTGGCGCCCATGATGCCGCCGCCGGGATGCGTGGCGGAGCCGCACATATACAGGTTGTCTACCGGAGTGCGGTAGTAAGCCCAGCCGGCGACCGGGCGCAGGAAGAACAGTTGTTCAAGAGAGAGTTCGCCCTGGAAAATGTTGCCTTGGGTGAGGCCGAATTCGCGCTCGAGATCGAGCGGCGTGAGGACCTGTTTTTCGATAATGAGGTCTTTGATGTTGGGCGCGTACTCGGCGATGGTGTTGACGACGTTGTCGCCGAAGGCTTCGCGCTGATCGTCCCAGGTGCCTTCGGCGAGTTTGTAGGGCGCGTATTGCACGAAGCAGGAGAGCACGTGTTTGCCGGCGGGCGCAACGCTCGGGTCGGTGAGGCTGGGGATGACCATGTCAATGTACGGTTTGCGGGAATAGTTGCCGTACTTGGCGTCGTCGTAACCGCGTTCCATATATTCCATGCTTGGAGAGATGGAGATGGCCCCCCGGAGATGCGCGCCGTCACCGGGGATGGCGCGGAATTTCGGGAGACCGTCAAGGGCGATATTGACTTTGCCGGACGAGCCGCGAAATTTGTAACGGCGGACGCCTTCAAGGAAATCCGCGGGGAGTTCGCTCGGCTCGATGAATTTTTCGAAAGTGAGATGCGGGTCGACGCTCGAGGAAACGACATTGGCGAAAATTTCTTCCCCGGACTGCAGGGCCACGCCGTTGACGCGGCCATTGTTGATGAGAATTTTGCCGACAGGAGTCTTGGTGCGGATTTCCACGCCGGCTTCGCGGGCCGCCGCGCCAATGGCATTGGAGATGGCGCCGGTGCCGCCTCGGGAAAATCCCCAGGAACGGAAGGCGCCGTCGATTTCACCCATGTAATGATGGAGGAGAACGTAGGCGGTGCCGGGGCTGCGAATGCCAAGGAAGGTACCGATGATTCCGGAGGCCGACATGGTGGCTTTGAGGACGTCGGTTTCAAACCACTGGTCAAGGAAGTCGGCGGCACTCATGGTCATGAGCTGGACGAGGGTGTAGCGTTCGTCGGAGGAGAGCTCGCGGAAACGCTGGAGCATGAAATGGAGTTGCTTGAGATCTTTCGGATTGAGTGTGGTGGGGTCGGGCGGGATCATCGAGAGCATCGGCTTCACGAAGCGGCACATGGGGGTCATCATCTTGGAAAACTCGTCGTAGGCTTCGGCGTCAAGGCGGGAGTGGCGGCGGATTTCGCGGATGGATTTGGCGTGATCGTTCATGCGCCAGAGGTAGTCGCCGCTCGGCATAGGAGAAAAGGTACCGTCGAGCGGGAGGATTTCGAGCCCGTGGCGGGGCAGGTCGAGTTCCCGGATGATCTCCGGGCGGAGGAGCGAAACCACGTAGGAGCACTCGGAGAACAGGAAGCCGGGAACGATCTCTTCTGTGACCGCGGCGCCGCCGAGAACGTGGCGCCGTTCAAGGACCAGGACCTTTTTGCCGGCTTTGGCCAGATATGCGGCGTTGACCAGGCCGTTGTGACCGCCGCCGATGACGATGACGTCATAGTGCTGAGGCATAGAAATGACTCCGGGATAAAGAAAACTGCCGTGAATAATAAGAATGCGAAATGCAAACGCGCTATTGTACTTAGAGAGTGACGGCTTCACAAGTTGGCGGAGCGGGCGCCGGGCTGTGGAAGTGCCCCCGGGCAGGTTGTTGCCGATGGCGGAGTTAGAATCGAATTGGCTGCGTGCTGGCGGTGGTGCCTTGTATGAAGTCCATGAATGGATGGATCGAGCTGGCGGTTCCGGGATTCATTGTCCTTTTGATTTTGGAAGCGATTGCGGCTGCGATTATGCGGCGGGACTTGTATGAGATCAAGGATACGGCCGCTAGTTTGACGATGGGCGTTTCGAATCTGCTGATTAGTCTGTTTTCCAAGGCGGTTCAGTTCTCAGTTTTGGTGTTTTTGTACAAGTTTGCGATTTTTAAGATTGGGTACGCGTGGTGGGCTTGGGTACTGGCGTTTTTTGCGGATGAGTTCAGCTATTACTGGTTTCACCGGACCAGCCATGAGGTTCGGATCTTCTGGGCTTCTCATGTGATTCATCATTCATCGCAAAGATATAACCTTTCGACGGCTTTACGGCAGACATGGACCGGAGGGTTCATGAGTTTTATTTTTTGGCTGTGGATGCCGATTGTGGGATTTCCTCCGCTGATGGTTTTGACGATGAATGCGATCAGCTTGCTGTACCAGTTCTGGATTCATACAGAATTGGTGCGATCGATGGGACCGCTGGAAAGGGTGCTGAATACGCCTTCCCATCACCGGGTGCATCATGGGGCGAACGCCAACTACCTTGACCGGAATCATGGCGGAACCTTGATTATTTGGGATCGCTTGTTTGGGACCTTTGCGGCAGAGGATCCGGCGGACCCGCCGCGTTTTGGATTGACGAAAAATTTGAATTCCTTTAATCCGTTGCGAATTGCGTTTCATGAGTGGATTGCTATTGGACGGGATATCCGGCGGACGCGGGGATGGAGGAATAAGTTGCGGTCTGTGTTTGGAAGTCCGGGGTGGGAGGCCGAAGAGCTGGTCGAGAGCCGGCGCCTTGCGGCTTCAAGGAGTTCGAATCTATAATCCGGTGTCTTCATAACAGTATTTAGCAGGTGCATTAGGAGGAATCGTGCCGGTTGGAACTGCATTTCATGAAAGAACGCTTGCGCTGTGCGAGAGCCTGAATTACCGGGAATGGTCGGGCTACTACACGGTGAGCGTATACGAGATGCACCATGAGCACGAGTACAACGCCATTCGAAATTCGGCGGCAGTGATTGATATTTCGCCGTTGTTTAAATATCTGATTACGGGCCGGGACGCGACGAAGCTCGTGAACCGGGTGATTACCCGGGACATCAATAAGGTGGCGGTGGATCAGGTGATTTACTGCTGCTGGTGCGATTCTGAAGGCAAGGTGATTGACGACGGGACAATCACCCGGCTCGGGGAAAATACCTACCGCTGGACGGCGGCTGATCCCAGTTTGCGGTGGTTTCAGCAAAACGCGTTGGGGCTCGAAGCCGACATCCAGGATATTTCCGAGCAAGTGGCGGCGCTGGCTTTGCAGGGACCTACTTCGGGCCGGCTGCTGACGGCGGTGGCGGATGCGAATGTGGAGAATTTGAGATATTTTCGTGTAACGCACGGAAAGATTGGCGGCGTTCAGGTGGATATTTCGCGAACCGGTTATACCGGCGATTTGGGATTTGAGATTTGGATGCCGTGGAAGGATGCGGTGAAAGTATGGGATGTGCTGATGACCAAGGGCAAGGCCTTCGATATTCATCCGGCGGGAATGCTGGCGCTGGATGTTGCGCGAATTGAAGCGGGATTGATTTTGATTGAAGTTGACTATACCTCGAGCAAGAAGGCGTTGATTGAGGCGCAGAAATTTTCTCCGTCAGAGATCGGGCTCGCGAAATTGGTGGATTTGAAGAAAGAAAATTTTGTGGGGCGGGATGCGCTGGCCGAGGAAGCGAAAAAGGGCGCGGCGCGAGCGACGGTTGGCCTGGAAATCAACTGGAATGAAGTTGAGGCGCTTTACGATAGGAAGAGGATGGCGCCGCAGGTTCCGAGCATGGCTTCGCGCACGGCTGTGCCGGTTTATCGCGGGGGACGACTGGTGGGGAAAGCCACTTCTACGACTTGGTCGCCTACCCTGAAAAAGATGATTGCTCTGGCTTGCGTGGATCGCGAGCAGTCCACGGTCGGGACCACTCTGAACATGGAAATGACGGTCGAGGCGGAACGGCATACGGTTTCGGCGAAAGTGGTGGCGATGCCGTTTTTTAATCCGGCGCGGAAGATGGCGACCCCGGTGGTCTGAGGCCCGGGATCAACAGAGTTGACCGGCGCGCCGTTGCCTTGGAGGAAAAAAGGGAAACGACAAAGATGCGCTCGCCTTCTCCCGGTACGGAGTTCGGTTCTTCCCAAAAAGGCGGGGCCAGTCCCGCCCCACAGATTTACCGGCAAAAATAGGTCAGGTTCTATTTTGCGGCTGAATCAATGAAGGTGGCGATGTTGGCCTTGAGTTTGGCGAGGTCCTCATCGCGAAGATACATCATGTGGCCGGCGTCGTAGTATTGCAGCTTGATATTGTTCTGCAATTTCTCGGGCAGACCGAGGTGCTCCATGGTGTATTCGGTGGCGAAAAACGGAGTCGCTAGATCGTAGTAGCCATTTTCGACTTCCACCTTGAGATGCGGATTGGTAACCAGCGCCTGCACCAGATCGCCTTCCACATTCGGCGAACCGGGAAATCCAAAATTATTGCCTCCAGAGTTGTGTTTCCAGTCCCACAAATTGCCAGCTTCATCAGAACCCGTGTGATACGTCTTTTCCTGGCCAAATTTCAGCTCCTCGCGAACGTAAGTATTGAACGCTGCCGCATAGGGCCCCGTAATTGACGTGTCTTGCGGATCGTAATCTGCATATTCGCCGAGTAGGTCGACGCTGGCTCCAGAAAAGCGTGCGTCGAGGCGCCCGGTCGTGAGTCCGCGGCTCCGTTGCAGCTCCTTCATGAATTGCGGGAGGTTTACCCGCAGATTGGCTTTGACCAGGTAGTCTTCACTGAGACCTGTGTACTGCGAAAGTCTTTTCGCGACTTCAGCCTTTTCCGGCGCACTCAGCCTGGTGCCTTTCATCAGCGCGGTTGCGTACTCTGACTGCGCGTACTTGCGCGTTTCTTCAAGCAGAGTATTGAGATTCTCCGGCCGATCTTTCAATACCTTGTGATACCAGGCAGTGGCCGCATAGCTGGGCAGATAAAAAATGTAAGTCATGTCCTGGCCGGGATTGAACGAAATAGTACCGAGGTCGAGCACGCAGGAGATCAGAACGATACCGTTGAAATACATGCCGTCGTGCGATTGCATGTAGCTGGAGAGCGCAGCAGAGCGGAACGTGCCGTAGCTTTCGCCGATCAGAAATTTGGGGGAGTTCCAGCGGTTGTTGCGGCTAACGTATATGTTTATAAGTTGGGCGATTGATTTCAGGTCCTGGTCGATACCCCAAAAATCCTTGTCCTGGGCCTTGCCGACGGCATGGCTGAAACCCGTTCCTACAGGATCGATAAAGACGAGATCGGTTTTATCCAGCAGAGAGTAGGCGTTGTCGCCAAATTTGTAGGGAGGTGGCGGAGTTGGTTCCGCATTGGTGGTGGCCACCCGTTTGGGTCCGAAAGAGCCCATGTGCAGCCAGACCGAGGCAGAGCCCGGCCCGCCGTTGTACAAGAACGCGATGGGGCGCGTGGTGGAGTCTTTCACGTCGCTGCGCGTGTAGGCGGTGTAGTAGATGAGCGCCGTGGGCTCGTCCTTGTCGCTTTTCAGAAGAATGGTGGCGGCGGTGGCTTTGTAGGGAATGGTTTGCGAACCAAGTTTGAGGGAGTGTTCGGTCACGGAAGACTCTTCTTTGGGCGCGGGAGAATCGCTCGGTTTCTCGGAAGGCTTGGCTTCCTTGTCCTGGGCCCGTGAAGGTGCGGGAATGCCGTGTGCGCACAAAATTGCCGTTAGGACGGTGAGCTGAGAAAACTTTGACATTTTATTCTCCTGAAACGGGTTCTGCAGTCTTGCCGAACGGTAAAGGTGCACGATTGTAGTGATCGAGGGAAGGCCAAGTCAAAGTCGGAACTCCCGCTTGAATGGGTCGCCTGGTTAGACGTGGCCATTCTCGGAAAGTACGCTGGCTGATGCGGCGTATTCGGGGAGATTGTAAATCACATCTACGGTTCACAGGCAGGCTTTGTAAAACCTGCCTGGGAGCCCCGAACTGCGGGCAGAAGTCCGTTCTCCTGGACGGGCTTGTCCCATCGTTGCCGGCCGGATTTGACGGGAGAATTCAGGTTTGTACGTCCGCGCCGCGAACCAGAAAAAATTAATCCTTCAGGACCAGCGTGATTTCGCCAGCGGCATTGGGTTGCTCGAAGGTGACGCTGGCGAGGTCGCTGACGATCCAGTCGGCCCGGGCTGCGAGGAGTTCGGCGTCCGTGGCTGTGGTGCGAACGGCAAGCACGCGCGCTCCAGCGGCCTTGCCGGCACGGATGCCGGCGGGAGCGTCTTCGACGACGATACAATCCTGCGCCGAAAATCCCAGACGAGCAGCCGCTTTGATGTACGGCTCGGGATCGGGTTTGCCGGTGACGACGTCGTCGGCTGTGATGAGATTTCGCGGAAGCGGCAGGCCGCTGGCGTTGACGCGTACGTGGGCCAGGTCGCGAGTGCACGAGGTGGCGATTGTCCAACGATCAGATGGAAGAGAGGTGAGCAGGCTCAGTGCACCGGGGAGAGGGATGACCCCTTCGAGGTCTTCAATTTCGCGGCGTTCCACTTCGCTGTTTTCGGCTTCGTGGTCGGCGTCAGGTAGCAGCTCGCGGATTGTGGTTAAGCTGGGGCGGCCGTGAGCGCGGCGGACAGTGTCTTCGGGATCAAATCCGTGTTGCTCGGCCCACCAGCCCCAAACCCGCGCGACAGCCGGAGTGGAGTCGACGAGGACACCGTCAAGGTCGAAGAGAACAGCACGGCAAAAGATTTTTGTCATATGGAACTATTTTAAATGCAATGCACCATGGAATTGGCGGAAATTTCGATGTGTGGAAAAGAAAATGCTTCAAGCGGGAGACCGCGTGACATTGCCGCGCGCAACGCAGGAATTGCTTTGTCGGCACAGACACCCCGCTGCCATTTGCGCGCCGCGAGGTAACACTTCCCGGCGAGTGCTCGCGCGAATTCCAGCCATTTTTTCGATTCAGAACCTAATAATGGACAGACTGGCCTGCAGTGTCGCATCTTGATTCCATGGAAAAAGATCTCCTTTCTCTAGTGAGTGGGCGGCAAGGCCATTTTCAGTTTGAGTCCGGGCATCATGGGGATCGCTGGTTGCAGCTGGAGACTTTGTGCTTGCGCAGCCGGGCCATACAGCCCTTTACGGTTGAACTCGCAAACCGCATCGCGAAATATCAGGTGGAAGCGGTGTGTGGTCCCTTGGTTGAGGGTGCGTTCGTCGCTTTGCTGGTTTCACTCGAACTTGGCTGTGAGTTCACATATGCGGAGCGATTTGCAGATGGGGGTCGCGCGGAATTATTTCCCGTGCAGTATCGTTTGCCGAAAAGTTTGCACTCTGCTGTGAAGGGGAAGCGCGTTGCGATTGTGAACGATGTGATCAGCGCGGGATCGGCGGTGCGAGGCGCCTTTTTGGATTTGCAGGCGCTTGGTGCAAAAGTGCTGGCGATCGGCGCGCTACTTGGCTTGGGAGAGAGCGTTGCTCACTTTGCGGCTGAGCAAGGAATAGCGGTCGAACTTCTGAAGCAAATGCCCCACAACTTGTGGACTCCTGCAGAATGCCCACGGTGTGCCGCAGGCGAGCCACTGGAAATCGTCGGCACATCTTAGAAATAAATTTTTGGTTGAGATTGCGGTGGCAGGAGGTTGAATGACCGGGTTGACTCAACCGCCGCGTACGTTTTTCGATTTAGGCCATCGGAGATCAGCACCGGCAGGTTGCCTTCATCTGGAGTCTTCAGCCGCTCGCCAGCGTCAACGCCGATGCCAGCAACCGCGTTTCTAGGGGGTAGCGCGACCGGGCCAAGACCCTAACAAGAGCGAGGCTCCTGCGATGTCGAAACTGATCGAGCGGTACGAAGCAGAACTAGACATTCGCCATCGGCAAGGACTCAAAAGGCTTTATGAGATCACGAAGATGATCGAGAAGGACAAACTGAAGAGCGAACGCGATTTGCTTTTTCGAAGAGGCGTTGTTCGGGGCCGCCGATGAGAAATCGATTGCATGATGCATTCACATCAAACGAGTCTGTGGTTGACCAACAATTCAAAGGGCTAACAAGGAACAAATAAGAGGGGCAAGCGCCTGTATACACTCGACAGCGCATGAGCCGAGAAGGCATACTCAAGTCATTCCTGATCCGAATGTAGAGGCGAGTAGATGCTTTCGAAGCGCAACTTGACACTGCTCGCTTTCTGTTTTGCCGGTTTTTTGGCCGGCGTACTTTGGCTGTGCGCCGTGTACAATTTCTTGCTCGGTTGGGCTTGGATACTAGGAGCGTTATTTGCTTTCGCCATGCTTGGGACTTTTAAAGCACGATCATCGCATCTTGGATTGCAGGTTAGTTTTAGGCACTCAGTCATCGCTACAATTCTATTAAGTCTGTCATGGCCACTTTCAGTCTTTGCCTTCGGTACGATTTTGATGACCGCAAAAGACAATTCGTGGATGCCATTTTTTTCAATGACAATCGGAATGTGTGTCGCCGCATTTTGCGTTTCACTCGCGTTGCGTGTGTTAACAAATACCTGGGACGGGGTCATCTTTAAGTATTTATTATTGAGTGGAGTTATTGCAATTGAATTGCTAACTGCTGTTTTACCTCCTATGGCCACTTACTTTTCCGATCAATTTCCCTCTGCCCTGCTTCTTGGCATCCTCGTGCTGCCCGGCTCATCTGTGTATGGAGGCCTGTTCGGCTTAGGCATAGTTAGAAAACAAGATGGAGATTTAGGATTTGTGATGGCCGCAAAGGTCAGATAGCAGTGCGCCGACTCCGACAGTCCAGCGCTTAAATTAGCGCTACTGGACCAACTCAGCCGTCCGACGGCCTGATGCGTCATAGCTTACTTTTACTAACGGAAGGAGGTTCAAGGCATATTTTTTCACATCTGCATCATGGTACAGGTGCCAATACAATTTGATTCTTAAAGCCGACAAAACCTGCGATATCAGCGCTCTGGCAGGAATATTCTCGCCTCCGACAGTAACCTGTGTTTGATATAACAGGTTAGTGGGCACCCTACCCACCATGATCTTTGATTTGCTTGTATTCGTTAGCGTGTTCACTATCAGTTCGATAGTTTCGTATGCATTTCTTGTTTCTGTTTTGATCGTTATTGGAGTATCGAGGACAGGATTCACAGCTTCGTCTTGTCCGCTTTCATTTTTTATATACGAGCCGATGACTGAAAACCTGCCGCCTCCTTCTTTGCGCAATGAGAATTGGCCAGGGTTAGAACTTTCGTTATAGTCCGAAATGATTTTGTCCAGAATGCGTTCCTGTTCGGGTATTGAAGCAGCCCTGTCCAGAATTTCGGGGAATCGAGGCTGAAAAGCAGCCCCTCCCACTGCGGTAACTCCTTTTTCGTCCGGATGAGCCGCTCGATAAGCGGAATCGGTGTCGTCCACTAGATCGTAAGCACTGTAGTACGGAGGGTCTTCGAAGTCGATTAGCCACCCGTACTCTTGGCTCACGGCCATCAGCGTGTCTGCCAACGGTCGTGGGGAGTTCGCTGTAATTGTGGCAGAGTCACCAAGATGGTGGACTTCCGCACGATCTAAGTACTTCTTGTGGCGTTCCTTAACCTCATCTTGAGCTTGCGCTGGAATACTCAAAAGCATGACGGCAGCAACAACGATTACGAGGCGCACTGGAAAGTTCCTTTCTCGACGCCTTCTCTCTTATCGCGGGTGTAGGGCCCCCCGCTAATTTAGACGTTCAGGGTCTCGTTTTTAGTTAGAACTGCAAAAGCCAAAAACGCCTCGTGCGGAGTACGATTTTCTACTCCGCGATGCGGGCGGTCGTGATTGTACTCCTTCAGATACCGGCCGATGTTTTCTCTCGCTTCCGTCAGACTGCGATACTCCGAAGTCCAGACTTCCTCTTCCTTTAAGCTGCGATGGAACCGTTCGATGTAGCTGTTGCCTTCCGGGTGGTGGTAAGCCGTCCGCCGATGCGTGATGCCCAGCTGCGCCAGCGTTTCCATGAACCGGGAAGAGGTAAATTGTGTTCCGTTGTCGGTGGTCAGGGTGAGATTACTTTCACGGCTTCCTGCGGGCAGACGATTCAGCACGGCCTGTTCCACAGCCGCGACCGCTTCCTCTGTCCGGCAGCGATCCGAAAGATTCCATCCCACGATTTCTCGCGTGCAGCAGTCGATCACGCATACCAGATACGCCCACCCTGCCGCAGGACCCGCCCATATCTTGGTCATGTCCGTTTGCCAGATCTGATTTGGTTGTGCCGCTTCCACACGACCCCACTCTTTCTTGCGTCGTGCGCGCAGGCGGCGCGAGCGAACCAGTAGGCTTCGCTCGCGCATCACCCGCAGCACTCGTTTCCGATTCACGTGCAGTCCTTCCTTCCGGCGCAACCACCAGGTCACCCGCCGATAACCGTAGGCCGGCTTTTCTCCGCACGCCTGAACGATCTGTTCATCCCAGTTCCGCTGCGCTCGACTGCCGCGTGGCTTCTTCCGGTAGTACAAGCTCGATCGGCTGATCATCAGTGCCGCGGCCACCACCGTTGCCGCGTATCCTTGTTCCACCATCGCCCGCGCCTGGGAGTGAACTTCACCGCAGCTCACTCCCCCACGACGTTTTTTAGGATTTCAATTTCCAGTGATTTACGTCCCAGCGTGCGTTCCAGCTGCCGGATGCGACGATCTTTCTCACTTTCCCCGGCCGCAGCGCTTCTCCCCCCAAGCGCTGCCTTCGCTCCCTGTTCCGCTTCATCTTTCCATCGGTAGTACAACGTCTGCGCGATTCCGTGTCTCCGACAAGTCTCCGAGACGTTTCCGCCCTTCAACCCTTCCTGCACGATCTGCCACTTCTCTTCCGGGGTTCGATCTACGCGTGGTTTCCTGCTCATCCTGCCTCCTCGTTGGAGGCCCTGAATCATACCGAATTTGGCAGTCTAGTTTCAGCGGGGGGCACTACAAAAGTGTTCCAAGAGGCAGTCCATTATTGCTGCCCATGGCAAGCATTATGTGAAAATAATCAAGAGCTAGTAATGCTCTAATATAGATCTTTCCATCGTCTCCTCTTGTCAAGATGGGAAGGCAATCTTCTGGAGCGCCGAGTATTTTACCTTGCCTACTTCGGACGGTTGGCACCGTACAAACAAATAGCAACACCCGCGAAGAATCATCTTCTGCTTTGGCACTTACTATCGTTTGACAGTTTTGCTTGCGACAATTAAACAGTTTGCCGGACTCGGACCAATAATTTATGCGACGCACAAGACGTTTAGATTCTTGAATGTGCTCGGCAAGAACCCAAGCGGTATCTACCCCATCTTCATTCCATTCAAGAGTGGGAGAGGAAGACTTCATTTGGCGTGCTCTTCCAATTGCGGAACTATGTGGATGAGGAACCCGAGAATTGTCGGAACGCCGTAGGTTTAACACAGATGGGAAAGGGTCCAGAAAGTCAATTGGATGATGGCGCCCACCAGCCAACATTTCGTCTATATCGCGCCCGCTCAATTCTTCGTATTTCTCACGAAAAGTTTTATTGTTTTTGAGTGAACTGATGTCGAGGCATCCGGTAGCAGATACTCCACGAATCCAGCATGCGGAAGCAAATGTCCTCAATTCATCCCCGTGTCCGTTAAAAGAGTCTGAATCGTTGAATTCAATATCTTCAGAAAAATCGTATGGATCGTCCAAGCGGATCGAAGAAACGGTGGTGTGTTTCGACTGAGCGACACTTGGCTGCACACAAAACGAGAATGTCAAAACTTGGAGTGACAGAAAAGTTTTATGGTAAAAAGAATTCATATCTAGTGACCAGTTAGCCCTAAGCCTAGCACACAATGTTATAGAGTGAGTAAAGTTACACCCGATCAAATTTGCCGATTCTTGTAAGCGAACCTTTTGTTCAGCCGCGCCAGTTGATTCCGAGGCCACATGGCACGGTACTGCCGAATGTCGTGTTCGAGTGGCTGCGTGAGAGGGAATTCAGACAACCGTGTAAGATGTTCGAAATGCCCTGAGGAACGCAGGTTACAGCTTCAAAGTGCCACCAAAGCTCACTAGCAGTAGGAATGTGCCAAC
>Ga0193726_1001852_pt1 | contig 15459 bp, 9 predicted proteins | sample H2c1metaG_FD_144928 | JGI IMG/M metagenome (GOLD analysis project Ga0193726, IMG submission 144928) | Soil microbial communities from a riparian zone of the East river system, Colorado, United States - H2c1 | ecosystem: Environmental > Terrestrial > Soil > Riparian zone | place: USA: East River... | reverse complement strand
CTATGGGCACCCATCAAGCTGCTCCCGGACACGTCGCGCTTTTTTCCAGAGCTGCAGAAAAGCATCCCCAGAAAGACGTTGAACGGAGAGATTGCCTATGAGATCGAGCCCGGGCGCTTCCGTGCGTCAGCTGCAATTTCGTCGTGCGAACCAAAGCTGACGATTTTCCTTGAGCGGACGACGCTCCCCGGCACGCGGTTTCTTCCGTCGCAACCTGAAGATGTCCGCCACTATTTCGAATCGAACGCCGAGCGATTGCCGGAAGAACTTTCCTCCGCAAAGAGCTCTCGCTCAGAAATCATCAATCGCCTCTCGGAATGCCCCTCGTGGCTGCTGCGTACCGGAGATGATCCTCACAAAACCGCCGAAGCCATCGAGCAGTTTCTGTCGGAGGCGAATTATGGTGTATAGCGAGTGCTCGACTCACAGCGATCCACTCGACGCTCTGCGTAGATTCGTCCCTACACCGTTGCGGGCAGTGTTCGATGTCGGCCAAACGCGCGTGGTGGTTCAGACCAATGATTTCTCTCTTCTTCCGGAACTTCCACTCGCGACTATCAACGATGACTCTGACAAATGTGTTTTTCAATGGAAAATCGTCCGGGACTACGATGCGCCTGGAGTCCTGGAAGAACCAATGCTGATGACATCCGGGAAATTGATGACCGTGGCAATGGGGACTGCATGTCTGGTCGGTTTAGATTACGAACGACGCGAACTGCTCGGCTTTATCGGAGCCGAGGTGGACGCCCGTACGTTCCAGCACGTTCTGCTGCCCTTATTCCGCCGTCTGACGAACGAACGATCTCACAGCAGTTTTCGCGGCGGCCACGAAAGCACTGTCAATGCCTAAGCAAGCCGCCAAGGGGATAATCCTTTCCGCACTCCAGTTTGACCCGGATTTCTCGCGGCTTGGAACGCTCAGCGATCTCAGCGACGGGGAAAGCCGAACACTCCTCGCATGGCTGGATCGCAGCGGTCTTGCCCTGAGTTTTCTTCGACAACTGCAGACCCACGGAGTCACACAGGTTCTCTTGTCTGATTTTCGCGAAGCCCTGGAACTGCGGCTAGAGAAAAACAGGCTCCGGTTGCGCGATATGTTGGAAGAATTTCAGCGCATCAACGAAGCATTAATTTCCCGCGGCATTCGCGCATGTACGCTGAAAGGATTCAGCCTCGTTCCCGATTTCTGCGAAGATCCTTCCCTCAGGCATCAAACTGATTTCGATTTCCTGGTTGCCCCCGAACACGTGGAAGCTGTTGCCGAGACATTGCGGACTTTCGGTTATTCCACGGCACACTTGTCACAATCAGAAGAATCTTGCTTCATGACACCGGCTCTTCATATTCCCACTCAGCGGGATGACATCTATGCAATTCAACAACAACGGCAATTGGATCTCCACACCTGTATTGTCGAAAATAGCCCATGGCTCGCTTTTGAAGTTCCCCGCAATTGTCTAGCCAACTCGGAATCGATGACGATTCAAGGGGTGCCTTTTTTCGGCTTGTCACTGGAAGACAGGTTTTTGCTGCAAGTTCTCCATGTCTATCGTCACTCATCGCGTTCCTGGATTCGACTTTCCTGGTTGCTTGAAATCGCACGCTTCCTGGCGGTTCACTGCGACAATCAAGAACTCTGGAGCCGGATTACCGTGCGTGCGGGACAGTCCACTTCTACAAAACGTATTTTTGCCTTCGTGCTGGGGCTGACGCAGCGTCTTTTCCGGGGGACAGTTCCCAGATCCTTAAACGCCTGGTCAAGCGCCGCTGTGACCGGGCCGCTCCTGGCGTGGTTGGATCATTTTTCGGTGCCCTGGGCTACCTGTGACTGGCCCGGTAGCCTGACCAATATCCTGCTGGCACCGGAGTTTATTCTTGATCGCAAGCTCCGGAGGCAATATCTGCGAAGTCGCCTGCTGCCACGCAAAACCCAACAATTTCTTGGCACTTCCGAGCGAGCAGCTCGCCGCATTTCGTTCCAGTTCCGAGTTGAGCAACTTCGATACGCGCTTGGCCGTTGCCTGGCCCATGGGGGAGCAATCCTGGGTTTGCCTCTTCAGCAGTTGCGTTGGAAGCGAGCATTGAACCTCGCGCGTACAGCCGCGCCGGAATCGCATCTCGAATCCCCCCTAGGACATGGAGAGGTATCATAATGAATGATCTAAACTATCCGGCTTCAGGTGGTCACTCTCTGCCGGGCAGAGAAATTCAACGAGAAGAGATGAACCCTATGGACTGCGTACTTGTGGTAGAAGACAGTCGGCCCATGCAACGTACGTTGCAACGCCTTTTTGAGTCTGATTCACTTCAAGTACAGATTGCCTCGGACGGACTGGCGGGCCTTGAGCTCTTCCGCAAGCAGCTTCCCTGTGCTGTGGTTCTCGATCTTAAACTTCCTGGAATGTCTGGTAAAGAACTCTGCCGGGAATTTAAGTCCTTTGCGGCATCAGTTCCTATTGTTGTTTTGAGCGCGAACTCTGACGTTGAGGACAAAGTTTTGCTTCTTGAGCTCGGGGCGGACGACTATGTCACCAAGCCTTTCAGTCCCAAGGAACTCCTGGCTCGCGTTCGGCGCGCTATGAGGCGCGCTGGCACTCGACCTGCCGTTGCCTCTCAACTCGCAACCAAATCTGTCCATCATGAAGTCCTGACATTTGGCGATGCGCACATCAATTTTACTAGCATGGAGGCGAGCCGAGGCGGCAAGATCGTTACCTTGACGACCCAGGAATTCAAACTTTTGAAGTACCTGGCTAGCTCTGCAGGACGGGTCGTATCACGAGAAGAACTTCTCAATGAGGTGTGGGGCTATCAGAACTATCCATCCACCAGGACTGTTGACAATCATGTGCTTCGGCTTCGACAAAAATTAGAGCCGGACCCGGCGGTGCCTCGCTTTCTGATAACCATGCACGGCGCAGGATACAAATTTGTCTTGGGAGAGGCAGCAAGCGCCACGAATCCTTGATCGTGTTCGCCGACGCGCCATGAAACCATTCCGACTTCGCTCCCAGCTGTTCATCTCGGCCCTGTTGATCATTTTTGGATTGACCGGCTCTCTTCTTTTGTTTATCCGCCACACTGTAAATGTCGAGATACAAAAACAGGTTCGAAACGGAACCGAAGATTCGGTGCGCGCTTTTGAGAGCGTTCAGCGTCAGCGGGAACTTCAGCTTTCTCGCACTGCTGCAATGCTGGCTGATCTTCCCACCCTCAAAGCGTTGATGTCTACAGAACACGCTCCGACAATTCAAGATGGTTCAGAAACGTTCTGGAAGCTTGCAGGAAGCGACCTTTTTGTACTGGCTAAGCCTGACCGGGATGTTGTTGCGCTGCACATGACAAAACCAGGTTGGTCTTCGGTCATGGCGCAACGTGATCTGAAGCGATCAATGGATTTAGGGGAAGATGCTTCCTGGTGGTATGACGACGGCCGGTTGTACTGGGTTTTTCTGCATCCCATCACCTCGGGGGCGGGAGCAACGATGCAGCAGTTGGGCTTTCTCGCTGTTGGCTATCAAGTGGATTCCGCCGTCGCCCAGCAACTGGCGATTGTGGCCAACAATCAGATTGCATTGACAACCAGCGACACGGTCATTGCCTCCACCCTGCCGACCCGCGATGAAGCGGATCTACAGCGCAGATTTCGTTCCGGAAGCATGGCTGGGATCCTAAACACCGGATTGATAACTCTTGAAACCGACCAATACGCCTATTCATTCGTCTTGTTACATGGCTCATCCCCTTCGCCTGTTCGTTGTTACGTCATGATGCCTCTCATACCTGTCAATACTTTTATCAGACGACTGAACTACACCATTTACACAACCGGTGGTCTCGCCGTACTATTTGGCGCTCTTCTTTTCGGATTTGTAGCGCGTACGATCACGCATCCTCTTGATAACATTGTTGCCGGCGTCAAGGCTCTGGCCTCCGGTGATTTTACGTACTCCATTACGCCTCGCGGAAGTACCGAGCTGATCGAGCTCAGTACTTCCTTTGCCCAAATGCGCGGCCAATTGCTCGCTCTGCAGCAGCAAAGGATCGAGACCGAGCGGATCGCAGCGCTGGCGCGTGCCGCCAGCTCAATTTCTCATGACTTGCGCCATTATTTGGCTGCCGTGGTAGCCAACGCGGAGTTCTTGCATGAAGCCGACAGCCTGAACCTCGATAAGGATGAGATCTATGAGGAGATCAAGACCGCTGCGACGCAGATGACCGACTTGATCGATTCTCTCCGGGAACTCTCGTATCAAAGAACTGCCATTACGCCCACCCGCACGCTCCTTGGACAACTGATCCGTCGCGCCATTGAAGCCATCCATGCGCGACCCGAGTTCCGCAATGCGCGCATTGTGCTCTTGGGCGCCGAGGACCAGGAAGGTATGTTCGACGCTCGCAAGCTGGAGCGCGTTTTTTTCAACCTAATTCTCAATGCCTGCGAAGCCACTGCCGGCAATCTCGGGCCCATAACGATTACCGTGCAAAACAATCACAACGAGTTTGAGATCCGCGTCCAGGATACGGGGCCGGGAATCCCGCCCAATATTCGCAGCACCGTATTCGACCCGTTTGTGAGCTACGGCAAGTTGAACGGCACGGGACTCGGCCTGGCCATTGTCAGCAAGATCGTCCAAGATCATTCCGGAACCGTTCACATAGAAGAGACCTCGGAATTCGGAACGACAGTCCTGGTACGACTCCCGTATTCAGAACAATCCGCCCCTCGGACGGCGAAAACGACTCTATTCTGAGAAATTTTCTTCCACAATCGTCGGGGGATGGCGTACAGGATTTCCCCCATTGCCTTTCGTTTCTCAATAGACAGAATAATGACATGCCGTTGACACGGCTTTATTGACAAAGCTAGTTGGTATCCGTACTGTCACGGATGGGAACTAGAGAATTCTTGGAATGGTCCCCGAAATTATGAAACTTCAGAAAGATAGCCGGACAAGCACTTCTATCAAATTATTCCTGATAATCGAAAATCGCATGCTTCGCGAAGCCATGAGTGCGATTTTTCGGCAAAATTCGGATTTCACTGTGGCTGGCTCGGTACGGCACTCAGAATTGGCATACAAACAAGCCGCCTCGTGCCAGTGGGATGTCTTACTCGCAGATCAGGCCTCGGCAGCGATATTTCCGCGGAACTTCGTCGGAGATCTGCTTGGTCTCACACCGGGAAGAAAGGCCGTTCTGTTCGGAATGGATGACGACTCCGACGTTTTCCTGCGGGCTATTCGTTCAGGCGTCAGCGGATACCTTCTTGGAGAAGCCAGCGCAGAAGACGCGATGACCGCGGTGCAAAGAGTGAATGCCGGAGAAGCCGTTTGTCCTCCAGTGCTATGTCACCACCTGTTTCAATTTGTCGCCCGCTCTACCCGCGAGGGAGGCATGATCCTCAACCAGCGACTTTGCAATGAGCTTGGACTCACGCCTCGGCAGCAGCAACTTGTCGCTCTTCTCGCACGCGGCTTTACCAACAAAGAAATTGCAGGAAGCATGCGGCTTTCAGAATTCACCGTGAAAAACCATGTTCATCGAATCATGCGGCAACTCAATGCACAGAGCCGCTACGCTGCTGTTCAGACTGTTTGCGAACAAAACCTGGTCGCCTCTTGACGCGCAGCTAAATTTCCTCTACCGTCAGGCCCACTTTTTTTCCGCGCGTGGTGTCCTAAAGCCGGCCGATCAACTTCCTAGTTCCCCGGCACCGGCGCCCGGTACAACGCAGGCAATCCGAAGGCGCGGCCACAATCACTGGCAAACAGAATGGACTTTGAATCGAGCTCCCATGCTGGTGCAGAGTTATTGCAATTGCCGGACGTCAATGGAATCTGCGTGCCGTACAGGAGATCCTTTAAGGATATCTGCGAAAAACCATCTCTTTCGGTTTCAAATGCAAGCCATCGACCGTCAGGAGAACTGGCTGGCACGGGCGAATCGCCAGGAACTGCAATTGTCTGTGAGGTGGCAGTCAAAGAGGATGGGTTAAACCGCATCATTGTTGAAACGCCACTTGCCACCAGCTCAAAATCGATGGATTCACCGTCGGCCGCCAGCCTTGGATGCAGCGCTTGCCCGCTAAAGCCGAGCTCCGCGTTCTGGCCGTCGTGCAGCCAACGTAGGACATAGCGATCCTTGCCCATTGACTGGTAGAAGACTCCGGCCCGCGCAGCCACCGGGAACGAGGAAAATATGGCTCCCGGCCGGACCGTCACATGCTCAAACTTCTGCGCAGGTTCTTGCGCATAGCTCACCATGTGACGTTTTGCATCGAGAAATGAAATCAGCGCCAATGCGGCAAAACCAGCCAGCGCATGCTGGCGCGGAATTAAACTTAAGTTGCGGTATCCCTCAAAAAAGAATAGTCCAAACAACAGCCACACCTTCGGAAAGAGCCACACCGGATGCAGCGGCAGGGTCATAAGCACGTAGAAAACGACGAGCATACGGCTTTTCCGCGGTCCCGATTCCTCCAACAGCAGCACCAGCGGCAGCAATAGCAGAATAAACGTATAGGAAGCTGTACTGGTTGAAAGAAGCAAAACCGCAATGAGAAACCACGCGAAGTCATGGCGTTCGCTGGATTGCTGTCTGTTTGTTCCTAAAAAAAGAAGAAGGATGATTGAAAGCGAAAGAAAGGTTCGCAAGAAGAAAAATAACCATGGCGCCGGAAACGATGGCTGGGGATTTAACTCTGCCTCTGCTAGGAAGGTCCGGCGTAGCAGTGTAGAGAATGTCGGAAGACCCGGATTGTAGGGATCTATGGATCCGCCCTCAAGTGAGCGCGGGAGAATTTGCGTTGCGTAATAATGAATGTCCGACCACCCGAACAAATGAACGGCCACACCCAGAAGCATAAGGCCGGCGAGAATCATCCCCAACACGGCTCTCCAGTGGCGGCGAGCGACAAAGAACAGGAGAAGTGGTCCGCCGTAGAGTTTCAGGCCAAAGGCAATGCCCGCAAGCAGGCCGCTCGACAGCAAATTCCCGCGATGCAGAAAATAGTAAGTTAAGGTAAGGAGTAGCAGTAGAAAAATATAGTACTGGCCGTAGAGAAAGTTCGTTCGAATTGAAAAGTAACCGCAAAAGGCTAGTACCCAGATCGTTTCAAAACTGAATCTCGAAACTCTTGACAGCAGCCACGCAGTTGCCGCCAGAAAAAACAGGTTGAGAATCAACCAGATCTGCTTTGCTCTTGGCGGCGGGAGTCCAGCTAGGCCAACGATGGGAAGCATAGTCAGCGGAGTCTGAGGCGTATAGGCACCGAGTTGCATTCCATTGCCCGCATAGTTCATCTGTCGCGCAAACCAGGTCCAATCGTAATACGGGCGGAGCGGTTGGCCTTCTCGGACAAGCTTGGCCGCAGTATAGTAGTTCGGAAAATCAGTTTCTGGAGTCGTCCATCCGGTCCGAAAAGCCGTAGCCAGAAGGAATACGAACGTAAACACTACCGCCAGGCGCATGGTCCACGTCGAACCTTCCTGCAACCGAGCATATCGGCGGATCGCTTTTTGAATACTTCGAGAAAAATTCCCAAGTGTTACGTTCACGGAGAGAGTCTACAACAGAGCAGCACGCGGGTTGACCAGTGAAATCTTTCAGGCCATGTTTGCGATCCGGCGGACTGCAGTGGAACTGATTTCAAAAGGCACCGATTTCACGGCTCTTGAATATTGAAACTATTTCAGGGAAAGGACCTGCGGCGTGGCCCCGCGAGAGTAAATCGTTTCCCGGCAGCTTGGACAGGTGCTTTTTCCGGTGAACAAAGCTAGCTGAACTCGCTTACGCGTTTCTTGCAGGGTTCAGCAAGGGTCGCCACCCTAAACCGCCACCGGACTTCAACTCCAGCTCACTGTCGCGCAGACAAAAAAAGCCTGTTTGGTCTGCATTTTCAAAAAGCAATTCCCCCTTTGCCCCGCGGCTCTTCACTTCCCTGCAGGATTGGCAGCGTATTTTGTGTTTGATTCTGCGATTTGGATTTTGCCCACTTCCGTCCAAGTTTAATGGAAGCGTTGAAGATGGATCCGACCGGCAGTATGCCTCCCAATTTGTGCGCAGCGACTGCAGCCAACCCCATGGACGCGAGACATCCGCAAGACGCACAGTCCGGATTACCGCCAAACTGGCACGGCGTGATTTTTGTTCGGAGGTCCGCAGAGAGCGTCTGGGTCGTCAGGGCAAACACGCAATCTTCAGGTCCTCGCGGCGGAGTAGCGAACTGTCGAATCACCGACTGCGGCATGTCCAGTTTCGGATATCGCTTTCGCAATTGCGTCATGTCTGAAATAACTTGCTCCCTCTCACCAGGACTCAGTATTTCCGGCAACTGGTCTCCGACCTGAGGAGTGAACAGACTAAACCACACCTTCTTGATCTCCGGACGTGGTGTCCAAAATTCCAGAAATTCGGCCAAGTAGCCTGGCCGCTTCATCATCTGGGCCGTGACCGTGCAGTGGATCGTGACCCTTTGCCCTGCGATATTTTTTAGAATGCGCTCATAGGTTGCCGGCGCCCTCCTGAGGTCATGCTCCGGTTGCAACCCATCAATGGATACGACAACGTGCAGGCGCTCGAGGTTCGGCCAAGTCGGACCCATCGTCCGGAACGCGCTGGTAACGATTTGCACGTGGATTCCCTGGCCGAGCAGCTGCGGAATCAGCAACTCAAGTTCCCGATACCGCACGAGCGGGTCGCCTCCGACAATGGAGAGATGCAATGGCTTGAGGCGATTGACAACCTCGAGCACGCCATCGACCAGGGATTGCCCCCGGCGATCGTTCAGTTCGCGCAGCGTCTGGCCTCCCCCCAAATGAGCGTCGTCATAGGCGTAGCACCCTGGACATTTCAACGGGCATTCCCGGGTAATTTCAATAGAAAGAGAGGGATGCTCACCTTTGAGAATCTTGCCCCATGCTTGTAGAACTTGAGAAGTCTGCACCGCTGATGATCCTTTTCCGACCGGATTCACAACACGTGGTCTATAAGAGTCTCGGCTTCTGCGTGGTCCTCTCGGTGTCCGAATTCGTCGCGACGCCCGAAACATAATGTTCTCGCTTGCCAGGTCGCTTGTAAATGATTGGAAAATAGCAGAATCAATTGCCCGTTTCTTTAGATGCAGAGAATAGCGATACGGTCATGGCGCGTCTATCGGCAATATGTGAGACGATTCCGCGTTTACCTCGGTTGGCCCGCCCCCATGCCCGTCACACTTGCCTGCACCAGGACGACTACAGCGGGCCGGACCTCCCATTCTGCCAAAGCGCTTTGAGCCACAAGCAAAAATCGCCCCCCCCCAGCCGCGCAGGAGAAAGAAGGAAACCCAGCGGTTTTGAAGGCCCTGGATGGCCTGCCGAACTGCAGAATTCCACTGGAATCAATGTCCCGGACGCCTGGGTCAAGTTCAGTGAATACCGATAGTATGTGGGAATGTTGCCAGCAGTTCCACCTATGAACGTGAAGTTTGCAATGACGGGATTGACACCGAAGGCTTGCTGCTGGAGTCAAGTAAGGGAATCTCGGGCTAACGAACGCCGCCAACGAACTTCCTTCTGTCCAGGGGCCTTTATTGGTCGTGCCAGTTCGTTCTGTACATCCGCCGGATTCCTTGCACGGGGACTGCCCCGACCGCTCCTTTTCGTTCGCGGGGTCTCTGGCCCCGGGCATTCACTGGCGGCCGGGGACGATGAACAAAGAAAAACGGGGAGCCTTTGCAGACTCCCCGCTGCGTCCGTCAAGTTGCGCCAGTGCTTGGCGTGTTTGACGGGACTAGAAGGTGAACTGGGCTTTGAGCTGAATGATGCGTGGCGAAGCGTCCGCGCCTAATCCTGAACCGAACGGCGTCGTGGGACTCGAGACGGTGCGGATGATCGTGCCGAAGCGCGGATCCGCGATGTTGGCCACTGGAGCATCGAAGTTCGGATGGTTGAAGATGTTGTAGAACTGTAAGCCTAGTCCAAATTGCGCCGCCTCCCAGCGTGGCAAGTGGATCATCTTCATGATGGAAAAGTCCGAATTGAAGTAGCCGGGTCCTCGCTGCGTGTTGCGGCCGAGGTTGCCGAACCCATTCGGCGACGGAGAAAATGCGGAAGTGTTGAAGCAGGGTGCGGCGACGTTAGAGCCAGGTCCAGAACAGGTGAGATGCGTGGAGCCAGCAACGGTGGCGAAGACTTCCGTGGAAGCGCCGTAATTCGTTGCGGCCAGGGTATTGGTGGTGTCCAGGTCAACCACGGTGAATGGAAGACCCGAGCGGGCAAACAGCGTGCCCGAAACTTGCCAGCCGCGTACCAGCGCATCGGGTCCGTGACCGAACGTGAGTCTACGCAACGGCAATTCCCACACATAGTTGAAGCTCACGTAGTGGCGAACGTCATAGTCGGCGTTGCCGTAGTTTGCTCGCAGATCGCCCGGAATTTGCGGGACGATCGGCGCCGTGTTCGTTGAGCCGAATTGAGTCGTAATGAAGGGAGAGAAGCCGCCGTTTGAGACTTCGTCAATCGCGTGGCTAAAGGTGTAGTTAAATTGCACAACGCCGCTCGTGTAGCGATGCTGCGCGGAAACGGTCATGCCGTTGTAATTAGAGACAGCTTCGGAATACAGGCCATTCACCGGGCCAAAGCGCGGATCCGGTGCCGTGGTGGGAAGCCCGGTAAAATCGCTGGCAAAGGCATTGAGTGACTGGTTTTGCACCAGTTCGTGAATGCCATGATTACCGGTATAGGTCACGCTGACCAACGTGTTGTGGCCAAAACCCTGCTCAATTCCAAGGCTCCACTTCTGATACTGGGGCACATTGGTGAACGGATTCGCAACAGAGATACCCGGCGGAGTGAAGCCAGGTACGGCCGCTTGGAGTTGGGCCAGAGTTGCGCCCGAGTTGAAGCCTGAAAGAAAAGCTTGGTTTGAAGCAGCAGCGAGACCGAACAGGCTGTTCGTTTCGCCCGGAGTAATGGTCTGATTGCCACCACCAACGGTGAAGCCCTGCAGCAGCGGCGGATTTTCAGAAAAGTTGTCAACCACTTGGCCGGGAAAAGCGTCCCAGAAAATACCGATGCCGCCCCGAACGACTGTCTGGTGTTCCCTGCCAAACGGCTGCCAGGCAAAACCGAAACGCGGAGCCCACTCGAGATTGGTCAAGCCCGTCAACACCGTGCGATTGCCAGTGCTGAGGATTTGATTGTAAGGAACGTCAGCCCCGTTGAGGCTGGGATCGTTTATGAGCTGATTGAAGGGTTCGGTAAGCCGCGCGAAGCAATTATTTTTGCAGACGGAATTTGAAGGATGATCGACGCGGAGGGCGAGAGTAATGGTTAGATTGGATTTCACCTGCCAATCATCTTCTGCATACCCGCCCAGCGAGTAGAATTTAAACCGTTGGGAAGGAGCGGTCGGAAAGTTTTGTTCAAGAATGCTGCCCTCTCCGCCATTGTAGAAGGAAGTGAGATCCGGAGTGACGAGTAGTCCGCTGCCCAACTGTCCATAGGTCAAGTCTGTAACGTCGTTACGCCGGTACTTTACGCCGAACTTCACGGTGTGACGGCGGATAACCTTGGAGAAGTCGTCGGAAAACTGTACCTGGGAAACGTTGCGGCCTTGCGGGGTTATGTAGTCGAGGCCGCCAAGCGTGGTTAGACTGCCGTCTGAAAATGCCAGTGTTGGGGGAAAGGCAGAGAACGCACCGGAAGGATTTGCCGGATTGAAAAGCGCTGAATACCATTGCGCGGAAAGGATGAACTGGTTGACGGCACCGGAGCTGAAGATGTGCGTTTCCGATAGCTGTCCCTGGTATTCCGGTTGGTCACTCTGCAGATTGAAGAACGGATTGATGGGATCGGTGACCGTGGCCTGCAGACCGTGGTCCTTTTGAAAGCGGCCGTAGAGGCGATCGTTCTTGCCAATGTTCCAGTCTTCGCGGGTGCTGTACAGAGCCTCGTGCGTGAGCTGCCCCGCGGTAGAACGGAAATTGACAGTACAGGGAACGGTGGTGCCCAAGCCGCCAGGACCAACGAAACCGTTGCAGCCTAGAGGATCGGATCCGTTCCCGGCGGTGGCTGAAGCTGCGCCGTTCGCGCCGTTGTATAGACTGAACATGTTCTGGTAGAACGGGACCGAAGCGGTGAGTCCGAGATTGGTCAGGTTCGTTAGGGTGGCCGCTTCGAATTGGGGACTGGGGAGAATGGCGCTCACGCTGGTTGGGACAATGACGCGTAAACCTTCTGTGTTGAAATAGCCAAAGAGCTTGTCCTTGATGATTGGGCCGCCGAAATCGGCTCCCCATTGATTGGCGTTGACAAAAGATTTCGGAGTGTCGGTGTTGTTGTTGAACCAGCTGTTGGCATTGAGGGCGCTGCCATTCCAGTAGTACAGGGCCCGACCGTGGAAGCGGTTGGTGCCGGAGCGAGTTGAGTAGTTAATGTTGCTGCCAGCGAGGCTGTTAAATTCGCCGCCGTAGCCGTTGGTGACAACGGAAACCTCCTGCACTTCGTTCTGGCCGAGGAGAAGATTGCTGGCGCCAGAGTTATTGAGGTTGAGATAGGGATCGTTGTCATCCATTCCGTTCAGGGTGAAAAGATTGGACGTACCCGAAATTCCAGAAACGGCGAAGTTTCCAAAGCCCGCGGCCGTGTTCATAACCACCCCGGGAGCCGTTTGCGCGGGATAGGTTAGGTCGTTTCCGGGATTGGGCATGTTCTGGACTTGTTTTTCAGTGACCGTGCTGGAGAGGTTTCCGTTTTCGATCTGCAGCAAAGGCTCTTGTTCGGTCACCACGACAGTGGCGCTCTCCGCGCCCAGAGAGAGCGCGATATCGGCACTGGCGGTTTCGCCGAGAGAAACCTGTACGTTGCGGACGACGGTCTGAAAACCCTTGGCTTGTATCTTAATCTCATAAAGACCGGGAAGAAGAAGAGAGAAACGATAAGCGCCGGTGGAAGTTGTGGTGGCGTCATGATTGTCACCCTTGTCGATGCTGCGCAGATGAACGGTGGTGGAAGGAACGGGAGCGCCGCTGGGATCGGTGACCGTGCCGGAGAGTTCTCCTGTGGTATTGGTTTGTGCGAAGGATGCGCTTCCGCCAAGCGTAAAAACCATCAGCAAGGCAAGAAACACACGTCTAACGTTTTGCTTCAAGGCAACTACCTCCTTGGTGGACCTCAGTTAAGTTGGATTCGCGCTGCCGGAAGATCGACCGCGATCGACGGCGACGCGTTGTGTCGCGAGAGTTGAGCTCTTACCCAAAACAAGCGGCACAGGTTTGATGCAATGTGCATGCCAGAATGGATGAAAAAAATTAAGCGCATGAAAATGCGCCACTTGATCCCAGCCTACGGCATTAGCGTACGTTTAATTTCTATAACTAGTTATAGATTAATATAAAAAATAAGATGAAACCTGTTGCGCTGCCAACGCGTCTTAAGAGCGAAACTAGAAAGGACTGGTGTGCGGAAAACACATCGCGGCTCAATCTACTGGTGTCGGCACCTATTACTTTAATTTTATTTAATTGAGATGTAATAGCGCATCATAGGCAATCGAAATTTCTGCCGTTTCATCGCGCACGCAAAGGCTACTCGGCCGAATTGGCTTAGAGAGAAAAGAACCGTCACTTCTGTCCGGCTCTCCGCTCGCGTCCATCAAGAAAAGAAACCCTGGCGACCAACAAATCAAGCACGAATTGTCGACGCACGTTGACTTCTACAGCTTGCGATGTGTTTCCTCGACCTTCAAACGCGGGATAAAGCCCGCCACGCGGCATTCCTGGATGGCACGCCTTCTGAACTAGTTGTGGAATGTCGCACCGACCTGCTCAACTTCACAGAAGGAGCAAAACAAATTGAAGATCGCACCTTGTTCGCGATTAGGCGCAGGGCCCTGAAGCCTTTCGGACGCTCCCGGAGTAAGCTGGCAGGCTGCCGAAGTCAGAATGCCCGAGCGAGGATCAGAACAGAAATTCATCCTGCGGTTTCTCGTCCTCGTGCATGGGCAGAGTTTGCGTTGCAACGGAAAGCAGTATTCGGAGCCTGGATCGCGCCCTTCCCAGGCGCGACATCACCGTCCCTGTCGGACACCCCAAGAGGCGTGCGATCTCTTGATAGGACAGCTCTTCGTACTCACGCAGCAGGATAATTTCGCGGAATTCCACCGGAAGCTGTTCAATCGCTTCTCGCACCTGCTCATGCTCCGTCTTGCTCACATAGAGCGCGTGTGGATCTTTCCGCGTCTCCACAGCAATGTCTGCAAGCCTCTCGTCCACAACCATCTCCATTTCGGGTCCGGTCCGCCGTCGTCGCAGTTGGTTGAGCCAGATATTCCGCAGGATGGTGAATAGCCAGCCTTTCACATTACTGTCCGTTCGCAGACTTCCCATCGCCTTCAGCGCGCGCACATATGTTTCCTGGACGAGATCCTCTGCCTCGACGGGGTTTCGCGTGAGAACCATGGCATAGGGATACAGTTCGTCGATATAGCGGGAAATGTCGATATCATGCATTGCGCCACACGCCCAGAGCGGAATTTGTCGGCCGATCCTTACGCAACACCTAGAAACCACTCAAGCCGATCGCGGCGTTCTCCTGAGGAGAAGCTCAGCACTGTATTTCTCCCTGGAGTCGGCGGGACTGCTGGCTCTCCCGGAGAAGGTTGTCCGAGCTCACGGAAACGGCGGCACTTGTTTGGGGTGGCCGCGATCAGCGCGGCAGCAGGCGCCTGCGAACGATTACGAACTGCGTGCTACCGAGAGCACTCCTGGATCGGGATGACTGTGCAGCGCACCGCGCGGCAGGATGCCCCGCATGAGCGCAAAAACTTCGGAAGCGTCAGCGGGAATAACAAGGAATTAATACAGCGGAGCAGAAAAACGAAACGACGAAGCGCCACTGCATCCTGTTCGCTTTGATCGCATATTGATTCCTTTCGCGACCTCAGGAAATCACAGGAAGCAGATGAAGTTGAGTCTGTAGATGCGCTCCCGATGCCAATCTTCCGGAATTCTTCATCGTGGAAGCAGTGAGCTATCCTGAGCGAATCCGCAACGGGTAATGGCAAAGCGGAGCTGCCCCGTGGTGGTGCCTGCAATTAGCCTGTAGTCGAAAAAGAACGGAACCTTGACCTGTGGGATCTAAGCGCGTTCCCAAATCTCCGGATTGCGTTTTACTGCAGGCGGAATGCATCCATTCGCTCGAGCATTCCGCCCCGGCACTGTGTGCTCAACTGGCAGGATTACTGCGCATTGCCCTCGGTCAACTCCGGGGAAACCGCCGTCAAATAACCGAACAAACCTCCCGATCCGTGATTTGGTCCGGCGGTGAAGTACATTTCTGCGGCAGGGGCGGCTGCGGCATCGTTGTTACCCGGGCTGACATTTCCCGGGCTGAGCGCCCAGATACCATTGATGGCCAGCGGCTTCCCACTGGCATCCTGGAGCAGTCCGTCAAATTTTCCGGTAGCCAGATC
>Ga0193726_1001851_pt1 | contig 15473 bp, 9 predicted proteins | sample H2c1metaG_FD_144928 | JGI IMG/M metagenome (GOLD analysis project Ga0193726, IMG submission 144928) | Soil microbial communities from a riparian zone of the East river system, Colorado, United States - H2c1 | ecosystem: Environmental > Terrestrial > Soil > Riparian zone | place: USA: East River... | reverse complement strand
GGAAGGCCTGGTCAATACGCATCTGAATAAGTTCGCCACCAGCGGTTGCGAGCTCCTGATGGGACACGGCTCCTTTATTGCCGAGCGGACCATCGAGGTAGCGCTCAACGGTGGAGGAACACGCACACTGCGCGGCGACCTGGTCTTCCTCGACGTCGGAGCCTTCGCAAGCCTCCCGGCGCTGCTCGGGCTCGCCGAAGCCGCTCCACTCACGCATGTGGAACTCCTTGACCTTGATACCGTTCCCGAGCATCTATTGATTCTTGGGGGCAGCTACGTTGGCCTAGAGCTCGCGCAAGCGATGCGCCGGCTAGGCAGCCGCGTCAGCGTCTGCGAGCGCGAGGAACGGCTCCTGCCCCGAGAGGATTGCGACATCGCCGAGGCGATCCGCGACCTGTTGCAGGAAGAGGGGATCGCCATCATCACCTCAGCCGACGTGAGCCGCGTCTCCGGACGGTCCGGCGACAGTGTGGCACTGCACGCCGTGATCGGCGGCACGCAGAACATCATCGAGGGTTCACATCTGCTGGTTGCCCTGGGCAAGACGCCGAACACCGTTGGGTTAGGCCTCGAGCATGCCGGCATCAAGCTCACTCCCTCGGGCTATGTGAGCGTGAACGACAGACTGGAGACGACGGCTCCCGCCGTGTGGGCGATGGGCGACTGCGCGGGAAGCCCGGCGTTCACACATATGGCGTTCGACGATTTCCGCATCGTCAGGGACAATCTCCGCGGCGGGCAGCGCAGCACCGCCGGAAGGCAGGTGCCTTTCTGTCTGTTTACCGAACCCGAGCTGGCGCGCGTCGGACTGAACGAGGTCGACGCCGAACGGCAGGGAGTCGACTACCGTCTGACGGAGTACCCCGTCTCGTCAATACTTCGCACCCGCACGACGGGCGAAACGCGTGGCAAGCTCAAGGCTCTGATCGGGAAGGACGATCGGATCCTCGGATTCACCGCGTTCGGCCCGCGAGCCGGCGAGTTGCTGCCGCCGGTCCAAATCGCGATGCGGACGGGGCTTTCCTACCATGCAATAGAGGAGTTGATCGTCGCACATCCCACTTACGCAGAGGGGCTGGTCTCGCTCTTCTCAAACATCAAGCCGCTGCCCCTGGATGCAAGGGCAGGGTGAACTGGACCGTCGCACCGTGAGGTACATTGGGCGCAGCCCAGATGCGCCCGCCGTGAAGTTCGATGATGGAGCGGCAGATCGATAGTCCCATGCCTAAGCCGCTGGACTTGGTGGTGAAGAAGGTATTGAAAAGCTGACCCGCGATTTCAGGGGAGAACCCGACACCGCAGTCCATCACGGTGACCCGCACTTGCTTCGCCTCATCTTGTTCCGATCGGATGACGAGCTCGCGCGGCCGATCCGTGATCGACTGCATGGCTTCGACGCCGTTGATCACCAGATTGAGGATCACCTGCTGCAGCTGAACTTTATCGGCGAGAATGACCGGGAGCGCACTCGCCTGTTCCATGCGTAGCGCCACTCGGGAACTCGAGAGCTCATGCTGCACCAAGGTCATCGCCTCGCCTAATACCTCATTGAAATTAAGCGGCGCCATTTTCGTGTCGGCCTTTCTCGCAAGCGTACGGACGCGCCGAATGACCTCACCCGCCCGAGTGCCGTCCCGGACGATTCGCTCGAGTGCGGCGTGCACTTCGGTGAGATTGGGCTGTTCGCGATCGAGCCATGTCTGGCATGCCTCGGCGTTGATGAGTACGGCGCCCAGCGGCTGATTGACCTCATGAGCGATCGAGGCGGTCAGCTCGCCCAAGCTGGTCACGCGCATCACGTGCGCAAGGTCGGTCTGGGTTTTGTGCAGCTCATGCTCCGCCAGCCGGATCGCGCTGACATCCATCACCGAACCGACGAACTCGACCTCGCCTGCCTCATCGCGGAAGGCCCGGGCCACGACGTGAACGTGTTTGACCCTTTCATCCGGCATTCGCAATCGATACTCGTGGGCATAATCCTGTCCGTTGTTTGATGCGCGCTCAACGACCTGCCGGAAAGCAGCAATATCGTCCGGGTGAACTCGGCGTCGCGCCATTTCCAGCGTCGGAGTGATCGCCGGATCGTACTCAAAGATGCTGAAAGTTTCCTTTGTCCAGTACACTTTCTCTCGGGAGGGCCTCCAGGCACAAGTGCCCGTATGACTGAGTCTCTGGGCCTCGCTCAAATAGGCCTCACTGCGCCGCAATTCGTCATAGAGTTGCACGTTCTCCAACGAAATGGCCGCCTGCGAGGCGAGCAGCTTGAGAAGGGCGAGCTTGGCGGAGGTGAACACGCGCGGCGCCAGACTGTTCTCAAGATACAGTGCGCCGACGAGCTTGCCCAGTTTGACGAGGGGAACGCAGAGCACGGAGCGGGCGCGCTTCTCACGGACGTATTCGTCCGCGGAGAATGGGATTTGGGCCGAGGCATCGTCCAGGATCACGCTGTCCTGCGTGCGCACCGCGATGTGCAGCACGGACTCGCTAAGATCGGTCGGAGTCACCGCCGAGTTTCGCAGTATCACCTCAATGTTGCTGCCGCCGGTCCTCGCCTCCGCTGCGATCCGTGGCTCGTTGGCCGCGATGAGAATGAGCAGGCCCCGCTCGGCCCCGGCATGCTCGAGAGAAATTCTCATGAGCGTCTCGATGAGCTTGCAGAGCTCGATCTCGCTCGACACCGCCTGCGAAGCCTTGACCACCGTCCCGACATCCAGTTGTTCGAGAGGCGCGCCGAGCGTGGCACTCAGCGCAGGCGAGGCCGTCTCCTCGATCAACCTGGGATGGCGTTGGTCGAGCTGCCGGACTTTGCCGAGCGCGCCCCAGCGCAGATAGCAGTCCCGCGCGCATCGCAGATAGTTATACGCGATGCGCTCGACGCCGCGTGCGGCGTAGAACCCCGCTGCGACTTCTTGGGCCAGGCCTTCGTTCTGCACGAAGGCGTTCTCGCGAGCCAATCCAGTTGCTTGCTCGTAGAGACGCATGGCCTCGGCATCCCGCCCCTCGAGGCGCGCGATCTCGGCCGACACCAGGGCGTGTTTGTCGCCAAACGTCGGCGGATAATTCTCGGCCCACTCACGCAACTGTTCCCGGTGCGCCGCCAGGAGATCGCGCCACTCGGCCCGTTCATCGGCAGAAGCCTTCTCGTAAAGCGCCGCCACCGTAAGCGCAGTGTAGTAGAAGTAGTCGAGCAAAAAGATCTGGGTGGGTTCCCCGCGAAGCACCGGTTTCGCCTTGCCCGCTGCCGCCAGAGCCTCGGCATAGTCTCCCGACAGGAATCGCGCCTTCAGCTTGAGGATCCAGTACAGACAAATCATCGTGTTCATCCGGTCGCCCGTCAGCTGCGCCTCGAATGCCGCCTCATCGAACTGCGAGTCGCTGAATGTTGAGAAGCTCGCAGTGCGACCTTGCATGGCCGCGATGAAGCGTTGTTGGCTCATGATGAGGTCCGCGGCATCGCGGAACTTGGCTCTGCGAGCGAAGTCCAGCGCCATCTCCGACTCCCGCCATACCGCGTCGAGCGGATCGTTTCGCAGGAGAAATCCTGTGATCGATTGGTGCATGCTGTAGCAAGCGTAAGTCAGATTGCCGGTCTCGGTGGCGCTGCGAGTCACCGCTCGACGCAGCTCGATCGCGCTCGTGACCGGCTGCGTCCAGAGGCTAACGGCTGCCAGATCGTGGTAGGCCTTCGTCTGGTAGGCCGTGAAGCTGTGTTTCTCGACCAGGTCACAGGCGAGCCTCGCGAGGCGGTAGCCCTCGCGATAACGGTGAAAGGCCGGTCCCAGCATAGACCCGAGGCAAGCGTAGCCGTGCGCGGAAGGGCCACTCATGCCATGCTGCATGCTGATATTCACCATGCGGCACACGAGCATGCAATACAAATGGAAGTCGGTAAACCAGCTGACTTCGGCAAGGATCGAGAACACTTGCATCGCTGACTGCAGTTCCGGATCGGTCATCAGCGGCAGATCGATCAGACTCTCGATCGGGCGCCTATTGAGATTCTGCCAGATCGTCTCGTACTCAGCCGCGACCTCTTCCCAGCTCGGCTGTGCCGGCAGGTCAATGCCGAACAAGCGCAGGCACGTGAGCGCGTTGTCCACGGCTAGCGGGTATTCCCCCTGCACGGTATGCAACCGGACCATCAGGTCATAGACGGCCGCCTGGTCGACTTTCGATGCCGCGCGCTGCAATAGCTCCGCGATCAGCTGCCCGGTTTTCTCGAAATTGCCGTTTAGAAGCTCGCACTCCGCGCGCTCGAGCCACAGATTGAATGTCAACTCGTACTGGCTGTACCAGTCCTGCTCGTCCATCAGCGCCGTGCCCGAGGCGAGATACGCGCGCGCCGACGCATACGCCGCCGACGCCTTGGCCTTTCGCCCGGCGCGCAGGTTGATTGTCGCCACGCGGATCCTTTCGTCCGGATCGTTAATCAACTCGGCGGCTCGATAGAATTGGTTCGCGACCTCGAACAGTTGTTCGGTGACCTCGCCTACCGTCATGTGCGCGAGTAGCTTACGGCCGATATGCAGATGAATATCGGCACGGCGCTGTTCAGGAAATAGTGAATAGGCCGCCTGCTGGATCCGGTCATGGAGGAATTGGTAGATCTCACCCTGCTGAACGACGAGGCCGGCGCGGACGGCTTCCCAGAGGTTCTCGTGCATGACCTCTTCGGTTTTGCTTTGAATCAAGGATAGTCGACCAATCTCTGCCATGTTGCCCAGGCAGGCGAGGTGCATCAGCGCATCTTGCGTGGCGATCGACAACCGCTTCAGTTTCCGCACCATGAGGTCCACCACGTTGTCGGTGTAGTTCTTGGCGTGGATACGATCGATGTCCCAGCTCCAAGCTTGTTCGACGGAGTCGAATGCGATCAGACCCTCGTCGGCCAAGGCGATCAAGAACTGAATCGCGAAGAAAGGATTGCCGCCGGTCCTCTCGTTTACAAGCTCCGCCAGGGATCGCACGCGCTCGGGCTCGCAGTGCAGGGCATCGGCGATTAGCCGGCCGACATCGCCGAGCGCGAGCGGCGCGAGCACGATCTCGTGCACCCTCGCATCGGTCTTTCGGAGCGCCTCGAGCGTGCACATGAGCGGATGTGACGGACCGACCTCATTGTCCCGGTAGGCCCCAACCAGCAGCAGGTGCCGCACTTCCGAGTGCGCGACCAGGTGCTCGAGCAGATCGAGCGTCGCGCTATCCAGCCATTGCAAATCGTCAAGGAACAATGCGAGCGGGTGCTCCTCGCGCGCAAACACGCTGAGGAAGCGGCGGAATACCATCTGGAAGCGGTTCTTTGCCTCTTGCGGCGGCAGCTCCGCAACCGGCGGCTGTTTTCCGATGATCAGCTCGAGTTCGGGAACGAGGTTCACGATGAGCTGACCATTCGAGCCGAGCGCCTCGCTGCAGGAGTCCCGCCAACGTCCCAGTTCCATCTCGCTCCGGCTCAGAAGCGAGTACATCAGGCTGTGGAGGGATTGGGCCAAGGTGGCGTAGGGAATGTCGCGTTTATACTGGTCAAATTTGCCGGAGGCGTAGAGCCCGCGCGATCGAACCAGCGCCTTGTGCAGCTCGTTCACGACCGAGGACTTGCCGATGCCGGAATAGCCGGATACGAGTACCAGTTCCGGCGTTCCGTGGGCCACGACGCGGTTGAACGATGCGAGCAGCGTTTCGATCTCGCGCTCGCGCCCGTATAGCCGCTCCGGGATCAGCAACCGGTCGGACGCATCGCGTGTCCCGAGTTGGAACGGGTCGACGCGCCCACGCGACTCCCATTCCGCGAGACACCGGCGAAGATCGGCCTCGACACCTCCGGCAGTTTGGTAGCGCTCCTCGGCGGTCTTGGCGAGAAGTTTCATCACGATTGCTGACAGCACCCTGGGAGTTTCTACCGCCCTCTGGTCGGGCGGGACAGGCTGCCTCGCAATATGGCAGTGCACCCATTCCGCCGCATCGGCAGCGGCGAATGGCAGCATCCCCGTCAGCATCTCGTAAAATGTGACGCCAAGAGAGTACAGATCGCTGCGCGCATCGATTGAGCGGTTCATCCGACCGGTCTGCTCCGGCGCCATGTACGCGAGGGTGCCGGCAATCTCGTCCGGCGGCTCGGGATTGGCGCGCTCGCGCGGGAGGCGGGACGCGATGCCGAAACCGGTTAGCCAAACACCGCCACTCGCCGCATCCACCAGGATGTTCGCCGGCTTGATGTCCTTGTGGATGAGTCCGCGCGCATGCACTTGGCGCAGCGCTCGCGCCAGGGAGATCCCAATGCGCAGAAACTCCCGTATTTCCCGTGGCCGGTCGAGTTGAGGATCGAGGAGATCGCCACCGGGATCCTCGAGCACCAGCGCCGAGCGGTTCCAGTGCTGCGACAGTTCGATTGGGCGCGCAGACCAGGCGGCATCAAGTTCGGCCCGAAGCGCGTACTCATGTTCGAGCCGCTTGAGGCTCGCTCGCGAAGCATTTTCGGCGGTGACCAGCAATATCGGCGGCACGCCGCGGCCGGAACCCCGATGCAGCTTGAAGTCGCCGTCGCGCAACGATGAAAATGCGTAACTCGAAAGATCGCTCACACGTCCTGGCGCTCCTTCGTGATCTTTAGTTATATCGCCATCGAACCATGAAGACAGCTACGATCGCGCCGGCGATGATACCGCACCTGAGAGGAACGGTCTCGCGCTAGAGTTTCCCAATGGTTCCGCTAAAGATTATGCAATCACGGCGCAAGCTTGCGGCCAGGCTTCGTTACCGGCGCAGCTTCTCAATGTTGATGGCGGGTATCAGGCTTAGTTCTGTTCGTGATGCAGCTCAAGCTGCGCATCATTCATACGCGTCCACGCCGCTAAAGCTCGAGATTGCGAATCTTCTCGCCTGGTCCAATTTCACCAACTGCTCCCGGACGGAACAGCCTTGTTGGTCGTTGGTGAGCAGCACCTGCCCTACGGCGAAGTCCTGAACCGAGGATGAATCGATTTGTTGACCATATGCGCCGGCCGTGTGGGCCGAACTCATCACAATTTCATGCGCTTCGAGTAAATCGCACAACAATCGGCTGGGCGCTACGTGACCGCGCAGTGCGTAGCAGGGCGGGGTGCCCGGCAGGAAGGCGCCCGCCAAAACACGACCAGCGCCGCCCAGCGCGCAAATCCGATCGACCAGCAGGTCAACGAGGGCCAGCTGTTCCTCATAGTGCGTCGCGAACAATGGGCGCAAATGACGAAGGTGGATGTCGGCGGCCTGACAGCGCGCACTTTTGTACAAATCGCGCAGTGGAAGTGTGCGCGTCAGCAATTCGTCGAGCAGCACAATGGTCTTGGGAGCCGCGAAGTCTCCGACGGACGATACGGGCGAATCGTGCGGGACTTTCCGATTGGAAGCATCCATTTTTTCACCTCATGTGGCAGGCTAGATTCAATTCCCGTCCTTCGCTTGCGATCGTTTGCGGTAACTTATGCGCCCTTGACGTCTTTGTCCGCAGCTCAAGGAGCCCATTTATATCAACTAATTTGTCCTGAATGTCCTGACAGGACTGGACACTCCATCACTCACGTCCGTGGCGCCGGCGGATTCCACCCTGTAGTAATAAGTGGTATTTGAATTGAGTCCCAAAATGCGCACACGGAAATTCATATCCGGATGTGAAGGATTGCGGCGATTTGGCGACCTTGCGACCTGATCCAGGCTCTTGGAGTCGGAGCCATAGTGCACTATGCCATAGTGCAGGTCGGTGCCTCCCGGATTCGTGATGGTCCAGCGAATGATCGCAAGGCCGTCAGTAGCAGTTTCCAATTCAGGGCCCGCGGTGAGTTGTGCGGCCTTATGCGCCGGTACCGCAGCGATCACGAGATCATCCGCGGATCGCCACTGAATCAAGCCGGCAATCGCCACGGTCACGGCAAAAGTTAGATTGAAGCGCTTCATAAGGGTACTTCCGATTCACAAGTTGAAATCCTGAGGCGCGGAAAGTCACCGCGCCTCAGGATGAAGGGTCACTGGCTTCAAGGAAGGCCAGTACCAATGCAACAATCTACCGTCCTGGAGGCGTAGCAGGTTTCCTCAACGTACTGGCCGGCGTGCTGTTCAAACTCGCCGTTTGCACGAAACCATCGGTCAGGGTTTCCAGGAACGCCACCAGATCGTTTTCCTCGGCGTTGCTCAAGCCGAGTTTGCCGATGGTCATATTTTCGTTGTTCGGGTCTTCCGGCGCAGGCCAGCAGTTCACTTTCTCCACCGTTCCCGGGCGACAAGCGCCGGCGACAAATGCTCCAGGATAAGCGTCGCGGGTGTTGTAGAAGTGGACCACTTCCTTGAGGCTGAGCAAATAGCCGTTGTGCATGTAGGCCTTGACGAAACCCTTGTAAGGCACCTTGCCAACATTGCGGACCGTCGAGGTTTGGAACTTGCCTTCGAAAAAGGGCAGGTGTTGTCCCCAGGTGTCATTTGGCGGAGCGCCGTAGTATCCGTCCAAGAAGAGACCTACTCCCTCGTCGGTGAAGCCAATCCCCAGGGGATTGCCCGTGAAGCCCCACTGATCCGGGAAGTTTTCCGCATACCAAGGGAGGATCACGTTCCTCGGCAGGCCGATATTGTTGTACGTAAAGTCGCTGAACAATGGCGCGACGCTCGTGGCTGCACCATTGTCGGTTCCCGTGGCCGTGTTGGATCTGCCGTCGATGTGACAGGTATTGCATTGGGCTTTGCCGTTGAAAAGAGCATAGCCGCGCGTTTCTTGCGCGGTAAGAGTATTGGAGGCTGCAAGAAAACCGTCAAATTTTGAAGTAAACGGGCTAACGCTCGACGAGATTTCATAGGCGGCAATGGCCTGAGCAAATTCGTCGAACGCCTGTTGGGCACGAGTGCGCTCGGAAGGGCTGAGCGTCAAGGGCGTGGCGTTGGTGCCGAAAATGGCGGCGCCTTTCGGAGTGCTGCATATCGTTTTTACATTGGCGGGCCAGGCAATCTCCAGGGAGCCTGTACCCCAGACCTGCTCAAAAAAGAATTTGTAGTTACTCTGAGAGAGCTTCCAAACGACGCAGGCAGTATCCGGATTAGCCATCTCTTCAGGGTCGACAGGTGGATCCTGGCCTTGTTCTGCGGCGGAGTTTTGCAAGCGGTAGCCGGTGGCGCGACCATCCCAGAAATTGCCGCCGTAGAAATCGCCCTGGGTGGCATTGTATTGCAGCGGTGGATAGTACGGCGCATACACATAGCTCTGCGGATTGCGTTTCGCCATTCGATTGTCGGGGAATGTTCCGTGATTTGTAATCGGTACCGACCCGGGATTCGCTCCGCCGGTGAAGACGCTCAAAATGGAAGCGCCATTTCCATATCCCGCGGCGGGATCATGGCAGTAGCTGCACGCTAGATTGTTATTGACCGACAGGTTGGGATCGAAGATCTCCAGTTCGCCGAGAGTCTCAACGGCATGAAAGGCATCCAGCATTCCGGATTTTGCCGCAGCCAAGGCTTGCGCCTCGAGCCGCGCTTCTTCGTCGCGTATACGGACAAAGTCGGGATCATTCTTGATCAAACACTGAATGTCCGCGCGGTTGCCCGGTAAAATGCACGGTACGTCTTGAGGTGGAATTGTGTAGCCTGCCGGCAGCTTGTCTGTCAGTAGTTTGCCTGCCGATTGGCTACTGTCGGGCGATGGCTGCGCAGTTTGCGCGAATACCTTCTGCGAACCGATCGATGACGCCAGCGCGATCGCAAGACTTGTAATCGTCGTGGCCAGAAACACACTTAGCCGCATGACTAATCCCTCCAGATGTGAAATTCACCGGCACGGTAGAACCCTGCGGAAACGGTCGCCTTCGTGAGATTGTCGTGAACCGATCGTAATTGCCGACCCAGTTCCTGTCCGTTAGCAACTGCAACCCAGCACGAGCTTTCCGAGGGTGCGTTTTGAGAATCGGGGAGGCAATCCTGGAAGATCGTTGGGGCGACGAAGATCAAGATTGCGCCACAGCGGCGTTCTTTCCGCTGTCGCGTACGATGTGTCAACGGACATGGTGCGGCACCATGTCCGATGCCCGGTACAGAAGTTCATGGTTTGTGATCGCCGTGCTCGGCGCAATCTGTGCAGCCGGCTTCTCAAAGCCCGCGCACAGCGCAACGACCGCGGCGCAAGACGCAATCGCTGCATGTCCGGAGACCGACAGCGGGCTCAAATTGCCGGCCGGTTTTTGCGCCACGATTTTTGCCGACGGCATTGGGCATGCTCGCCATCTCGTTGTCGCTGCGAACGGGGTCGTCTACGTCAACACTTGGTCCGGCCGCTATTACGGAAACGACACGCCGCATGCGGGCGGATTCTTGGTCGCGCTGCAAGACACCACCGGTGCGGGGAAAGCGAACATCAATAACCGCTTCGGCGAGACGGTACAGAGCGGCGGTGCCGGCGGCACGGGCATCGGCCTGTACAAGGGCGGCCTGTTCGCCGAGATCAACGACAAGATCGTGCGTTACACGCTGTCGGCCGGCTCCATCGTTCCGCACGGTCCCGCGGTGCCGATCGTGACCGGATTGCCGCTGGGCGGCGATCACCCCATGCGACCCTTCGCGATTGATCGCGACGGTTCCCTGTATGTCGACCTCGCCACCGCAACCAATGCCTGCCAGGTGCAAAATCGCATAACCCACTCGCCGGGCATCGATCCGTGCACGGAGCTCAATACGCGCGGGGGCATCTGGCGCTACGACGCGAATAAGAGCAACCAAGCATTCTCGCCGGCCGAACGCTTCGCCACCGGCATACGCAATGCGGAGGGATTCGCGATCGACGCCGCTGACCGCATCTTGGTCACTCAGCATGGACGCGACCAGCTGCATGCAAATTGGCCGGAACGGTACAAACCCGAGGAGGAGGCCACGCAACCCGCCGAAGAGTTGCTGCTGCTGAAACAGGGCGGCGACTACGGCTGGCCGGAGTGCTACTACGACGCCATTCAGCGAAAACTGGTTCTTGCGCCCGAGTACGGCGGCGACGGGGGTAAGAAGTTGGGTCCGTGCGCGGACAAGAGCGCCCCCATCGCGTCGTTTCCCGCGCATTGGGCACCCAACGCGATGGCGTTGTACGACAAGTCGCAGTTCCCAGCCCACTACCGTCACGGCGTTTTCATCGCCTTCCATGGCTCGTGGGATCGAGCACCATACGCCCAGGGTGGTTACAACATCGTGTTCCAAGCCTTGGCGGGCGATCATGCTTCGGGCCGGTGCGAAGTATTTGCCGACGGATTTGCGGGCGCGGCGGAATCACCGGACCAAGCCGCGCATCGGCCTTCCGGCGTGGCGGTCGGACCCGACGGCGCGCTCTACGTCTCCGATGACGTGCGCGGACGGATCTATCGCATCGTCTACCGTGGCGGAGCAGACGCTGACAGCGCCGCGACGACCACGCCCTGTCCCAGCGCAGCGGCACCTGCCGGCAAAGTCAGTGTCGATGACGCCAAACCACCGGAAGGCACTCATCCCGATGCCGGCAACGCCGACGCAACCGCGAGCCTTCCCGTTCCGGCAGGCGCGACGAAGGAGATGGTCGCGCTGGGTGATCGCATTTACCACGGTCAAGTCGGCGGTGCGGCCTGCACGGGTTGCCACGGCGCAAACGCGACCGGCACGCCTCTAGGCCCCGATCTCACCGGCACTCATTGGCTGTGGGGGGATGGCAGTTACGCAGCGATTGCGAAAATAATCAGCGCCGGTGTGCCGCAACCGAAACAATATCGCTCCCCTATGCCACCCATGGGCGGCGCTCAGCTCAATTCCGATCAGGTGTCGGCGGTGGCGGCCTACATATGGGCCTTGAGCCACCGTACGCCTGCGGCGTCGCGTACGAGTGGCGCTGCCAATTGATTTGCTACGAATGATGATGAGACCCGACAGACCGGTTCAATCAAAAGGATTCACTTCCATGTCACCGTCAACCCAGGTCCGGATACCGGCAGTCGAAACTGAATTCGTGGATATTCCCGGGACGCAGCTCAAAGTATCGCGGGTGGCGCTGGGAACGTGGGCCATGGGCGGCTGGATGTGGGGCGGAACCGACCAACGCGAGTCGATCGCCACTATTCACGCGGCGCTGCATCAGGGCATCAATCTAATCGATACCGCGCCCTTGTACGGCTTCGGCGTGTCCGAGGAGATCGTCGGCACCGCGCTCGAGGGAATGCGGACTCAGGCTGTGATCGCCACCAAGGTGGGACTGGAATCGCGCGACGGCAAAGTCTATCGGAATGCGACGCGCGGGCGAATCATACAGGAGATCGATGATTCGCTGCGCCGCCTGCGCACCGATTACATCGACATCTACCAAGTTCATTGGCCCGACCCTCTGGTGCCGGTGGAGGAAACCGCCGAGGCCATGCGCTCGCTTTATGAGCAAGGAAAGATCCGCGCCATCGGCGTGAGCAATTTCTCCGTTGCCCAGATGGATCGCTTCCGCCAGGTGGCCCCGCTGCACGTGCTGCAGCCGCCCTACAATCTTTTCGAGCGCGACATCGAAGCGGAGATCCTGCCTTACTGCCGTGCCAACCGCATCGCAACGTTCGGTTACGGTGCGCTCTGCCGAGGATTGCTAAGCGGGCGCATGCGGCCGGACACGAAGTTCGAGGGTGACGATCTGCGGCGTGTCGATCCAAAATTCCAGCCGCCCCGTTTTATCCAGTATCTCGACGCCGTCCGGCAGCTCGATGAACTCGCGCAGCACCGCTTTCAGCGGCGAGTGATCCATCTGGCGGTGCGGTGGATGCTCGACCGGGGCATCAGCGTTGCGCTCTGGGGCGGCCGTCGCCCCTATCAAGTCGAAGCGGCGCTCTGTGTTGCAGGTTGGTCGCTCAATAGCGCCGACCGGGAGATGATCGAACGCATCGTGAATGCGTCGGTCATCGATCCCGTCGGTCCCGAGTTCATGGCACCGCTGCAACGCACCTAACCGCGAACTTATGGGAGATGAGGCTATGAAACTTGGATTCATTGGACTCGGACGCATGGGCGCGGCGATGGCGGCTAATCTCGTAAGGGCCGGCCACGACGTAACCGTATTCAACCGCACTCCGGGTAAAAGCGGCGCGCTCATCGAGCTCGGCGCACACGATGCAGCCAATGTTGCCGGTGTGTGCGACGGTGAAGCGGTGATCACGATGCTGGCGGATGATGACGCCGCGTCCGCCATCGCCTTGGGAGAGGGAGGTCTCACCACCCAACTGCGCAAAGGCGCGATCCATCTTTCCATGAGCACGATCAGTGTCGCGCTCTCCCAGCGGCTGGCGCTGGCGCACGCGCAAGCCGGACAGCGCTACGCAGCAGCGCCGGTGTTCGGGCGACCGGACATGGCCGCTGCGGCCAGGCTGTTCATCGTCTGCGCGGGCGATCCCGCGACGATCGAGGCGAGTCAGCCGCTGTTCCGCGCCATGGGGCAGAAAGCATTTCCGATCGGTACCGAGCCGTCGGCGGCGAATCTCGTCAAGCTCAGCGGCAATTTTTTGCTGGCTTCCACCATCGAGGCCCTCGGCGAAGCGGTTGCGCTCATCAGTAAGGCCGGAATCGACCCGCGCGCGTACGTCGAATTCCTCACCTCCACCGTGTTCAACGTACCGGCATACAAAATCTACGGCGAGCTCATCGCCCAAGGCAAGTTCGAGCCGGCAGGATTCGCTGCACCGCTTGGATTCAAGGACATCCGGCTCGCGCTGGCCGCGGCCGAGAGTCTTCGCGTTCCCATGCCGCTCGGAAGCCTGCTGCATGATCGATTTTTGCGCCTGCTTGCCCAGGGCGGCGAGCGTCTCGATTGGTCCGCCATCAGCGGGCTCGCTGCACAGGATGCGGGCCAAACTTTTGCACGGCAGGGATAGCGATGGCATCAACGATCCAAGCCAAACGGCGACAATTTCACGAAAGAATTCAACTGGTGGGTCTCGTAGCCTATCCATCGAGCGCTCAGCCGACCGTCGCACGATCGCGCGTGGCACGGCTACCCTACTGAAGGAGCATCATGGCGACCGCAGCAACTACCTCCTCACCTTTGATCCTACCGCCGCTTCCGTACGCAGCAAACGCGCTTGAGCCGGTAATTTCAGCCCAGACGTTAAGCATTCATCATGACAAGCACCATCGGGCGTACGTTGAGAACGCAAATAAAATGATCGTGGGCACCGAGCTTGCCGATCTGCCGCTCGACCAGATCGTAACCGCCACGGTGGGCAAGGCCGACCGCGCGAGCATCTTCAACAACGCGGCGCAAGCGTGGAATCACAGTTTTTATTGGCATTGCCTCAAGCCCCAGGGGGGCGGCGAACCGCCTGCAGCGCTTAAGCGCAAAATGGAAACCGCATTCGGAAGCGTCGACGCGTGCAAGACGGAGTTGGCGAACCACGCGGTCGCCCAATTTGGCAGCGGCTGGGCGTGGCTGGTGCTGGAGGGTTCCAAGCTCAAGGTGGTCAAGACCGCCAACGCCGATACGCCTTTCACGCAAGGCCTGAAGCCGCTGCTGGCCATCGATGTCTGGGAACATGCGTACTACCTCGATTACCAGAACAAGCGCGCAGATCATGTCAATGCGGTGATCGACAAGCTGACGAATTGGGAATTTGCGGCAGCCAACCTCGAGAGCTTCGAACAACATCGTCGGTATGGGTGACACATGTGCATATTCCGCAATTCTGAATAAGGCGCGCCAATTGCGCGCAAGCGTGCTCCTGCACGTGACGCTATTGTCTCCCTCAATCGACGCCGGTTAATCCCTTCGCCGGCGTCCAGAATCACCATGTAAGCGGAGAAAGGTATGAATAAAGCAACAGCAGCCCACGCGTGGCCCGTCTGCATCATGCTGATAGGCGCCCTCACCGGGTGTGCGACGTACGAAAAATGTGGATTGGAAGGCTGTGCCGGCGACCGGCAGATTTCGGCGCAGGTGAAAGCGCTCTTGAATGCGCATCCGGAGCTCGGTCCTCCGGGCTCAATTTCCGTGGAGACGCTGAACGGCGTCGTTTATCTGGATGGTCTGGTATCCGGTGGATTGGAAAAGCGGAGCGTCGATTCGATCGTCCGCCAAGCCTCGGGTGTGAAGAGAGTCGTGAACGGGATCTCCGTCGAGCACACGTGAAACGCGCGGTTTAAGACGCGCCGCATACCGGCAAGAGCCGCCAGAGCTTGACGACTTTGTCAGGTGCTCCTCGGGGCCCCTTGTGCGCGAGCGCCTTGTAAAAAATGCAAGATGAGTTGGGGAACCACCATTACCAATTGCCTAGGAAAACTTTCTGGTCCAAGATAGTTCATCGACTGCAATCCTTAGAAGAAGGGCTGGGCATGCTGCTCGATCGGGACGATTGGTACGATATCGCTCACGATCTCGAGTGGTCGCTGTCGTACGTCGCGCACGCAGATGCCTTTCCTGACGCGTGGAGCGGATCGAAGAACATTCCGCACGAGGCGTGGGATGCTTGGGAGGAGCCGTACCGCGTATCCTATCGGGA
>Ga0193726_1001850_pt1 | contig 15474 bp, 16 predicted proteins | sample H2c1metaG_FD_144928 | JGI IMG/M metagenome (GOLD analysis project Ga0193726, IMG submission 144928) | Soil microbial communities from a riparian zone of the East river system, Colorado, United States - H2c1 | ecosystem: Environmental > Terrestrial > Soil > Riparian zone | place: USA: East River... | reverse complement strand
GGAAGCGGCGATCTGTAAGGTGTTTGCTAGCGAAGCGTTGCAACGCAGCGCCTACGAGGCCTTGCAGGATCTCGGAAAATCCAAAATATTTACGCCCATGCCGCAACTTTTACGCGGGCCGGCGGGTATTTATGAAAAGTACACCGCGGAATGAGGACGAGGAGATGAATCACCTGGCTGGATTCGTCTTGGACAATGGAAGTTATCCCGGGGATGTAGTGCTATGAATATGACACCTGAGAATTTGCCTTCGACCGAGCATCGGGCGACCCTGGGGTCTTGGATCACGGGACGCGCCGGTGTGTGGGTATTTGCGGTGGCCGCCATTGTCTTGGTGGGATTCCTGGCCGTGCGTTTGACCAAGGTTTTGGCCGTTACCCCGGTCAATAACAACAGGCCGGTGCCGACCGTGTCGGTCACCGAAATCGGCATCAGCAAGGTGCCGACGACGGTCAGCATCATCGGCACGATAGGTGCTCGTTACGACATGCCCATCGGGGTCGAAGACGCGGCCGGCCGCGTTGCGGCAATCCTGGTTGAAGCAGGCGATCATGTGAAGCGCGGTCAGGTGTTGGCACGCCTGAACGTGTCGGTACTGGAACCCCAGGTGGCAAATCTCGAGGCGGCCCTCGAGCAGGCGCGCGCGGAAGCGGAACTCGCCGATGCCGAGTACCGGCGGGCGCAGGCCGTGGGTGCTTCCGGAGCGCTGTCTGTTGAGGAAACAGGGCGCCGAAAATCGAGCAGTCTGACGGCGGCGGCCAAGGTGAAATTTGCAGAGGCACAACTGGCCGAGGCCAAGGCGCATCTGGCGCGCGCGGAAATTCGGGCACCCGAGGATGGCGTCATCCTCACCCGCAATGTGGAAGTGGGGCAGACGGCGCTGCCGGGTGGAGAAGCCCTGTTCCGCTTGTCGAAGGGCGGCCAGGTTGAAATGAAGGGCCAGGTGGCCGAACAGGACCTGCCGTTGCTCAGCGTGGGGCAGCAAGTCAATGTAAGGCTGACCGGTACGTCCAAGACCTATCCGGGCACCATCCGCCTGCTCGGCGCGGTCATCGACCCGGCAACCCGCCTAGGGATGGCGCGAATCGATCTGTTGCCGGATCCGAATCTGCGGCCGGGTGCGTTTGCGCGCGCCGAAGTCACCGTCAGCAACGCCGAACGTGCCGTGTTGCCGCAAACCGCGGTGCTGACCGACGATCGGGGCAGTTACGTCCTCATCGTCAACAAGCAGAACAAGGTCGAGCGCCGCGCGGTTCGTGTGTCCGGCATCGTGCAAAGCGGCGTGACCATCGCTGAGGGTGTCGCCGGTTCAGACCAAGTGATCGCCACAGCGGGCGCCTTCCTGACGGAAGGCGAAGTGGTCAAACCCATGCTCATCCTGGCGGGTAAGTCATGAGAAATATCTCTGCGTGGGCGATCAGGCACCCGGTCACGCCCATCGTTCTGTTCGTCGTCCTGTTCTTCATGGGCGTGGTTGCATTCATCCGTTTGCCGATCAACCTCAATCCGGATGTGTCTTTTCCCGCGGTGAATGTCGATATCACCGAGCCGGGCGCCGCACCCACGGAAATGGAGACGCAGATCGCGCAGAAAGTCGAAGGCTCGATCTCGAGCATCGGTGCCGTGCGTCACATCGTCACGTTTATTACGGAGGGGAGTGTCCACATCGGGATCGAGTTCCAGATCGGCACACCCATCGATCGCGCGGTCACCGATGTACGCGATGCCGTTGCCAAGGTTCGCAGCGACCTGCCGCAGGGAATATTGGAGCCGCAGGTGTCGCGCCAAGACGTGGATGGCGGGGCTTTCATTTACTACGCGCTCAGCACGACCTCGCTGACGCCCGAAGAACTCAGTTGGGCCATCGACAACACCATCACCAAGCGATTGCTGGCGATCAGCGGCGTTGCGCAGGTGCAGCGTATCGGCGGCGTTGAGCGCGAGATACGCGTTGAACTCGATCCGGGCCGTATGCAGGCCATGGGGCTCACGGCGGTGCAGGTCAACGACCAGCTGCGCCAGCTCAACATGGACGCTGCCGGCGGCCGCGCGCAAATCGGCGGCGGCGAGCAAGCGATTCGTGTCTTGGGCGGCGCCAGGAGTGCCGGTCAACTTGCGGACACCCAGATCATCGTTCCGGGCGGCAAATTCGTGCGGCTGCGCGAGATAGCGGATGTCCGCGACGGCATTGCCGAAATTCGCGGCATCGCCCGCTTGAATGGCCGCCCGGCGACGGCATTCGGCGTTTTCAAAGCCCGCGGTGCTTCAGACGTCAGCACGGCGAAGTCCGTTCAAGTCGAACTCGATAAAATTTTGGTCGAGAATCCTGCGCTGCACCTACAGACCATATTCACGACCGTCGACCACACCATTGCGACCTATCACTCATCGCTGGAGGCGCTGGTCGAGGGTTCGGTCCTGGCCGTGGTTGTGGTTTGGTTTTTCCTGCGCAGCTGGCGCGCGACGCTGATTTCCGCCTTGGCGATACCGCTGTCCGCGATTCCGACGTTCGCGTTCATGCAATTCATGGGATTCACGCTCAACACCATCACGCTGCTGGGGCTTTCCTTGGTGGCCGGAGTGCTGGTGGACGATGCCATCGTGGAAATCGAAAACATCGTCAGGCATATGCGCATGGGCAAGACCGGTTTCCAGGCGGCGCTCGATGCGGCTGATGAAATCGGACTTGCCGTCGTCGCGACCTCATTTACCATCATTGCGGTCTTTCTCCCCGTCAGCTTCATGAGCGGCATCAGCGGCCAGTACTTCAAGCAGTTCGGCCTCACCGTTGCCACGGCGGTATTCATTTCGCTGCTGGTGGCGCGCATGATCACGCCGGTGCTGGCCGCTTATGGATTGCACAGCGATTCGCTGGTGGTGCATAACAGCGATGGACCCATCATGACGCGCTACTTGCAGGCGCTGAATTGGTGCGTCGCCAATCGCTGGAAGACCATTGCGGCCGGCACGGTGTTTTTTGCACTCTCGATCGGCGGCCTGATGGCGATCCCCAAGGCCTTCGTGCCGGCTGAGGATTTTTCCACCTCCATCGTCAATGTCGAATTACCGCCGGGCGGCACGCTGGAAGACACCGAGCGGGTGTCGGGAGCGGCCGCGGCATTGGTTCGAAAGTCATCCGAGGTGACCGATACCGTGGAGTTCATCGGAGGCGACGGCGACAACCTGCGCACCGCGACCATCTTCGTGAGTCTGGTGCCGCGCGACAAGCGCAAAGTCAGCGAGAAAGAATGGGAGCAGAGGCTGCAGCCGCAGCTATCGCAGGTCCCCGACGGACACTTGAGTTTCAATGGTCAAAATTTCGGCGGCCGCGACATTTCCCTGTACTTGGTCGGCGATGATCCGGCGCTGGTGGAAATCGCCGGACACAAGGTGCTCGATGAAATGCGCGCGATGCCGGAGCTGCAAGATGCGCGCATCAACGGCGATTTGCCGCGTCCCGAAATCGTCGTGCATCCGCGGCTGGATATCGCGGCGCAATTGGGCGTCAGCGTGCAGAACATCAGCCAAACGATTCGCATCGCGACCTTGGGCGACCTGCCGCAAAATGGCGCCAAGTTCTCCTTGACTGACCGGCAGATCCCCATTCGCGTCAGCTTGCCGGAGAGCGCGCGGCATGATCTGACGACATTGGAGAATTTGCCGGTGCCCACCGCGTCCGGCGCCAGCGTGCCGCTGAAAACCGTCGCCGACTTGAGCTTTGGCCAGGGGCCTTCCGCGGTGCGCCGCTACAACATGAGCCGGCGCGTGTTTCTCGATGCCGACATGGTGCCCGGCGTCGAACTCGGCACAGCGAACACCAAGGTCCACGCCTTGCCGGCACTCAAGAATCTGCCGCCGGGCGTGCGCCTGGTTGAAACCGGCAATACCGAATTCATGACCGAGTTGGTCGACGGGTTCCTGTTGGCCATTGGCGCCGGCATTCTGATGGTGCTGGCGGTGCTGGTGCTGCTGTTCGTACGGGTCTTCCAGCCCATCACCATTCTGTCGGCCCTGCCGCTGTCGCTCGGCGGCGCCGTTCTCGCGCTGCTCCTGACCGGCGTGCCGTTTTCGCTCCCCGTCATGATCGGGATTTTGATGCTCATGGGTATTGTCGCCAAGAATTCGATATTGCTCGTGGATTTTGCCATCGAGGAAATGCGCGCCGGCAAGCCGCGGCTCGAAGCCATTCTGCAGGCAGGACACAAGCGGGCGCGGCCGATCGTCATGACCACCGTGGCCATGGTCGCCGGCATGATGCCGATCGCCTTGGGCTGGGGCGGCGACAGTGATTTCCGATCACCCATGGCGATCGCCGTCATCGGCGGACTCATTACCTCCACGATGCTGACGTTGGTCATCGTACCGGCGGTGTTCACGCTGTTTGACGACATCGAACGCTGGGTCGGACCGAAGGTCTCGGCGGTGCTGGCCGGCACCCAGGCCTTGACGCATGCCTCACCTGAACTTGCGAGCGATCAGCCCAAGCTCGGTCCTTCCACTGCCAACGCCGAGCCTGGCGGGTGAAGATCGGGCTGGCGACGGCGCTGGTCGTTGGCTCGATGATGATGCTTCCCCGGCCGGCGGCAGCGGATGCGCTGGAGGCCGCCAATAGGGAGCGTATGCGCGGTTGCGGCGTTGCTGTCGGCCGCATGCCCTTGCAAAGCAACTCGAAGCTTCAGCAAGCCGCAAAGCGGTACGCTGACGGCGCATCCCTGCAAGGCGCCATGGCGGCGGCAGGCTATCTTGCCGCACAGTCCTCAGCCATCCATTTAACCGGTCCTATGAGCGATGCTGAGATTGAACGCATGCTCGGCGAGCACTATTGCAGGACGCTGCAAGATCCGCAGCTGCGCGATTTCGGGGCAGAACGGCGGGGCCGCGACCTGTGGATGGTGCTGGGCGCCCCCGTTGCGCTCGGCGCACCCGGCGATGCGTCGTCTGTGAATCGGCGCATCTTAAGTTTGGTCAACGAGGCGCGCGCCGCCGGGCGGCGCTGCGGCGGCAAGTACTTTGCGCCGGTCGGCCCCCTGGCGCTCGATGCGGCCCTGACTCGCGCCGCGCTCGAGCACTCGCGGGATATGGCCGCGCACGATCTATTCGATCATCGCGGGCACGATGGCAGCACGCCGGGGATGCGGGTGGATCGCGCCGGCTTCGGCGATCACCATATTGTTGGCGAGAATATTGCGGCCGGCGCGATGACGCCGGGCGATGTCACGAAAGGCTGGCTCGCAAGTCCCGCACATTGCGAAAACATCATGGACGGGCGCTTTACGCTCATCGGCATTGCCTATGCCGAAAATCTGCACACGCGCTCCGCTGTTTTCTGGACTCAGGACTTCGCAGCGCATCGCTTGAGCGCCGCTATTCCTTGATGCGCTAGTCCATGATGGCTTGAGGCTCTTCGACGATGTTGCCCGGGCGCGGCGGCCGTATCAGCAGCAGCAGCGGCGTCACGAGCAGGGTCAGGAACAGCATGATGCTCACACAGATTCCTGCGTTTCGATGATTTCGCGCAAGCCCTCGAGAAGTTCAGTGGCGATGAGGAGTTTTTTGGAGTCCATGTTCGCCAGCAACTCCTTGCGCAGCGCCGTGCCTTCGGCTTTGACTTTTTCGTAGACCTTCAAGCCCGCCGGCGTGAGTACAACGCGCTTGACGCGCCGATCGGTGGTTGAGGCTTCGCGCAGAACCAATCCCGCCTTCACCAATCGGTCGATCATCGCGACCATGGTCGCGCCCTCGACGCCCAATCTGTCGGCGAGTTCGGATTGCGACATGGGCGAGCGCGCCTTGGCGGTGATGGCGATCGTCATCCAGCTGGCCTGGCTGACGCCCAAGTATTTCAACCTGCGATCCACCGCCTGGCGCCAGGACCGGGAGGTGCTGTGCAGCGCTTCGCTAAATCGCTCTTCGAGGTCGTTCATTCAGAGGGCTCTAATTGTTAGCCATCTAAGTAATATATCACAATGTCCTCACGATGTCGCAGCTGGTGTCATGCCGTGGATCGAAGGTGTGCCCGGCGCGCCGGTTCAGGATCTCTCACGGGGTGCGAATCGAGTACGCGATTTGCCATCCGTCTTTCAAGGGTTGGAACTGAAGCGATGCTTGCTGCGCATGGTCCTGTCTGTTCAAGACGAAGCGCGCCGTGGCGATTCCCAGCGCCGATCCGGCGACGGTGTCCGACAGCCAATGAACGTTGTCGCGAACGCGAATGTAGCTGGTGCCCGCGGCGACGCCGTAGCCGATGATGCGACGGATCCAGCGGTATTCATCATTGCCGGATTCCGCGAAGACGGTGCCGATGGCAAATGCCGCACTCGCGTGGACCGAAGGAAATGAATCCCCGCTCTGACGCCACTGGTTCGGCGAGCTGGTCGCGTCAGGCCGCTCGCGCCCCGCGGCCAGCGTCAATACTTCGGCGCTCACGGTACTGAATACACCCGCTTCCAGCAACGACCAGGTCTCCCGATAGCCGTCCGAATCGCCGATGAAGCTCGCATACAGACCGGTGCCGGCAATCAGCGCAACCGCCGGCAAAGCATCGCGCACGGCATTGCGGTCCTTGCCATTCAATTGCGAATCGGCGGGGGTGGCAAAGTGAGTCCGTACCCGACCATCGAACTCGTGGGAAGCGCCGACAGCCAGCAATGCACCGCCGAAGAATAGCCAATCCTGGCTGTCCCAACGCAAAGGTGCGGTGAAGTAGAGCTTGGTGTCTTCGAGGGCTTCGCCCAGCGTAAATGAGTCGGCGAAACTGCCGGCCGGCCAAAATAGTGCGGCGCCGATCAGCACAGCTGATCGATGAATCGCCTTTCCCTGAATGTAGTCGTGAATCGCCAGGGGGCGAGACTTTGCCTTACCGAGACATTGGAGTCAAGACGGGCGGCGGCGAGCGCAACGGCGATGGGGATGGCTTGACAGTTGATACTTTGCGTCACAAAGTGACACATGCATTGGCGGCCGCAGGGCGGTCACCGAGTTAGAGGGTTGCGTTTCCATAGGAGAGGGGCATGCGAGCGAGGCATTTATTCTTATGTTTCACCCTTGGCGTTACCGTACAGATGAGCGGTTGCGCTGCCCTCGGCGTGAAGCCCTGGGATCGAGACCTGATGGCTCGTGATGACATGCGCTTGGATGCGAACCCCGTCGATGCCGCCATCGATGAGCACATGTACTTCAGCAAGGAGGCTTCCTCCGGCGGCCGCTCCTACGCTGGTGGCGGTTGCGGATGCAACTGACGCGGGTCAGGCGCCAGCTCATGGCCGCGAGCTGTGCACTGCTCGGTGCGGGCGCCCAGAGCCAGGAAGCTGCCGGTCCGCAAAAAGAGGACAGCCTGCTCAATCGGCTGCTCGAAGGCGTGTCGTTCGACTCCGCCTTGGCTTACTACCGTGAAGACGGGAGAATTCAAGCGATCGAACCGGTGGTCAATGTCAGCAAGACGTTTGCCGATGGCGAAGTCGCCACGCTAAACGTGACCTTTGACAGTCTCTCCGGCGCCAGTCCCAACGGTGCACTGCCGAGCAATGTGCCGCAAACCTTTGCGGCACCCTCGGGAACGAGTCTGACCACGGGACGGCATCTGTACACCATTGCACCCGGGCGATTGCCCGCGGATCCGAATTACCAAGATGACCGGATCGCCGTCGCAGGCAACTGGGATTTGCCCTTGTCGCGGCTCACGCACCTGAGTCTCGGCAGCAAGGTCTCGGGCGAAGATGATTTCGTGTCGGTGTCGGTCAATGCCTCGATTGCGCAAGATTTCAACGGCAAGAACACCACCGTGGCGCTCGGCCTGAACAACGAGTTCGATGCACTGCGGCCGATCGGTGGTGCGCCGGTTCCCGACAGCGACTACGCCGCATTTAACAAGAATGGCAACAAAACCAAGGACGGCACCGGCGTGTTGCTGAGTCTCACGCAGGTGATGACGCGCCACTGGCTGAGCGAATTCAGCCTCTCTTGGGATCGCTTCCACGGGTACTTGAATGACCCCTACAAAATCACCTCCGTTCTTGATAGCGCCGGGAATACCAGCGGTTATGTCTATGAGAGCCGCCCTGACGAGCGCACACGCAAGAGCGCCTATTTCGAGAATCGCGCAGCCTGGGGCCGGATGTCCGCCGGCCTCTCGCTTCGATATATGAAGGATGATTGGCAAATACAGTCCGATACGGCTCAAGTGCATCTGCATTGGTCTTTTGCCAATCGGGAACGCTATCTTGAACCCACCGTCCGCTGGTATCGGCAATCGGCCGCGGCCTTCTACACGCCGTGGCTTACCACGGAGGAGAGATCATCGATCGGCAACGGCAACCAAGCCTCCGATTCGCGTCTTGGCGCATTCCATGCGTTTACGTATGGCGTGAAATACGCGCACAAGCTCTCTGATGCGGCAGGATTGGCAGGATCCGAATTCAGTGTGCGGCTGGAGTACTACCAGCAAATTCAAGATCATCGCTTGCCTGCGCCGGAACTGCTGCAAGGTCTGGATCTCTACCCCGGCCTCAGGGCGATCCTCGCGCAATTCGGATGGCGCTTCTAGGCGCCTTCAGCGTGGAGCCGCGAGGCTCGGACCTCGTAGCGGTGTGTTTTACAGCTATGGCAAGTCCCTGTGAAGTACTGTTGCGCGCCTCGCAACTGAAGGTTGCCCGGGAAATCGGCGAATGCGCCGCAGAAGAAGCCTGGCGAATCGAGCAAAAATTCAGCCGTTATCTCGATGATAGCGTCACCTCGCGCATCCACGCGCATCGAGGCGCCGCGATTGAATTGGATGAGGAAACCGCATCGCTCATGAATTTTGCAGAACGCTGTTACACCATAAGCGAGGGCATGTTCGACATTACCTCGGGCATTTTGCGTCGTGCGTGGAGATTCGATGGATCAGACCGCCTGCCGCAGGCCGCCCTCATCGAGACTCTGCTGCCGTTCGTCGGCTTCGACAAACTCAAGTGGCGATCGCCGCGTCTCGAGTTGCCGATCGGCATGGAGCTGGATTTCGGCGGAATCGGCAAAGAGTATGCGGTGGATCGCGCTTACGATTTATTGGCGAGGAGTTCTGCCGGCCCTTTTTTGGTGAATTTCGGCGGCGACTTGCGCGCCAATGCACCGCCACCGCGCGGACGCTGGCAAGTGGGCATCGAGAAGCCCGACCGTGAGGGCGATGCGAAAATGATTCTTGAACTCGAGCGCGGCGCGCTGGCCACCAGCGGCGACTCGAGACGTTTCGTGCTGCGCGACGGTGTTCGCTACGGTCATGTTCTCAATCCTAGAACGGGTTGGCCGGTCGCGCATGCGCCGCGTTCCGTCACCGTGGCTGCCAGCAGCTGCACCGAGGCGGGATTGCTGTCGACTCTGGCGGTGTTGCAAGGTCCCCGCGCGCGGGAGTTTCTGAGCGAGCAGGGCGTCAAATACTGGGTGCTCGAGTGAGCGCCCGAGAGCTCACGCCAGCGATCGTCCTACCGCACGCATCACCTCTGCGTAGCCGCCGCGAACGGCAACCGCGTTGAGCGCCGCGCGAACCCGTAGGCTCGACAGCGCGTCCAGCTCCTCGGCGTGCCGATACTGACTCATTGAGGCCGTGATCGCGGACCCTGATTCAGTCGCAGGGTGCAAGTAGATTTCGCTGACGCCCGGCGGCAGGCGCGCGAGGATGGCGAGCAATCCTGCTTCGTCCATGGCGCCGCTGCCCGCCATCCCAAAGATGCGGTCATTGTGGAAAATGCGTGCGCGGCGCAACCGGTGTTTCATCAAGGCAATCCAAGGAGACAGCGACGCCTGCGCGAGCCCCGGTAAAACACCCGCGCTTCGCGCCGCAAACCAGAAAGGCTCGTGCGGCACGCGCATGGCCGGCATTCCATAGTCTCTGCCTACCTCGAGCAGGATATTCAAAATGGTAGGGTGAATGTGGAAGTGCTTGTGGACGTTCACATGATCGAGAGTGAGTCCGGTACGCGCGAAGGCGGCGAATTGCGCGCGGATTTCCGCCTCCAGCTGGCGGCGCGCCCCAGACTTGAAGAAGAAGCGAACGCCCTTGCGAAACATATCGCTGTGCATTCGCCCCGTTGGGTCGGCTATTTCGGGAATCAATTGCGCGTCGAGCGTCGACCAGCCATCGGCGAGTACAACATGCAAACCTACGCCCAAATTGGGGAGCATGCGGGCGCGCCGGATGGCGTCCTTGGTCGCATGAGCCGTGACCATGAGGCTGGCCGCGTTCAGGATTCCGGCGCGGCTCGCCTGTTCAACGGCTTCGTTGACCGACTCATGAAGGCCGAAATCATCGGCGGTGACGATCAGGTAGTTGCCCACATCCTAGGTCCTCACAACAGGCTGAACTGATCCGTCCGGGGTCACGTGATAGAGATCGCTGCGCCATTGCACGCGGCGCGTGACGAAGCTCCAGCCCCAGAGGGCGCAATGCAGCAGGTCTCTCAAAGGCACGAGAAGCAATTTGGCGCGCCGAGATCGATGGCCGTCGACCGCAACATGCAGGCTCGCGTTCGACAGCGCTGTAATGGCGAAGATAATGACCGCCGCGGCGCTACCGCCGGCCACCAGCAGCTGCAACGTAGTAATGGGCAGTCCAAATGTAATGAAGGAGAATCGATACCCGGATGGGGACAGGATGCGGATTGTGCGGCGCCACCTCAACTCGTGCGAAATCAACTCCGCAACAGTTTGCTCGCGGACCATGGTTTCGACCTCGACGTCCGATAAAACAGTAACCAGACCCAAGCGGCGCGTCAGTTCTCCCAAACGATAGTCATCGGCCAACTGGCCGGCCACGGCCGAGAATCCGCCAATGCGCTCGAGCGTATCGCGCCGCAGTGCAATGCTTGCACCGAACGCGAATGATCGAAATCCCATCATCGCGGCAACGCGAACCGACGGCAGAAACCATTCGTTGATGAACATCGATCCGAGAATGGACCAGACCCCGGATCGAGCCACACCGCGGTAACAGCACGTGACGATGCCGACCTGTTCATCCATCAACGGCGCAACGATGCGCCCGAGGTAGTCCGAAGCCACCCGGACATCGCTGTCGGAGATCACCAGGAAGTCATGACGCGCGACCGCCATCATGTTGATGAGGTTGCTGACCTTTCGATTGATGCCGTGGGAGCGCTGTTCAATGACCAACGCCAGGTCGCGTTGTGGGTATTCACGCTGCAGCTGCCGCACTATGGAGATCACGGGATCATTTGGATCGCTGACGCCGAAAACCACTTGGTAATTGGGAAAGGCTTGCAGGCAAAACGAGCGCAGACATAAATACGTGTCGGGCTCTGCGCCGCACAAAGGCTTAAGGATCGTGACCGGGGGTAATCGGTCGCCGGACCGGTCCACGGGTGAAATAGGCCTGCGCATTGCGAAGGCAGCGGCCAGGCTGTACAGCATGGCGGCGAGGGCGACGGCATAGCCGCATGCGACGAACCAATGCCATGCGTTGATAGTCAGAAAATGAACCCTTTGCAGTTGAGATGCCCGCGCCGCCCCCGGCAGCGGCGATACTTTGCCATGCAAAGCAAAGTACACGTAGTGGCGGGCGGCATGCAAGTCCCGTCAATCTTGACGGACCGCCCGCAGGGTGAGCTTGGCCGTTTGGGGGCCGGGGCCCGCTTGTCGAAATCGCGCCGGCTCATTCGTCGTTCGAAGAGACAATGTCAATTGGCCCGGCAACCGCCGGTACGAGCAAGGCGTCAGCGGATCGAGGAGAAGCTATGAAAGTCATGGTGTTGGTGAAAGCGACCAAAGACAGCGAAAAGGGGCTCATGCCGAGCCAGACCCTTCTGGCGGAGATGGGCAAGTTCAACGAGGAGCTGGTGAAAGCGGGCGTCTTGCTTGCCGCGGAAGGCCTGCGACCGAGCGCCAAAGGCAAGCGCGTGCAGTTCTCGGGGCGCCATCGAACCGTGGTAGACGGCCCTTTTACGGAGACCAAGGAACTGGTCGCGGGGTTCTGGCTATGGCAGGTGCGATCGATCGACGAGGCCGTCGAATGGGTCAAGCGCTGCCCAAATCCCATGCCGGGGGATTCTGAAATCGAGATTCGCCCGATATTCGATATGGAAGACTTCGCGGCAGCAACGGCTGCAGGACCCGCCGGCTGACGCTGGATTCAGTCATAATTCAGGCGTCATTGAACACTGAAAGCGAGACGCCGACATGAGCTACATGCTATTGGTGGTTGAACCTGCGGGGCAACGTCAGACCCGGACCGAATCGGAGGGTCGCGCGTTGTACGACAGCATGGTGAGATTCAGCGAGACGCTGAAGTCGCGTGGTTTGCTCAATATGAGCCAATCATTGAAGACCGACCATCACGGCTCGCGTGTGCGGGTGCACGCCGGGGCAACGCAGGTCGTGGACGGCCCTTTCGCCGAAGCAAAGGAAATGATCGGCGGAATATTCTTGCTCACCTGCGAGACACGCGAGCAGGCGATTGCGATCGCGGGCGAATGTCCGGCAGCGAAATGGGCGACGATCGAAGTTCGCGAACTTGGCCCCTGCTTCGAATGATGTCTCGCGGGGCGCCGGGTTAGCCATGGTTGAGTCCAACGTCCAATGCACCATCGAGGCGGTCTGGCGAATGGAATCGGCCAAAATCATTGCGAAACTTGCGCGAATGCTGCGCGATGTGGGACTTGCCGAGGAACTGGCACAAGATGCGCTGGTGACTGCGCTCGAGCAGTGGCCCAAATCCGGCGTCCCAAGCAACCCAGGAGCCTGGCTTATGGTAACCGCCAAGAACCGCGCGCTTGATCAGCTGCGCCGCTTCAAACTCCTGCAGCGCAAGCATCAGATCGTCGCGCAGGAGGCAGAACTGTTCGTAAGCGAAACCCCGGCGCCGGACGAGATGCCCGATAATGACGTCGGGGACGATCTGCTGCGGCTCATGTTCATCGCCTGTCATCCGGTGCTGTCCACCGAGGCGCGGGTAGCGCTCACACTGCGCTTGTTGGGGGGCCTGACCACGGCAGAGATCGCTCGCGCGTTTTTGGTCACCGAGCCGGCCATCGGCCAGCGAATCGTGCGCGCCAAACGAGCGCTGAGCGAGGCGCACGTACCGTTCGAAATGCCGCGGGCGGAAGAATTGGCGGCGCGGCTCGCTTCCGTACTCGAAGTGATTTATCTGATTTTCAATGAAGGTTATGCGGCAACCGCAGGAGCCGAGTGGATGCGTCCGACCCTGTGCGAGGAGGCGTTGCGCCTGGGCCGCATCCTCGCGGAACTCGCGCCGACGGAACCGGAAGTACACGGATTGATCGGCCTCATGGAGATTCAGGCGTCGAGGTCCGGGGCACGCATCGGCCCCACCGGGGAGCCGATCCTGCTGCTCGAGCAGGAGCGGGCACGATGGGATCAGTTGTTGATCCGGCGCGGACTTGCCGCTCTGGAGCGTGCAGAGGGACTGGGAGGTGCGCTCGGGCCCTACGCTCTGCAGGCCGCCGTCGCGGCGTGCCACGCTCGAGCGCGAACTGCCGGCGAGACGGACTGGGCGCGCATCGTTGCCCTGTACGACGCGTTGGCGCAGCTCGCGCCTTCCCCCATCGTCGATCTCAACCGGGCGGTCGCCGTATCCATGGCCTTCGGTGCGGTCGCGGCGCTCGATATCGTGGATGGCCTCATCCGCGATTCCCGGCTTGGCAGCTACCATCTGCTGCCGAGTGTGCGAGGAGATCTGTTGGAAAAACTCGGGCGCTTCGATGAAGCACGCGCCGAGTTTGCCCGCGCCGCGGCACTCGCCCAGAACGCCCGCGAACGCACGCTGCTGCTCGGACGTGCTGCGGCGTGCGGCGCGCACATCAGCTGAGGCATGGCACTTAGGCGCGCTGTGGCGAGGGATGAACCAGCCATTGCCAGGCTTCACGCCGACAGCTGGCGCACGGCCTATCGCGGTATTCTTCGCGACGACTTCCTCGATGACACGGTCGTTGCGAATCGGCGTGAGTTGTGGAGCACCCGCTTCTCCGAGATCGGTCGGGAAGACCAGTTGATTTTAGTGAGTGAAGAGCGCGGAGAAATCCAAGCTTTTGCGTGCGCTTTCCTCGACGCTGATCCGGAGTGGGGAACTCTGTTGGACAACTTGCACGTGATTCCCGGATTGAAGGGAAAAGGCCTGGGACGCCAGCTGATGGCTGCCGTGGCGGAAAATGTCCGGCAGCACGCGGACCATTCCCGGCTGCATCTTTGGGTCTATGAGCAAAACACTCAGGCGCGTGGCTTCTATGAACGGTTGGGCGGCGTCATCACCGATTCCGTTGCCGAGGAGGCACCGGACGGCAGTCGGGTGAATGCCCTTCGGTACGTCTGGCAAGAGCTGTCTTTTTTCGCACGGCGTTGAGATCCAGGCGTTGCGCCCCCATAGGGGCAGGGTGGCAAATGTCGAACCCCATCAGGAACCCGGCGAAGGTTCCGCCATTGTTTTTCGCGGAACCAAATCGCTGTGCCACGAATTCAGCCTGGTACTCGCAGCGAAGGACATAGAGTATGAGACGCGTCAGGACGAGAGCTCCTGGATGCTGAGCGTGCCATCCGCCGTACTGAGTCGGGCGCACGATGAAATCACCCGCTATGCCGCTGAGCGCAGCGTGCCGCGCCGTGTTCCCGATGCCATCAAGGCGCGCCCCGGCGCGGCGATCGGCGCCATCGCATACGTTTCAATTCTGCTGCTGACCGCTTATTCCGCCGGCAATGGATGGTTCGGTGCCGACTGGCTGTCGATAGGCGATCTGCAGGCAGGCGCCCCCAGCGAGTGGTGGCGCGCGGTCACGGCACTGACCTTGCACTTGGACCAGGAGCACCTGCTCGGCAACCTGCTGTTTGGCGTGCTCGCCGGCATGGCCGCCGCCCGGTTGTTGGGCGATGGGGTGGCTTGGGCGAGCATTCTGGGCGCGGCGGCGCTGGCCAACTACATCGAGATTCTCATCGCACCGGTCACGCATCGCGCGGTCGGCGCTTCCACCGCAGTTTTCGCGGCCTTGGGGCTGCTTGCCGGCATGGCGTGGCGATCGCGGCTCACGCTGCGCGAGCGGCTCTGGTATCGCTCGGCACCGCTGATTGCGGGAATCTGCTTGTTGACATTGCTCGGCGCGGGAAATGCGCACGTCGATGTTCTTGGGCACGCGCTCGGATTCATCTTTGGAACTGCCGTGGGTTGGATTTATGCGCGGGCAGATGTCCCAAACCATCGAGGCCGGCGGCTACAGATCCTCGCCGGGGCGGGCGCGGCACTGTTGGTAGGCGTCGCGTGGCTCTTGGCTTTAACCGTTGGCGGGTAAGTGGGTAAGCGGGTAAGCGTGTCGGGTAGGCGTGTAAAAAGTGGAGAAATGTTTCATTATAAATCAATATGATATCAATCTAAACTAGATTCATTATCCTTTGAGCCAGGCGACAGTTGCGATGCCGGCGAAGGTCATCAGCAGCGACCCCCCCAAGTGAGCTCCCACCGCACCCAGCGCGAAGATCGATCGT
>Ga0193726_1001849_pt1 | contig 15491 bp, 14 predicted proteins | sample H2c1metaG_FD_144928 | JGI IMG/M metagenome (GOLD analysis project Ga0193726, IMG submission 144928) | Soil microbial communities from a riparian zone of the East river system, Colorado, United States - H2c1 | ecosystem: Environmental > Terrestrial > Soil > Riparian zone | place: USA: East River... | reverse complement strand
TTCATCGTCCCGGCCTGGACGATTCTCGCCGCGGTTGCCGCCTGCCGCGCGGGCGAGCTTGTGTGGCGGCATCTGTGGCCGCTCACCGCAGCCGTGGCAATCCTCGTGGTGGCCTGGGTCGGCCTGGCCGATCAGCGGGCGGTACGGGCGAGTCCGGTCGCCGGACAGCCCGATTTCCGGGGCGCGACCACAGAGATCCACGATCGGCTCAAGTCGGGCGACGGCATCGTTTACAACGATCCGTTCGGCGCATCGGCGGACCTGGCTCGGCAGGCCGTCACATACGAAATGCGCGACGAGCCGCGGCCCCGTGACGTGTTTCTGCGGCAGACCGGCATGGAGCGCGGGTGGTACGCGGCGTCGGAGTGTGTGGACCCGGAGCCGTGTCTCGGTACAACGCCCAGGCTCTGGTTGATCTACACCGGTTCCTCGCCCGATCCGTTCGCGGGGATGGCAGCCGACCGAGCATCGCTACTCAAGCGCGACTACAAGGTGGCCGGAACGGCCAAATTCACCGGCGTCGTCCTGGTTCTCCTGACCAGGTCGGCTAGCCAGCCTGGAACAAAGGCCGGCCGGCCGGCCGCGCGGGCCCACGACCACTAGCTCGGATCGTCCGGTGGCGACACCCTGGGCGCCGGTTCGGGTTGTGCCGGCGGCGTCGTCGTCGGCTCGGGCGGTGGGCTCCGGTATGGACAGTGCGTCGGCGATCGAGCCGGCGACCAGGCTGACCTGCCACGGTCGGGCGCCCAGCGACCGGAGAGCCGCGCCAACCGCCTCGATCGTCGGTTCGGCCGGCGGTTCCCAGACAACCCGCCGTACGGTGTCCGGGGTGATCAGGTTTTCCGGCGGCAGATTGTGCTCGGCTGCGATGGCGTTCACGGCGCCGCGGGCGCGGGCGAGTCGGGCCGCGGCCGCCGGGTCACGCTCCGCCCACCGGTGCGCCGGCGGTGGCCCGTCGTTCGCGACCGGCACCGGCAACTGGTCGTTCGGCAGCGTGCGCGCCTCGTCCAGTGCACTCAACCAGGTGGTGGCCAGGCGGCGAATAGACCGGCCGCCGAAACCGGGCAGCAGGAGCAGAGCCCGCTCGTCCCTGGGGTCCATCTCGGCCGCCGCGATCAGGGCGGCATCGGCGAGCACCCGGCCGGGCGCGGTATCGCGGCGGGACGCGACGGTGTCGCGGGCGTACCACATCGCCCGAACCCGGGACAGCGCGCGAGCACCCCGTACGCGGTGGATTCCGGACGTCCGGCGCCACGGATCCGGCCGTACGCGGGGCGGCGCGCCGCCGTGCGTCACCAGCGACGCGAACTCCTCGGCCGCCCACTCCGTCTTGCCCTGCCGAGCCAACTCGTCGGCCAGCAGATTCCGCAGGTCGACGAGCAACTCGACGTCGAGCGCCGCGTAGGTGAGCCACGATTCGGGCAACGGCCGGGTCGACCAATCGGCCGCCGAGTGGTGCTTCTCCAGCGAATAACCCAGCAGCGACTCGGTCAGTGCGGCGAGACCGACGCGCTCGTAGCCGGCCAGGCGGGCGGCGAGCTCGGTGTCGAAGAGTCGTGTCGGGCGCAATCCGATCTCGGACAGGCACGGAAGGTCCTGGCTGGCCGCGTGGAGCACCCATTCCTCGTCCGCAATGGCCGCGGCGAGCCCGCTCAGGTCGCCGAATGGCAGCGGGTCGAGCAGCACGGTGCCGGAGTCGCCGCGCCGGAGCTGCACGAGATAGGCCCGCGACGAGTAGCGGTAACCGGACGCGCGCTCGGCATCGATCGCGACCGGTCCGCGCGCGCCCGACAGCGCCGAGACCGCCCGGGCCAGGCCGGCGGCGTCCTCCGTCGGCGCGGGAGTGCCGTCGCGGGGGGCGATGAGCGGTACGGCCGCGGCGTCGCCGGGAGTCTCGGTCGTCACGTTGTCGATGGCGGTTGACTGACGCGACAGGTCGCCGTCGGGGCGGTGCGCTTCGTCGGTCACCCGTCCAACTTACGGCGGACCGTGGCGGCGCAGGTGCAGCTGGGTCGGCGCGTCGATCTTCCCGACGGATCAAACCGACAAATCGAAGGGGGGACAGCCTGCCGTGGGAACATGTATGTTGCCCTCGCCGGTGTCCACTCGACATTTCCTGTGAACGGGTAACGCCGGCGCGTGACGCGACCGCGGAGGCGCAGATGCCCATCGACGACCCGCCGGCCGACCGACGCCCGGATCCGAGCGGATCCGCCGGCCCGGACCCCACCGCGACCGACGCCGACGCCGACACCGACGCCGCGACCGGCCGGGACGCGTCACCTGGCGCCGAGGCCGCGGTCGACGCCGTGCGGTCGCTCGACCAGGCCGAGGCGTCCGACGCCACGTCATCCGACAGCACGGAGGATGGTGGTTCGGCGCCGCCCTCCGTTCCGACTCGGCGGGACGCGCCGGCGGACGAGGCTCGCACCCAGCACCTGGTCGGCCGCCCGGCGCGGCTCACACCGGTCAAGGCCACGCCGGTCAAGGCGACGCCGCTACGGACTACGCCGATCAAGGCGACACCCGTCGTCGCGACGCCGATCAAGCCGTTTCCGGTCAAGGCCAGCCAGACCGGGGCTGCCCCGGTCTGGCTGCGTCGCGGACAGGTGCCGCAGACGCGTTCGCCGAGTGGTCGTGGACATACCTCGGATGCGACCACCGTTCCCGTGCCCACGTCGGAATCCACCGGCGAAGCGACGGCACCCGCGGAGGCGCCGGCCACGGCGGACGGGCCGACCCTTGCCGACGCGCCGGCCGACGCGAGTGCATCGACCGCGCCTGACCCGACGGTGGCCTTGCCCACCCGGGCCGAGCCGACCGCGATCGCCGCCGTGTCACCCGCCGCTCCGGGTCCGGCCGCGGCCACCTTCGCCCCGGGTGCCGCGTCAGCCGACTGGCACCCGCCGATGACCGATCCGCCGCCAGCGGCGGCCGTTTCCCCGGCGCCCCTCGGGTTTATCGCACCCGGCAACCTGTTCGCGCCGCCGAGACACGCGGCGGCGCGGCCGGGACGGCGAACCGCGCTCCTCATCACCACGAGCGCACTTGCGGTGCTGTTTGTATTGGTGAGCGCTGGTTTTGCTTTCGCATTCGTGAATCGGAACAACGCGTACCACAAGCAGGTCACCACTGTGAACCAGCGCGAGACGACGATCGCGTCGAACGTGAGCCAGATCAACGACCTGCGCTCGAAGCTCGCCGCGGCCCAGGCCCAGAGCCAGCAGTTGCAGAGCCAGATCGCGGATTCGGCGGGCCAGGTGACCGAACTCCAGCAGGAGAAGACGGTGCTCGGCCAGTGCATCACCAGCATCAACAACTTCTTCACGGTCGTCGGCGAGAACGGTACGTCGGCCCAGCAGTCCACCGCGCAGACCAAGATGGAAACCGACTGCAACGCGGCGCAGAAGTATCTGAACTAGCTTCTCGCCGCGCAGCGCGGCCGATCGCGGAACTCGGTTGCCACCCTCGACACCGGTCGGCCAGGATGGCGCCGGTGGGCGTAACGAAGATGCACGCTGACGAGGTCGCGACCGACGCGGCGCTCGTCCGTCGCCTGCTCGCCGCCCAGCTTCCGCAGTGGTCCGAGCGGACGATCGAGCCGGTCGTGTCGTACGGAACCGACCATGACATCTATCGCCTCGGCGCCGACCTGGCCGCCCGGCTGCCACGTATCGGCTGGGCCACCTACCAGGCGGCGAAGGAGGCGAAGTGGCTGCCGCGGCTCGCGCCGCACCTGCCGCTCGCGCTTCCGGTTCCGCTCGCGATGGGACATCCGGCCGACGGCTACCCGTTCGACTGGTCGGTGTGCACGTGGCTGCCCGGCGAGAACGCCAACGGCACGATCACGGACCTGGACCTCGCGGCGGTCGATCTCGCCGCGTTCGTGCTCGCGTTGCGCCAGATCGACACGACGGGCGCCCATCCGCGCCCGCCGCACGGTCGCGGCGCACCACTGGCCGAGAACGATGACCAGGTTCGTCGATCGATCGCGCAGCTCGGCGATCGCATCGATACCGATGCCGCCCTCCGCACATGGCAGGAGTCGTTGAACGCTCCGGCCTGGGACGGAGCGGAGGTGTGGGTACACGGCGACCTGCTGCCGGGCAACCTGCTCGTCGTCGACGGTCGGCTGTCGGGCGTGATCGACTTCGGCGGCCTCAACGTCGGCGACCCCGCGTGCGACCTGCAGCCGGCATGGAACGTGTTCACCAGCGGCAGCCGCGCGCGCTTCCGCGCCGAACTCGAGGTCGACGACGCTTCCTGGTTGCGTGGTCGTGGATGGGCGCTCTGCCAGGCTGTGTCGGCGCTGCCGTACTACTGGGACACCAATCCCGGGATGATCCGACAGGCTTCGCGCGCGCTGGCACAGGTGCTGGCCGACGGCTGACACGGCCGGCGCGGAAACACGTACGTGTCGCAACGGCCGCTGCGATACGGTCCCGGAATGCCCCGAGCACTGATCATCGGCGGGACCGGTCTCGTCGGTCGTGCCGCGGCGCGTCGACTGTTGGACACCGGTTGGAGTGTCGACGTGACCGGACGCGACGCGTCCCACCTACCGTCGGCGATCGCCGATACGACGTTCACCACGGCCGATCGCGACGACGCCGCTGCCCTCCGCCGAGCGCTCGGTGGCGGGGTGGACCTGCTGGTCGACTGCCTCTGCTACACGCCGGCCCAGGCCCGACTGCTGTTGCCGCTGATGGACGACGTCGGTTCGACCGTCATGATTTCCAGCAAGGCCGTCTACGTCGACGACCACGGCAACCACACTAATTCGCCGGTCGCGCCCCATTTCAACGGACCGGTCACGGAGACCCAGCCGACGATGACCGCGGGCGATGGCGACTTCCAGACCCGCGAGGGGTACGGCGCGAACAAGGTCGCCGCCGAGAACCTCCTGCTCGACAGTGGCGCGCCGGTCACCGTGCTACGCCCGTCGAAAATCCACGGGGCCGGCGCACTCCGGCCACGCGAGTGGGTGTTCGTCAAACGAGCACTCGACCGGCGCCCGGCGGTGTTCCTGGCCGCCCGGGGTGCCGGCACAGACCACACGACCGCCGCGGTGAACCTGGCCGCGTTGATCGAGGCCGTGGCGGCACACCCGGGCCGGCGCATCCTCAACAGCGCGGACCCGGATGCGCCGAGTGCGTTGGAGATCTCCCGGGCGATCGCACACGCGCTCGGCCACACGTGGACCGAGGTGTTGCTGGACGAGACCGACGGTAATGCGCTCGGCGCCCATCCGTGGGAAGCGCGCTATCCGATCGTCCTCGACATGACGGCCGCTGCGACGATCGGATACGTGCCGGTGGGCGACTATGCGACCACGGTGGTCGACGAAGTCGACTGGCTCGTTCAGCAGGTCAAACCGGCCGGGACCGGCGACGGCGCCGGCGGCGTACGGCTGCCGGCGGGCTTGGACGCCGACTTCTTCGACGGATATTTCGACTATCCGCGTGAGGACCGATATCTGGCGGACCACCACCCGGACGCCGACGCCGGCTAGGCCCCGGGCGTCGCCCCGCGGCCCGACAGAGCGGTGACGCCGGGCGGCGGCAGCCCGGCCGTCGACGCGAGCAGGGCACACCAGGCCTCCATGTGCGCCGCGAACCGGTCATCGGCCGGTGACCACGATGCGCGGATCTCCACGTCGGCTGCGCTCGGCGCACCAGCGAGATCACCGAACCGCATAGACGTCGTCGTGGTGACCGTTCCACCGGGTGCCAGATAGGTCGCGTCGTGCGCCTCCAGGGCGTCGATCAGCCAACTCCACGCGACCTCGGACAACAGCGGATCGGTCGCGATCTCCGGCTCCAACTCGGCGGTCACGTACGTCACCAGGCGCAGCGTGCCGGCCCAGGCGTCGTGTCCGGCCGGATCGCACAGCACGATCAAGCGGCCGGTGGCGACTTCTTCGCCGCCACGGGTCACGGTGCCACCGATCGCGAACGCGTAGGGCGCCAGCTTGCCCGGCGCGGGCGCGTCCTCCAGTGCGATCTCCGGCCGCGCCACGACCGATCGCAGCCCCGCGATCGCGCGGGTAAAGGATTCGGGCGGAGCGGGTTCCGGCACCATACGTGAAAGCCTATGACCAGCCGGGCCGCGAACAGTCGCGCGGCACGCCGGACGGATTCGCCGGTCGGGTAACGATCTGACCGTCGGATGTCACGATTTGTGCCCTCGGCGGGTGTCCTGGGTCCCTTGCGTACGCGCCGGTGGTTAGGGCCGGAAACCGCGTGCAATGATGGCGCCAATGACCACCGAACCAGCACCAGCCAACGGGTTGCCGCTCAACCGCTCGCCGCTGGTGGCCGCCTGCCTCGGGGAGCCGGTGCCGCACACGCCGGTGTGGTTCATGCGTCAAGCCGGGCGGTCCCTGCCCGAATACCGGGCATTGCGCGCCGGCCTCGCCATGCTCGAATCCTGCCGGCGACCGGATCTCGTCTGTGAGATCACACTCCAGCCGGTGCGTCGGCATGGGGTGGATGCGGCGATCCTGTTCAGCGACATCGTCGTGCCGCTGCACGCGGCCGGTGTCGGCGTTGAGATCCAGCCCGGCGTCGGGCCGGTCGTCGCCGAGCCCGTACGTGCGTTGTCTGATCTTGACCGAATTCCCGAGCTGGCGGCGGCCGACGTTGCGTTCGTCGCCGAATCCGTGCGCCTGCTCGTGGCCGAACTGGGCGCCACGCCACTGATCGGCTTCGCCGGCGCACCGTTCACGCTGGCGAGCTACCTCGTCGAAGGCGGGCCGTCCAAGCACCACGTCAAGACGAAGGCGTTGATGTACGGAGCGCCGGACGTGTGGAATGCCCTGTGTGCTCGACTGACGCAGCGGATCCACTTCGGCGTGGACACGGCGGCGTTGCTGCCGGCCATGGGCGAGGCCGGCGCGGAGGTCGTCGGCGTCGACTGGCGTACGCCGCTCGACCGGGCGGCCTCGCTCGTCGGTGACCGCTCGGTGCAGGGCAACCTCGATCCGGCCGTACTGTTCGCGCCGTTCGACGTGATCGAGCACGAGGTACGCCGCATCCTGGATGAAGGCCGGGCCGCTCGCGGACATGTCTTCAACCTGGGTCACGGCGTGTTGCCGGAGACCGACCCGGACGTGTTGACCCGCGTCGTCGATCTCGTTCACAAACTTTCGGCCCGCTGAGCCACGGCCGACGGGAGTCACGCCAAACACTGGGGGCACAACGGCATGGAGCGCCACGTCGCGATCATCGGAGGCGGCATCGCCGGTCTCGCGGCCGCCTTGGCGCTGCATGACGCGCTCGGCGACGACGTCACGCTGACCGTACTCGAGCGCGGTGACCGGCTCGGCGGCAAGCTTCGGACCGGCACTATCGACGGTCGCCGCGTCGAGACGGGCGCCGAAACGTTCCTCACGCGGGAGGCCGACGACCCCAGTGGCGCGGCCAGCGCGGCCGTGACACTCGCGCATCGGGTCGGGCTCGGCGACGCGCTGATCCATCCGCAGACCACAACCGCGGCCATCTTCGCCGCCGGCGAACTGCGTCCGATGCCGGGCGGCACGCTGATGGGCGTACCGGCGGATGTCGCGTCATGGCCGGGGATCGCCGGTGCCGCGCGCGCCGCGGACGCCGACCACGACAGCGGTCGGCCGCTCCTGGCCGCTGGCACCGACATCACGGTCGGATCGCTGGTACGGCAACGGTTCGGCGACGCCGTCGTGGACGATCTGGTCGACCCGTTGCTGGGCGGCGTCTACGCGGGACGGGCCGACAACCTCTCGCTGGCCGTGACGATGCCCGGCCTGGCCCAGGCCTGCGGCGTCGAGCACACGTTGCAAGAGGCGGTGCAGGCGACGCTCTCGCGTCGTGCGCTCACCATCACTCCGGCGTTCGCCACCGTGGCCGGCGGCCTGAGCCGACTCGTCGCCGCGATCGACTTCGCGATGCCGGCGGCGAGTGTCCTGCTCGGCCGGACGGTCCGGGAGATCGTGCCGATCGGCGAACGGTGGCGGGTAGTGCACGGTCCGACAACCGACGCCCGGGCCCTCGACGTCGACGCAGTCGTGCTGGCCGTGCCGTCGCACCCAGCGGCGCGACTGTTGGCGCCGTTCGCCGCCGATGCGTCCGCCGGCGTCGGTGCGCTCGATTACGCAAGCATCGGCCTGGTCACCATGCTGCTTCCGGCCGGCGCCCTCGACGGCACATCGCTGGACGGCCGATCGGGCGCGCTTGTCCCGGCCGTAGCCGGCCACGCGGTCAAGGCGGTGACGGTGTTCTCGACGAAATGGACCGGCCAGCCGGACGGCGCCGTGCTTCTCCGCGCGTCGCTCGGACGTTACGGCGACGAGCAGGTGCTGCAGGTCGACGACAATGCGCTCGTCGATGTCGCACATGCCGACCTCGGGAAGATCCTCGGCGCGTCGCTGGTCGCCCCATTGCGCGCCACCGTGACGCGATGGGGCGGCGGCCTGCCGCAGTATGCGCCCGGCCACCACGATCGCGTCTCGTCGGCCCGCGCCGCGCTGCCGCCGACCTTCGCGTTGGCCGGCGCGGCGTACGAAGGCATCGGCATTCCCATCTGCATCCGGTCCGGTCAGCGGGCCGCCGATCAACTCATCGGAGCGTTGTACTCATGACCGAACCGAACGAGATCCCGACACCGAACGGCCACGTGGAACCGCGCCTCGAACCAAACAGTGAGCAATCGGCCGAGCCGACGAATGCCGCCCGGATCCGCGAGCTCAACACGACGATCCGCTACACGATGTGGTCCGTGTTCCGGGCCGAGACGCCGCTGCCGGCCGTACGCGATGCGTTGACCGCCGAGACCGAGTCGCTTTTCGAGCAGTTGGCGGCCAAGGACGTCACGATCCGCGGCACCTACGACCTCGCGGGTCTGCGCGCCGACGCCGACGTGATGATCTGGTGGCACGCCGCGACGAGCGATGCCCTGCAGGACGCCTACAGCCGGTTCCGGCGTACGGCGCTGGGCCGCCACCTCCGACCGGTGTGGTCGCAGATGGCGTTGCATCGGCCGGCCGAGTTCAACAAGAGTCACCTTCCGGCGTTCCTGGCCGGCGAGGATGCCCGGGCCTACGTGTGCGTCTACCCGTTCGTCCGGTCGTACGAGTGGTATCTGCTGCCCGACGAGGAGCGCCGCGACATGCTCGCCGAGCACGGTCGGCAGGCACGGGGCTACCCGGACGTACGCGCGAACACGGTCGCGAGCTTCGCGCTCGGCGACTATGAGTGGATGCTCGCGTTCGAGGCTGACGAACTCCACCGGATCGTCGACCTGATGCGGGACCTGCGGGCCTCGCGGGCCCGGCGGCACGTCCGCGAGGAGGTCCCGTTCTACACCGGTCGGCGTCGCTCGATCGCCGAGATCGTCGCCACCCTGGCCTAGCCGCCTACGCAACCGCTTCGGTTCCACGTCCACGCGGAAAGCTCTCACCCGGCGCCGGAGGACGCACCCGTTGCACGGCTAAGCGGGGGCTACCTTCGCCCCGGCGTAGATCAAGCTTGACCGCTGCGCCGGGTCGAAGGTAGCCCCCCGTCTGAATCGCGACGTCAGACGGCGCTGACGACCTCGTCGTAGTCCAACCGCGGCAGCCGGTCGAACCAGGCGCCCTCACCTGGGTGCCCGATGTTCACGACTGCGAGCACCTTGTGCTCACCGTCGGGGAAGAAGTCGGCGTTGATGCCCGCGGCGTCGAAGCCGGTCATCGGTCCGGCGGCCAGGCCGGCGGCGCGTACGCCGAGGATGAAGTAACCGACCTGCAGCGCGCCGTTGAACTTGGCGACGCCCTCGCGGGCCGTGTCGTCGCCGGTGAACACCTCGCGCGCGCCGGGGAAGTGCGGGAACGTACGGTGCAGCTCATCGTGGAAATTCACGTCGGCGGCGAGCACTGCCACCAGCGGGGCTGTCGCCGTCTTGGCCTTGTTGCCGTCCGTCATGTGGTCGACGAGGTTGGCCCGCGCCTCCGGCGACCGGACAAGGACGATGCGCAACGCCTGCAGGTTCATTGACGTCGGCGCCCACTTGATCAGGTCGTAGATCGCCTGTACCTGCTCGTCGCTCACCGGCTCATCGGTGAACGAGTTGGCCGTGCGGGCGGAGCGGAACAGCAGCTCCTGAGCGTCACCGGACAGCGCGAGTGGTGCGGTGGTGGTCTGGGTCATGCGAGATCTCCTCGAACATGGTCTTGGCCGGCCGGGGGGATCGGCCCGCATACGTTCCGGAGAACCACGGTGACCAGGTGCTGGCTTCCCGTGTCGTCGGTGATCTGTACCACTTAGTTGTTCGAGCAACTATTGTCGCCTCAAGCTTATTGTTCGACTATTGTGCCAATCTCCGCATCGGGACGTGCATGATGCCGTCGTCGAGGAATTCCTCGCCATCCCGCACGAATCCGGCATCCTCGTACAGCCGCGTCGCGTAGGCCTGCGCGTCCAGGACTGTGTCCCGGGCGGTGCCGATCAGATCGAGGGCGGCGGTCATCACGGCGGCGGCGTGGCCGGCCCGACGTGCATCGCGGGCAACGCAGACGCGGCCGATGCGGGCCGTGCCATCCGGATCATCCAAGATCCGCAGGTACGCCAGGATGCCCGGCGCCGTGCTCGCGGCCTCGGCGCCGTCGGCCTCACCGGTCCCGCGGCTCGCGGCCGGCACCCGCTCTGTGGCGGCAATGCCGTCCGTCGCGGTCAGCCAAACGTGTCGCGTGCCCGGTTCGGCGTCGCGACCGTCGACATCGGAGTATGCGCAGTCCTGCTCGACGACGAAGACGTCGCTTCGCAGGCGCAGAATCGCATAAAGCGTGACGATATCCAGTTCGGCGAAGCGCGCGACGTGAAGTTCGATCACTGCTGCCACTTTACTTACCGAATTCGACACCTTGTCCGTGACCGATCCGTCGCCGTACATTCACCTCGACGCACCCGTACCTTAACTAGGTTTTACCTCGCGACCATCACTGTCTGTCTCGACCGCGATGGTCGCCCCGCGTCCGTAGGATGCGCCGCGGGTGTGCGCCAGCAGAGAGGGAATCACGTGCTACTCAAGGGTGTGCGGCCAATCGGGATCGCCATTGGGACGGGCGCGCTTGCGCTCGCCTTGGCGGCCTGTTCGAGTTCGAGTGGCGGCGGGTCTGCCAGCGGCAGCAACACCACGGGGAAGGTGGACTGGAAGACAGCCCAGTCCGCGTCGGCCGGTGGCGGCATGGATGCGCTCGTTGCGGCAGCCAAGGCCGAAGGAACGCTGAACCTCATTGCGGTCCCGCGCACGTGGGCGGGTTACGGCGCGATTATCGACGCGTTCACCGCAAAGTACGGCATCAAGATCAACAGCGAGAACCCGGACGGTTCCAGCGGTGACGAGATCAACGCGGTCAAGTCGACCAAGGGCCAGGCCAGCGCTCCGGACGTCGTCGACATCGGCAACTCGTACGCGCTGTCCGGTGCCCAGGAGGGCGACTTCGCCCCGTACAAGGTGGCGAGCTGGAACGACATCCCGGCTGCGCTGAAGGACTCCGGCGGACTCTGGTACTCGGACTATGGCGGCTACATCTCGATCGGCTGCAACGCGACAAAGGTCACCAATTGCCCGACGACGATCAAGGATCTGGACAACCCGGCGTTCAAAGGCAAGGTCGCTCTCAACGGCGACCCGACCAGCGCCAACGCGGCGTTCGAGGCAGTCTGGGCCGCGGCGCTGGCCAACGGTGGATCGGCGGACAACATCCAGCCCGGCATCGACTTCTTCAAGAAGCTGAACTCCGGGGGCATCTTCAACAAGACGAAGGTCACGCCGGCGACGGTGGCCTCCGGCGAGACGCCGATCGTTCTCGACTGGGACTACCTGCAACTGGGCAACGTGGCATCGCTGAAGCAGCAGGGCGTGACGTGGAAGGTCGCCGACCCGTCGGACGGTCTCGTCTCGGCCTACTACGCACAGGCGGTCAGCATCAACGCGGCGCACCCGGCGGCGGCGCGCCTCTGGGAGGAGTTCCTCTACAGCCAGACCTCCGACGGTGGCCAGAACGGCTGGATCCGGGGCTTCGCACGGCCGGTTGAGCTGACGGCCATGCAGTCGAGCGGTTCGGCGGACGCGACGGCGCTCGCATCGCTGCCGGCGGTGACGGACGCGAACCCGTTCAACCCAACGCAGGCCCAGGTCACCGCCGCAAAGGACACGGTCACCAAGAACTGGGCAGCGGCGGTCGCGTAGTGGCCGACACGCTGTCCACGACGCAAGAGCCCCGTGGCGAGACAGTCGATAGCGGCGGGGCCGGGTCAACCCGGCCCCGCCGCGGGCTTCGGCGCCGGATCGGCGGGAGCTGGCTCGGTCTGGTGCCGTTCTTCGCCTACATACTGATCTTCTTCCTGGTGCCGATCGGCTTCATCCTCTACAACGCGTTCCTGAAGAAGGTGACGTCCGCATCGACCGTGCGCGACCCGGTCACCCAGCAGTTCGTGCACACCACCACGACGAGCTTCGGCGGCAGCAACATTGCCGAGTCGCTCAAGGGTGTATACCGGACGTCGCTGGTCAACACATTGCAGCTGTCGGCCTTCGTGGCGATCGTCGGCGCGGTGTTCGGCATCCTGCTCGCGTACGCGGTGGTTAACAGCCGGAGCGAGTTGCTCAAACAGATCGTGACGTCGGCGTCGGCGGTAACCGCCAATTTCGGTGGCATCCCGCTCGCGTTCCTATTCATCGCAACTGTCGGCAACGCCGGCGTGGTCACCACGTTCCTGAACGACCACTTTGGCTTCTCGCTGCAGAGCGACCTGCACTTCCAGCTCGCGACGATAACCGGCATCGCGCTCGTCTACATGTACTTCCTCGTCCCGTTGATGGTGCTGGTGATGACGCCGGCCCTGGAGGGCCTCAAGCCGCAGTGGGCCGAGGCGGCCGAGAATCTCGGCGCGAGTCGGTGGCACTACTGGCGGTTCGTCGCCGGCCCGGTCCTGCTGCCGAACTTCCTCGGGTCGGTGCTTCTGCTGTTCTGCTCCTCGTTCTCGGCGTACGCCACGGCGAACGCGCTGGCCGGTCAGTCCTTCCCGCTGGTGCCGACGCAGATCGCGAGCGTTCTGTCCGGCAATGTGCTCTCCGGTCAGGAGAATCTCGGTGCCGCGCTGGCGCTCGACATGATCGTGGTCGTCCTGCCGCTCACCGTCATCTACCAGCTGTTGCAACGACGTACCTCCAGGTGGCTCTCGTGAGCGCCGCATTGGAACAGGTTGCGCAGCCGGATGCCACGCCACAACCGGCCGTGGCGCGCCGGGCGCCACGCCGCCCGGCCCGCGGCACCGTGCTGCGCTGGGTCATCCTGATCCTCGCGGGGATCTACTTCGTCGGTCCGCTGATCGCGGCCATCAGCTTCACCGTGCAGGACCACGTGCACGGCGGCATCAGCTTCTCTGCCTATCGGCAGATCTTCGCGACGCCGGCGACCGGCCAGATCGGTTTCACCACCGCGCTCGTCTACTCGCTCGAACTCTCCGCGATAACGATCGTGATCACGCTCGCGCTGATGCTGCCCACCCAGTTGTTACTGCATCTCCGCGTGCCCCGGGCGCGCGGCATCGTGGAGACACTGACGCTGCTGCCACTCGTGTTCCCGCCCGTGGTGTTGGTGGTCGGTGTCAGCGACACGTTTGCCTGGGTCGGCGACAACAAGGGTGGGCTCTCATCGTTCGTGACGTACATCCGCGGCGGCGGGCACCCGTTGGTACTTGCACTGCTGTACGTGACGCTGGCGATGCCGTTCGTCTTCCGTACGATCGACGCCGGCATCCGCTCCATCGACGCGCGCACTCTCGTCGAGGCCGCGCGCGGTCTCGGTGCCGGTTGGCTGACCGTACTGTTTCGGGTGCTGATGCCGCCGCTGCGCACGGCGATCATCAACGCCGCGTTCCTGTGCTTCGCGTTGGTGATGGGCGAATACACCATCTCGTCGATCCTGCTTTACACCAAGCCGTTCCCGGTCTGGCTCTATCAGTTGCCGACCACGTCCGGCCAGGTGCAGGCCGCCGTCTCGGTGTTCAGCTTGCTGCTGGTCGAGGTTCTGTTGTTGATGATTGGTGCCCTCAACTGGCGCCGTGGCACCCAGAAGCGAGGCTGACGTATGTCCGCGGTTACTTCGATCGCCCCATCGGGCGTCGTGCAATCGGGCACCACCGTCGAATACCGCGACGTCTACCGCGTGTTCGGGGCGATGTCGGCGCTCGCCGGGCTCAGCCTGCGGATCGAGCCGGGTGAATTGCTTGCGCTGCTCGGCCCCTCGGGCTGTGGCAAGACAACGGCGCTGCGCCTGCTGGCCGGATTCGATCGTCCGACCTCGGGCTCGCTGCTGATCGACGGCCAGGATGTATCCAACGTGCCGGCCAACAAGCGCGACATGGGCATGGTTTTCCAGTCCTACAGCCTCTTTCCGACCATGAGCGCACGCGACAACGTGGCGTTCGGCCTGCGGATGCGTGGCCAATCCGGTCCGCAGCGACGCGGACGCGCCGTCGAGTTGCTCGAACTCGTCGGGCTGGGCGAACACGCCAAGAAGTTCCCGCATCAGCTGTCGGGCGGTCAACAGCAGCGGGTCGCCCTGGCCCGCGCGCTGGCCATCTCGCCGCGGGTGCTGTTGCTTGACGAGCCGCTCTCCGCGCTCGACGCGAAGGTCCGCGAACAGCTGCGTGACGAGATCCGGCGGCTCCAGCTTGAGCTTGGCGTCACGACTGTCTTCGTCACGCACGACCAGGAGGAGGCGCTGTCGCTGGCCGATCGGGTCGGCGTGATGCGCGACGGCCGGCTGGAGCAGTGTGCGGCGCCGCAGGAGCTCTACGACCGACCGGCCACGCAATTCGTCGCAGAGTTCGTCGGACGGATGAACAGGCTGGACGCCGTGGCCGAGCCGGGCTCGATGGTACGGGTGGGCACGCAGCTCTTGCCGGCCGACGGCGCCTCCCCGGCCGGCGGCGGCCCGATCCAGATCCTGGTGCGGCCGGAGGCGCTCGTGGTCACGCCGGACAGCAACGGCGACACGGTAGTGATGGTCGCAACGTTCCGCGGTGCCACCACACGTCTGCGCCTGCTGCGCGCCGATGGCGTCGAGCTATTGGCCGACGTGGCGTCGCACCTCGCGCCGGAGGTGGCTCAGGGTCGCCGAGTCTCGGTGAGCCTGCTGGAGCGACCGGTGCTGGTCGCCGCCAGTAGTGAACAAGAGGTGCCGATCGACGAGTGATCGGCGCGCGCATCATCGGGCGCGCGCGTCGCCGGCATTGAGCCGCACGACCGAGGGGTGGCTCACGTCACGCCGCCGAGGCGCGCCGTAACGGTCAGGGCGGATGTGGCGGCTGATAACAAGTGACGGTTATACGCCGATATGCGTCGCGAGAAAGGCTCGCAATTCCGGCGAATGCCTCCGTAACCTGGGTCGGGTACTCGTTACGAAATGTAGGCACGCCGCGACGCATCGTAGGCGTACACCGCACCGGAGGGCCCCCCGTGACTACGCA
>Ga0193726_1001848_pt1 | contig 15493 bp, 13 predicted proteins | sample H2c1metaG_FD_144928 | JGI IMG/M metagenome (GOLD analysis project Ga0193726, IMG submission 144928) | Soil microbial communities from a riparian zone of the East river system, Colorado, United States - H2c1 | ecosystem: Environmental > Terrestrial > Soil > Riparian zone | place: USA: East River... | reverse complement strand
CAGCTATTTAATTCCAGCGAAAAGCGGCTGGCTCGCGCTCTTCTGATATTGGCGCGTTACGGCAAAGAAGGCGAGCCGGAAACGATAGTGGCCAAAATATCGCAGGAGACTTTAGCCGAGCTTGTAGGGACGACGCGGAGTCGCGTGAACTTCTTCATGAACAAATTCAGGAAGCTGGGATTTATCCACTATAATGGCGGTCTCCAAGTACATAGCTCGCTGTTGAACGTCGTACTGCACGATTAGCCCAGGCTTGACTTTTCTGCCGGGCAAGTCGGTCTCCGGTCTAATCAAGGCCGCAAAAACGCGAGTAACACTTATGTCCCCCGACTTGGATAGCTCTCTATGTTCAAAATCCTGCGGAATGAGATGTGACAGCCTGCCCTTTCGGAGCGGGAGTCGAATCAGTCAGCTACTTCCCGTTTTTCTTCTTTTCAGCCCTAAACTTCGCCCAGCGCGCTTTCGTCGTCTTCGCAATCCTCGCCCTCGCGGCGAGTTTCTGACTTCGCCGAAAGCCGGAACACTACCCAAAAACCGGCCCTCGGTAGTGCGCCGGATTTCGCACTCCTTTAACATGCTTGTATGCAGCGATCTGCGCCTGGGCCCGGCAGAGGACACATCATTTTTCGTTATTATTCCACCGATTGTTCGCGAGCCGTTTGTTCGCAAAATACCGCTGTGTCGCCAGGATAACCAGCGCGCCCAACAGCACCATACCTATTATCGCCAGTGTACCCACAGTCACATCTTTCGGATTGTCGACCTCCAAAGAAATAAGCCACCCCTGCAATGAAAGCTGTCGGGTAAACGTTGTAGACGTTTTGGTTAATCTCGTTATTTTCACTGAGCATTGCGCCCTAGCTTTCGACCCAGAAGTCGGGACGACTGAAAGTCAAGTTAAAGCGCTATTGCGAGGCAGAGGAAAAAGTGTCTAGCATCGGGTATGGACTGGTTGGAGCACCACGAATTTCTCCTCGCTTTGATAGGAGCAATTACCGCGCTTGCTACGCTCGTTGCGAAGCGGGCTCGCGGCACCATGAGAACTGCAAGAGTCATTATCCTCTTCTTTGCGTTTGCTCTGGAAGCCACGATAGCGTTGTCACCGTCGGTCGGCGTCGGAACTCAGATATTTTCAGGTTTGACGGCTTTTGTTTCCCTTTCGGGTTCCTTCATGGCGTGGTTTCAAGGCGAGGAGGCTGCGGATACTTGAAGTTCGGAGAAATTCGTAAATGGCTCACGTAACCTATGAAACAACGTCCTGAAAGTCGTTCTGTGGTGCCGATTCTCTGCGTCCATCATCGTGAACCAGATTACATCGGTAAGAGTTTGAGACTGGCGACCGTCGCCGTTGTATACGCCTACGTTTCACCCTCTGCTACTTTACCGTTCGCGACAATATAGACTGCTGATCACGTAACGGTCCAACCAGCTTCCGATAAGTGCCTACGCTGCAACCGCCAGCCGCGTTCAGAACCGCCGTTCTCGTGATGCTTGGGACAACTCCGATTGGAGTTGCTCGCCACCGTCAAACTATTGTTGGGTACCCTGTGCAGCGAATACGTAAGCAGGTAGGCGCAGCGGTTGAACGATTATCGGCGGCAACTCGGCATTCATGAACGGGTGGAAGATGTTTTAGAATCTTGCAGCCAACGGCCAAGTTCTTTTCGGAGCAGGTGAAAGTCGATTGGCTTTGAGAGGCAGGCCCGGCAGCCTGCGGTGAGGATGCGCTCCTGTTCGGCCATCAAAGCGTGCGCCGTCACAGCAATCACCGGGATTTCATGCGTCTCCAGTTTTTGCCTCATCCAGGCGAGGAGGTCTAGGCCATCATCTGTCCCGAGATTGATATCAAGTAAAACGGCGTCGGGAAGCCGCTTCGAAAAAAACTCATAACTGGCCTCTAAGTCTGAAGCAGACCAAACCTCATAACCTTCGACCTCGAGCCAGTCGCAGAGCAGTTCACGATTGAGTGGATTGTCTTCGACGACTAGGATGCAATAACTCAAGCGTGCTCCAAAATCGTGGAAGTTACCACACGCTCCAATTGCTTGATCAGCGGCTCCCGCCAAGCATTTTGCTTCTTAAAGAGCGATTCTGCATGGACATGAATGTAACTCTCCTCCTCTTTCGTCAGATCCTTGCTTGTCAAGACAAACACAGAAAGATCGGCTGTACGGGGATCGGAACGCCACTCAGCCAGCAACTCAAACCCAGTCATTTTGGGGAGGACCAAGTCCAAAATGACCAATTCAGGGAGGGAATGGGCCACACTGGAACGAGCTTGGGCCCCGTCCGTTGCCGTACTCACCCCGTAGCCGTATCCCTGCAGTAGTTCGACGATAACCTCTAATGTCGACGGATCATCCTCTACTACCAAAATAGTGCGTGGTGGGGCTGCTCCTCCGCGAGAACGCAGGCACCGCTCTACGGCTGCTAGCAACGTCGCCTTATCCACGGGTTTGATCAAATATTCGTCGGCACCGAGAGCAGTTCCAATGCCCGGTTGATCGACAATGGTCACCACGATGACCGGAATCTTTGACGTACGCGGATCACGTTTTAATTGCAGCAGAACCTCGAGGCCGTGGACCGGTTCCATCAAGAGATCCAACGTGATGGCATCGGGCTGATGCTCAGCCGCTATTTCCATGGCTCGTTCCTGTTGGTCACATCTGAGGGTCTCGTAGCCAGAGGACGTGAGCTGCGATTGAATGAGCTGTCCGGTGACCGCATTGTCTTCAACAATCAGAATTCGCGGGGCTTTATGTGCTCTGGGCACGGGCAGATGGGGGTCAATGGGTTGATTCCGAGAGACAGTAACAAGGGGGAGACAAAAATAGAAGCAGGCACCCTGGCCCAGTCGACTTTCGATTCCCAGTTTGCTGCCATGCAACTCAACGAGGCGCGCAGTTATCGCTAACCCTAAACCTGTGCCTTCGGTGGCGCTACCTTTCTCTCGCAGCCGAAAGAATGCTTCGAAGATACGCTGTTGCTGCTCGGGCGGAATTCCCGGCCCATTATCACGAATCTCGATCCGGACCTCGTCCTCCACTTGCCGGGCAATTAGCTCAATCCGACCACCTTCTGGCGTGAACTTGATGGCATTGCCGACAAGATTCATAAGCACTTGCTTGAATCGCATGGAGTCAGCACGGACGTGGAGCTTGTGCTCATCAGCTTGACCGAGCGATTGCATTTTCTTTTCGGCCAGCGGGTAAAGAGCTCCAATCACCTCCGAAAACGCCGATGCCACGGTCACTTCCTCAACGGTGAGTTCCATCCGACCCGCTTCGATTTTCGAAAGGTCAAGGATATCGCTGATCAGTTTAAGCAGGTGTTTCCCGCCTGAATGTATATGTTTGACGTAGCGCTGCTGGCGATCGTTCAAGGGACCGTATCTCTCATCGGCAAGTAGGTCCGAAAAACCCAAAACGGCATTCAAAGGAGTGCGCAGTTCGTGGCTCATGGTGGAGAGAAATTGGTCTTTGAATTTGCTTGCGCGCTCAAGTTCTTCTTTGGCCTCAAGAATGGAAGACGAAAAGGCTTCTACTTTCTTTTTGGCTTCCTCCAATTCCGCCGTTCGTTCCGTGACACGATGCTCTAACTGATCATGCGCTTGTTGGAGTGCCCCCTCGTTTTGCTGGATTTGCTCCAACATTTCGTTGAACGCCTCGATCAAGATGGTCAATTCCCCGCGGCCTCGGGCCGGTGCCGCGCGAACAGAATAATTCTTTTCTCGTGAAACGATCTTGGCAGTCTGAGCCAATTGCACAATAGGTTGGGCTACTGTTTTGCGAAATAACGACGACACGAAAAGTGCCGCCAGGAGGCTTGCAACCAGGACTGCTCCTGCAATTCCTTGATAGCGCCTTAGGCGCTTGTTCAAATCCTCTGCACTGGACCGGAGATATACAACCGCGGCCGGCTTTCCCTGAAAGACAATGGAGCGGACGAGTACGATTTCTTCATTGCTGAGCCAATGGATTTCCGTTTCACCCTGCGGCATCGGGAAGGTTGCCGGCAGCTTGCCACCAGATTCATTCGAATAAGACGCGAACAGCCGGCCATCAGTCGTGTAAATCCCAGCGGAGAGGATATTGTGCGCGGCTTTCAAAGCGTAGAGAGTATTCTCGCCCGATTGCCGATCGTCGAATTGTAGTGCGGAGACGCTATTCGAGCCGATAATTTGAGCCTGGGTAGAGAGATTCCGCACCATCGCATCACGAAAGGTAAGCTTGTCGTAGCCGATAAATGCCGTGCATGCTAAAAGCAGGGCTGTGCCACTGACGAGCATGTTCATCCAAGTGAGTCTGCGGATGATCGAACTGTCTTGAAGTTTGAGCATCTCGATCAATCTCCCGACCGACTGTTGCGTACGCTGGCTGCCACTTTGAGGAGTTCGGAACTCAGGACCAGTTTGCTGTTTTCGGCACTCGCCAAGTTGACCTCGAATCGGACCTTGTCGCCTTCCAGCAAGAACTGGATCATGCCCCCTCGTCGCGTGAAACCCGGCATATCGCTCACGGTCAAAACCCCGCCGCCATCTAGAGCGGCGAGAATCTCTTTTAGATGTTTCTCTTCTGTTGAGCTAATGAAGAGGATCCGACATTCCAGCGCGTCCTGAGGTCTTGAAATGCGGCGCAGTATCACGGGTTTACCATCTAAGGTTTCACCTGCAAGCGTGGAGTCGAGAATCGTGCCAAAAGGGTCCTGGCCGAATACGCAGACGGGGAAAGAATCTCCCTTGCTGGCAGGAAGTGGCCCAGGCCACTTGACGTATTTTCCAAAATTGTAAAGGTAGGTGGCCTTGACCTGATACTCATTGGGATCGGATTGTTGGGCGAAGGCAATCGTCCGCCCCGCGAAGCTGCCGGCCATTACCACCGACCAGCAAATAATCAAGGCCGTCGCCGCAGGCCAACGCTTACTCCCACGTGAGCTGGGCGAACCCTGGCTGCAGTTTCTAGAGGTCATGATGAAACGTCTCAATCACCTTTTACCTGTGCGCCATGTGATCTTCATATACGCAGCTCTCTCAATCCCCACGAGTGTATTCACATCGGCGCCAAACTCCGGATGGTGTGGCTGCAGCAGGTTTTGTCCGACTAAGGAAACCTCCCACTCCGGTTTTAGCTGCCAGCCAAACCGAAGGTCGGCTGTGGTATACGCTTCGACAGCTTGCGCAGGCAGAGCCGACACATACCGAACCGTTGCGTCCAATTCCAACTTCTTCGGGAAATTGAAGAGCGATTGAAGTACGAACTCGTGGTGCGGGCTCGAACCGTTGTCGGAAACGGTGTTGACGTCATCCGTGAATCCCGACTTGTCGTTGACTCTCAAGTGCAAATAGGAGTAAGAGCCTTTCAATTCCCACCAACCACTCGGTTTCCAGTGGGGCGCAATCTCTACTCCCCTAGTGACGCCTTTTAGGGCATTCGCAAGTGGCAACTGCAAAATCAAATGCGCCGGCGAAGGCGAAAATTCGGCAAAGGCGGTGCCAGCCCCATAGCCATATAGGTCGTCGTAGTCGTTGTTGAACGCGGTAACGTCTAGGTACAGGTCTTTTGCAATCAAGGTGCGGTAACCGAGTTCGTAACTTATTAGCTTTTCAGAACCAAAATTCTTGTTTCCCAACACCCTCAGAAAAACGGGCGGATTCGGGGCCAAGAAAACAGAGAGCTGCAAGTCCTGATCGAGACGCGAAGGTGTGCGGACTGCGCGGGTGATGGCTCCCCAGACGCTTTGGTGTTCCGTGGGTGTCCACAATAAACGTGCGTTGGGCTGAATTTCGAAACCGCTGTAGTTGTTGTGTTCAAACTTTGAACCGACAGTTAGAAAAAGACGGTTACGCACAATCGGAATTTGGTCTTGGAGAAACCAACTGTAAACACTGTCTGTTTCCCGGTGAGGCTCAAAATCAAGTGTCTCGAACTTCTGGATAATGGTATCGGGACTCCAGCGCGCGCCCACACCAAGAAGGAAATCCTGGCACCCCTTGAGTGTCACATGGTAGAGAAAATCGATGTCCACAGTATTCCGAATTTCATCGAGCTGCGGACTGAATCGCGACGTTCGGTCATAGTACGCTTGCACCTGGATATCTGAGTCCCCACCAAGCTGGCGCCGCCAGTGGCCCATCAGATTTCCACCGGCGATGTCGTGAGGCCCGTCGAACACTTCTGCTGACGGAGGGGAATACAAGGAGACTGCAACTCTTTCGCCATCGCTTCCCTTATACATATCTCCTTGAAACGAGACGGTGTCGCGAGCGCTCAATTTCCAATCGCTTCGAAAGCCCAGTTGCCCCATTCTCCAGTCGTCGAAGTCTGCGCCATCTCGGTGGAATTCCGGCCCGCGAATGAAGCCTTTGCCATATATCCGGTAGCTTAGTTCTTTGGGGCCCTCGGCTCCATAACGAGCACCGGCGATGCCTTGGTCAACATTTCCACCACCCGCCGAGGCCAAACTCCCGTGTGTATCTCTCGCATTCTTTGTGATGATGTTAATCACACCATTTACCGCATTCGCTCCCCAGATTGTCCCGCCCGGTCCACGAATAACTTCAATTCGTTCGATATCCTCTATCAGTGTGTCCTGCACCTGCCAATACACCCCTGCAAACAGTGGCGTGTATACACTTCGACCGTCAATCAGCACCAGAAGGGACTTGGAGAACTGACCGCCAAATCCGCGGACACCCACGGCCCAATGGTCGGAGTCCGTTCGTGAGACTTCCACACCTGGTGCCAGTCGTAAAATCTCCGGAATGCTTGTCGCTCCGGACCGACGTATGTCTTCTTGGGTGATGACATAGATCGCTGCGGCAGTTTTCCACACTTTTTCCGGCTGTTTGGACGCCGTAGTCACCTTGACATCCCCGAGTTGTTCTAGGCTCAGGTGCTTGAGGTTCCCAGGAGCACTTTGGTCGCCCTCCAGGGTCTGAGCCCAGCTCGCTTGCAGTGGTGCCGTTAGTAAGAGCACGGAGACGAGAACGATTGTGGTGCGAATGTGTCCAGGGGGCCGAGCTCCGAACGATGACGATTTTTGGAGGGCACTTTCGGCGTCCGACGTGATAGTTCGAATAACAAAACGTTTTCCACACCGCCAACGGTATGAACAAGGCTTCGCCGCACGTCGAGACAAATCATGGTTCTGGCGACGATGGAAGCGGTAGGCCATGGGATTCGATAGCAATTATCGAAAAGCCTAGCATTTCCGAAACGCCGGCTTGGGCCTCAATTTCTTCAGATAATCAAAGAGTTAGTAACTACGCATTGCCGTCTCGCGTCACGGGCACCTACTTTGGCGCTTGAAATCAAGACAGATGCCGACAACCAAGAGGATCTCTCGACTCAGAGGTTTACCGATTCTTCACATTGAACGCTGATACCTAAGAGAATCTTACGCAATATCTTCTACTCTAGTCGAGCGAATCGTCGGATCTGAAGTGTAGAGCGGAACTCACCTCACCAACCGGCGGGCGGTAGGAGAATTACAAGGATGGCAATCATATGTACGAATTCGAAAATTCTGCGATGACAATATTAGTGGCCGACGACGAAGAACTTAATCGCGAGCTTCTTTCCGATTTGCTGGCAGCTGAAGGGTACCAGGTGGTTTGTGCAAACGATGGAGATGAAGCCCTCAGCGCAATCAAAAGCCATAAGGTCGATTTGGCTTTGCTGGATGTCGTGATGCCCCGGCGGACGGGTTTCAGTGTTTGTCAGATTGCAAAGTCAGCCCCCGACACCGGTCTGATACCCATAATTCTCGTGACCGGGCTGGATGACGCCGATGGTCGGGTTGACGGAGCTGTATGCGGAGCAGATGATTTTCTCAACAAGCCCGTAGATAAACGCGCACTCCTTGCTCGCGTGCATTCTTTGCTACGGTTGAAGCAGTTTACCGACGATCTGGATAATGCCGAGACAGTGTTGTTCAGCCTTGCGCTCAGTATTGAGGCGAAGGACCCGTACACCGGCGGTCATTGCGACCGTTTGGCGGAGTATTCCGTCAAAATGGCCGAGAAATTGGGCTTGCCCGAACATCTACGAGTTGCCTTACGTCGGGGCGGCCTCATTCACGATATCGGCAAGCTGGCCATACCGGAGCACGTCCTCCTCAAACCGGGACCGCTTACCGCGGATGAACGAAAAATTATGGAGCAACACAGCGTAGTGGGAGAGCGCATTTGCGCCCCGCTCAGATCTTTCCGCCACGTGCTACCCATCATTCGTCACCACCACGAAAAATGGGATGGCTCCGGATACCCGGACGGACTAAAAGGTGAAAAAATTCCCCTTACTGCTCGCATTCTACAAGTCACAGACGTTTACGATGCTCTCACAACGGATCGACCCTACCGTAAAGCCTTTTCTCCTGAAAGGGCATTCGAGATTATGAGAGATGAGATGAAACGCGGTTGGTGGGATAGATTTATTTTGGAAGAATTCGAAGTCCTTGTTCAAAAATTTAAGCCGTCGGAAGCGGCACTGATCAGTCGCTAGGCGGATGGGCACCGCTTTTTGATTGGTGTCCGGCTCGCCCTAATCTGCCGGGCGTATTTCTCGCGCACATCAGCGACAGCCTGCAACAAGGTCTCCAGGGATGGCATGGATCCGTCGCGGATCATCGCTTGGGCTTCCCGGCGCAAGTCTGAGGGCTTGATCTTTTTCATTGAAGATCTCCGTTTAGACTGCAGGTGAACCCGTCTTACCGAACGCCTTCGAGAATTGGGTGCACGTATCTGGCTTCGATCGTCACCGTAGGCCACAGAGGCTGATGGCCGTTGTCGTCGCCGATCTTCGTATCGACCCACTCGCGTGCGCCTGCAGTGACAGGTCGGAGGAGAATGATGGAACCGTGGTCTTCGAGGAGCGACGTTGGCAACATGGGAGTCGTGCCTTGCCAAATATCTCAACCCTGCAATCGGGAACTCTCCGCTTAGTTCCATCACGAACGGCGCCATGAAACTCGTGTGGCGCAACTAGACAAGCAAGGTCTCGGTGCGCGAGCGATTCAGGCTTACACCGGGTTCGTGAAGCTGGTCATCGTGTCTGCAGTTGATCCAGAAAGCGGTGAGCCGCTGTATCCTCGAAAGTGGAACCACAGTTTCATCGACATGCCAATCGTTCCATACACAAAACAACCTGCGTTTACAGAAGAGAAGATGAGTTCTATCGCTAAAGAGCCGACGAGTAAGTACCAAGTGCTGTTCACGCTGCTAGGCGCAACCGGAATGCGAATCGGTGAAGCCCGCGGTTTGAGCATCTGCAACATCAACTTGGACAGCCGTGTAATCAAGATTACGCATTCCGCGTGGCGCTCGGATATTCAAGTTCCGAAGACTGATGCGGCAGTTCGTGAGATTGATGTCACAGCGGTGGTTGCCGAAATGCTTCGAGCATTCATCGACAAGCGCACGTCCGGGCTTCTCTTCCCAAGCAGAAACGGCTTGCCACTCAGCCAGAGCAATATCTCTCGTCGCCACTTGCACCCGCTCTTTGAAGAAACTGGGCGCGGGTAAAACTTCCTTCCACGCGTTTCACCGTTACCGGGCAACGTGGTTACGCAAGCAAGGGGCGCCGGAAGATTTAATTAAGCTGTGGCTCGGTCACGCCGAAAGCTCAATCACAGACACGTACGGCAAGGTGAAAGACGATTTGGTTTATCGTCAAAAAGAAGCCGAAAGAGGTGGAATCGGCTTCGAAATTTCTCCAATCGTGCGAACTGTGCGAACTTTTCAGAAGTAGTTGCTGCCTAGTCGTTGTAAGCTGCACAATGTTAAGGCGGTTAGCGAGTGCGCCCGTAGCTCAGCTGGATAGAGCGTCTGCCTTCTAAAAAGGGCTGATAAATTCTAAATGCTTCGCTGTGCGTCGCTTACGGATACTTTCTCCCCTAATCCCATCGTCCATTGTTCCGAAATTGTTCTGAGACTGTTTTGAAGCGCGACAAGCCGCGGTTAACTACCTCCAACACCCTGTCTACTTGAGAGGCACTGCTTGTCATAGAGTTCACTTGTCCGATAACGGCTGCCGGCTCAGATGGTCGACGCAACAATCGCAGCTCATCGCTGCGCTCAACGCAGGTCACAGTGAAGCGCTTACGGTTTATCTCAAGGCCATCGGCTGCTTCCACCGCTACAGTCTCTGCAATGTAATGCTTATCGCTTCGCAGAAGCCAAACGTCAGCTACGTCGCCGGCTTTCGCACATGGAGCCGACTCGGCCGGTTTGTGAAGAAGGGCGAGAAGGGACAATGTTCGCGGGGGCTGATAGAGCGGAATTCGCCCGAAGCTTCGGGTCTTGTAAAGTTGCTTATGTTCGTTGAGAATAAGCGCCTGCGAGAGGCGCCTTGCCGAACTAATTCCGAGTCGGCGATTCGCGACCGCTTTCAAAATCTCAAGGTGTCTCGATCATCAGCTCTCAGTTTTCAGCAAAGATCCAAGCGCGGAGAAGGCCATGAGGCTAACCGGTGCGTCCTGCCCCAAAAATACGAGCGTGTGCTACGGATTGGTGACCGGATGAATCATCCGATCAGGACGGGCGGAACCAGATCTCCGTCGCCACTCACATACATATTGATTTCCGGAGCAGGGCTAGTTTTGGCAGTGTGCCTCCTCATTGCGTACGTGTTTCTGGCTCCTCGATTGCTAACTGCGCAGTTCCAGCATGAATTTTTCTTCGTTGTCTTAATTATTGCCGGCTTGGTTGCGGCCGCATTCTTGGTGGGCGGAATGCAAGCCTACGATGCACATGTCACCTATAAGCACTTTGGGCTTGTGGTGAAGGCTGGAGGTGCGGTAGCGGTCTTTTTGTTGGTAGTAGGGCTCGGCTTGTACGCGATCCCAAAGCCGAACACAACCTTCAACCTGACGGTCAGACCAACTGGACCACGCGGCGAAAGCGTGAGGACAGGGAGACTGACAATACAGTATGCGGACAAGACAGACAGCGAGGCTGTCGGCAACAATGGAGAAGCGAACTTCAAACAAATCCCGGCGGATATTCGCGGGCAAAATATCAGGGTTATACCCGAAATTGAAGGTTTCGACCAGGCGCCACTATCTGTGTCAATAAACTCAGTCGCAGTAGACGTAGCGCTGCTGCCCGAAAACTTCGAGACTCCCTTAATCGGATCTGTTCGTCCGCCTCCGGGCAAGGGCAAGATTGTCAGGATTGTCGTGGAGGGCGAAGATTCGGAAGCGATCGCAGATGACTTTGGCCGCTTCCGACTAATAGTTCACAAGAAGTCAGGTAGTAAGGTACGCCTCAGAGCTTATTTGAACGAGAAAGAAGTGTACGACGACTTTGAAGTCGTTGGGGGTCCCGTAACCTTAGTAATGCACAAGCCCCGCTAGAAGCCGCATAGCGCAGTCCGCAGTAGAAACAAAGGGGTGAGCACGCTTTTGATTACTCATATTGGACATCGGAAATGTCTGGTCAGTGGTCAGTGAGGATGTCCTAAGGCTTTTTCATCGTAGTACTCAGCTTCCGCGGCCCGACCCAGTTTGCGCAGCGTCGCTCCTAGCTCTTTCTTGATCACCACGATCTGATTGTCCTGCGCTCCGAACGACAGCAGGTCGATTTCTAGGGCACGCTTAAAGAATGGCACCGCTTCATCGTACTTGCCTTTTGCCGCCAGCAGAACTGCTAGGTTGTGAACGGAATTCGCGAGGTACGGATGCTTTACCCCGAGTGACTTTTCCTCAATAGCGATTGCATGCTGGTACAGTGGTTCCGCTTCATCGTATTTGCCCTCGTTTTGGTAAAGCAGCGCCAAGTTGTTGAGTCCAACCGCTATATCGGGGTGTTCGGGCCCTACTGCGCTCTCTTCAATGGAAAGCGCCCGCTTGTATAGCGGTTCTGCCTCAAAGTACTTCCCTTCAGTTCCATAGAGCAGAGCCAAGTCGTTGAGGTCTCTGGCGACCACGGAGTGTATTGGTCCCAAGGCGCTCTCGTGGATCTCGAGTGCATGCAGCAAAAGTGGCTCCGCATCTACGAATTTCCCCATGTTGAGATAAAGCACCGCCAAGGTCGCTAGATCTCCACCGACATCGGGGTGGCTAAGACCAAGAAGTTTCTGGTCCATCTCGAGGGTGCGCTTCAGTAGCGGCTCTGCCTCTGTATATTTGCCCTGGCGTCGGTAGAGGTCACCCAAGGTGCTAAGGATGGCGGCCAAGTCTGGATGATCGGGACCCAAGCTTGCTTCGTCAATTCTCACGGCGCGCTGCAGTAGAGTTTCCGCCTCCTGGTATCGCCCTTCGTTGCGGTAGACAGCCGCCAAGGTACTCATGTGGATGGCGACGTGTGGATGCTCCGAACCTAACGCTGATTCATCGAATTGCAGCCCTCGTCTAGATAGGACCTCTGCTTCTGAGTATCTCCCGCGTGCCGTGTAGAACAAGGCAAGATTGTTTAGTCGGGTAGCGACGGTCTCATGAGTCGGCCCGAAAACCATTTCATCGATGGCTTGCGCACGCTTTAGGAGTCGTTCGACGTCTTGATCCCTACCGAGAGCTTGATGAACTTCGGCCAAGTTGTTAAGGTCCACCGCCACAACCGGACTAGTTGGCCCTAAGTGCTCCTCGTCGATTGCGAGGGCTCGCTCAAGAAGCAAATCGGCCTCTGCGTATTTACCAAGTTCTAAATAAACTCGCGATAGACAGTTTAGATTTCTCGCGACGTCGGGATTTCGATTTCCGAGCGTCGACTCATTTATGGCTAAGGCGCGTTTGATCAAGCTTTCGGCCTCGCTGAAGCGAGCTTCATCTATTAGGACCACGCCGAGACTGTTGAGGACGACTGGGTCATCGCTTCGGATTGCGTTTGCTTGTCGAAGTGCAGCTTCGGCGGCGTGGTAATGTGCCTGTTCCTCTTCTGCACCAGCGAGCGCAACGTACTTCATAGCTAGATCGCTCGCGGACGATGTTATTGACTCTCGGATGTATTCGCTTGCGATTCCATATTGACGTGAGTAAAGAGCCGCCAATCCCTTTTGGTATGGCCCTTGGACGTTCTTAGTCCAGCGATCGATTGCCGATTTGAGTTGGTCAAGAGTGAAGCCGAGTTCCTCGGCTTTCTCACGAAGGAACGGATCCTGTTCTGATTTCGCCGGAGACCCCGGTCTCGCGGCCAAGGCTTCCACGATCTCCTGAACCAGACCGGAATTAGCTAATAAGCTGGAGTCACCTTTGCGAGCGACCAGAATTTTTATGGCGTCTGTGACGTCCTTGCGTACGTACGTTTTGCCATTCTCGCCTTCATATGGATCAATGACCACCCAACCTTTGACGCGTAGCAAGAGGGGCGCTCCGGGCGTGAACTGAGGGGGCAGCGTTAAATTGAATTCGCCTGAGTCGGAGGTTAGGGCGCCGGCCACGCCTACAACACGCAGCTCGACATGAGGCAATGGTTTTCCGGATATCGTCTCCACTATTCCTGAGAATTGCCGAGCTGGCAGGGCATTTTGCGAGCAGACGAGAGCGAGAAGGCACCAGGAACTTAGGGAACTCAGTATCAGCATTTCGTTTCGTCTAGATCACTATACGCTTTCCGGCGCCAACGTAAATGAAGTTGAGGCTAGGGCGGCGATCCTTATTCGTTGTGCTTCCCCTGTCCTACTTTTTGGCTCCAGTTGCGACAGTGATATTTGGATCTTTCGACCACACTAGACTCTGTTAGCGTGATATCTTCTGACCATAAGGTACTGTTAGATTAAATATCGAATTGTTTAATACCGTGTTAATGTCAGATCGCTTCAGAAATGCTTTGCCAGCGACTCTAAAGTGGCCATGCAGAAGGCGGTTCAATCCATTTGAGCCGGCATCCGACTGGTCTCAGTTCCCGACATGTCGAATAACCTGAGCTAGGAAAATCCAGTTGTCCGGTAACGGCTGTCGGTTCAAACGGTCGATGCAACACCTTCTAACCAGTTGGTCCGACAATACTTCCACTGAAGAACCGATCTGTTTGGCTGACGCGGCCAAAACCTAGCCAGGGTAACGTTCCGGCGGTTCTAAGCTAACCTGCGGTTTTAGCTTTTGTTTTCAATGCAATGCAGGTCCGAGCTGAGTGTTGCGTCGACCTATTGAAACCACCGCGTTTATCAGGAGTTGGCCGGCCCGAGTCAAACCTGGTGTGGGTCAATTGAGGTAAACTGACGCTAGCGAGGTCAATCGTCAATCATTGATGACCTTTCGTACGTTTTGTCTTGGAGCTCTTATTTGTGCCATCAGCGCACCCCATCTGCGCACCGCATCTGCGCCAACTTCTCTCGACATACTTCGGAGCGTCTCGGAAAACTACCAGAACCTGCACGGTTTCGAATTTGTCGGTCATTTAACCACTACCATCCCGGGCACCAAATTACAGATGCGCTTCGGTACCGCCAATGCTCAAGCGGGTTCTCAGTTTGTTCCAGCAGGCAGCACGGTACGCAAGCATGGCGAAATTTTCATGTTCCGTGGCGGTGAACAAATCACTGATGCCTATGGAACTCCAAGCAAATTGATTAACAACGGTTTCATTTCCGTTTCGATGCCCCATCACTTGGGGAATTACGAACACATAGATATGGGCATCAAATACGCCAAGGAACTTGCCCCAGAGGTCATGAAAATTGAAGGAAGCCCGGTGAAGTGCCTCGTCCTGGACGTCCTTTACGACCGCACAGGTTGGCAACCTGAAGAACGCTCGGTTAAATACTGGATAGATGCCAATCGGCTCATCGTTGTACAGCACGAATTGGTAACCCTCCAGGACGGTGACGATACATCCATCGTCTGGAAATGGATTTACAAAGTGGATTCTGTGAAATTGAACCAAGCTCCTCCGCAATGGCTGATTGACAGTGAGCTTTCCCGCGATTCTGCGGGCCGGGCTCTACCCGAGTGGGTTGGCAAGGATGCGCCAATGTTCACTCTTCCGGACCTGGATGGCCACAGAATCGATTTAGCCACGATGCGCGGCAAGGTGGTGCTGTTGGACTTCTGGGCGACGTGGTGTGGCCCCTGCATAGCGGAAATCCCGGTTATAGCAAAGCTGGCGGAAGACTACAGGGGAAGAGATTTAGAAATCTGGGGAATTTCAGATGAAAAGTCAGACCACGTCAGTGAGTGGATGGAGCGTCAACAACAGAAGCTGCAGACAGTCATCGACCGGTCGGGACAAGCATCCAACCAATACCACGTACAAGGAATCCCTTCCCTCGTTGTCATCGACCGCGAAGGGAAAATAGTCAGCTACTACCTGGGCAATCAGTCTGAGCAGGCCCTCCGAGCCGCAATCGACCTGGCATTGGAGAAATAATCCATCAAAAGTGCTGGGCCAAGTCCTAATTAGTCAACTTGCCGCACATTGAGGGTCAGTGGGGCCAGTTCTCCGGTAACGGCTGCCGGCTCAGGGGGTCGACGCAACACTTGCTTGCAGTTTACTTGCGGGAGTCTCGAATCCTAAAGTCTTTCTCGGTCTTTGATTCAACCGCAGCGCGACGTGGTC
>Ga0193726_1001847_pt1 | contig 15495 bp, 8 predicted proteins | sample H2c1metaG_FD_144928 | JGI IMG/M metagenome (GOLD analysis project Ga0193726, IMG submission 144928) | Soil microbial communities from a riparian zone of the East river system, Colorado, United States - H2c1 | ecosystem: Environmental > Terrestrial > Soil > Riparian zone | place: USA: East River... | reverse complement strand
GTATCGGCAGCTGGTCTGGGCAGCGCCGCACAGCTCGAAACCGATGGGATCCTTGGCGCTATAGGCGAGCAAGCGGCCCTCGATGTCGGCAAACGTGACCACGATGCCCTCCGGCTGGCGTCGTGCGCTCGCAGGCCGCGGACCGGAAGGCGACAGGCGTTCACCGTAGATCAAGTGCCGGGCCGCGCGGGCCAGCCGGCGCCCCACCTCCTGCTTGTTGGGCGGATGCAGCTCGTGGCGGTCGCCGATGTCAATGGTCACGGTCATGGCGGCACGCAGATCGCCCGCCACCGCCCGGCGCTGCGCTTCGCGCAAGCTCGCCCAATCGGATGCCGCCGGCGCTGCGGCCGGTGCGCCGAAATTGGGCAATTGCACGATCAGGAAGGGCAACTCGGCGTGGAACTCGCGCCGCCAATCCGCCATCAAGCCCGACAGCAGCCGCTGGTACTGTGCGGCGTTGACGGCATTCGATTCTCCCTGATACCAGAGCACCCCGCGCAGCCCATAGGGGGCGATGGGCGCGATCATGGCGTTGTGCAGGCTGGTGAGGCCGCCGATGGTTTCCCAAGGCGCGCGCGGCGGATAGCCCATGCTCTCGGGTACGAACTGATAAAGCCATTGGCCTCCCAGCGGCAGCGAGCTGCCATCCGCAAAGCGCAGTGCCAGGTGATCAGGCGGACCATACATGCCGCCGGCGTCCCAGGTACTGAGCACGTTGACGATGATGGAGTTGTTGCCGGCGTGCAGCACGCCCGCCGGCAAGTCATAGGTGCGTTCAGTTCCCCAGCCGAAGGAATTGCCGATGGCCCGCTGGTTCACCCAGGTCTCGTCGACTTCGTCGATGGCGCCCAGGGACAGCGCGGCGGGCTGCGCTGCTTGTTGCGCGCTGAGATTGACGGTGCGGCGAAACCAGACCATGCCATCGTGATTCGCAAGTTCCGGGACGCCCCAGGTTTTCCAATCGCGCATCGGTTCCGGCACGGCGCGCCAGTTCGCCGTGTCCCCCGCCGCCGTCTTCCACGGCGCCTGGCCGGCCGGCGCGTGTGCGCGCCACCAGCGCTCCCACAGGTCGGCGAACCCTTGATTACCGGCAGGGAGATCCCGCGCATACAGACGCAGCAGATCGAGGCGTTCATCGAAGCCGCCCAGCGCGCGCAGGCCGGCCTCGCTGAACCAGCTTTCAATGCCCGAACCGCCAAAGGATGAGTGGATCAATCCCATCGGCACGGGCAGTGACTTCTGCAGCTCGCGTGCGAAGTAGTAACAAGCGGCCGAGAAGTCGCGAATGACGTTGGGTTCCGCCGTATGCCAGGCAACGGGCACCGAAAATGTGTCGAGAGGCGTCGGGTTCGCCGCATGCGAGACGGTAAGAACGCGGATCAACGGATGGGCGGAGTCGGCAATTTCGCGCGACGCATTGAGCGAGCTGGATACCGGCAACTCCATGTTGGATTGCCCGGAGCAGAGCCACACATCGCCCACCAGCACATCGGAAATCACCTGGCTGGCGCCGGAGCGCGTGCGCACGGACAGGGAAAAGGGGCCTCCGGCGGACATGGGAGGCAGCGTCGCGCGCCACAGGCCCGTGACGTCCACGGGTGCTCTCACATTGCCGCGATCGAAGGCGACGGTGACTTGGTCCCCCGGGGTGGCACTGCCCCACACCACGATGGGCCGGTCGCGCTGCAGTACCGCGTGATCTTGAAACATCGCATCGAGCAGCGGCCGCGGCGCCTCCGCAGCGGCGCCGTGGCACGCAGCCGCCGCCGCAATCGCAAGAAACATCGCCGCCGCCGCGGTACGCCAATCAATGATCATCCCGGCTCACCTCTATGTCGGTCGCGTATGGTACCGCTATCACTCAGTGACGCAAGGGTGCGGCCGTCCAGCCGGGATTTCCCGGTGCATAGGGAAAGGACAGCGACTGGTATTCCTGCAGCGTACGCGCCGGAGGCGCATAACCCGCCGGCAAGGGCCGGCGCGAAATGCTTTGGAAGTAGGCGAGCGTCGCGTCGCGCCACCATTGCGCTTCCGTTTCCTGCACCGCCAAGAAAGCTGCAGTCTGCGCGAATCGTTGCGGATCCACGAATCGCGCGAGACTCATCCAGGCGGCGCGCATTTGCCGCACCTGCTCGACCCCGCCGCTGTAATGAATCACCAGTTCATCCCACAGCGTGCGCCCGGACGCCAGGCGATAGTCCCAGGGAAGATGATGAAACCACAGCAGGTACTTCTCCGGCGTGAGGTGCGGGTCATTGAAGATCGCCGCCAGCGGCGGCGCATACTGAGACACGGCATTGCTGCCGCCGGTGCCGCGGTCGAAGCCGATACCCTGCGCGTCGGCGCGGTGATAGTAAGACGGCGTCCAGTCGGCGCGCAGCCCGGCGCCAGTCCAAGCGCCGGGCCCGTAGTGGTGACCCGGCGCCATGAGATGCGCGAGTCCCAGCGGCGTCATGTAGTCGACGGCGGCTTCGCGCGACTGCATCATCATGGCAACCACCGGAGCAAGGAACGCGGGCTCATTGGAGAAGGTCATCCGCGCCCATTCCTCCGCGATGGCGCGTGCGCTGAGCCCGGGATCCCAGGCAAGCCGTCCGAAGGCATACCAATTGGCCTGATCGAAATCGGAGCCGCTCCAGTTGCGGTCGGCGCCGATATTCGCCACGCCTGCCATTCCGGTTTGCGCGTAGCCGTGCAGCGAGCCGTCGATGATCCTCGCGACCGTCGAGCCCGCGCCTCTGGCCTGAGTGTCGGTGCTCAGCACTTCTTCATACAGTGATCCCAAATACACCAGATGGGTGGCGAAGCCGAGGTATTCCTTGGTGATCTGCACCTCCAACATCAGCGGAGTCCCGGGCATGGCGCCGAACAATGGGTGCACCGGCTCGCGCGGCTGGAAATCGACGGGGCCGTTCTTCACCTGCAGCAGCACGTTGTCGCGGAATTTTCCGTCCAGCGGCACGAACTCCTCGTAGGCCTGGCGGGCCCGGTCTTCCGGCTGTTTGTTCGAGTACACGAAAGCGCGCCACATGACGATGCCGCCGTGCGGCGCCAAGGCGGCCGCGAATAGATTGGCACCGTCCGCGTGCGAACGACCATAGTCCTGAGGACCGGGCTGCCCTTCGGAATTGGCCTTGATGAGCAATCCGCCGAAATCCGGAACATAGCGGTAGATCTCATCGATCTTGCCCTGCCACCAAAGCCGCACGCCGGGATCCAACGGGTCGGCTGTCTTCAGTCCGCCGATCTCGATCGGCGCGGTGAACCGGGCGGTCAAAAACAATTTCAGCCCGTAGGGACGAAACGCGCCGGCGAGTGCGGCGGCCTTCGCCAAATACATGGGGGTCAAGCTTGCCGCATCGGCGTTGACATTGGTGACCACCGCGCCGTTGATGCCGATCGAGGCGCAGGCGCGGGCGTAGTCGGTGTAACGGGGCGCGACGTAGCCGGGAAGCTTGTGCCAGTCCCAAATGGATGCGCCTGCGTAGCCCCGCTCGACCGTGCCGTCGAGATTATCCCAGTGGTCGAGAATTCGGTGCTGCACGCGCGGCGCCGCGCGCAACGCCAACCGGTCGATCGCCTGGCGGGTCTGCAGCAAGCGCAAAAAGTTGAATACGCCGTAGAGCACGCCGGCATCCGTGTTGGCGGCAATGGCCGTGGCACGGTGCCCGCCGAGCGTCACGCTGCGCACCAGATAGCCTTCGGATCCGAGGCCTTCGAGATCGAGGTGCAATCCGGCGATCGCCGCCGAGGAATGCGGCGTGCCGAAGATGATCGCACCATCGCGGGTCGGCTTCTCGACGACGGGCGGGCTCGACCGCAGCAGTCCGGTCATGGCCCGCACCAGTTCAGCTTGAGCCGCCGGCGCGGCGGCCGTGGGCGCCACCAATTCCTGCGCGGAAGTTCGATAGCGCTCCAGCCACGGCGCCTCGACCGGCCGGTAACGCAGCCACAGATCGTAGCCGTCTTCTGCGTGCGCGCAGCCCAATCCGTACAGGAGGAGCGCGAAGCACCCGAGGAGTGCCGCCGGCGGGCGCCCTGGAACCGGCAGGCTCGGTCTGCGCATCAGGATTTCTCTGGTGAACTTCGCCGATGATACGACGTCTTGGCTTTGCCTATCGTTAATTGATAGCGCTATCATGGCGGCGGGAGTCAAGTACAGGAACAAGCATGCTCAACCGGCGCCGCCAGGCTGAAGCGCTCACTCTGCAACACGGCCACGGTCGCTGCGAACTGCTCCCGGAGCTGGGCGGAAGCATCGGCGCTTGGACTGTGCAGGGACAGGCAATGCTGCGCGCCGCCGGGGCCGCCAGTATCGCGGCGTTCGATCCCTACGGCATGGCGAGTTTCCCGCTGGTCCCCTACTCCAACCGCATCGCCAACGGCGCCTTCGAGTGGAACGGCAGCCCCATTACGCTCGCGCGTAATTTTCCGCCGGAACCGCACGCGATTCACGGCGTGGGCTTCGAACAGCCGTGGGCATGCGCTTCCCGCGCCGACGATTCGGCCCTGCTGACGTTGAATCATCGGCCGGACGCGAGCTGGCCCTGGCCCTTCGAGGCGCAGCAGCGCATCACCCTGGGCGACCGGGAACTGACCCTGGATTTGCGCGCCGTCAATCTGGCGCCGCATCCGGCCCCGCTGGCATTCGGACACCATCCCTATTTTCCGCGCAGCGGCGCCTGCCTGCAATTTGCAGCGCACAGCGTCTGGCTGGTGGGAGACGATGGCCTGCCGCGCGAACCAGTCCCGGTGTCGGGACGATTCGACTTTGCGGCCGGCGCGTCCGTTGAGCGGAGCGACCTCGATCATTGTTTTACAGGGTGGAATGGGCGTGCCGTCATTGTCTGGCCGGAGAAGCCGTTCGCCTTGGACATTGCCGCCTCCCCGCCGCTGTCCGCGGCTGTCGTCTATAGCCGCGCCGGCGCCGAGGGCTTCTGTTTCGAGCCGGTTCCGCACCTCAATAATGCCTTGAACATGGCCGGGCGTGAACCTGCCATGCCGGTGATGGCGCCGGGTGCGGCGTTCAGCTGCAGCATCCGCTTTCGCGCCGTCGACCGATGACGCGGCAATCAATGGCGGCGGCCGTCCTCTGGTCCGCCGCCTCGGCGGCGTTCGCCGCAAACAGTGCCGACCGGGCGATATTTTCTTGGGTCGCCTATTCCGGCCGCGATCCGGCGGAGCAGTCGCGGCCGGCGTCACCGGCGCAGTATCGCAATCCGATCATTCCCGGATTCCAGCCGGATCCGAGCATCGTGCGCGTCGGCGACGACTACTTTCTGGTCAACTCGAGCTTCGCGTTCTTTCCGGGCCTTCCGGTTTATCACAGCCGCGATCTGGTCAATTGGGAACAGCTCGGCAGTGCGATCGACCGCCCGCGCCAATTCGATTTCTCCGGTCTTGGAATCGCGCGCGCGATTTTTGCCCCCACGATCAGGCAGCACGGCGGCACTTTTTACATTCTCGGCACCTGCGTCGATTGCGGCGGGACGTTCCTGCTGCGCGCGGCGAATCCCGCGGGCCCCTGGTCGGACCCCGCGTGGCTGACGGCCGTCGACGGCATCGATCCGGATCTGTTCATCGATCGCGACGGCACAGCCTGGATCGCGAACAACGGACCGCCGCCGCGAGCGCCGCTGTACGAGGGGCACCGTGCGATTTGGCTGCAGCGAATCGACTTGAAGTCCACAGCAATGCAAGGGCCGCGTTTGCTTCTGGTCAATGGCGGCGCCGACATCGCCCGGCATCCGATTTGGATCGAAGGGCCGCATCTATTCATGAGGGATGGCTGGTACTTTCTTGTCGCCGCCGAGGGCGGAACGGCGCAAGGCCATTCCGAGGTCGTGTTCCGCAGCCGCCGGGTCACCGGTCCCTATGTTCCGGGTCCCCGCAATCCCATCCTGACTCAACGCGACCTCGATCCTTCGCGGCCCTCGCCGGTCGCTGCGGCCGGTCATGCTGATTTCGTGCAGGCCGGCAATGGCAGCTGGTGGGCGGTCTTTCTCGCGACCCGGCCGTATGCTGCGAATTTGTCCAATCTGGGCCGCGAGACCTTCCTCCTCCCCGTCAGCTGGCAACGGGGGTGGCCGCAGATACTGCCGCCGCAGACTCCGGTGCCGCAGGTCCTTGCACGGCCGGCGCTCCCGGCGGGGTCCGCCGTCGATCGATCTCGCTGGCGGGACAATTTTGCCTCGCCGCAGCTGGCCGCCGATTGGGAAATGATCAAAACGCCGCACGATTCCTGGTACGAACTGAGCACGCAATCCGGCCTCACCCTCCACGCCCGCGCGGTGTCCATCAGCGGCAGCGCGAATCCGTCATTCCTCGGCAAGCGGCAACGGCACGCCGACGCCACCCTCGACACCGAACTGCACTACGCGCCGGCCCGCAACGGCGACCGCGCGGGGTTGATCGCCTTCGCCGACGAGCGGCACCACTTTTTCCTGGGGCTTGGCCAAACCGCCGCAGGTCCGCAGCTGCTGGTGGCCGAGCGCAACGGCGCCGCTGATCCCGACGACGGCCGCATCATCGCGGCGGCGCCCTATCCGTCCCTGCCCGGACAGGCGCTTCGACTGAAGATAGCCGTGCGCGGCGCCGCGGTTGATTTCTGGTATGCCCTCGCCGACGGCGGCTGGCAGCTGCTGCTCGGCGATGCCGACGGCCGATGCCTGGCCAGTGAACTCAGCAATCAGTTCACCGGCGTCTTGCTCGGTGTTTATGCGACGCGCGCCGCCACGCCTTAGCGGCGCGGCGCTCCGTCCGAGTCCCGGCGCACCAACGTAAAGTCCAGCAGGGAATGCTGGCAGTCCCCTTCCTGCCCCGCGCGCCGCGACCTGATTTTCTGCACCAGGAGCTGCATGGCGGCCCGCGACATATCCGCGATCGGCTGATGAATGGTGGTGAGTTCGGGCCATATGGAGCGCGAGAATTCCGTGTCGTCGAAGCCGCAGACGCTCAAGTCCTTGGGCACATCGAAGTGGTGGCGATGCGCCACCGTTACCGTCGCGGCGCCCATGTCATCGTTGCTCGCGAAAATGGCGGTCGGCGGCCGCGCCAGGGTCAGCAGCTGTTCGGCGGCCTTGAGGCCCGAACGATAGGTAAACAGCCCTTGGCCGATCAAGGTTTTGTCGATGGCGATACCGGCCTCCGCGAGCGCCGATTTGTACCCGGCGAACCGCTGGGCGCTGGCCGTCTGGTTGGGATTGCCGATGATGAATCCGATGCGCTTGTGGCCCAACGACAGAATATGACGAGTCATTGCCACGGCGGCGGCATGATCGTCGATTCTCACCGCCAGCAAGCCCGGGCGCGGACTTGCGCTGGCCACGGCCACCGCCAGGGCTTCGGCCTTGGACAGCACGGCGTGGATGCGTTTGGAATCGCACAGCGGCGGCGGCAGGATGATGCCGTCGACGCCGGTGGCGAGCAGCTCGCGCACCACCTCTTCTTCCTGCTGCTCGGCGTCGCATTTCTCCACCACCAGCTGCACGTGGCTCAAGCGGGCCTGCTCCAAGCTGCCGACTAAAAACTCGCTCAAATAAGCCGCGCTGGGGTTGCTGTAGAGCAGCCCGATGCGCACTTGCTCGGCGCCGGCCAGGGTGCGCGCCGCCAGATTTGGGGAGTACTTCAGTTTGACGATGGCGGCCTGCACCGCCTCGCGAGTTTCCTGACGGACGTTGCTCTCGCCGTTGATCACGCGCGATACGGTCATGGGAGCAAAGCCGGCGTAGGCCGCCACGTCCGCGATCGTGGGTGCACCCCGCTGCCGATGTTTGTGCTTCTGATTGCCGCGGCCCGCCAAACGTTTGCCGGCTGTTCTTATCGTCATTGTGCACGCCAGGTTAGAATGAAACGCCCAGCCGTATTTGGCGCTTGGGCCGGTAAAAAAAGCAAATGGAATTGACAAAGTCGAATGCCATCCATCATGGTAGCGCTATCAGGCGCGGCGTCAAGCAAGGGGATTTGGAAATACAACAATGACTTCATCCAGCATTCGGCTGCTCTGCAGCCTCGCAGCCGGTTTGGCGCTGTTCGGCGGTGTGCGCGCCGCATCCCCGGCACAGCCCCTGTACAAGGATCCCAACGCCTCCGTCGAGGCGCGCGTGGAAGACTTGTTGTCGCGCATGACCTTGGAGGAAAAAGTTGCCCAGATGTTGAGCATCTGGGACACCAAGGCCGATGTGTTCGACGCCCAGCTCGAATTCGATCCGGCGAAGATGGCGCTGCACTATCCCAACGGCATCGGGCAGTTTGCGCGCCCATCCGACGCCACCGGTCCGTCCTCGCCCCGGGTCGTGCCGAGGCGCGACGTGCGCGGCACGATTCGGCTGGTGAACGCTCTGCAGCGCTATGCCATGACGCGCACCCGGCTGGCCATTCCCATCATTTTCCACGAAGAAGGTCTGCACGGCTACGCGGCGCGCGGCGCCACCAGTTTTCCGCAGGCGATCGCCCTCGCCTCGAGCTGGGATCCCGCGCTGCTGCGCGCCGTCAACGGCATCACGGCCCGTGAGATACGCGCCCGCGGCGTCAGCTTGGCGCTCACCCCGGTGGTCGATGTTGCGCGTGATCCGCGCTGGGGCCGCATCGAGGAAACCTTCGGCGAAGACCCGTACCTGGTCGGTGAACTTGGGGTCGCGGCGGTCGAGGGGCTGCAGGGCGGCGATCACGCCCGCTCGCTGGCGCCGGGCAAGGTGTTCGCGACTTTGAAACATCTCACCGGCCACGGGCAGCCGGAAAGCGGCACCAATGTGGGTCCGGCGGCGTATGCGGAGCGCACGCTGCGGGAGTTTTTCTTTCCGCCCTTCGAGACCGTCATTCGGCGCACCGGCGTCAGTGCCGTGATGCCCTCCTACAATGAAATCGACGGTGTTCCGAGCCATGCCAATACCTGGCTGCTGCGCACGGTACTGCGCGGCGAGTGGGGCTTCAACGGCGCGGTGGTGAGCGATTACTACGCCATCGACGACTTGCAAAAGCTGCATCACATTGCCGCGAGCCCCGACGAGGCGGCGCGGCTCGCGCTCGCCGCCGGCGTGGACTGTGATCTGCCGAGCGGCGGCGCCTATGCCACATTGACGCAGCAAGTGCGTGATGGGCGCGTGGCGCAGCAAAGTATCGACGCGGCGGTCCGCCGCATGCTCGCCCTGAAATTCCGTGCCGGATTGTTCGAGAACTCGTACGCCGATGTTGCCCAAGCGCTCGCGCTCACGAACGACTCCGAGGCGCGCGACTTGGCGCGCAAGGCGGCGCAGCGCTCGATCATCCTGTTGAAGAACGACGGCATGCTGCCCTTGAGTTTGCCGCCGGCCGGCGCGGCCAAACCCCGCATCGCCGTCATCGGTCCCAACGCCGCGGTCGCCCGGCTGGGCGGCTACTATGGCGAGCCGCCGCTGAAGGTCTCCATTCTCGACGGCATTCGCGCGAGGGCCGGCGCACGCGCCGACGTGGTATTCGCCAAGGGCGTCAAGATCACCGAGAACGACGATTGGTGGGCTGACGCCGTGCAACTCGCAGATCCGGCCGCGAATCGCGTGTTGATCAACGAGGCGGTGGCCGTTGCCCGCCAGGCCGATCAAATCGTGCTCGCCATCGGCGACACCGAGCAGACCAGCCGTGAAGGCTGGGCCAAGACCCACTTGGGCGACCGTGATAGCTTGGACTTGGTCGGCGAGCAGCAGGCGCTGTTCGACGCCTTGCGCGCGCTCGGCAAGCCGCTGGCCGTGGTGCTGATCAACGGCCGCCCGGCCTCGACTGTGGAGATCGCCGGCAAGGCCGATGCATTGCTCGAGGGCTGGTATCTCGGGGAGCAAGGCGGCAATGCGGTTGCCGACGTGCTGTTCGGCGACGTGAACCCCGGCGGCAAGCTGCCGGTGACGATTCCGCGCAGCGTCGGCCAGCTGCCGATGTTCTACAACTTCAAGCCGTCGGCGCACCGCGGTTATCTGTTCGACAGTGTCGAGCCGCTGTACCCCTTCGGTTATGGATTGAGCTATACCTCGTTCGAGATCGGCGCACCGCAGTTGTCGGACCAACGTATCGGCGTGAGCGGATCCGTAACCGTGAGCGTGGCCGTGCGCAATACCGGCGCGCGCGCGGGGGATGAAACCGTGCAGATCTACATCCATCAGCGGACGAGTTCCGTCACCCGCCCGGTCAAGGAGCTCAAGGCCTTTCAGCGCGTGACGCTGGCGCCCGGGGAGTCCAAGACGCTCACCTTCCTGCTCACCCCGGAAGCGTTCCGGATGTGGAACGTCGCGATGCAGCGGGTCGTGGAGCCGGGCGCCTTCGACATCATGGCGGGACCGAATTCGGTGGATCTGAAGTCGGCACTGCTGGCCATCGGCGGCTAGCAACCCGCTCGACTTGTGACTAGCCCGAGGTGTAGCGGCTCACCAGATTCTCGAGGTATTCCTGCCGGCCGGAACGCTGCACCGGCGCTACATTGTCGGCCACTGCCGAATCGGCGATGGCCGCCAGCGTGGAGCGCCCTTCCAACATGCTGCGGGCATAGTCGGTGCGCCACCCGGCGTAGCGCTGCTCTTTGAATGACTTCATTTCGCCGCCCTCCAGCATGGCAGCGGCGCTCAGCAGACCGCGTGCCAGCAGATCGACGGCGCCGATGTGGCCGTAGAACAAATCCGCCGCATCGATGCTTTGGCGGCGCACCTTGGCGTCGAAGTTATTGCCGCCGCTGGTGAATCCCCCGCCCTGCAGCACGTAGTAAAGCGCCAGCGTGATTTCCCGGATGTCGTTGGGAAATTGATCGGTGTCCCAGCCATTTTGCGGATCGCCGCGGTTCATGTCGATGGAGCCGAATATGCCGTAGTCGATCGCCATCGCAATCTCATGCTCGAAGCTGTGGCCGGACAGCGTCGCGTGATTGGATTCGATGTTGACCTTGACCTCTTTCTCCAGACCGTGATGCTTCAAGAAGCCGTAGATCGTATCGACGTCGAAATCGTACTGATGCTTGGTCGGCTCGTGCGGCTTGGGCTCGATGAGGATCAGACCCTTGAAGCCGATCTTGTGCTTGTGATCCACCACCATGGAAATAAAGCGGCCGAGCTGGCTTTTCTCCTGCTTCAGATTGGTGTTGAGCAGGGTGTCGTAGCCCTCGCGCCCGCCCCACAGCACATAGTTCTCGCCGTGCAGGCGGTGGGTGGCCTCGAGACAGTGACGCACCTGGGTCGCGGCGAAGCGGAACACCTCGGGATCGGGATTGGTCGCGGCGCCGGCCATGTAGCGCGGATGGCTGAACAAGTTGGCCGTGCCCCACAACAGTTTGACTCCCGTCGCGGACATTTTCGCCTCGATCTTGTCGACGATGCGCGCAAAGAACTCGACATGCTCGCGGATGTTCCGCGCCTGGGCCATGACGTCGACGTCGTGAAAGCAGAAGTACGGCAGCCCGAGACGGGTGAAGAACTCGAATGCTTCGTTGAGCTTGAGTTCCGTCGCCGCTTGATCGAGCGGGCCGCCGTGCCACGGCCGGTGGAAGGTGCCCGCACCGAAAACGTCGAAGCCGTCCCAGCCGAAGGTATGCCAGTAGCACACCGCCATGCGCAGCTGCTGCTCCATGGTCTTGCCCAGCACCACGCGATTCTTATCGTAGTAGCGATAGGCCAGGGGATTGGTGGATTGCGGCCCCTCGAAGGCGATGGGGGCGATATCGCCGAAATATGAGCTGTTCAAGATGCTGTCTCCGGAAATAAGTCTTTGAGATTTCGATAGAGGCTGCGATAGCGCCCCAATTTGTGCGCGTACAGATCGCTCCAGCGATCGTCGGGTTCGGCGACATGCAGGATCGCCGGCGGCTTGCAAACATCCTCGATACTGGCCTTGTCGCGCCCCATGCGGGCCAAACGGGCGGCGCCGTAGGCGGGTCCGACCGCGCCGCTGTCGCGGTAGATCAAGGGACGGCGCAGCACGGAACTCAGGATCCTGCCCCAATAGGCGGAACGGGCCCCGCCGCCGATCACCGCGATTGATTCAATGCCCGCGCCGCTCGCGAGCAGCGCATCCATGCCGTCGCGAAACGCGAAGGCGACGCCCTCCAGCACGGTCTGCGCCAGCGTTGCCGCATCGGTTTCATGAGTCATGCCGAACAGCACGCCCTGCGCGTTCGGATCATTGTGCGGCGTGCGTTCTCCCGACAGATAGGGCAGGAAAATCTCGCCGTTGGCCGGCTTGTCGCGCGCTTCGGCCATGGCGAACAGTGCGCCGGCATCCTTCAGGCCACACAAGGCGGCGGCCCAGTCCACGCAGCTCGCGGCGCTCAGGATCACCGACATCTGGTGCCAGTGTTTGGGCACCGCATGACAGAAGGTGTGCACTCCGCCCGCCGGGTTCGGACGGTAACCGTCGTTGGCGAGGAACAGGACGCCCGAGGTGCCCAGCGACAGGAACGCTTCGCCCGGCCGCACCACGCCCACCCCGATGGCGCCGGCCGCATTGTCGCCGCCGCCCGCCACCACCGGGACCCGCGGCATGCCCCACGCTTCCGCGAGTTCGGCGCGCAGTTCGCCGGTAATGTCGTTGCCCTCGAACAGCGTCGGCATGTGCGACACATCGAGGCCCGTGCCGTCGAGCATGACCTCCGACCAGCGGCGCTGCGCGACGTCCAGCCACAGCGTTCCCGCGCTGTCCGACATATCCGAGGCCGTGTCGCCGGTCATGCGCAGCCGCACGTAATCCTTGGGCAGCAGCACCTTCGCGGTCGCGGAAAAAATGTCCGGCTCATTCGCGCGCACCCACAGCAGCTTAGGCGCCGTGAACCCCGGCATCGCCCGGTTGCCGGTGATCGCCGTCATCTGCGGCACCGCGGCCTCCAATTCCACGCATTGCCGTGCGCTGCGTCCGTCGTTCCACAATATCGCGGGCCTCAGCACGCGCGCCTTCTCATCGAGCAGCGTGGCGCCGTGCATCTGGCCGGACAGACCGATGGCGCGCACCGCCTTGCGCAACGGCAGGCGCAAATCGCTCACCGCGCTGTTGGTTGCGGCCCACCAATCGGCCGGGTTCTGTTCGGACCACAGGGCATGCGGACGCGAGACAGACAGCGGCGAGCTGGCCTGGTCGACGACCTGGCCGCTCTCGTCGACAACTGCCGCCTTCACGGCGGATGTGCCAATATCGATGCCCATGTACATGAACTACAGCCTTGTGAGCGAGGCCGGGTGCCCCATCCACCCGCATTTAGGTCTCATATGCCCGCTCTACGGTACCGCTACCATAATTGAGCGCCGCGCAAAAAATCCACTCATTTGCGCGGCCTGCGTCTTATTAAAAATACTCCTGTTTATAGTATACGGTAGCGCTATCATTCCGTCCTGAATTTGAATGACGGCGCCCCCGAACATAACGTAAAGGCCGGGCGGAACGCCGCGTACTCGAGGGGAGAGGACAAATTGAACGATAATCGCGAAGGAAGCACCAACCTGCCGCTGGTGGCCGCCATAGTGGGCGTGGCTACGATCGGCGGATTCATGTTCGGCTACGACAGCGGCGTGATCAACGGCACCCAGGAGGGTCTCAAGAGCACGTTCAATCTCAGCGAGGCCTGGCTCGGCATCACCGTCAGCGCCTTGTTGCCCGGCTGCGCGGTGGGCGCGTTCCTGGCCGGGCGGTTGGCGGACGTCTGGGGCCGCCGCCGGGTCATGGTCGCCGCCGCACTGTTGTTCATCGTCAGCGCGCTGGCGGCAGGCGCCGCGGGTTCCGCGCTCATGATGATCCTGGCGCGATTCGCGGCCGGTGTCGGCGTCGGCGCCGCCAGCGTATTGTCCCCCGCCTATATCAGTGAGGTCACCCCGGCGCATATGCGGGGCCGGCTGTCGAGCCTGCAGCAGATCATGATCATCGCCGGACTGACCGGCGCGTTTCTCGCCAATTACTTCCTGGCGCACAGCGCCGGCCGCTCCACGGAAGCGTTCTGGCTGGGCTATGCCGCCTGGCGCTGGATGTTCTGGATGCAAATTCTGCCGGCCAGCGTATTTTTCGTGACTCTTCTGTTCATTCCTGAAAGCCCGCGCTACTTGGTGGCGCGCGGTCGCAATGACGAAGCCAGGGGGGTGCTGACCCGGCTGTTCGGCGCCGCGAAGGCGGCATCCAAGGCCGTGGAAATTCGCGGCTCCCTCGCCGCCGACCACTCCCCGCGCCTGAAGGATCTCATCGGGCCCACGGGACGGCTGCGCAAAATCGTCTGGGTGGGCATCGGCCTTGCCACCTTTCAGCAATTGGTGGGCATCAACGTGGTGTTCTACTACGGCGCGGTGCTGTGGCAGGCCGTGGGCTTCAGCGAAGCCGATTCCTTGAAGATCAACATTCTCAGCGGAACATTGTCCATTGCCGCCTGCGTGGTCGCGATTTTTCTCATCGATCGGATCGGCCGCAAGCCGCTGCTGCTGATCGGTTCGATCGGCATGGCCCTGACCTTGGGGGTATTGACCGTCGCCTTCGCCACCGGCGATCTGTCGCAGGGCAAGCTGCACCTCGCGCCGCAGATCGGCCTGCTGGCACTGATCAGCGCGAATCTCTACGTGATATTCTTCAATTTGAGCTGGGGCCCCGTCATGTGGGTGATGTTGGGTGAAATGTTCCCCAATCAGATTCGCGGTTCAGGATTGGCGGTGAGCGGCGCTGCTCAGTGGACTGCCAACTTTCTGATCAGCGGGACGTTTCCGGTTCTCGCCAAATCGCTGGGGCTGCCGCTGACCTACGGGTTCTATACGGCGTGCGCGTTTCTCTCCATCGTCTTCGTGGTAAAAATGGTGCACGAAACCCGCGGCACCGAACTCGAGGACATGGTCGGTTGAACGCCTTATGACCCAACCGATCCAATCCATCGTCATCGTCGGCGGGGGAACTGCGGGTTGGCTGACCGCGGGCATCATCGCGGCGCGTCATCAGGGGCGCATGAAGGCGGGATTCTCCGTGACGCTGGTCGAATCCCCCGCGGTCGGCATCATCGGGGTCGGCGAAGGCACCTGGCCGACGCTGCGCTCCACGCTGCAGAAAATGGGCGTCTCCGAGACGGAATTCTTCCGCCACTGCGATGCGGCATTCAAACAGGGCGCAAGCTTCGCGCGCTGGACCACGGGCGCCGACAACGACGCCTACTACCACCCCTTGATGCTGCCGCAGTCATTCACCCAGATTAATTTGGCCCCGCACTGGCTGGGCAATGGCCAGGGCCGCAGCTTCTGCGAGTACGTCTGCCCGCAGGGACAAATCTGCGACGACGGGCTGGCGCCGAAAATGATCACCACCCCGGAATACGCGGCCGTCGCCAACTATGCCTACCATCTCGATGCCGGCAAGTTTGCGCCCTTCCTGCAAAAGCACTGCACCGAGAAATTGGGCGTGCGGCACATCCAGGCGGACGTCACGGATGTCACCCTGACCGAGCGCGGCGACATCAAGTGCGTGGTCACCCGGCAGGCGGGCGAGGTCGCGGGCGATCTGTTCATCGATTGCAGCGGATTTGCGGCGCTATTG
>Ga0193726_1001846_pt1 | contig 15497 bp, 21 predicted proteins | sample H2c1metaG_FD_144928 | JGI IMG/M metagenome (GOLD analysis project Ga0193726, IMG submission 144928) | Soil microbial communities from a riparian zone of the East river system, Colorado, United States - H2c1 | ecosystem: Environmental > Terrestrial > Soil > Riparian zone | place: USA: East River... | reverse complement strand
ACTTTTTCCCCAGGGGTCTTGCGGTTCCTGCCCTGCGTTGCGGTTGCTCCTGTGCCGGCCTGCTGTGCAATCGCCAGGTTAGCGACAAGAAGTACTACCAATACGACGCTTGCTACTTGCCTCATGTGCGGTTTCTCCTCGTGATGATGATTTCAACGTCGGGGCTCCTTTTCTTCGGCTGCCAACCGGGAAGCAGCTTCAAGTTGTCAAATTTAAAATTCGATCGGGTTGTGATGGGCCGCTGTGGTCGCAGCATTTTTGTTTTCCTCTCACAACCCGCACCGAAACTTAGCGCCTGGCGCTGCTCGTTTCACATGGCGCCGTGTGGAGGTCGCTGTGGTGAACAATGCCCATCTTCATCTCCCGCTCTCCGGCGAGATCGAAGTACAAGAGATGTTTCGTGAGGCGCACCTGCACTGTCTTATTGGGACTGAGGGCGGAGGGCAGAAAATCAAAAGCTGTTTCATAGCGGCCAACGTAGGTTCCGCAACCGACCCTGACCGAAACCTCATACGCGTAGTAGGACGATTGCAATGGCCCATCGGTCCCGGTGTAACAGCATTGATTGGGGCTGGTGACCTCCTGCCGATCCACGCTCAACACGGTTCCCTGCTGATAATCCTTCGATGGCTGCGGTCTTGCCGATGCATTGAGCAGGGGCACCACGGCGGCGAGTGCAAAAATGACGACGCAAACTTTACCTTTCACCTGTCTCCTCCAATGGAGTTCGTTAGCTCGACCCCGCTCACGAGGCGCAGCGCTCCAGTCGGGATCGCACCCGGAAACATGGAGATCTCGCATCGAAATGCGGTTCAAGCCGGCTTCGGGCGCGCAAGCAGCGCGCACAAAGTCCCCGGTCAGTGACCGGGCGGAATTAACGGGAACGCATATTTAAATGCGCGAACGAGAAGGAGAAAATTCAGCAGGAGGGAGGAGGACGATTGTAAAGACTTTTCTCAAGAAAAAGAGTTGCGATGGGCGGCCCGGCTGGAGAAAACCGTGGATAAAACGAGATCACTTCAAGCCGCAGCCGGGGCGCGACCGGAGGAACCCATTGCGCCGCATCGCTGTCAAGGTGTTGCCGCATGGCTTGCGGCGCCGCAGACTGTGCCGTAATGCTGTCGGAGGTTGACGGGACGCTGATGCGGGTGGCTAAGCTCAGCGTGAGAGAAAGAATTGCAAGAAAAATGATAAAGGCAGCCCTGCGAAAACAGTGGCGATCCGACCGCCGAATATCCGCTCCCGGTAACATCTAAATTCTTGCCTCAGAAATATTATAGCAAACGAGCCATTTCCCTTGCCACAATATTTTTCTGCGGGACGGTTTGGCAAAAACGATGAGCTCAGTCTTCACCCCCTGGACGCCACCCGCGAAGCCTGTTTCAACTGCCCATTTTACACACTCTTTTGCCCGCAAACCGGTTGGCTGGCAAGAAAATGACGACCTTCAAGGTCAACGAACACGGAGCATTTCGCGGATCATCTCCGGACACAACAAACTGGCCCATCGCAGGGCGAGAAGGGGCGAGCCAATCTGGTGGACGTGCGGTCACATCCTGCTGATCTTGACGTAGCGCCAGGAATCCTTCAGGACATGACGAAAATGTAGCCTGCGAAAAGCAAGCCCGCGGTTCCCACTCCATTTCGAGCCATTCTGAGCGCAGTCATGATTGCTTCCTTCGAGCCTTTTTGGCCGACCTCTTTGGCCCCAGTTTGGATGCTCGGTTGGTCGGAAAGGAAGGATATTACACCTTGCAGGTCCTGGCGGAATTTTGTGCTGGGATGCATTTCGACCCCCGACTTCGGTTTCGCCATCGAACTCCTTGCGCGGCGCGGTCGGGATGATCTGGAGGGACGGGATGAACCGGAAACCGGCAAAAGCGGATCCATCCTCAGGCGGAGGGGCCATTTCGACTCGCGCGGAAAACAAGCAGGTCGAGCAACGCCAGACCATCGGCGCAAATGTCGTCTACGAAGCCATTCGACGGGAGGGCGAGGATGAGTTGCATCGGCCTGCGGCAGCGCTCGCGTGGTCGGCGTTCGCCGCAGGGCTCTCGATGGGCTTTTCGTTTATCGCCGAAGCGCTACTCAGGGCTCATCTTCCCGATCAGCCCTGGCGACCATTGCTTGCGTCTGCCGGATACTCTGTGGGATTTCTCATCGTCATCCTGGGACGCCAGCAGCTGTTCACCGAGAATACTCTGACCGTAGTGTTGCCCCTGCTTGTCCACAAGAACTTGTCCACACTGCTCCGGATGCTTCGATTGTGGGGCGTGGTGTTAGCCGCCAACCTGCTGGGAACGTTCTTGTTTGCCCTTTGTATTGGAAACATCCATCTGTTCAACCGGCCGATCCAACAGAGCCTGGCCGAGATTGCCGCCGCCCACCTTGGCGCAGGCTTCGGGATCGTTCTGGTGCGCGCTATTTTCGCAGGCTGGTTGCTGGCATTGATGGTGTGGCTCCTTCCCGGTGCCGAGTCGGCGCGAGTCAGCATCATCATGATGGTGACCTATCTGATCGGAGTTAGCGGCTTTAGCCACATCATCGCCGGATCCACGACGATGTTTTTCCTGATCGTTACGCACTCAATTTCGTGGGGAACGTATGTCACGCAGTTCTTCCTTCCGACTCTATTAGGTAACGTCATCGGAGGAACGTCGCTGGTGGCGGCGCTCGGCCACGCACAGGTGGTAGGAGGGAAAGAAGCCTAGAGATATCCGGGAGTGGAAGAAAATCCCGAGGGAACGGCTGAAGTGCTGCGACCCGTGTACCGCGAGAAAAGGGTACACGAGGCATCCGAGGTCATCGGGAAATCATCGACTGCCGCGATGCTCCGCCTCCCGTCAGGGTGGTTTTTACCCGGAACTCGCCTCTTCGACACGAGGCCCTACCTCAGCCGACTCTGCCCGGGTTCTGCCGGCAGGTGTTTCGGCTGTGGGGCAGAGGTCGCGAGTATCCCCTAAAGGGGTCGGGGAATCAACCGGTCTACGGCAAGCAGCCTGCGGTCCTCGCCTCCGCGACCGCCAGCAGTTGCATTCAAGACCGGGCATCTCCAGCTGCGAGCGAGAAAAAACCAAATTTTGTACGGATCACGTCGCGCCAGAAGTCCTGCTATGCCGCCTTGTTTCCCGCCCTCACCTTAGCCCACCTCGCCCGTTGCGCGGCCGCGATCTTCCTGCGGGCTGATGCTGACATTTTTCGCTTAGGTTTCACCAGAACCGCGGTCCGGCTTTCCTTCGCTCGTCGCGCCTTCTGGGCAAGACTCATTTTCCTGCGCGATGTTGATGAAGGAGTTCGCCTCGGTTCGGTATAAGAACTTCCCCCGTTCATTTTGCCGAGGACCGAAAGAGCCGCATCCACGTGCTTGAGTTGATTTATCAGGTTCGTTCTTTCGACCCGCAATTCCGACACAATCGACACTAGACCCTGTAACTTTGACATGAGTTCCCCTCGCCTGAAATTGTATCAAGGATGCTCGTTGCTTTGGGGATTCAGAGGCGCCCAACCGAGGATGCCACCTGCGACTGCGCCGATACCGCTCGTTGCCGCTCTGCTCCCGCGGCAGTCACCTCCGCTTTGACAACCTGGATGACACTTGCATCTCCAAACCATGGCGTGAAGGTGTCGTATCAGGATTCGGCAGGCTCTATTCCGTTGCCGGAGGGACAGAATGGGCAAGCCGCCAACCATGGACCGGAACATCTCGACGTTCGCGCCAGGGTCGACTGGAGAAGTTGGTTGGTCGATTTCCGCGCTGGCCGATTGCCGGGTGTTCAAGTCTCAGGCTTGGGGCCCTATCACACCGATTTTAAGAAATTGCGCAACTCGGCAGGTGCGCTATCTTAGGCCAAGCTCGTTATTGAATACCTGGATCACTCCGTAGCATTCACAAGCGGCGTGCTCCAGTTTCCTGCGGTTCAGAATCTCTACCGCACCCCGGGAGTACCGGATGATTTTCTTGTTTTGCAGGAGGCCGGCGGCCAAGGTTACCGAAGGCCGATCGGTCCCGAGCATGGTCGCTAGAAAATCATGGGTAATGAGCAAAGACTCCGAATCCACTCTGTCCTGAGTCATGAGCAACCATCTTGCAAGACGTTGCTCGATGTCGTGCAGTCGATTGCACGCTGCCGTTTGAGCTACCTGCATGCCCTGAATGATCGCGTAGCGGCTCAACATCATCTGAAGCTGAGGGGTCGATGACAAAGTGTTTTGCAGCGCTCCAACTTCGATCCGAAAGCCATCTCCTGAGATTTGTACGACCGCACGAAGTGAGCTTCTCCTCAGCTCCACCGCCGCCGGGGTCCCGGTGAACCCCTCATTCCCAAGCACGCCTGCCTCGGCAGTCTTTCCATTTTTCATGGGAACCACGAGAGAAACCAGGCCGCGATTTGGGAAATGCGCGAAATCCAGCTTTTGCAGAGCTTCGTGAAGGACCAGATGATCGGGCAAAGTTAGGTATTCGAGATGAGGACGAAGGAGACTGAATTCATCGTCGGAGATTGACAGAAGTATGATATTGCCGATTGGCTTTCCCTCTGCGTTGGTCCGATCGCCAGGCTGCACGGCTCTCACGTTGTCCTTCTCACGGGCGGGGCCCTCCTCCATATTGGCCGCAAAATGAGCCCACTACAGGATTTAGTGTATTGCCCCCGGACCAAATCCTTCTGTAGGGTACCCGACATTGGAGGATCTGGAACGGTTTCCTCACTCCTGTCAAGGATTCGCTGAGTGGCTCGAATTTTCATCGCCGACGATCATGAATTCATCCGAAGCAGTATTCGCCGGTTGCTCGAAGCGAATGGCGGCTTCGAGGTTTGCGGGGAAGCGGCTGACGGCCGTGAAGCCGTCGCTGGGGCGCGGGAACTCTGGCCCGACCTGATCATCCTTGACTTGGGGATGCCCGGGATGGATGGCCTGAGCGCCGCGATCGAAATCCGCAAGATAGCGCCCCAGATTCCGATCTTGATCAACACTTTGCATGACTCGCCGCAACTCCTGGCGGAAGCCATGAGAGCCGGGGTTCAGGCCGTGGTGTCGAAGACAGCGAGTGTGGAATCACTGGTTCGCGCTGTCGAAACCCTGCTCAAGAAATCCAGCGCGGAACCTTCTGGACAGGGCAAGAGGGACGCTTAGGGAAATCAAGTGTCGGATTCGCCACGCGGGCCATCGGAGTATCCTGGCTTCCGGGCTGCGAATTTCACCGTCCCTGCGAGTGCTCTCAGCAAGACCTCTGAAGCGCAAACCAGTCTTCCGCTACAGTGGGACCGCCATCGCTGGGCGCGCCCCGCCGGATGGCCGAAGGCGTGAGCAAGGTTCGCGATTTTCTATTGCTCGACCAAAATGGGGCGGGCGGGTTCGCAAAAAGCTTCTCGATCCGGGTGCGGACGATTCGGATCGGGTATGGTTCGGAGGCTACCATTTTTTGAAAATCACGAACACCGCAGACACCATGAGCCCGAAACCGACAAGGTAGTTCCATTTCAACTTCTCTCCCAGATACAAGATTGAGAATGCGGAAAATACCACGAGGGTAATGACTTCCTGAATGGTCTTGAGTTGCACTGCAGTGAACTGGTAGGAACCGATGCGGTTGGCGGGCACCTGAAAGCAATACTCGGCAAACGCAATCAACCAGCTCACCAGAATGACCTTGAATAGCGGCGATTGACGGTACTTCAGGTGGCCATACCAGGCGAACGTCATGAAGACGTTTGAAATGGTGAGCAGCACAATTGTGGTCATGATCGCTATCTTGCCATAGTTTCCTGTGAGTCCGAATCGCTCCTCGCAGCCCCCCCTCCTAGATCGCGCCCTGCGAAGGCTTGCAGATACCGGGCGGTCCGCGAACCAAACCACGGGATGTCATCCTGGCCTGCAACGTCCCGCCGCCACGGGAGCGGCGTCAGAAGATTCAGTTCGCGGCAGATTTCGGCACCGTCACCGGGACCGTCTGCAGCGCAACATTCCATCCCCGGATTTCCAGCCGCGCCGCACCATTTCCGGACTTCGCCGGATACTCAATGTCGATTTTCTGGTCTTCCCCCGGCAATAATGACAGGTAATTATCAGAAAAGTATGCGGGGAGAATCCGTGACCCATCCCCCGCATTGAACAGTGTTAGCTTATTTGCGAGCGAGACCACTTTCCCGGTGTTTCGCAGCTCTACCCGCACATGAATGCTCGCACCGGCACGGACAGCTTCTGCGGTGATCGACAGCGAAGCTGCGGGAAGTCGATTCAAGGGCCGATACGATGCGGCCTCGGCTCCTAGCCAGTAGAAATTCTCCGAGACCATCTCACCCGTGGAGTTCCGCAGTTCCAATTTCACCAGCACCACCCCATCCGCCGATAACCACGGCGCGAGTTCCAGCTTGAATCCGTCGGTCACCGAATCGGCATTTGCGTCCCTTTTGTCTTCGCGGTGCAGCAACAGCTTGTTTTCGAGCGAATATACGCTGGCACTGACCACCAAATCCGTAAGGGATCTGGTGGAGGTATTTACCACCGCGACGCCATAGGTCGACAAATCCAGCTGCACGTGGACGGGTTCGCAAGCCTTCTTCACGCCGTAAAAAGACGCCTGCGTATCATAATCAGAACTGAGAATCTGCCAGGTGTTGCTCGGCCAAGCCGGCTGCGTCATCCACAGCATCCGCCCGCTGTTCGGGGTCCACAAGTGCGCGTTCATTCCTTCGAAGATCGCCCGGTGGTCCACGTAGTTCAACATCTGCGCCTTGCGCTCGAAGTCTTCCAAGCTCACCGGGGCACCGAACTCCGCCTGCATCTGCTCCATGAACGGCGCCATGTCTCCGTTCCCGCTCTGATGCCAGTCGTGATAGGCCCAGTCATCACTGATCGGCCATTGATCTTCCTTCGGGATCCAGGCGCGGAACGACTCCAGGGTGGAAAACGACGGCGTCCCTGTTTCCACGGAGAATCCGCGATTCAGGCTTGTGTAATAGAGGACTGGATCCGAGTATTTATACGGTCCGCTATTCTGGAGATTGATCTGGTTCGAACTGGGGGAATAGTAGCGCGTTCCGTCCAAGGTTCGAACCAACTCCGCCAGTCCCTGGTTGAGAATGGGTTGTGGCACACCCTCGTTGCGCCCGCACCACAGGGCGATCGACGGATGATTCCGGAAGCGCAAAATCGTGTCGCGCGCATTGTCGAGAAACAACACCGGATCCTGCGCTTCAACATTGTAGTTCTGCGTCGATTCCCAGAAATCATTCCACACCAGCAGTCCATATTCATCGGCCAGGTCGTAGAAAACTTCCTCGGTGCTTTGACCCACCCAGTTGCGGATGATGTTCAAGTTGGCGTCCCGATGCAGGCGGAAATAGGGTTCCAATCGTTCACGAGAGACTCGTTTGCGCGAGTCATCCATGCCCCAACTCCCTCCGCGGCAGGCGATGCGCACGCCATTGACCTTGATCACCAGGTAGGGCGATGACCGGGTGTCCTCAAGCATACGCACCGACGGAGACAATTCGCCGCCCGGCACCAGTGACGCTACCCACGACTTCCACCCCTCCCTCCATTCCGCCGGGAAAGTCGATGGAAACGGCTCCGCCGGAGGAATCTCCCGCATCCCTTCGTGACTGGCGTCCACAACCGGCTGGCCCGCCGCCCGGCCCGCAGTCGGTGAGTATTCCAGCCGCCGCAGATGGCCCGCACTGTCCAGCAAGCTCAACTCATAACTGATCTCACGAATCCCGAAACGCGCCTGCTTGGCATCCGACTCATGGCCGCCTTCGGAAAAGCTCATCTTCAGCTCGTACAATTCCTGCTTTCCGTAGCCGTTCGGCCACCACAGACGCGGATGTTGCACCTTCAGCTGGGCGAACTCAGACGAGGTCAGCTGGACCGAGCTCTTGCCTGGGCCCAGAATGACATCCTTGGTCACCACAGTCTCGTCGAAAGATGCCTTCAACATCCCGTGCACCGGCGAGCTCGACAGGTTCTCGAGAGGCACAGTGATCTCGACCTCGGCAGCGCTCGTATCTGGCAGCGGCAGTTTGGTCACCACCTGCGCGTCGCCGATCTTCACCGCGCTCGTCGCCGTCAGCGTGACCGGTTGCCAGATCCCGGTATCACGGTCGCGGACCGCCGGGATCCAATCCCATCCCTCCGTGGCCACAAATGTCGGCCCGTCCAGACACATCAATCCGCCATTCTCGCCTGGCCCTCCCGCGAGCGACTGCTCCTGCGGGATCCCTGGATGCGGCGACGGCGACACCCGAACTGCCAGCGCGTTCGTCGCGTCCGCCTTCACCACCCCGCTGACATCAAACACTCCTCGAATAAAGGCTCCGGTGATGGTCCCGAGCGATTGCCCGTTCAGCCAAACTGCTGCTTGGTAATTGATCCCTTGAAAAGTGAGTGCGAGCCGGCGTCCGCTCACATCCTTCGGAGCCTTGAACTCGACGCGATACCAGTAGTCCTGCTTGTTCAAGCTCTCTGGTATCGCCAGATTGTTGAGTCCGTAATCCGGATCGGGATAGACTCCCCGATCGATCATGGTGGTGAGTGCGGTTCCTGGTACCGTCGCCGCCAGCCATTGCTTGGCGCGAAACCCCGGTTGCGAGATGGCCTCTCCCGGTGCGTCGACCGTCGGAGCAGCAGCCATGCTCCACCCGTCGGAGAGAATCCACTGGTTCTCGCCCTTCGGCTCGAGCGGATTGCGCTGAGCAGGCGCTGGCTGCGCGGTGGGATGCGAAAACGCCGCCTTGCTTCGCGGCATGCTCATCCCATCCTGAGGCGCCCGGTACCCAGCCTGCGCCCGTGTCTGCACGTACCACGGTTTCGAGCCCTCTTCAAATTCCACCAGCGAAAAGTTTTCGGCAGCTCGATTGAGCTGCTTGACTTCGTCGCCGCTGAGCGCCCTGCGCAGCAAATTCAGCGAGGCGATCTTCCCTCCAAAGTGCTGCCAATTCGAGGATTGCGATGAAGAATGAGGAGCCATCTGCAGCACTGGACTCACGCTCCCCAGGTCGAGCTTCCCCGAGGCTACTTCCCTGCCGTCGCTATACAGCCGAAACTCCTCGCCGTCGAAGGTTGCCGCCAGAAAATGCCACGTTCCCGCAGTGAGCGGAGCCGCTCCCGCCAGCCGGTTGTCCTTTCCCATCCACAGAAGTACTTGCCCGTCGTCGAGCGCAAGATATCTCGGATACTCCTCGGTGGGATCTCCGACTCCGGCGACCAGGCTCGGAGCTTTCACCGCTTCCGCGGTCTTCACCCAACAGCTCAGCGACCATGGCGAGTCGGCGCGCAATACTGAGTCGTTCCTCCCCAGTTTCTTTCTCAGGCCGTCACCATCAGGGAGAAACGCTCCGTTGAACGGTCCATAGAAAGCTGGATCATTGCTGGCGGGCGTCTGAGAATAGCCAACAATCGTGCCTGCAAGACAACAGACCAGGACCACCCCGCTGCGAATCAGGCGTCCGGCCGCAAGAATCCTGTTACTCATGTTGCCTCCCGGGGAAAGACTCCATCTGCCAGTGACGGAATGACCGATTCTTTAAGCCTAGGAATCGTTCACGAATTTTATTGCTTACGAAGGTTACACCGCGTTGTCGAGACGGCAGGGCGCGCAGAACCATGGGGGTGTCGGCGGTGGCTTTTGCGATCGCGGAAACTGCCTTCGAAATGGGTGGCACACGTCGTCGAAGTGAGGCCCCATCCCCGCATCTTCCGTATGGTCCGCCACCCCTCCAGATCCAGTTGGCGGCTGGCGATCAGGTGCTCACAGGCAAGACCTTGAACGAGAAAGACCATATCATCACGGCCGGAATTGCTGGCACAAAAACAAGCGGGAATCCAGGGCGGGAAGTTAAACTTCACCGCCAGCTGGATCTGCCGTTGTGTGCTTATGATATTTCCCGGGCTGGATCACGCCGCAAGCACTGCCGTCGTTGACGTTGGCGTCCGGTCCGCCATAGCGTGGATGGTTGAACGCATTGAACATTTCCACCCGGAGCTGGAGATCATACCGGTCGTCAGACCCGAAGTAGTTGTTTTTAAAGAACGAGAGATCGCTACGGCAAAAAGGTACAGGCGCAAGATCTCATGAGCCAGTCGAGTTACATTTCCAGTAACGATCCAAGGCTCCGCTTCGGGCTTGGGGATGAGGCCAGCGCCGACATCGAGGTCCACTGGCCGAATTGCAGGAATCGTTCAAGAGCGTTCGAGCCAGGCTAAAAACGGGGGCGAGCGACCACCCCCGGGGGGGGTGGCGCGGCGCCATCCGAGTCCGGCGGAAACTTCGCTAGGACTGCACCGTGATGCTTCCGCTCATCTTCGGATGCATCCGGCAGTAGTACGGGTACTCTCCCGCCTCCATGAAGCGGAACTGGAACTTCTGGTCCGTGTCGAGGGCTGCAGATTTGAACCTCCCCTGGGTACTATCGACGGTGTGGGGGATATCGTCGCGGTTGATCCAGGTCACTTGCGTGCCCGCTTTGACGGTGACAGTCCCCGGGCCCCCAGTGGCGAATCGACGATTGCAAGGCTACCGCCCGTGACCAGGTAGTTCACATCGGTGATACCCAACACCCGTTGCAACTGGTCGGCGGGCACCTTCATGGGCCCGGCGGAGGGAGCTGTTCCCGGCGCGGGCTGAGGGAAAGCGGTTGACATCGCGGTGTGGAACGAAAGCTTGCCTTCCACCTTCTGCATCACCTGATGAATATGGCCGTTCAACACCGTCACGGAACCGAAACGCTTGACGTAAGACAGGGCTTGTTCGCTGTCGTCGGTTCCCCAGCCCCAATCGGGATAGATGGTCCACAGGGGAATGTGTGCAAAGAGCACGATGGGAGCGCTGGCAGAGCGGCCCTTGAGATCGCTCTCCAGCCACTCCAGCTGTTCGTGACCGAGCGATCCCATGCCTCCAGCTTTCAAATTGGCGACATTCACCAGACCAATGAAATGCACCCCCTTGTGATCGAAGCTGTACCACCCATTGCCCTTTGTGCCTTTCCCGTAGCGCTGGAGATATTGCTCGCCGTTGTCGGTGAGCATGTCATGCTCACCCGGCACAAAGTAGATCTGTTTGGCAGAAGCTCCTTTTAATGCCTGGTCAAGCGTGTCGAATTCACTCGGCTTCGAGAGCTGGCTCAGATCCCCGGTATGAATGAGGAAGTCCGGTTGGTGGGGCATGGCGTTGATTTTGTTGATCGCGACCTGCAGAGTCGCGGTGACGTCCGGATTTGCGGGCTTGTTAAAACCGATGTGGCTGTCGCTGATCTGCACAAAGCTGAAGTCCGCGCCTTTGCCGCTTTCGTTGCCCTTGCCTTTGGCAAATGCCCGAGATACGGGGATGCCGCCGCTCAAGGTCCAGACCAGGCCCGTACCCGCCCATGCCATGCACTTCAGGAACCCGCGACGGTCGACGCCATCTTGATTGAGATCTTGCAACTGCTGATCGATAAGGTCTTGCTTCTTGTGTGGCATTTGCCCTCCGTGGTTTGTAGCGTTCCCAGTGGATAACTGGCACCAGTCGTTTTTATTCCCGGTCGAGTTCAGGTGGCGAGGAAAAATCATGAGATTGCCGAATGTCTCTGAATTTTTCCTTCCCCGGAGGCTTACCGTCGGTTTACGTCCCCCAGGTTGGAGAGACTTATCCGGGCATCGAGCCGGGTCCGTTTACGCCGCTTAGAATGCCGCCCAAATGACCAGTCAGCGCGACCATACCGACCCCCAGAATTTCAACCGCCAGGCGGTAGCCCGGCGAAAATGCACCCACCAGACCAGCCAGATCATCACGCTCGAGGCGCACGCCAGCAGCAGGTGCAGCAACAGAATGCCCTTCAGTTTCTGTCCCTCGAGCTGGAACTGCCACGCCAGGATCCCGGTGGCGAGAACCGGAAACGTTGAGAGGGCTGCCGCCAGCAGGTTGTAGTAGGCTGCGTCTGCCCAGCCGCCGCGCTTGGTCCGTTGCGCGACGAGGTCGAAGGCCACTGCCGAGATAAACAGCGCGATTGGAAAATGGATGAGCACGACATGTTGTGCGTGCTTTGCCAGAAGTACTGCCTTAGGGTCGAACGGATTTGCCATGGCTGTCCCGTTTCTTAGATTTTTGTACGTCGTTGAATGCCCCAAGCCTCCGAACTGTGAGTCTGAGGCGCTGCACCGTCAAAAGGGCCGCCGGCGGTTCCGGGTATCGCCTCGACAAGAACAGCTGTTGATAGGGCGGCGAATGGGAATGGTTGTGGCGCGATGAGCGCTTTTCGCGCCACAACCGGGAGAGACTAATTTCTCGCCTGGCGGGATGCGTCCGGAACGCCCGGGCGCCTACCGACAGCCATTCGCACTGCGCGGTCATCGGGAAGGGTCACATACACGGCCCGCTTCATCAGATGGACCTGAATTGGGTGATTGGCGGCGAAGGCTGCCGGCAGATAGTCGAGAGCCGAATCGTACCTTGTTCGGTAGACGGCGGAACCCACCCGTATGCCGATGTCATAGGAGTAGCTCTGCGGCTGCAGCGGTGAGTCTGACGGGTTGCCGCCGGCAAAGCTGGAACCGGATTGAGTGTCGTGACGCTCGACACTGACCACAGTTGCCGGCTGATCGCCGGTTTTGGTAGCCGCATGCATGCTCTGAAGCAGCGCGCCGCACACAAGCACCAATCGCATGAAACTGTTTTTCATATTTCCTCCAGGAGCACGGTCAAATGGTCTCCGCTGTTTCCGGAGCTCACAACGGATAACCGAGCAGACGGTGCTTTATTCCCCTGAAATTATTGTTTTGTCTGGAGGAATAAAAATCCTGCGCGCTAGTTTAATCTTGTGTGGATGTCCGGAGCCCACCCCCCGTCCGATGCGTTCGAAGAGCTGGCGATGCCGCTTTTCGACCAGCTGTACAACTTCGCGCACTGGCTGACACGGAATCGCGAAGAAGCCGAAGACTTGGTTCAGGAAACTTACGCGAAGGCTTTGAAAGGGTTCTCGTCCTTCCAGTTAGGCACCAATTTTCGGGCGTGGATGTATCGTATTTTGCGCAATACATTCTTGACCTCGCGCACTGGGTTGAAGGCGACCATGACGGTATCTCTTGATCCCGAGGAAGACGGACCCGAACTGGCAGAGTGCGAGACTCCGGAATCGATTCTGTTTGGGCATTCGAGCCGGGAACTCCTGCAGAGCGCGATCGAAGCGTTGCCGGTGCATTTCCGGGAGATCCTCGTTTTATGTGACGTAGAGGACATGTCGTATCAGGAAATTGCCGAAACGCTCTCCATCCCGATAGGAACGGTGATGTCGCGTTTGTCGCGTGCCAGAAAAACGCTACGCCAACGCCTGCGACCAGAGACGGGACCAGCCACGGCGGCGAATGCAAGGGGGACCACCCGTGAGCTGTGAATCTTGGAAGGCAAAACTCGACCCCTACCTCGACGGCGAGCTTGCTCCCGACGAGATGCGCGCCTTTGACACCCATGTGCCCAGCTGCTCCTCCTGTGCGGCGGATGCTCTGGCGCGGGTGCAGATAAAGCGCAGCATGCAGGCAGCCGGAAAGCGGTTTGCTCCGTCACCTGAATTTCGGCGTCGCGTGCAAAGCACGATTGCAACCAAACCGAAGCGCAGCTTCCGTCCGACTTGGATGTTTGCGGCAGCGCTATCGGCCCTCGCGGTGGCGGTCGTGCTGTCTACCTATTTGGGAGTGCAGCGATCGCACAGAAACCAGGTTTACAGCGAAATCGCCGACCTGCATGTCGCTGCCCTGGCCAGCTCATCGCGCGTCGATGTGGTGTCCTCGGACCGCCATACAGTGAAGCCGTGGTTTCAAGGAAGGATTCCCTTTGCCTTCGATTTGCCGGAAGTCCAGAACTCCGAGTTCTCCCTCTTGGGGGGCCGCATGACCTACCTCGGTCAAGCACCAGGCGCACACTTGATCTACGCCGTGCGGAAACACGAGATTTCTGTGTTCGTCTTCCAGGAGGGAGGATTGCGGAGCCGATGGGACGATCGCTCTCTCGCGAGAAAAGAACTCTCCTTCAACATCGCGACCTGGAGCCAAGGTGGGCTTCGTTACTTCGTGATCGGCGACGCGAGCGCCGCCGATATCAACAATCTCGTGAAATTATTCAAAGGCACCAGTTCGTAGATCGATATCGCAGGTGGCTCTGGGGCGGACCCCAGGGCCCGAACGACGGGTTTCGGATTCCCGCCGCGGTGCAAACGTCGCAAGGTCGGAGGGGTCTGCCATTGACACGGCCTGGAATTCAAATCGTGCGATGCAACCCTCAGGGTGGACGGGACCGTGGCACAGGCAGAAGCGTTCCTCGCTCAATGCCGCGGCTTTTTGCCCATAACACCCGATTTCGGTTGCCATTGCCGGCAAATTGCCTGACGAGCGAGCCGGAAGAAAACTAGCGGGTTGACCGTCCCGATGCCGTCCCCCGCTGGACAAGACGGCCTGTGCCTACTCTTTTTCCAGATATTCCTCGGGTACGTCATCCTCGGGAACTTCATGCGTACGAACTTCCTTTTCCGGGGCGTTCCCGGCGGCTTCCACGCCCGCCACCACATCGGCCTCGAACGCGTTTCCTTCCTCAAGCAACTCATCCACACTTTCCGAGTCCGCACCCTCGACGCTCGATAATCCCTGCAAATCTCCGGATCGCCCGCGGGAACCGGACACCGGCCAATCCACTGGGAGTGGCGACGCCTCGGCGGTCGGTCTGTTCTTCCCGCCCTTTTTCTGAGGCGCGCGCACCGCCCTCGCGCCGATTGCCTTCTTCTTGCCGACGGGCTTCTTCTTGCCAGCGGGCTTCGTTTTCGCCGTCACCTTTTTCTGAGGCGCCTTCTTCCGTGCCGATTTCCTCTTCGGAATTGCGCTCTTCTTAGACAGCTTCTTCGCCGGTGCCACCTTCCTGCCGGCGGCCCGGTTCGCTCTGGTCTGCTTCTTCCTGGTTTTCTCTTTCGCGGTCATAGGGGCAGTCTAGCACCGCCCGATGTGTGGCACCCAGGCTAACTAAATGGCGGGGGTAGCTTCGGGCGAATGGCGAGCCAAGCGGCTCGCGTTCGCACCCGGATGCGGCGCGATCAAAGAACCGCTTCATGAGGAATTTTCAAAGCAGTGGCGACTTCCTAATACTCGCAGGCGGGCGCGGTCCTTGGGTTCTCGCGTCCCGACACTCTCCCATGGCGGGGGTGGCGAAAGGCTCTAGTCCTTAAGAATCTCATTCAGCATCTGCGCGAGTTGCGACTTCTGGCGAAGGTTTTCCGACGGGTTTTCAGCGTCTGCCAACCGCGAAAGCTGGTGCGCCAACACTCGCACCGCGGCCTCTCGCGGCAGGTAAATGGCATCCTGCGGAAGCAGCAACTCCCAACTGTTGCGGTCTCGCCATCGAAGGGACCAATTCTGTGTTTCCTGCAATTCCTTCAGGTTTACTCGCCCGCCATCCAGGGAGAGTAACCTTGCGATCCGCACCTGTGCCTGTCCCTGGTGGCCGTGGATCTTGATTGCCCGGACTTCAAGTTGCTTAAATA
>Ga0193726_1001845_pt1 | contig 15515 bp, 14 predicted proteins | sample H2c1metaG_FD_144928 | JGI IMG/M metagenome (GOLD analysis project Ga0193726, IMG submission 144928) | Soil microbial communities from a riparian zone of the East river system, Colorado, United States - H2c1 | ecosystem: Environmental > Terrestrial > Soil > Riparian zone | place: USA: East River... | reverse complement strand
GCCCGCCGCGCCGCCCCAGTGCACGGGAGGCAGGAGCTTGTAGCCGGGGTTGGCGCTCAGGTCCCGCTCGATGGACAGGTCCATGGCGGGCGTCTCGGAGAAGTTCAGGATCACGAGCGAGAAGTAGTGATTCTGGATCGCGCGGGCGTACCGGGCCGGGGCATGGTTGTCATCCTGCGAGCGGCCGTCCGCCATGGTGATGCTGGCGGTGTTGGACCACTGCCGCCACGACGTCCGGGGCAGGTAGTACTCGGGCACGCTGTCGGTCTCGGCCAAGAACCGGCCGCCGTGATCGGTCCTGGGCCGCAGGAAGTTAACCAGCCGGGCGGCGCCCGGCCAGTTCGTCATGGAACGGGCCTGGCCAATGCCGACGGCCGCGACGGGGATGATGGCCGCGCCCAGGCACAGCGTGGCCAGCACCCGGGCCGGCCGCGGCCGGAGCCAGTCGGCCAGCCGGGCGGCGGCATACCCGGCGGCTATGGCGCCCAGCCACGCGCCGAAGTCAACGTGCTTGTTCAGGGACACCGTCGTGTGGATGCGGGCCTGCTCCAGCGGGGCGAGCAGGCCCGCGGCGGCCAGCGCGCCGATCAGGAGCAGGCTCGCCCGCGACCGGGACGTGACGGCGGTCAGCACCACCCCGGCCAGCCCGGCGGCCAGCACGACGCCGGTCCAGTCCCAGGAGTCGGCCAGCACCTGGGCCGCCGAGTTCGCGCCGGCGGCGCGCAGCGTGGTGGTCTGGCCGATGCCGATCAGGTACCACGAGCCGCCCAGCCGGAACAGCACCGCCAGGCCGCAGACCAGGCAGGCGAGCAGCAGCGCGCCGCGGCTCAGCGCCGCCTTGCCGCCCGGCCGCGGGTACGCGCTGAGCACCGCCAGGACCACGATGACCGGGTCGAAGATCGCGCTCGCGTACTTGGTGGCGTTGGCCAGGATCAGCGCGCCGGCCGCCGCGAGGATCCAGCCGGTCACGCCCTCGCGGTCCCGGCCGCCGCAGGCGCACCACGCGGCCAGCGCCATCAGGCACAGCGCCATCGGGTCGTAGGTCGCGAACGCCCCGAGGTGCAGCGTGGGGCCGAGGACGGCGAACAGCGCCGCGGCGAAGAACGCGGCCCGGCGGCCGTACAGGCGCGTCGCGGTGCCCCACAGCAGGCAGGTCGCGGCCAGCATGAAGCCGAGGGACAGCAGGCGGGCGCCGGCCAGGCCGCCGACGCTGTCGGCGAGGGCCCCGATCGGCGGGTAGATCACCGGCGACCCGCTGAACCAGGTGGTGAAGGCCGGGACCCTCGCGCCGTGCAGCCAGTGAGCCCATTCCAGGTGGCCGGCAAACAGGTAGAGCGCCTCGTCACCGAACGCCGTGTTGGCGTGCAGCAGCCGCGCGGACAGGACGGCCTGGACGGTCAGGATGACGACCAGCGGGAGCGGGATGACCAGCCGCCGCCGCGCGACCCGGGGGTCGGGCGGGTCCGGCGCCGGGAGCGACGGCGGGCGGAGGGCGGGCGCCGGGGGCGGGTCCGGTCGCGGGGCGCGGTCCAGCACGGGCGGCATTAAGGCCGCTAGCGCCGACAGGCCGGCCACCTGGTCGGCCGCGGAAGGCGCAGTGCGGAGCTGGGCCGTCCGGGCCGCGCGGCGCGGCGCGGCGACACGGGCGGAGCCGTCGGTTGTACCAGCCATGTCAGGCGCGAAGCCGGGAAAAATTACAGACCATGGCCGCCCCCCGCAGCTCGTGTCGTATGCGCTCACAAGCTACTAAACAGCAAGACAGGCCGAGGCGGATTCGCATGAAATTTGATGACTATCCAGGTCAGAGCAGGTGACATCACACTTCCTCATAGCTGCACGATACGGACAATACGGTAAATATCCTGATTTCCCGGGGGGCGCCGGGCGACGGCGGCAAACGCGCTCCGGGCTGCGCGAGTCCCTGGGATCCGGCGAATTCCGGGGCATCCCCCGCGTTTTTACTGGCATTTAGCGGTTTCGCTTGAATTAAACTGCGCCGCGTGCTCCCCTATCTCAGGGATCGCATCACTTCGCGCGGCCCCGGGGGTGTGGGCCGCGTGTCGGAAAACGCAGACAGGGATATCCCGCTTTCACGGCGTCGGCGGGGCGAGGATCGCGGGCACCGGCCAGCGGCGGCCGTGGCACCGCCTCAGCTGCCCGAGGCGGTGCTGATCCGGATGCTGGCCGCCGCCCGCGCGGCCGCGGACCAGCCCGATCGGGCCACCGATCCCCATGCGGTCGCCCCGGCGGAGCCAGCCGCCCCGGCGCAGGCAGCTGCCACGCCGGCTGCGACATCGAAGCCGAAGCCGTCAGAGTCGAAGGCGCCGGCGGCGGCCTCGGCTCAGCCGCCGGCCGCAGCCCAGCCGCCCACTGCGGCCCCAGAGCAGCCGACCGCCGCGACCCCAGCCCCGCCGGCGGCCGCACGGGCCTCGGCCGACCCGCCGTCCGCGCAGGTCGCGGCCGAGGCGGCGACCAGCGTCCATGCGCCGCTGCCGCAGCGGGTCCGCGGGGACAGCGGGCTAGGAGCGGGAAGGCTCGTCCGCCCGGCGGCCCGCAGCACGACCTCCGCGCGCGAGGCTGACGCCGTAACCGAGCAGTTCGCCGCAGTCCGCGATGCGGCCCCGCCAGACGTGGCCGCGCCGGATGTGAACGAGCTGGAGGTGGCCGCGTCGGACGTGGCCGGGGGTCCGGCCGCCGGTCAGCAGCCCCCTTGGCACAACGCGCCGGCGCAGCAGCCGGCCGAGGCCCGGCCGCCCCGGTCGCCCCGGGTCCCCCCGCGGCGGCCGCCGGACGCGCGACCATCGAGTGCGCGGCCATCGAGTGCCCGGCCGGACGCGCGCCCGTCACGGGCGGCCCGGCCGCGGGGGCTTCGGCTGCGCGTCGTCGCGGCGGCCGCCGCGGTGCTCGCCATCGTCGTCCTCGGGTCGGTGATTCACGCGCTGCTGGCCCAGAGCCAGGCGTCGGCCGCGCTCAGCGGCAGCACGGGCCGCCGCGCGGCGGTCGTCCGCGACCGCGCCGCGGCATGGCTCGCCGCGCAGGTCGGCCGGGGCACCAGGATGACCTGTGACGCCGTCATGTGCGCGGCGCTGCGGGCCCGCGGGATTCCCGCCGCCGACCTGGACGAGCTGCGGCCCGGCGGCCGCCCGGCGCTGCCCGCCGCCGCGGCCGGCGCATCGCCGGTGGCGGTGCTGGTCGCCACGCCGGCCGTCCGCGGGCAGCTGGGCAGCCCGCTGAGCTCGGTCTACGCGCCGGCTGTCATCGCGAGCTTCGGCTCCGGGCCCGCTCGCATCGAGGTCCGGGCGATGGCCGGGCCGGGAGCCGCCGCGATGGCCCGCTCGGACCTGGTCCAGCGCCGCGAGTCGGGCGCGGAGCTCCTGCACACCGACCGCATCGTGGTCAGTGCCCCCGCGGCCCGGAACGAGCTGGCGCGCGGCCAGGTCGACGCGCGGCTGCTGGTCATGATCGCGGACCTGGCCTCCCGGCAGCCGCTGGAGGTCATGGCCTTCGGCGACCGGGCGCCGGGGGCGCGCCTGGCCGACAGCCCACTGCGCTCGGTGGAGCTCGCCCCGGCCCCGGCCGGGCCGCGCAGCTCCGGCTCCGCGTTCGCGAGCTCGGCGCTCGCCTTCCTGCACACCCAGGCGTGGCCGTTCGCCACCGCCAGCGCCGGCCCGGCCCGGCTGCCGGGCGGCCAGCTCGGCGTGCGCTTCGCGTTCGCCGCGCCCAGCCCGCTGGGCCTGCTCGGCTAGGCGGGCGCCGGCGGGCATACCGCCGCGCCAGCCGGGCAGTAGTGGGCCGTGGCTTCGTACTCAGTGAACCCCGACGGCGTGGCGTGGGCCGAGCACCTCATCGACAGCGGCCAGTACGTGCTCGACAGCGACTGGGGCCAGGTCCAGCCCCGCGCCAGCCAGCAGAATGACTACCTGGAGTCGCATTCGTGGCCGGAGTACGCCCGCTGGCACCTCGGGCTCACCGAGGGCGCCACGAACGAGACCAAGGCCCGGTACGCGTTCGTCTACGGCGACTTCCGCCGCCTGCACCGCATCGGCATCATCGCCTGCCAGTACCGGGCCGCCGAGTGGCGTCACAAGGACATCGAGCTGGCCGCCCACGAGCTCCTGCAGCGGCTGGACAGCCGGCGATCCTGACGCCGACCGGCCCGGCGAGCCGCCGGGACAGTCAGCGGGGGATGGCGTCAGCCGGGCACGGGGCCGGTGGCGACCGGGCGCGCGGGGTCGGTGACCCAGCCCGACCAGGAGTCCGGGTACAGGGCGGCCGGGATGCCGGCCAGGGCCAGGGCCAGCACCTCGTGCGCGGCGGTGACCCCCGAGCCGCAGTACGCGCCCACCGCTGCCGCGCCGGGCACGCCCAGGCCCGCGAACCGCTCCCGGAGCTCGGCAGCGGGCCGGAACCGGCCGTCGGCGGCGACGTTCTGCGCGGTGGGCGCGCTGACCGCGCCGGGAATGTGACCGGCCACCGGGTCCACCGGCTCGTGCTCGCCGCGGTAGCGCTCCCCCGCCCGGGCGTCGAGCAGGATGCCGGACCGGGCCAGGCTCGCGGCCCCGGCGCCGTCCAGCACCGGCATGCCGCCGGCCACCGCGGTGAAGGTGCCCGGCGCGGGCTCCACCGCCGCCGTGCTGACCGGCTCGCCCGCGGCGGTCCAGGCCCGGTAGCCGCCGTCGAGGACGGCGACGTCGCGGTGCCCGAAGTAGCGCAGCGTCCACCAGGCCCGGGCGGCCGCCGTCGAGTCGGCGTCGTCGTACACGACGACCGGGCGGCCCGCGCTGATCCCGGCCCGCCGCATCGCCGCCTGGAAGGCGCCGGCCGCGGGCAGCGGGTGGCGCCCGGCCGGGCCGCCCGGCGCTCCGGCCAGGTCGCGGTCCAGGTCGGCGAAGACCGCGCCGGGGATGTGCCCGGCCGCGTAGCTCTCCGCTCCGGGCGGCCCGCCGAGGCGCCACCGGACGTCGAGCACCGCCGGCGGCTGCGCTTCCCGCAGCGCCGCGGCCAGGCCGCCGACGGTGATCAGCAACCCGTCCGGACCGGGCCCTAGCGCACTCATACGGTGGACAACCCCTTACTTTCTGTGGATAACTCGCCGGGCTTCCCAGCCTCGCCTGTGGACAAACAGGGGCCGGAAACGCCGGCTCAGCCGGCCCGGTAGGGCAGCAGCGGCACCAGCTGATCGGCCGCCGCCAGCGACCCGTGCATGCCGGCCAGCGCGCTCTCGCGCGGCTCCTCCTGGCTGGCGATGACGGCCCACGTGCCGGTGCAGGCGGCCACCACGTCGCCGATCCGGTCCGCCAGGCGCGGGCTCACGGGCCCGAACCAGCCCTCGTCGACGGCCTCGTCCCGGCTCACCACCCAGGCCGCCCCGCCCAGCACTTCCCGCCAGCTGGCCAGCACGTCCGCGGCCGCGCCGGGCCGGGCGTACACGTGCCGGGCGCGCGGTTCCCCGCCGAGCAGGGCGACGCCGTCGCGCAGCTCAGGCTGGCGGTCGGCGTCCACCCGGTCACCCGCGCCCACGTCGACCATCCCGTGGTCGGCCGTCACGTACAGGGCCGTGCCGGGCGGCAGCGCCCCGGCCAGCTGCTCGGCCAGCCGGTCCACGTGCCCGAGCTGGAACCGCCACGCGTCGGACGTGCAGCCGAGCGCGTGCCCGGTGGAGTCCAGGCCCGCGTGGTACACCATGGCCAGCGCCCGCGGCTCCTCGCGCAGCGCCGCCGCGGCCTGGCTGGCCAGCGCGCCGAGCGTGTCCGCCGCCCGGTACCGCGCGCCCCGCATGACCGCCGTCGACAGCCCCGAGTCCCGGAACGAACCCTGCGCCACCCGGAACGGGGCGATGTCCGCCGCGGCCGCCCGCTCGAAGATGGTCGAGCCCGGCTGCCACTCCAGCGGGTCGACCCGCTTGTCCCAGCGCAGGGCGTTAAGCAGCTGCCCGGTGCCGGGCACGGCGACCTGGTAGCCGAGCATGCCGTGCTGGCCCGGCGGCCGGCCGGTGCCCAGCGAGCTCAGGCTGGTCACCGTGGTGGCCGGGAAGCCGGCGGTCAGCGGCTGGCCGGACCGGGCCAGCTCGGCCAGGAACGGGGCCGCCGCGGGATGCTCGCGCAGCAGTTCCCAGCCCAGGCCGTCGATCACGAGCAGGCAGGCCCGGTCGGCGGGGGCCAGGTCCAGGGGATTGGCCTCGCCGGGGGCGCCCAGCGAGGCGAGCAGCGACGTGGCCAGGTCGGCCAGCGTGCTGCGGCCGTAGCCGGGAATCAGCGGCGGCGGCCCGGTGTCCGCGCTGGTCACGGCGGCCGCCGTCGCGGCGGAACCCGGCCCGCGGGGGCTCACGGCCTCCGCGCTGGTCATGGAGTGCCGGTCGCCGCCGCCAGGGCCTGGGCGAAAGCCAGCACCTGGCGCACGGCGGCCGCGCCATCCGCGGCCTCGCTGACCCGCACGGTCAGGTCGTCGGCTGTCACGGTGCCGGTGTAACCGTGGTCAGCCTCGCAGTTCTCGTCGCCGCAGTGGGCCGGCTCCAGCTCGATGTGAGACAGCGCGTTCCAGCCGATGGTCAGCACGACCTCGCTGGGCATGGTGACGCGCGGCACGTACGAGGCCGGGTCGGGAATGGCCCGGGTCAGCGCCACCGACGAGATGCGGGAGAAGCGGACGGCCTCGGTGCTGGTCTCGGCCTGCGGCCGCGCATCCGGGTCGGTCTCGTCCGCGGGGTACTCGTCGGTGTGGGAGTAGACCAGCCGCGTCGGGGTCAGCGCCAGCACCGTCATGTGCCGCCGGACTTCCATGCCCGGATCGAAATGCGCGTCGTGGGTCACGACGAAGGAGACGACCTGCTCGGTGCCGACGGCGGACGAAACCGCGTCCGCGACCAGCCCCGGGTAGTAGCCGCTCCGCTCGATCGCGGCAATCATCCCGTCTTCGGCCGCTCGGGTATCTGTCATCTTCCCATCCTGCACCGTCTCGGGTGCCCGGCTCACGCGCTGCGGCTCAGATACGAGCGGCGCGCCTCCTGGTCGAGGAGCTCGTCCACCGCCGCGCGCCTCAGGTCCATGATCTTCTCGGGACCCGGCTCCGGCAGCTCGGCAGCCCCGGCGCCCGCCGTCGGCCGCGGCCTGCGCGGGGCGGCCGCGCCCGCGCCGCCGCCGCGGCCGCGGTAGACCAGCAGGCCGTTCACCGGGTCGGGCACCGCGTCGAGCGCGGCGCGCACCGCCGGCAGCGACCGGAACGCCTCCCAGCGCTCCTCATCCTCGAAGCAGACCTCGAAGACGACGCCGTGCGGGCGCTCGATCCAGGACCAGTCCGACGCCCCGTGCGAGATCGCGGACTCGATGAGCGCCGAGCTGTAGGACTCCTGCCAGCGCGACGCGCGGAACTCGCCGTGGAAAACCTCCACCGACCACCATTCGGCCATGCCGTCAACGATAAGCCCGGCGGCGGCCGGCCGCCGCGCCCCGCGGCGCAGAAATCTGCGGTCCCGGCCCGAATCCGCTATCGGCCGAATCGGGCGCCCGGCCCGGACCCGGACTGCCCTACGCTTGCTGGCCATGCGCGGGGGCGGATTGCGGCTGGCAGTGACGCTGCTGACGGTTGTCCCGCTGCCCGGCGCCTCCGACCCGGCCGCCCCGACCCGGCGGCAGGCGGGCGCGGCCATGGCCTGGGCGCCGTTTGTCGGGCTGGCGGTCGGGGGCGTCGCGGCCGGCGTGCTCTGGGCCGGCGCGCGATGGGCCGGCCCGCTGCTCGGCTCGGTACTGGCCATCGCGGTGCTGGCCGCCCTGACCGGCGGGCTGCATCTCGACGGCCTGGCCGACCTGGCCGACGGGCTGGGCAGCCGGCGGCCCGCCGCGGGCGCGCTGGAGATCATGAAGCAGTCCGACATCGGCCCGTTCGGCGTCGTCGCGCTCGTCCTCACGCTGCTGATCCAGGTCGCCGCGCTCGACCGGGCGCAAGGGCTGGGCCGCGGCGAGGTCGCGATCGTGGCCGCGGCCGTGACGGCCCGGCTGGCCATGACGGCGGCCTGCCGGCCCGGCGTGCCCGCCGCCCGGCCCGCCGGGCTCGGCGCGCTGGTGGCCGGCTCGGTCCGCCCGGCGGCGCTGGCCGGCCTCGCGGGGGCGGCAGTGGGCGGGGCGGGGGCGTTCGGGGTGATATTCGCCGTCGCCGTGGTGGCCGGGCTGGCCGCCGGCCTGGCGCTGACCGCGATGGCCGTCCGCCGGCTGGGCGGCATCACCGGCGATGTGCTCGGGGCGGTGGCCGAGGTCGCGGCGGCCGCCTGCCTGCTGGTCACCGCCCTGCGCTGAGACGGGCTGACGCGCTAGGGGCGCGATCTGGCGCAAGGGCTCGAAGCCCGGGCCATGCGAGTGCTCACCTGCCGGCGGCCACCAGGCACCGAGTCTGCCGCACCGGCGACCCGGTAACTCCTATTAGGCCAGGCCCGCGCGGATCCGGGTCGCGTAGTCCGCGGCCTCGGCGTCGGACTCGTACTTCTGGCGGGGCCAGAAGAAGCCGCGCAGGCCGTCGCCCTTGGTCCGGGGCACGACGTGCACGTGCAGGTGCGGCACGCTCTGGCTGACGACGTTGTTGGCCGCCACGAACGTGCCCTGGCAGCCCAGGACGGCGGGCAGGGCGGCGCTGACGCGCTGGACGCGCTGGAAGAGCGGCCCCACGTCGGCGGCCGGCAGGTCGGCCAGCGTCACGGCGTGGGCGCGGGGCGCCACCAGCACATGGCCCTTGAAGACGGGCCGGATGTCCAGGAAGGCCACCGCGACCTCGTCGGCCAGGACGACGGTCGGGGCGGCGGGGTCGGAGATGATCCCGCAGAACGCGCACTCGGTCACTCGCGGCACGGTACCGGGCCGGCGTCGCGGCAGCCACTGCGCGTAATTTAATGGCTCTAACCTGCGCGTTTGCCCTTCTTCGGCCGCAACCAGGCCATATCCTCGACACGCAGTTTTCTGGAGGGGGATCTGGTGCTTGCGACCAACAATTTCACGTTCGGCCTGCTCACGCCCGTGCTGGCCTACCTCATGTCGTGCGTGGGGGCGTTCATCGGCCTGCGCTGCACGACCAGGGCCTACGCCTACCAGGGGGGCGCCCGGGTCCGGTGGCTGGCCCTGGCCGCCCTGTCGATCGGCGTCACCGGCATCTGGGTCATGCACTTTATCGGCATGCTGGGCTACTCGGTGACCGGCATGACGGTCCGCTTCAACGTGGCCATCACGATCGCGAGCCTCATCATCGCGGTGATCGTCGTCTTCGGCGGCCTGCTCATCGTGGGCCTCGGCCGGCCCACCATGCGCAACCTGGTGGTCGCGGGCGTGGTCACCGGCATCGGCGTCTCGGCCATGCACTACCTGGGCATGGCCGCCATCGAGATGCAGGCGTCCATGCAGTACTCCCTGCCTCTGGTGGCGCTGTCGGTGGTGATCGGCGTCGTCGCCGCCACCGCCGCCCTGTGGGCCGCGCTGCGGCTGCGCGGCCTGTGGTCGACCCTCGGCGCGTCCCTCATCTTCGGCGTCGGCGTCTCGGCCATGCACTACACCGGCGTCGCCGCGATGCAGATGGACCGGCTCGCCCCCGGCGTCCACGTCGCGGTGACCGGCCCGGCCGCGCCGGTGTTCCTGCTGCCGCTGCTCATCGGGATCGGCGTGATCTCGATCATCATGTCGGCGGTGCTGGTGTTCTCCCCCACCGAGGCCGAGATCCGCGAGGACGCCGACCTGATGGCCCGGATCAACGCGGCCACGGCCCGGCTGTCCGGCGACATGCAGGCGCCCGCCGCGCCCGCGGGCCCGCCCGCCGCGCGCTGGACCGGGCCCGCCCACGGTGACAGCGCCGACCGGCGGTCGTTAACCCTGCGAGAATGACAGGGTGCAAGACGATCCCGGGCCAGGCCCCGGCTGGCTGCTGCTGATCTACCGGGTACCGTCCGAGCCGACCCGGCTGCGGGCCACGGTGTGGCGGCGGATCAAGAGCATGGGCGCGATCTACCTGCAGAACTCGGCGGCCGCGCTGCCGGCCAGCGTCGCCGCCGAGCGGGCCCTGCGCAAGCTCCGCAGCGAGATCCTCGACATGTCCGGCACGGCCGTGCTGCTGTCGTGTGCCGTGCTGGCGGGCGAGACGGAGGTCCGGGGCGCCTTCCAGGCCGCGCGCGACGACGAGTACGAGGAGATCGTCGACAAGTGCGAGGACTTCCTCGGGCAGGTTGACAAGGAGTACGCGGCCCTCCACTTCACCTACGCCGAACTGGAGGAGAACGAGGTCGACCTGGTCAAGCTGAAGAACTGGCTGCAGCGCATCCGCGACCGGGACGTGTTCGGGGCCTCCGGCCGGGCGGCCGCCGACCAGGCGGTGGCCACCTGCGAGGACAAGCTCGAGGCCTACGCGGCCCGGGTCTACGCGGAGGAAGCCGAGAGCCGCTAGCCGCGGCGGCGGGTCGCCTTCCACAGGCTGGCCGGCAGCAGGGCCGCGACCAGGACGGGCAGCAGCCACCAGGCCGCGACGCCCGCGTGGCTGAGCAGGTAGGTGCCCGCCAGTCCGATGACGACGCCGGCGGCCAGCAGCCAGTCGTCCCCGATGACGAAGTCGTACCAGAACGCGCCGAACGCGCGCAGCCGGCCGCTCATGCCTGCGCCCCGGCCGGGACGGCGCTGCTCCGGCGCAGGGCCGCGGTCAGGCCGGCCGCGCCGGCGGCGACGGCCGGGATCAGCACCAGCAGGGCCGCGTCCGAGCCCGGCCAGCGGGCGCCCGCGCCCTCGGCCCCCCACAGCAGGCCGAACGAGGTCAGCATGATGCCGACGATGAACTTGAGCGTGTTCTCCGGGACCCGCGCGAGCGGCGCGCGGACGGCCACGCCCGCGGCCGCGACCAGCAGCACCGCGACGCCGGCGGCGACCGCGGCGACCGGGATGTCGCGGGCGTTGCTGCCGAAGGTCAGCACGATGAAGACGACCTCCAGGCCCTCCAGCACGACGCCCTTGAAGGCGAGGGTGAACCCGTACCAGTCGGGGACCAGCGCGGTCCGGCCGCCGGCCTGCGCCGCGGCCGCCTCGGCCAGGTGCTCGGCGTAGAGCTTGTCCTCGTCGTGCAGCGCCTTGTGGCCGCTGGCCCGCAAGATGGCCTTGCGCAGCCACTGCAGGCCGAAGACCAGCAGCAGCGCGCCGATCACCAGCCGCAGCGCGTGCAGCGGGATGGCCGACACGGCCGGGCCGGCCACGGCGACGATCACCGCCAGCACGGCCAGCGCGGCGCCGGTCCCGGTGGCCGCCGACCGCCAGTCCCGGGCCGTGCCCGCGGCCAGCACGATCGTGGTCGCCTCCACGGCCTCGACGGCACAGGCGAGGAACACCGCGAGGAACAGGGCCCAGGCTCCGGCAGTCACGACTTCTCCCTCTGCGGCGGCCGGCTGCGTGGCGCGGCCCAGTTTCGTATTACGCGGCCCGTATTGTCGGGTCCGCGCCTCAGGTCATGGTCCCACGGGCTCGAACGCCCAGGCGCGACAAGGTGAGTCTAACAGCTGTCAGCTCGCGATCGTGACGACTGTTATTGCCTTATCGTGACCCACGTTTAACCGAGCGGCCACCGGCCGGATGCCCGGCCGTCGGCCCGCTGGCCCAGGCTGCGGCCATGACTCGCACCTCGCACCGGATCAGAATCTCCCTCACGGCCGGCGTTCTCGGCGTCAGCGCCCTCGGGCTGGCCGCCTGCGCCAGCTCCCCCGCGTCCACGGCGGCGAAGGCGGGCTCCGCCCCGGTCCCGCTGGTCGTCTACTCCGCGCAGGGCTACGACCACGCCATGACCGCGGCGTTCACCAAGGCCACCGGCATCCCGGTCAAGCTCGACGACAACTCCACCGGGCCGCTGCTGACCCAGATCGAGGCCTCGAAGAACAACCCGAACTGGGGCCTGCTGTGGGTGGACGGCGCCACCGCGTTCGCCGGCCTGGACCAGCAGGGGCTGCTGCAGAAGGGCTACGAGCCCAAGGTCACCTTTAACTCCCTCGGCCAGCAGTCGCTGCCGGCGGACAAGAGTTACACCCCGACGGGGGTCACGATGGTGGCCGCGGTCGTCTACAACTCGGCCAAGGTGAAGACCCCGCCGACGAGCTTCCAGCAGCTGCTGTCGCCCCAGTGGAAGGGCCAGGTCGGGATGGACGACCCGGCCCAGTCGGGGCCGACCTACCCGCTGATCGCCGGCATGATGAACAAGCTGGGCGGCATTACCCAGGGCGAGACGTACTTCAGCGGCCTGAAGGCCAACGGGCTGGTCATCCACCCGACCAACGGCCCCACCCTGCAGGCCCTGACCAGCGGGCAGATTAACGTCGCGCTGGTGCAGAGCTCGGCCGGGGCCGGCGCCGCGCTCAGCGACAAGAAGCTGGTCGTGACCTACCTGAACCCGGCCACCCTGCTGCCGAGCGCCATCGGCATCGACGCCAAGGCGCCCGCCGCCGAGCGCGCCGAGGCGGAGAAGTTCGAGGCGTTCGTCCTGTCGCCGGCCGGCCAGAAGGTGATGCAGACCGGTGACCCGGCGGGCGACTCGCTGTACTACCCGGTGGTGTCGGGCGTCACCCCGCTGGCCGGGCTGCCGCCGCTGACCAGCGTCACCACCCAGACCATCAACCCGTACACCTGGGGATCGCGCGAGGCTCAGATCAACACGTGGTTCGACGCCAACATCGTCCGTTGACGCCGGTCGCTGGCCGCCGGGCCGTTCGCCCGGCGGCCCTCGGCCGGCTCGGGCGGGGCCCGGCCGTCCTCGGCCGCCTCGGGGCGCCGCTGTTCTGGCTGCTGCTGATCGCGTTCATCCTGGTCCCGGCGGCGAGCTCGCTGATTCTCGTGGTCTCGCCGCGGCTGTTCGGCCAGGGCGCCCAGTGGCTGACGCTGCACTACCTGAGCCAGGCGTTCACCGGGGCGGCCGGGGTCGCCATCGCCAACTCGCTGTGGGTGAGCGCGGCCGCGGCGGTGCTCGGGGTGGCGATCGGCTTCCCGGTCGCCTGGCTGGCCGGGCGCACCACGCTGCCCGGCCGGCGGCTGGTGGCGGGCAGCATGTGGCTGGTGCTGCTGCTGCCGTCCTGGCTGCCCGCGCTCGGCTGGGAGCGGCTCGTGCAGCCCGACGGCGTCATGTACCGGATCGGCCTGGACTGGCCGTGGGTCACCCACGCCATCCTGGGCCCGGCCGGCGTGGTGCTGCTGCTCGGGCTGCGGACGGTCCCGTTCACCTTCCTGGCCATCACGGCCGCGCTGGGCGGGCTCGGGCAGGAGTTCGAGGACGCGGCGCGGGCGCACGGCGCGGGGCGGGCCGCGACGCTGCGGCTCATCGTCCCGATGCTGGCCCCGGCCATCTGGTCGGCGCTGGCCATCGGGTTCGCCGAGTCGATCAGCGACTTCGGCGTGGCGGCCACTCTCGCCTACAACTCCAACTTCCCGCTCGCCACCTACCAGCTCTACCAGGCCATCAACAACTTCCCGCCGAGCTTCCCGGCCGCCTCGGCGATGGGCGCCCTGCTCGTCGCGGCGGTGGCGATCCCGCTCGCCCTGCAGGCCCGGGCGCTGCGCGGCCGTTCCTACCAGATGCTGTCGGGCCGGACCCGGCAGGCCGTCCGGCGCGCGCTCAGCCCGGCCGGGACCGCGTGGAGCGTCGGCCTGATCGCCCTGTTCTACGCCGTCGCGCTCGGGGTGCCGGGCTTCGGGGCCGTGAGCGGGTCGCTGCTCGGCGACCTCGGCGGCTCGTTCACCCTGACCCTGGCCAACTACCGGGCCGTCTTCCACCAGGCGGGCCAGGTCGGGCCGCTGGAGCGGTCGCTGGCCTACGCGGCAATCACCGCGACGATCGCCGTGGCCGGCGGGTTCATCGCGGCCTGGCTGCTGGCCCAGCGCCGCGCCCGGTCCTCGCGGCTGCTGGACTTCCTGCTGCTGTCGGCCATCGCGCTGCCGAGCGTGGTGTTCGCGGCGGGCTACATCTTCGCCTACAACCTGCCGGTGTGGTCGAGCATCGGGATCAGCCTGTACCAGACGGCGCTGCTGCTGATCATCGCCTACACCGCGGCGAGCCTGCCGACCAGCGCGCGGGTGCTGTCGGGCACCGTGGCGCAGCTCCCGCCGTCGCTGCGGGACGCGGCCCGGGCGCACGGCGCCGGCAGCCTGGCCGCCTGGGCGCGCGGCGTGCTCCCGGTCGTCTCCCGGCCGCTGGTCATGGCCTGGCTGCTCGCGTTCGCCGGGGTGTTCCTGGAGCTGCCCATCTCGCAGCTCCTGTACCAGCCCAGCTCGCCGCCGGCCTCGGTGGCGATCCAGGACAACCTGGGCACCTACCACTTCGGCGTCGGCCTGGCCCAGTCGGTCCTGGCGGTGGCGGTGGCCCTGGCCGTCGTGGGGCTGGCCCTGGGCTGCTACCGGCTGGCCGCCCCGGCCGGCTGGCGGCGGATCGGGACGGCCTCTAGTGACTGAGCCCGCGGCTGCGCCGATTGCCCTGGACGGCGTGCGCAAGTCCTACCCCGGCCAGGACGTCCCGGCCCTGCGCGACATCACGCTGTCGGTCGAGCCGGGCACGTTCCTGGTCCTGCTCGGCCCGTCCGGGTCGGGCAAGACCACGCTCCTGCGGTGCCTGGCCGGGATCGAGCGGGTCAGCGCGGGGCGGATCTCGATCGGCGGCGTGACGGTCGCGGACGGGGCGGTCCACGTTCCGCCGGAAAAGCGCGAGCTGTCCATGGTCTTCCAGGACTACGCGCTGTGGCCGCACCTCACGGCGGCCCAGAACGTCGCCTTCGCGCTGCGCCGGCGGCGGGTCGGCCGGGCGGCCGAGCGGCAGCGCGCCGAGGCGATGCTGCGCCGCGTCGGCCTCGCGGCGCTGGCCGGCCGGTACCCGAACCAGCTGTCGGGCGGGGAGCAGCAGCGGGTCGCGCTGGCCCGCGCCCTGGTCGCCGGGACGGGCCTGATCCTGTGCGACGAGCCGCTGTCCAACCTGGACGCCGACCTGCGCGAGCGGCTCCGGGTGGAGATCGCCGAGCTGGTCCGCGACAGCGGCGCGACGACGGTCTACATCACCCACGACCAGGCCGAGGCGTTCGCGCTGGCCGACCGGGTCGGCGTGCTGGAGCGCGGCGCGCTGGTCCAGCTCGGGCCGCCCGAGGAGATCTACACCCGCCCGGCCAGCCCGTTCGTGGCCCGGTTCACCGGCCTGTCCGGCGAGCTGACCGTCCGCACCGCGCCCGCCCCGGTGCCCGGCTGGGTGGACATCGAGCCGGCCGGGCCGGCCTGGGCCGGGCCGCTGCGGGTGACCGCGACGGCGGCCGTGCCCGGCGGGGGGAAGGCGCTGCTGATGATCCGGCCGACCGGCGTCGCGCTGTCCTACGACCCGGGCGGCGAGCAGCACCTGACCGGGATCGTGGCCGACGCGGCCTTCCGCGGCCGCGGCTACGAGCACGCCGTGGACGTCCCGGGCCACGGCCGGCTGGCCGGCGTGCTCGGGCCGCGGCGCGCGCCCCGGGGCAGCCGGGTCGGGCTGCGGCTGAGCCGGCGGGCTGCCACCTG
>Ga0193726_1001844_pt1 | contig 15519 bp, 16 predicted proteins | sample H2c1metaG_FD_144928 | JGI IMG/M metagenome (GOLD analysis project Ga0193726, IMG submission 144928) | Soil microbial communities from a riparian zone of the East river system, Colorado, United States - H2c1 | ecosystem: Environmental > Terrestrial > Soil > Riparian zone | place: USA: East River... | reverse complement strand
GCGAAACTTTGCTGACGCCAGCCAATGTAAATTCCACAAGTTTTGGAAAACTTGGCACTCTGATCACGGACGGCCAGGTTGACGCGCAGCCGCTTTACGCTTCCGGCGTAACGCTTCCCTCCGGCGATGTTCACAATATTTTGTACGCTGCTTCAGAACATGGCAGCGTTTACGCGTTCGATGCGACAAGCGGTGCCGTGCTTTGGCAATCGGGATTAGTCGGCGCAAATGAACAGTCTGCCGACTCCGGCACTTGCACAAGCGCGCCGCAAGGACGCGGTATTACGGCCACGCCCGTGATTGATCGTACGCGCGGCCCGCATGGCGCGATTTATGTTGTTGCGAATACGAAGGACAGTGCGGGGACGTCAATTCAGCGGATTCATGCGCTGGATATTGCTACTGGCGCGGAATTATTTAGCGGGCCGACGTTGATTCAGGCGTCCGCAAGCGCGGCGAATGTTGCGACTTCTACTGCTACACAGAATTTCGATGCGGCGCAATATCAGACGCTGGCGGGATTGCAGTTAGTGAATGGGAAAGTCTTCGCAGCGTTCGGCCCACAGTGCGGCGCTCCAACTGATTCCGGATGGGTGATGGGATTTGACGCGGCAAGTCTGAGTCCTTCGGGAACTCTTTACTTGGCTCCCGCAGCCAGCGCTGGCGCATCTGGATTTACGCTAGCCGGGATTTCTACTGACTCGGCCGGCAACCTTTACGTCTTCGATCAAGCGAGCTTTGCATATCAACCGGGCGGGGCGACCGGGGGCCTCTCGCTGTCCGGCGGCGGCAGCGCATTCCTAAAGCTTTCCACGGAGAATGGCATCACTCTCATAGACTCTTCCAAGACTAGTTCTTCGCGGCTCGTACCGATGGATAGCGCTGGGGGCTCTGGAAGCGCAGTCGTCCTGCCGGATTTTACCGACGCATCAGGAAAGGTTTGGCATTTGGCGCTCGGAGCGGGCAGCGACGGAGCTATTTATATGTTGAATCGCGATTCGCTCGGCGGCAGTGCGCTTTTATCCATGCCGATTGTTCAGTCGATAGTCGGCGCGGTTTCGCCGGCGACAGTCCCGCCTGCCGTGGCATACTTTGGTGACATCGCTTACTACGCGGCTGCAGGAAACACAGTCAAAGCTTTCACACTTAGCGACGCCCGCCTCTCTACATCCGCGGCAAGCCAGAGTGGAAGTTTGCTCGGCGCATCAGGCGCGCAAATTTCGATCTCGACGAGCGGCACAAACGGCGGCATTCTGTGGGTGCTCGAAAACGGCACAGGAATTCTGCACGCATATAACGCCGCGAATCTGTCTCAAGAGCTTTTCAACTCCACTCAGGCCACAAATTCTCGCGATGCTTTCAACGCAACGGCCAGCTCCGTTTCGCCTACCATCGCAGGCGGCAGAGTTTATGTCGCCACGAATAACGGAATCGTTGTGTTCGGCGAGCTGAAATAAATCAGCGGAAATCGAAGCAATATCAGCGAAAAGTTTGACTTCCCTACACGGGTCGGATACTTTACTAAAATCAAGAAACATTGAAGAGGAGATTTGAATGGCGCAGGCTGCAGGTTCAAAAGTAAAGAAGCGTAAGAAATCAGTTCTGAAGCGTTCACGCCAGTACCGCGAACGCGAGGTCGTGAACCGTCATAACCGTACGCAAGTTCGCACCAGCATGAGGAATTTCCGCGCGGCGCTAACTTCCGGCGACGTGAAAGTCTCTACGGACTTGTTCCGGCCGACGCTCGCAGCGCTCGATCACGCGATTGCAAAAGGCGTGCTAACAGAAAACACCGGCAACCGCTACAAGTCACGCTTGTCGCTAGCCTTCAACGCTCTGAATGCCGCAAAAGCAAAGAAGGCATAACCAATTTTCCTAAATTGAATTTTGCCTCAATGCAGGCCCGCAACCGCGGGCCTGTTTTGTTTTTGTCTGTGATTTGCTCGTGTAGCCCAGGGCGTTTCGTTAGCCCTGGGGATTTCCGCCCTATCGACTCCCAACTCCCGCACGCGACGCCGTACTTCCGCGCGCATTCTCCGCCATTCCATCCCCACGCCGGGCCGTCAACCGCGCCACCAAGAATTCCAAATACGCCCGCGGCGAAGCCACACTCGATTTCAACTGACTATCCGCCTCGGAAAGAAGCTGCACTCCGTTGACCAACTGTTCTCGCGGAATCCGGGGCGCGTACTTCAACGCGAGTTGTGCAGTGTCTTTCCGCATCCCCAGCTTAATCGCATCCCATTCAGTCGCGCCGCGCGGCAAATCCTGCACTTCAATCAATTTGCGAAACATCCAGGCCATCGCGCCGACCATGCCAACGGCCTGCTCGCCTTCGCGAAATAAACTTTCCAGAAAAATCATCGCCCGTTGACGGTCTCCACTCGCCAGCATTCCCGATAATTCCCACACAGAATATTTCTGATCGGAAATCACCAGGGCTTCAACGTCCGCGCGCGAAATGCGTTTGCGTTCGCCGGCAAACGTGGCCAGCTTTTCAAGTTCCGTTCGGATACGCGCAAGACCAGCATTCGTATTTTCCGCCAGGGCCTGCGCGGCATCGCGATCCAATTCCACTTTTAATTCGCGCGCCATTTCTACGGCCATCGTGACGGCAAGATCAAGCCGCACGTTCATGTGTTCACTCGGCTCGCAGTCCACCACAATTGTTTTTTCGGAGAGCGTTTTAAAAAGCCCAGTGCGCTTGTCTAAATCTTCCGCTTCCATCACTAGCACCGTGAACGGCGCGGGATCGTCCAGATACTCGACAATCTTCTTCACGTTCGACTTGCGCGTGTCCTCGTCACCCTTTTCCAGCGCCTTCACATCGCTCCAGAAAATTACCTGGCGCGGCGCCAACATCGGTAACATTTGCGCTTGCCCAAGCACGGTATCCGGCGAATCCTGTTTCGCGGAGAATTTCCCGACCGCCCACTCGCGCGTGCCTTCGTCTACGTACGTTTCGATTAGTTTCGCTCGGCAAAGATCTCGCAGGTAGGAATCGCTTCCAAGAAGTAAAATAGCAGGCACAGTTTTGCCGGATTCAACGCGTTTCAGCAGCGCATCAACGCCCGATCCGGGCATTAGAACTCCTCCAAAATACCGGCCACAAGTTTCGCGGCAAAATCACGTGACAGGCGATCTAACGCGGGATTCTGTTCGTCGAAGAAATTCGGAATGTCCGTGGAAATCGCGTACGGTTGCCGGAACACGAAATTATCATTGCGATAGATTTCGGCTTTGGTGTTCCGATCAACCAGCAAGACTTTTATGTGCACTGTCACGAGCATTGACGTGGCGCGGCCAGTCGTCGAATCGAAAACGGCGACGACACTCTCCAGACTGGTGACTTCGCCGGTCAGAACTGCATCGCCCGCATCGGGATCGGAAACAATGCGATATGCCGAGCGCGCCAAAAACTCGCGAATCACTGCGCCGGTAAGTTTCTGCTCAACCCGATATCGCGAAGTTTTATTTACAAACGCGGGAATCGCAATCGTGTGCAGATCCGCAGGAAGCGCGTTGCCCTGTCCGCCGACGTGATATCCACAGCCGCTAAGCGTGATCGCGAGGACCAACATCGCGATCGCCCGGCTAAATGAATTCTGCAAATTGATTTTGCTCACGCGCATTTTCAGAAGGTTGATTATCACACCAAATGGAAATTGCCGTGAAGTTAATCCTGCAAAACTCGCTCGGCAATCGCCACGGCATTTTCCGCCGTAACGCGTAGATTATCCGCCGCGCCCCAAAACCAATATCCTCCGCGCCGATTGGGATCGCGCTCCACATGTCCGAGCAGCGGTTTCGATTCGCCCGCCGCGCTAATCAATGAAGGCGCAGATTGATCTCCTTCAGGAAACTGAAATCCCGCAGCCTGCAATCCTGCTTCTACTTTGGAAGGTTCAGGCGACGCATTCAATTCCGCAAACGCACTGAATCCGTGCGAATGAAATACCGGCGCTTGCAGTAATTGAATCGCAGGAATCGGAGCGCGGCTACCCAGATAATTTGCAACATCGCGCGCAATCGATTCGCGCGTCGCTCCCAACCGCTCCACACTCGCTTCGCCGTAGCGATCCATCACGTTAAACGCAACCTGCGCGTCATAAACAGTTTTTCCAATCGGCTGGAACGAAAGCAGGCTCACAGTTTGCTTCTCAAGTTCTTCAATCGCGTCCTGCCCACGCTCCGAAACCGGTTGCAAGAACACGATGGAAGTGCCAGTCGGAGCCCACTCCATCAGTGCCGCCGCAAGCGCGCACGAAATAATTGCCGGCGCCGAAGGCGAATAATATCCCTTACCCGTCTTTCCGGCAGACGCGCCCACCGGCGGCAGCATCGCATCCAGTGACGGAATCCACTGCCGCACATCCGAGCGATCCCGAAACCCGCCGCTCAAATCAATCACGACCGGCGAATTGCGAAGCGCGTCATCGGCATGCTTCGCCGCGAATTCCGGCTTACCCGCAAAAAAAACAATCCGCGCGTTCTCAAAACTTTCCGGATCCACTGACTGAATTATCGCTGGCTCGCCCGCAGCTTCCGTCAAAATTCCTGCGGCAATCTCTTCATCCAGCAATTTCAAATCGGCCGAAGGTATGCGCTCCTTCAGCAAATCCACCAATTCCTTACCGCGCAGAGTTGTAGCGCCCACAATTACAATTCGCGGAGAATCTTGGGAAGAAGGCATCGATCAATCAGCAGGTTGCGACGTGGAGTGATGTCGCACAAACCGAACGAGTTCCATCACAATTCCGGAAACCATGTAGCCGAACGCCAGAATCATCAGCGCGTATTCCGAATAGAAGAAGACGGCCCCCGCCGCAAGCGTAATCACGATAATCGTGATGGAAGGCTGCCGGCGCGACCAATTAATTCCCTTAAAGCTCGGATACCGAATTTTGCTGGTCATCAACGCGGCCAGCGCCATCACCAAGCCAAGAAAAATCGCCGACAAATGCCACTGTTCAAGGGGCGTCTTAAAGTAATGAACAGCCGCAGCAACGCATCCGGCCGCCGCAGGACACGGCATCCCCGCGAAATATCGCATCGGCGAAGACGTGGTCACCATGCCGTGAACATTGAATCTCGCCAGCCGCCACGCGCAGCAAATCACAAACGTGAGGCACACCAGCCAGGCCAGTTCCTGCACAATGTGAATCGGCGCTGAAGAATCGAGCGCCAAACTACGCACGCCCCACGCATAAGCAACCGCCGCCGGCGCAATACCGAAACTAATTACGTCCGCAAGCGAATCAAGCTGCTTTCCAAATTCGCTATTTGTGCCGGTTAGACGCGCCACGAATCCGTCAAAGGTATCGAAGATAATCGCTACGCCGATTGCGCGCGCCGCATAATCTAAATGCGCTTCCCCGCCGGTCAGCACTGCGATAATTGCATAATATCCGCATAGCAAATTGCCGACGGTAAACAAGCTCGGCAAAATATAAATTCCCCGGCGACGGCGGCCATTCATGAGCCGCTGCCCCGGAAAGGAAAGCTCTTGCTGTTCGGCGGAAATTTCTTCGGGATGGTCCATTGGAATAAAATTCATCTTATGTCCACCGGGCCAGAATGCTGGAACCGCCCGCTACATGATCGCCCGGCTTCACTGAAATCGCGGCTTCAAGCGGCAGCCACACATCCATCCGCGAGCCAAACCGCACAATTCCGATGCGCTCGCCGCGTTCCACCTGCTCGCCTGCCTTCTTCCAGAGTACCACGCGTCGCGCAATCATTCCCGCGATCTGCTTGAAAACTATTTGTCCCTGTGCCGTATCCAGAAAAATTACATTCTGTTCATTTTCAGCCGAAGCGGTCTTCTTCATCGCCATTTGAAATTTTCCGGGACGATATTCAATCCGCGAAATTTTCCCCGCGAGCGGCGTGCGATTCACGTGAACGTTCCATACCGCCAGGAAAATTGTGATTCGCTTTCCAGCGCGCCCACCGAACTGCTCGTCAATCACTTCGAGAATGCGCCCGTCGGCCGGCGAAACAATCGTCGAAGTGTCAGACGGAATCACTCGCTCCGGATCTCGAAAAAAATACAATATAAAAGTGCCTAAAGCCAATAGGACGAACGCCGCGATCTGCAGCGCCAGAATGTGCCAACCTAAAAATAGTGCAGCGATGCCGAGCACGATCGGCCCGGCCGAAAATTTATATCCTTCAGTGACCAAGTACACCCATTCAGGGAAGCTGAGGCGACACGGCTTCCACGCGCCTCATTCTACGACAAATGGCGAGAAAAGTTTCGGCGTCATAACGGCGCCGGCGGAATGTAGTTACCTACGAGAGTTGATGGCCGCGAGTCGCCACGATGATCTGTTCCATCTCGTCTTTCACGCGGAGCCGCAATTTCTTCAACTCGGCTTCCTGCGCGAAATGTTCAATGTTTAGAAATGTCGCGCTGGAAAGTTGTTCGATCTCGGCGTCGTAGATGGAATGTTGGTGTGCCAGTTGCCTGAACTTGGGATTGCTTGCCAGAAGATGTTCGCGGATATCCCGGGAAGTGCTGGACATCGTTCGCCTCCACTTTGGCTTCATTAACTACATCAAAGCCAAAACGTAGCACAAATCCCGAAGCCCGGCGAAGAATTTTTTGCAGTTTATTAACAGAGGACTAGTACGAGTAGCAGCGCATCCTCAACGGGCTGCGAATAATAATTTTTTCGGCGCCCCTGTTCCGCAAATCCGCGCGACAAATAAAATGCCCTCGCAGTGGAATTCGATTCGCGCACCTCCAGATAGACGCGCTTTACATCCGCCCCCTTCACTTCCTCAATCGCGCGTGCCAAAAGCCGCACGGCAATTCCCTTTCGACGCGCCATCGGATCCACAACAAGATTCAGTATCTCCATTTCGTCAGCCACAGCCCGCGTCAGAACGAATCCCACCACAACATTTCCGCGGACAGCGGCCCAGCCAACAATCCCACCCGCACCTATATTTCGATACCCTACTTCTCCCCATCGTGCCGCGCCCGCACATCGCGATTCAAGTGCCGCCAGCGCACCAGCGTATTCAACCGTCATAGCTCGAATCACGAAATCTTCAGAAGGTGATCCCATGTTATTTTGCTCGAGGATCCTGCCAGTAAGATTCCGCGTCGCTTCGCCGAACATAGTGCGCGTCCAGCGACAGCGCATCCACCAATTCCCCGCGCCGCGCCAGATCAAATGCCAGCTGTCCAACCCACGGCGCCAAATCGGCTGACACTTTTTCCCCTCGCGCTCCAGCCAATACTGACGAGGCCAGCACTGCGCTAAATAGTCTCGGCTCCGGCGATGCAAACGAAAGCGCCGCGATCGAGTTTCGCGCTTCCCGCACTCGCGGCAAGCGCGAATAAACGTCTGTCAGAAACTCATCCGCTCGCATTACAACTTCGTCTCCAACTGGCTCCAGTTCGCCTTCTTTGCGCCGATACAGCCCTCCGAAGATCTGTCCACGCCGCCCGTCCACAACGGCCGCGATGTATTCCGTCGTTCCAGACGCCTGCGCAGCGACCGCCTGAAGCCCGCTGACGGGCGCTACATGCTTACCATGCACTTCCGCCCACCCTTTCACGGTCGTCAGTCCGACGCGAAGCCCGGTGAAGGACCCCGGCCCGGCGGTCACGGCATAGACGTCGAAGTCCGCAACGCCCAATTTCACCTCGGCCAGGAGTGTCTCCAACTCCGGATAAAGTCGGGTCGAGTAGTCCTCAGCAGAGCCTGTAAATACATGACCCAACAGCCGCTTATCTTCCAAAGCCGCTATTCCGCCCGAGGCAGTACTGGTATCTACAGCCAGAACTCGCATGACCGGATTGTAGCCCATTTCCCCCGAAAAGGGGTTAACCGATACAGCAATTCGAGTGCCATTCCATAAACGGAATTTTGCTTAACTTGTTGATTCCAAACGGAATAGTCTTGACTCTACAGTCTTTTCCCGGTTACTATTAGTGCATCCTCACGGGGGATCTGATGGACTTCAAAATCGGCGACAAAGTAGTGTATCCGAACCATGGAGTCGGTGTAATAGAACAGGTCAATTACGGGATGTTGAACGGCCGCAGTGAGAAGTACTTCATGCTGAAAATCAGTTCCAGTGGTTTAAAAGTAATGGTTCCTCAGAGTAACGCCCTTGCCGTTGGTCTGCGTTCTGTTATGCGCCAGGCCGAAACCTCAAAGGTTATGACGTATCTCGAGAAGGGCAAGTTCACCTCGCATCATGACTGGAAGCATCGCTTCAAAGAAAATTCCGAACGCATGCGTACGGGATCGCTCATTGAAGTAGCAGCCGTGTTGAAGAGTCTGGTAGCCCTCAGCCGCACGAAACCACTTTCCTTCCGCGAAAAGAAAATGCTGGAACGAGCGAAGTATCTCTTGGTAAGTGAGCTCGCAACCGCACGCAATTCTTCGGCGGAAAATATGGAAGGCGCTTTGGTGAAGTCTCTTGCCAAGGCTCGCCTGTCAATGCCGGTGCTAACGGACGTCCTCGAAGGCTAAGCTCATCCTCCAAATTTCAAGTTCTTATTTGACGGGCGCAAACCACAAAGTTTGCGCCCGCCGTTTTTCTTGCGGACACAAGTCTTACCGGCGCAGACGTTTCTTCATAGGTCCGCGCGGCGCTCGTCTTCGCGATCACTCTACGATTTGATTGGAGTCATTTAGCGGATAGAAAGTTGCCATCAGAATTTCCCATGCAGGACTTATTTTCTCTTCCCCCACCCGCCACCACCCGGGCTCTCAATCCTCACCACAGTCCCAGCCGCCGCAAAGAACGCACATTTCCCCGGAAGCTTCTTCCGCTTCCCACCGACACGCATTTCGTTCTGCCCGACTTTGCCAGCTTCTCCACCCGAAAGCCCATAAGGCCCGCGCTTGCGCCGATCGCACAACAATCCAACCTGCATATCCGTCAGCAATTCAACCTCTCGGATCAATCCATCCCCGCCGCGGAAAAGCCCCGCGCCGCCGGATTTCTTGCGAAATCCATAATGCAAAACCCGCACTGGATACGCATGTTCCAGCACTTCAATCGGCGAGTTCCACGAGTTCGTCATGTGTGTGTGAATCCCGCTGACGCCATCTCTGTCCGGCCGCGCTCCCATTCCCCCTGCAATCGTTTCGTAGTATGCAAACGGAGCGCCGCAACGCCGCGGATCAGCTCCGCCCAACGTGAAATTATTCATCGTGCCTTGGCTGGCCGCCGGAATTTTCATCGGCAACGCCTTCGCCATCGCACGCAGCAACGTATCGACGATCCGTTGCGAACATTCCACATTCCCACCAGCCACAGCCGCAGGAGGCAGCGCGTTCACAATCGTGCCCTCGGGCGCAATCACTTTAATCGGACGCATCAATCCGCTAGTCGCCGGAACTTGCTCATTCAACAAGCATCTGAAAACATAAAACACCGCGGAATACGCAATCGCCGCAACAGCGTTCACGCTGCCAGCGCATTGCGGATCGCTACCGGTAAAATCCACTTCGGCGGAAGTTCCGCGAATCCGCACCGTCGCTGAAATCTTGATCGGCCGATCATTAATCCCATCATCGTCCAGAAAATCTTCTGCTCGATAAGTCCCGCGCGGAATCGCGCTCAGCGCCACCCGCATCATCGCCGCCGAATAATCCAAAAGATGCTCCGAATATTCTTCTACTTCCTTGCGCCCATACTTCGCGAAAATTTCGACTAGTCGACGCTCTCCAATTCGGCACGACGCAATTTGCGCCGTCAAATCGCCTTCTCGTTCTTCGGGCGTCCGCACATTAATCAGAAACAATTTCAGAATGTCGCGCTGTAATTTTCCGCTGACCATCAGTTTCACCGGCGAAATGCGGAACCCTTCCTCATAAACCTCGCGCGCAATTCCCATCGAACCCGCATGCGCGCCGCCAACATCCGCATGATGCGCGCGATTCACCACATAAAACATCGGCTTGCGCGACCCGCGCACAAATACCGGCGCCACCATCGTCAAATCCGGCAAATGTGTGCCGCCGGCGTACGGATCATTCAGCAACGCCAGATCGCCTGGCCCCAATTCCAATTCCGCAATCGCCGCCGCAACCGACATCGGCATCGAGCCCAAATGCACGGGCATGTGATCGCCCATCGCCAGCACATTCCCCGCGCCGTCAAACACCGCGCAGGAATAATCGCGTCGTTCCTTAATGTTTGGAGAAAACGCGGAGCGCCGCAGACTCGCGCCCATCTCTTCGGCGACGGAATGGTACAAATTCTTGAAAATTTCCAGCCGCGTCGGATCGAATTTCATTTTTGCACTGGCGCGGTTCATGTGCGCCTTCCTTGCGTAAGGATCAGATTGCCCCACGAGTCCACCACGCCGCGCCATCCCGGAGGAACCACCGTCGTCGCGCTATATTCCGAAACAATCGCAGGTCCAACAAACTTTTGCCCCGGCGCAAGTTGCGCGCGATCGGAGACAAGTGTTTGATAGGCGCGTCCATTAAACAATGCTCGCCGCGTTTCAACACTTGTTGCTGCTTTACTGCGAGACGAGCGCCTCGGCCGATCCAGCTGCGGCTGATCCGTCACTCCAATTAATCGCGCTCGCACATTCACAACTTCCACAGAACGCGCCGCATCCGCATATCCATAACGACGCTCATGCGCCTTATGAAATGCCGCGAGAAAATCGCCCGACTCCGGCACCGTCAACTCGTACGCCTGTCCGACGTACCGCATATCCAGTAACCGTTCTCCGCGGATTCGCACGCCCGCAAATCCTTCCGCCCGCAACACAGCTCGACCGCGCGTCTCCAGTTTCTTAAACTCGGAGGCCAGCGCTTTCCGTGTCCCAATCACCGACGCAACATTCATCCGCACCGTTCGCGAATAATCATGCACAACGTGCGCGCGCAAAATTCCCAGCGCCGAAAGCCCTCCGGGCAATCGCGGAATCAACACCCGCGGAATCCGCAGCGCAGCCGCCAGATCGCACGCATGCAAACCGCCCGCACCGCCAAATGCAACCAGTGTGTAATCGCGTTGATCGTGTCCACGCTCCACGGAAATCACGCGAATCGCTTTTTCCATCACGGCGTTCGCGACGTCAACAATGCCCTGCGCGAATTGCTCCACGGTTCGCATCGGCCCACGCGCCCGTTCCATCCACTTGCGCGTTCGCGCTACATCCAGCGGAAAATCGCCCGACAAAAATCCGCGCTCCGGAATTCGCCCAAGAATTAAATGCGCGTCAGTCACCGTCGGACGTTCTCCGCGCCCATAACAAATCGGCCCCGGCTCCGCACCAGCGCTCTCTGGTCCAACACGCAAGGCTCCCGCTCTATCAAATCGAGCCAATGATCCGCCGCCCGCTCCGACCGTATAAATCTCCAGCATCGGAACCGCAACGGGCAATTCCGCTACCCGCGCTTCGTTCGTGGTAGAAGCGCCGCCATCCATCAACGCCACATCAGTGGACGTGCCGCCCATATCAAAAGAAATAATTTTTGAAAACCCGGAAAGCTCCGCAACATATTGCGCGCCCAACACGCCACCAGCCGGCCCGGAAAGAATCGTGCGCACCGGCTCGCGCGACGCTACTTCCGCCGAAACAATTCCGCCGCTGGACTGCATGATACGCACGCTCGGCCGTTTCGTCCCGCCAGTAAATCGCGCAGCTTTCGCACCAAGGTCTGCCAGATATTTGCTCATCACCGGAACCAGGTACGCGTTAGCGACCGTCGTAGACGTCCGCTCAAACTCGCGAAATTCAGGAAGTATTTCGTGGGAAACAGATACCGCGAAGCCGGCCTTGCGCAGCGCCGACGCAATTAATCTCTCGTGTGCCGAATTTGAAAATGAAAATAATAAGCAGACCGCAACCGATTGCGCCTTACTCGCTAAAACTTTCCGGACTACCTGCGCAATATCAGCACGTGTCGGACGTCGCACAACTTTTCCATCCGCGCCAATCCGCTCGCGCAATCCGAATCGACGCTCCGAAGGAACCAACGGCGCCGCGCGGTCCATAAAGAAATCATAAAGTTTCGGCCGCGCCTGACGTCCAATCTCCAACACATCTTCAAATCCCGATGTCGTCACCAGCGCCACGCGCCCGCCACGCCGCTCGAGCAACGCATTCGTGCCAACGGTCGTCCCGCAAGTAAGTTCCAGTTCAGGATCGGCACCCGACAGCACTTGCGCGACAGCATTCATAATTGCGCGCGCGGGATCATCCGGCGTCGAAGGTACTTTCAGAATTTCCAAGCGGCCATCGCGCACGAAAACGCAGTCCGTGAACGTGCCGCCCGTATCCATTGCAATTCGCATAGCCGCGAAATTCTACATCAATCCGGGAAAAAACATTGGACAGGACACGAAGGGTGCGTTCGGTTTTACAAAATGAATGGAACTTCTGCCCGGCACTACCAACCCAAAGGGCGACGCGAGTAAAACCTCCCATTCGATTTATTAATGTTGACGTGGTGGTGAAGCACAGGGTATATAGCGCTTACGCTAGCAATTGATTAATGTCGTCCCTTATCAGGTAACGGTTTTGTAGGGTCGCGATCGGAAGAACTGTGAGGAGAAATGTATATAACGTTGTTTGACATGCTTGCGGAAAGAATTTCGGCTCTTGCGCGTCTCCCTCGATGGGGGAGCATCCGGCCTTCGACACGAGCTGTGATCATTGGTGTCGCCGTTATTCTCATAACGCTCTGCCTCGGAACGGTCGCAAATTTCACATCGCTTGTTTTTACACCCTTGGTTCTCTTGGGGGTGTTTTACGGGGCCGTCATCGCGAAACTGCTGGGACAGTTCCTCGCTCCCAAGTTGCAGACGATGACGACGGGCTTTATTGCTGGTATCAGTAGCGGGAGTCTCGGAGCCAAGGAATCAAAACTCATCGACGCAATTCACTCCACGAGTGAATTTATTACTTCGTTGTCGGTGTCGATCCGTCCGCCAGAGGCGAGGAATCCCAACTTTGGTCCAGCGGTAAGTTTGTGCATTTGGATCGCGATCTGCACAATTGTTGTAATCTTGGGCTCAAATTCGTACTACGCCAACATCGAAAGTAGTCGCATTGGACAGCTCGCCCAGCCAGTACCTGCACCCGCTTTGGCTCGGGCACTTCCGGTGCAGCCGGAGAGACCTTGACCCTTCGCGCTTAAGGCGCGCCGCCAAGCGGCATATTCGGCATCGCGTTCAGATCGCCGCCAGCGCGTTCGCCAATCGAATATCGAGAGAACGCCGCCGCTGCAATCATCGCCGCATTATCTGTAGAAAGTTCGCGGCTCGGAAAAAATACCGAGATTCCCTGTTTGCGCGCTTCCGGCTCGAACGTCTGCCGCAACTCGCGATTCGCAGCAACTCCGCCGGAAACCAAAATTGTTTTCACTCCGCACTGTGAAGCGGCCGCCAGTGAACGGCTCACCAACTCATGCACAACTTTCCTCTGAAAACTCGCTATCAAGTTCAACGTGTGCGCGCTGCACAACGGCCGAAGTTGCGCCGCGCCCCGCTTCCCCGCCGTCAACGCCTCGCGCCGCGCCTCAATCTCCGTGTTCAATTCCGGATGCTCGCGCAAATGATAAAGCACCGCCGTCTTCACTCCGCTAAAACTAAAATCCAGCGCGTTCCCGCTCATCTTCGTCGGCCCGAATTTCAAATTGTTTGCGGCACCGCTGGCATCAGAAGCAACGTCTCTCGCATATTCAGCAAGCTGATCAATAATCGGCCCGCCCGGATATCCCAGCCCCAACAACCGCGCAACTTTGTCATACGCTTCGCCTGCCGCATCGTCACGCGTTCCACTCAATCGCCGATACGAAAATGTTTTCTCCGCATCATCGCCCTCGCCGCACAGCGTCACTTCGTAAAGCAGCGTATGCCCGCCCGAAACAATCAAGCACACCGCCGCGTCAATCCCGCGCGATGCGCTTCCAACAAAACCGCATGAACGTGCCCTTCCAAATGATTCACAGCCACCAGCGGTTTTCCCAATTCAATCGCCAGTGCCTTCGCATAAGTGACGCCGACCAGCAGCGCGCCAACCAGCCCCGGGCCTTGCGTCACGCCAATCGCATCCAAATCCGCAAATTTCAATCCCGCTTTTTCCAACGCCTCTCGCACGACCGGGACGATCTGGCGCAAATGTTCGCGCGACGCTAATTCCGGCACCACGCCGCCATATTTGCGATGAATATCCGTTTGCGAAGAAACCACACTGGACAAAATTTCGCGGCCGTCCACCACCACCGCCGCCGCAGTCTCGTCACACGAGGATTCAATTCCTAAAATCTTTACGCTCACAAATATTTTCCTATCCTCAAATTCCTTCCCGCAGAAATCACTATGTTAGCATACGCACATGGAGAGACTTCTCGCGCGCCGCATCCAGCAAATTGCCAACGACGATCGCGGCGGCGCAGCCGAACTAGCGCTAAACGCAGTCGATGCCCTCCGAAAGTGGCTTAGCGCTCAGAAGAACATCAACTCAGCAGCCATCCTCGAAGCCGCCGGCGCAATCGCCGAAGCCCATCCAGAAATGGCGCCACTAGGCCGCATCGCCGCCGAAGTGGCTGTAATCTCAGGCGCCAAAAATCCCTCCGCCGAACTTTCGCGAAGGCTAACCATTCTCCACGAACACATCGCCACCGCGCCGCAAACCATCAGCGAAAAATTCGCGCGTCTTCTACCGCGCAAGAAAATCCACATCGCCGCCTATTCCTACAGTTCCACCGTGGCAAACGCAATTATTCGCGCGCGAAAAAATATCGCCCTGGCCTATATTTCCGAAGGTCGACCCGGCAACGAAGGCCGCACCACCGCCGCAAAACTCGCAAACGCTGGCATCCGCGTAATCATTGTTCCCGACGTCGTACTCCTCAGCCAACTTCCATCTGTCTCGCACGTAGTCTTCGGCGCGGACTGCATCATGCAAAACGGTTTCTTCAACAAGACCGGCACATCATTATTAATGCGAACCGGACTGGCGCACGGCGCGAAAGTTTGGGTCCTCTCCGACACGCTAAAATTCTGGCCATACGCTCCGCCATTTCATCCCGCGCTAAGCGACGTCAAACCGAATTGGAACTTTTGGAATAATCCGCCACGCGGCGTCGCCTTGAAAGATCAAGTCCACGAATTAGTCCCTTATATGCACGGAATCCAAATCCTCACCGAGCGCGGCATGATGTCTCCGGCAAAAATTCAGGAAATGCTTCGCCGATTACGAAAAAGCACACCCGCGCCGCAGAATCGTTGACACTCCTGTTCCTCCCACGTAACGTACATCGAGTTGCGATGAATTTATTTTTCCTGATAAGAAGAGGTCCGTCTCGATGACGACGTATCCACGAGTTCGCAAAGCCGTCCTGCCCGCCGCAGGCCTTGGCACGCGTTTTCTTCCCGCCACAAAAGCGCAGCCGAAAGAAATGCTGCCCGTCGTCGATAAGCCGCTCATTCAATACGCCGTGGAAGAATGCGTCGCGTCAGGAATCGAACACGTCATCATCGTCACCGGACGTGGCAAAAACGCCATTGAAGATCATT
>Ga0193726_1001843_pt1 | contig 15534 bp, 8 predicted proteins | sample H2c1metaG_FD_144928 | JGI IMG/M metagenome (GOLD analysis project Ga0193726, IMG submission 144928) | Soil microbial communities from a riparian zone of the East river system, Colorado, United States - H2c1 | ecosystem: Environmental > Terrestrial > Soil > Riparian zone | place: USA: East River... | reverse complement strand
GGAATTCTTCCGCGGATCCGTAGGACCGTGCGACCAGCCCAGCCGCCTCCATCAGGTCACGCAGTGAATCTTGCATGGCCTCATCGTCATCAATGATCGCTATTAATTTCGACGTTCGGTCCACCGGCATGGGGTCAGGTTAACGTCATTGCTTCGCTCTAGCAATCAAGCTTTAGGCTGACTGAACCAGACTTTGGGAGATAAGATCTTTACTTTCGATAATCGGGCAAGGGAAACATCGACCGACTCAAAATCGCCTATGGGGTGGACTTGAGCTTGTCATTCTGACGAGCTCAGGCAAGGATTTGGCCAGCATCTTTTTCATCGCTTGGTCCGAGCGTTTCCGGTCAAGTGATCATTTGCTTAAACGCCCGCCGAACAGCGAGGAGTCGTCAGAGAGCCGGGCAAGACAGGGAGCCCATGGAGGATCTGCTCGTCCACCGTCTCCTGCAACGAGTAGCCCGCACGACATGCAGCATTAGCATCCGCAACAGCATCGGGAAAACGTCGCGTACCGGCTCGAAGAGGAAACCCACGCAATCGCTTGACCGCACCCGACTGCCATGCCAATTACTGTCATCCTGCGGGAAACAGCGACGCGAGCACCTTCCAGTTTCCTTCGACGATACGCATTCACCAAGAATAGGTCGATGAACAATCAAACGTGTTCCTTAAGTTGCCGGCTGGGGTGGGGCGCCCCCGCACCGCCAGCCCCCACCGGCTACCAGGTGATCCTGATCAGCGAAAGTCCCTGCCGGGGAAGAGAAAAATTAAGGTGGACCATGCCCTCCTTCACTGCGATCCAGCGGGGCGAGCACAACTGGTGTAACTGCCCGGCGTCTTCCAGACGCTTCTGCTGCTCCGCGGAAGGTCGCTCGGGTGATCCCATTTCTTTCCACTGGGCATAGGCATTGCTGTGGGTACCGTCCACGCGAAAGTGCTCGAGCAGCGCTTCCGTCGCTTCATCCGGCATTCCGGAAACCGCCAGATCCACGGGAGCATCCGGAGCCGGGATATCATCGTCCTGATAGTTCCAAGCAAGAACTGTGATTTCCCGGTCGCGGCGCGTGGCGATCGCGTCGACATGGGGACGTCCCCGAACTCCCGCTCGCAGCATTTCCCCTGACGGCACCGCCCCGGTACTGCTTGCCGCAATCCGCCCGCCATTCAGCAACCCAAACATACGAAAAGCATTCAATACCGCTTTATCAACGCCGTTTGTGGCTAAATCACGAAAGCCTGCGAAGTAAGGCTGGTCCTCAAACTCAAACGCCCAGGTAACTGCTCCCTGAAAATTCACCTTCTCTTGCGCGGCCAGGGCATAAATCTGACTCAAGACGGTTGCTGTATACGCCGCGTACATGGGCGCGTTTCTGTACGCATTTTCAGGATGCTGCTCGGCGGAACATGCCGCGCAGCCTTCGGGATCGGATTCGCCGAGAAGGATCGGCGTCTTTTGCCATTCCGGAAAGGAAGCAACAATCTTGAATCCGCGATCGATCGCCGCAAGGTGATGGGCAATCCCCATGCGCACGTGGCCATTTTCAAATACCGGAGCGCCTTTGGGATGGAAGCTGATGAAATCCAGCGGTGCTCCCGTCTTGCCAGTCGCATAGTTGCTCTGACGGGCACAGTGCTCCAGAAACAATCTCAGAAATTCTGCGGATTTGTCATTCCCCGGCCCGGTCGAATCGGGCCCCCCGACCCGGGCTCCGGGCAATGCCCGCAAAACGGCGTCGGCGGAGTAGTCGTAGAGTCGGAGGTACTCCTCCGCCGTTCCCTTCCAATAAGGGATATCGGGCTCGTTCCAGACTTCCCACAACCAGGTTCTTGTCTCGACGTCGCCGTAGCGTTCCCGCAAGTGTTGAACGAAATGAAACACCAGATCCGCCCACTTTTCGTAGCTTTTTGGCGGATAAGCCCAGCCGGTAAAGATCTGTCCCTGGGGAAAACTGTGACGATAGGGTTCGGGATGGACCGACAGAGCCTGCGGCATGAAACCAAGTTCCACCAATGGCTTGATGCCAAGGCCACGGTAGGTATCGAAGATCCGATCAATGATCTTCCAGTCGTAGACTGGCTTACCATTCGCGTCTTCTGTGTACACATTGGTTGAGCCCCACTTCAGCGAGAACGATCCGTCGCCGGTGGTGAACAAATTGTGCGTCCGAATGTGCACTGGAACGGGACTCATGGCAGCCAGTTCGGCCAAGAGCTTTTTCCCATGGGGAGCGTAGGTGTAGTTGGGCTCGTCATGGCCGAAGTAATTCCAGATTGGCTCGAGGATACCCTGCGGCTGATCAGCCTTGACCTGGATCGACATGGTAGCGGGAATCTCCTGCGCGCGCAGCAAACATGCATACAACGCGATCAAAACGCCGGATTTAAGAAATGCCCCCAGCCAGCCCGGGTGGAAAGCAGGATTCGATCTGTACATGAAGTTTTCCGCAAACCATTGCTCGAATCGACACTCCGGCGCAGCTGCGCCTCCCACTCGCTTTATGGACGTTGCAGCGCGGCCTTTTGAGAGTCGATCCAGTCATTCATCTTTTTTTCGAGCAAATCGAGCGGCAGGGCGCCCTCGTCCAGGACGGCATCGTGAAAAGCTCGAATATCGAATTTTTCGCCCAGCTCGTTCCGGGCACGTTCGCGGAGTTCGAGAATTTTCATCTTTCCTAGCTGATAGGAAAGCGCTTGAGCCGGCCAAGCAATGTAACGGTCAACCTCGGTCTGCATGTTGGGTTCATCCATGGCGGTGTGCTGGCGGAAGTAGTCCAGCATTTGCTCGCGCGTCCAGTGTTTGTAGTGCACCCCCGTATCGACGACGAGACGAACGGCACGCCACATCTCATTTTCCAACCGCCCATATTCGCTGTAAGGATCCTGGTAGAAACCAACATCCTTGCCTAGTCGCTCGGAATAGAAGGCCCAACCTTCGGTGTATGCGTTGTAGTGGACTCCGAATTTGCGAAACGGCGGGAGGTCCGACAGCTCCTGCATGATCGAGAACTGCAGATGGTGACCCGGCACGCCCTCGTGATAGGCGATGGCCTCTACGTTCAGAAGCAGCCGGCCCTTCGGATTGTACTGGTTCACGTTGATCCGTCCCGGTCGCGAACCATCGCCCGCCCCCAGGCTGTAATCGGCAGGCACCGCGTCGGGGGAGCGATAGGTTTCCATGGGAACCACCGCCAGCTTGTTCTGCGGCAGCTTGCCAAACAATTGCGGAAGTTTGGCGTACATCTGGTCCGTATAGTGCTGGTACAAATCAAAGATCTGCTGTCCCGACTTCCCATAGAGTTGCGCATCCTGGCGAATGTGCTGATTGAAGCTCTTCAGATCGGAAAAGCCCTGCTGCTGGGCGAGCACGAGCATGTCGTGATCGATCTGGGCAACCGTCTTGAGACCCAGCTGATGAATCGCCTCCGGATCCATCTCGGTCGTGGTCATGCTGTGAATGTCGAGGCGATACCGGGCGCCTCCATCCGGCAACGCCCAGACGCCGAGTTCGGTCCTTCCCTTGGGCGCATATTCCCCGCGCACAAACGCCGCAAACTTGGCGTACGCGGGAGCCACCTCATTCTTCACCGCCGCGAAGATCATTTCTCGCAACCGCTTCTGGTCGTTTTCTAAAATCGTGGAGGGAAACTTGAGCACCGGCTGCGTGAACGGACTCGCCTCCAGTGAATCGTCAGCAATGCTCTGCGCCTGAAGCGTGACCTTTTCCAACAAATACCGCGGCGGCATGAGGTGGTCCGCCATGCCCGCGCGCATGTTCGCGGTGACCTGGTCGAACACCCGCGGCAGCTGGCGCAGGCGCGACAAATAGTTCTCATAGTCTTTGACGGTCGCCAGAGGCACTTCGGAGGCGAGAGACGCGTAATCGAGGTGAATCCCGCCAAACTGCGTGACCGGCATCTCCCAGTCCTTGAATTTTGCCCACGCCACACTGTCACCCAGCGTGCGAACCATGAGGACTTTATTCAGCTCTTCCTGCTCGGGAAAGCCGGAGGTATCGATCGCTTCCATGCGATGCAGCATTTGCTCGGCATGGGCCACCTGGTCGGCAAAGGATTTCGCGGAATAATCGGTCAATCGATCGTTGTAACGGTTGTCTCCGGCTTGGGTCGCCAGTTCTGGACTGACCTGAAGCTGGTATGCCCACTCTTCATCGATCGCTGCCTTCAATTGCGCGCGGCGATTCTCGACTGAAGTCTGCGCAAACATGCCAGGAACGGCCAGGCCCATCAGAATTGCCCAACCCACATGATCGACAGACATTTTCACTCGAAGACCTCCTCAGTTTCATGCACCGGCGAGATTTGGCACCAATCCGAGCCCGAGCCTAAGGCGCGGCCCGCGCACTGGGGGGATTGACGGGCATAAGCGCCCAGGACCCAAGCTGGCGCGAAGGAAACCACGAACGCAAATACCCTCGCGATGGTCCGCGCCCTGGCGGCGATTGGTTTTTCTCCGGTCCATCATGAGACAGCGCGTGCCACCTAGGTGGTTTTCTGCCGCCTCACTTGCCGTTGTCGACCAGCAAATTGTTCTTCACGGAAAATACCCCAGGCACGCTATTGGCCTGGGTTCCTGCCACCGTCTTGTCCATTTCGCTGGCCACTGCGCCTTCCAGTGTGACATTCCCGTTCTTCACCATGATGTGAATCGGAGGCACCGCTTGCAAAGCGTATCGGCTCAAAACGTCATTGCCGTAGAGCGCCCGGTAGGTGGCCCTCCGAATGCGGTCATCCCCCGGGGAAACCGGCAACACCTCGATCTGATTGTCCACCTTCTCGACACCTTCAATGCTCTTCACCGCCGATTCCGCATCGGACTTGAGTGTAGGGCGAGTCACTTGTCCAAACAGGGTGACCGTTCCATTTGGATCCACCTTGTAGGCGAGATTGTCAAAAACCCCGTAATAAGGAAGCATCACCAGTTCATGATGGACTTCCTTGATCACCCTCTTCACGCCAGCGGGTCCAAGACCTCTTTGTTCGGCCGGTGAAGGGGCGGCGGAGTCCTGTGCAACCAGGAGCAGGCAACCAAAGGTTAGCGCTAAAACGGCGATCAGCAATCGTTTCATTGGTTTTCTCCTACGTTGATTTTTCGAATTTCCATGCTTGGCTCAACCTCAGAACAGAATTGCTGCGGCTTGCGAGCAAAACCGCCAAGCATTGAGCCGGGCCGCCTTCCGAGTACAGAATTCTCACTCCTTGGGACCGGCGCTCGCCGGTTCTGCCGCCACCGCTTTGTCAGAAGAGGGCGTGGCCGCATTCCCTTGCTGGCTTGCTTGATGAGAGTATTTTCTGATCGCGGAGAGAAAAGGAGCGCTCACTTCCGGCGCGGCCTGTTGGCCGTTGAGAATGTCGCCGAACGAAACCATCTTGCCGTAGAGGACGCGAGTCTCGTCTTTGTCCTGCGTGATCGCCGAACCATTCAAATCGATGCCGGCAAATATTCCGCGAGCCCGGGAATAGGTCAAAACTTCACTCCGCATCTTCCAATCTGTACCGGCCGCGGCATCGCGCCCCACCGGGCCTGCCGCCGCCGATGCTTCCGCGCCCAGCTTGAATTTGCTGGCGAGCAGGTGCTGCATGCCCTGCTCATTCATGATCACCATCACCAAATCCACTGCCTGGCCACCGAGTTGCAGACCCCAGCTCCCGCCGGCGATCGTAATCGGCGCCAGGGCACTCCAACCATTCGCCGTCCTGCAGCTCGCCACGCCCTTGCCGTGATTGCCCCCAAAGCCGATGGCGAACTTGAGCATCGATGGCACGACGGCGATGCACTTTGCATCGTCCATGACCCTGTCGGGAATCGCCTTGTCGGGCGTGGCCATGATTTCATTGAGCACGTCAGCCGAGGCCTCAATACGTTTGTCGATGTCAGACCGATCGTTATCCTCGGCTGCCCAAGCCAGGCTTCCCAAAAGCAGCATCATGCTGCCGAGCGCCTTGATCCATCTCGTTGCGGTGTGACTTGCCAGTGTCATTTGCGGCCTCTTCTGTGCTCTCCTGGGAGCATCACAATTGCCTTGAGAATCTTGCACTCGGGGATTGGCCTGCCATTCTACACCCGCCGGCTGCGGCGGGCGAATCAACGAAAGCGATCAACGAAAGCGATATCCAGCCTTCAGTTCACACCTGTAGGCCTTGGTTTGGTCTTGGTTCCCTCGGGCGTTGCACGTCGCCCAGCTCAGGAACAGATCTGGCCCCAGGGGAAAAATAATCGTCTCTCCGTTGATCTCCGCTTCGATGCTCGGACCTTCCGCCGTGGAAGGCAGCGTGAAGTTCAACGCCGGACCGAAAATCACCGGGTAGGATTCGCGCACCGTGTCGCTGACCATGGGATGAACGACTTCCGCTTCCATCAAGAAGGTTGTGGTCTCCGACCAATTACGGACCGAAACGCTGATAGAGCGGCCTCCCTGGGAAAAGTCGTCCGAATCGATCTTGGTAAATGGACACGGCCCCGCGATGCAGGAGACGCGGGCGTTGCGGAATTGATTTCCCTCGCCCGCCTCAAGCGACCCGGAGGCGATCACCGCCTTCCATTTTCCATCGGGCGAGCAGGGCGGATGGCCGTCGCACGGTCTGTTGCCCACATTTACCGCTCGAAAGGTTTTCACTCCACTGCCGACGTTTGCCGTGCTTGTGCTTTTCACCGAATATCGCACCCGCACGTTTGCCACGGTCACATCGGGATGTGCCGACTGAGCGGGCGTCGGCTGCCGCGCAGGAACCAGGTGCCCGATGTATAGTTTGACGTCCTTGTCCACGGGAAGATCAAGGGGTTTGTAATCCTCGTGCCGGAAGCGCAGGCTGATCAGCTGTCCCCGCCGGACGCCCTTGCGCAGCACCAGGCGAAAAAAACCAGCAGCATCCGATTTGCCTTCAGCCACCACGACCGTGTCGGCGGTGGCCGAAATCGAAACATCAGAAACCGGCAGTTCCTTGTCCGGATCGGAATCCTGCCTGACGATTGCGCCCTGCAGGGAGATCGGTCGCGAGGCTCGGGTCCAGGCAATCATGCCAACCGTGAGACCGCCCCCGACAATCACCGCTGCCGCAATCCAGATCGCGATTTTTCGCCCGCCACTCATGGATTCCTTGACCTGACCTTTGAATCTGGACGCTAACCCTGCATCTTACTTTAATATGTTATGAGGCTTCCTGGGGGACTTCACCGGGCCCGAATAACGTTCTAGATTATCCAAGTGGACAAAAGAATCGTAATCCCGAAAATGCGTTCACGCCGGGAGTTGCTGAAGCAGGGAGCTGCCATGGGCATCCTCCTGCCCTTCGCCGGCAGAGCCATCGTGCCGTTCCTGTCGGCCGCCGAGGAGCCGCACAAACATGCCGCGCCACCCCCAATCCCCACCGTTCTCTCCCCGGAGGATGACCAGTTTCTGGAAGAACTGGAGAAAGCCAATTTCCTCTATTTTTGGGAACAGGGGAACCCCCAAACCGGACTGGTAAAGGACCGGGCCAACGCCCGAAACCAGGACAATCGCACCGTCGCAAGCATTGCTGCAACCGGCTTCGGCCTGACGGCTCTTTGCATCGCGCAAAAGCGCGGCTTTGTTTCCTACGTGGACGCATACGGGCGGGCCGTGGCCACGTTGCGCTTTTTGTGGAAGAAACTGCCCACGCATCGCGGATTTTTCTATCACTGGGCCGATATCAACAGCGGTGACAGAGTGTGGGATTCCGAGGTCTCCTCGGTCGACACGGCCATCCTGCTCTGTGGAATTCTCACCTGCCGGCAATACTTCGAAGAGCATTCCGAGATCACTCTTCTGGCATACGAAATATTTAACCGGGTGGACTGGACCTGGCTTTCCGAAGACACCACCCTGTTGCCCCACGGCTGGTTGCCGGAAGTGGGATTCCTGCCCTATCGCTGGGATCTTTACAGTGAGCTGATGATGATGTATTTGCTGGGGCTGGGGTCTACCAGCTACCCGCTCCGGGTCGAGACCTGGAACGCGTGGAAACGCACCACCTTCGAATATGACGGCCTTCGCTACATCGGTTCGTTCGCGCCCCTGTTCGTTCATCAATATTCGCAGGCATGGTTTGATTTTCGCGGTAAGCGCGACAAGTATGCCGACTATTTTCAAAACTCGGTCATCGCGACCGACGTGCATCGCCGCTTCTGTTTGGAGCTAGGGCGGCAGTTCCCCGACTACAGCGATGACTTGTGGGGCTTCACCGCGTCCGATTCCCAACAGGGGTATGTCATCTGGGGAGGTCCGCCTGCGACCGGACCGATTGACGGAACCATCGCTCCCAGCGCGGCGGCTGGTTCATTGCCATTCCTGCCTCAAGCCGTGATGCGGGTTCTGCGCAACATCAAGAGCCGCTACGGTAACGCATGGAGCCGCTACGGTTTTGTGAATGCTTTCAACCCGCTGAAGAACTGGTACGACGCCGACGTGATCGGGATCGACACCGGAATCACCATGTTGATGGCTGAGAATGCCCGCACCGGATTCGTCTGGCAAACCTTCATGAAAAATCTCGAAGCCAAGCGCGGCATGCAACGCGCCGGATTTCAGGCTTTTCAACCCGCCACGCCACCAGCGGTAAAATAGAGCACGCGACCGCGCGCGCCGGGTGTGCGTGAGCCCTCTTTGGCGCGCCGCAACCCAAAGCCCCTGGGACAGGGGAGCGGAAGCCCGCCCCTGGGCGCGGGCTTCCGCTTCATCAAGCGGTTGCCGTCCCGTACCCGTCCCGCGGCAGGCGAACATAAGCGACCGGCTTTTCATGCAGCAAAAGTTCGGTGGCCTGCACTCGGGGCTCGGTGTGAAACCAACTCTGTACCACCCCGTGGTGGAGAAAATTTGCAATTGCCAGCAGGCTCATGCCCTGGTGGTGCGCCATCCATGCGGGTACGAGTTCGTAGCGACGATGCCATGAACGGTTGCGGGAATTGGTGAAGTCGGCTGCCTCATAAAAGCCGTATGCGCCCACCCAACCCATGTCGCTCATTTTTCGCAGGTTGGTGAGGGCTTCGGCGGGATCCACATCCAGCGCCAGAAATGTTGAGTACGGAGAGATGACCAGAGACTCCATTTCATTCGTGCTCAAAGCCAGCTGCGGAAGACCAAACGCGAAATACTGGTAGTTTCCCGCATCGTCCATTTTGAAATAGGCCGATTCGGAAATCCCCCAGGGCATGCGCTTGCCCGCCACATGCGCTCGCTGCGCGCGCACGGCGGCGGCCCGTGAGCGTTCCAGAAGCGTGTCCGGGTAGGCCTGCATCCACAGTGCGGGCATCAGGTACTCGAACATGGTGCCGGTCCAGGAAATAAGCACGGGACGTCCGTGGTCCACCGTGTGCCCGCGGCCCAGATGGAACCAGCTCTCCTGCGGAATGTCATCCTTTGCAATGGCGACGAAGACCGCGATGCGCGCCTCCGAGGCGAGCAGGTCATAGCAGGCGGCATGAAGCTTCTCAGATTCTGCATCGAAGCCGGTCGAAAGCAACTTGCGGCGCGGGTTTAACAAAAAGGCGAAGTCCATTTCATTCGCCAGCGTGCCCGCCCGCAACGCAACCGTTCGGAGATCCTGAATCAGGCGCTCCGCGTGCGAACGGGCTTCAGGCAGCAGATCGTGCAAACGCCTCTTGAGCAAGTTCTTGTCTTCCGGGCCGACGCCACGCATCGCAAAATTGAGGCGTTCGGCGAGCTTGTCGATAAAATCCGGCACCCGCTCCAAGGAGACGGCGTCCCAGGTAGATTTCAAGTCGAGAGCGAGATCATCCCGCAGCGCCGAAAACTCCGGAAGCAACCACGGAGCATACAGGCGGACGCCCTGTTTCACATTTTCCAGCCGCGCGCGGGCCTGCTGCTTGTACCATTCGCCTTCGGCGGCGTATTTCGAAGATCGACGCGCCGGTGCTTCATCGAAAATCGTATCCGGCAACTGCTGCAGGTATTGCAACCAATCACTTCGATGGATGTGACGCGGAAAAACCGAAAAAGCCTTTCGCGAAAATAATCGGAAGCTGCGCAGGACCCGAATGTGATCGAAAAGCCCCTCGGCCAGTCGAGATTGCAAGACCGGCTGATGCAATCGTTCCAAACTACCCTGCTGCAGGGTCCAAAGCGAAGCCACCAGATTGCCGCTGTCCACGGAAGAAACAAACATGGGCGTCAACGGCTCGAGGGTCCGTGTGTCATACCAGTTCAGAAGGTGTCCGCGGCAGCGGCGTAGCGTGGAAATGGTTGCAAGGGTTCGCAGCGTCTCCTCGGCAAATTCTGGAATCGTGAGATAGCCGAATTCGCAAGCCACCTGGCGAGCGTTCAGAAGGAGCCCAAGATTGGTGGGCGAGATTCTGGCGGCAACGGCTGGCGGCTTCTCCTGAACGTTGTCGGGGACCAGCCAGTTATGCTCTTTGGTACTGAATTCCGCGAAATAGCGCCAGGTCCGAAGCGCGGCCCGGCGCAGGAGAATCTTGTCCGCTTCCGACACATCGTTATGGGCCGCACGGGGTGGACGATTCAGCCAAAGCGACAGCGGCTTGCTGCCCGCCCATAACATCAGTATGGGCGATGCCACCAGGAAGGCGCTCCGCTGGAGCAGGAACACCAGGGCCCCGACCATGACCGCCAGCACGGGTGTCCAGTCCAGATAAATATCCAGCGCAGTCCGCCGCGCGGTGCCCAACTCAACCTCCGCCGCGGTCTCCCATTCCAGCAGACGCTCGCGAGTCACCATGCGGCGAATGAGTGCCCGAGCCACCGCATCCAGTGAGAGCAACATCTGGTTGGCGAGAAAAGTCAGCGCCAGAAGAGTGCTTACGTTGGACGCCAGAAGCACGCTCATCGCGTCGCGTGCGATCGCCATCTTGTCCTGCACCACAGCTCGTACCAGGTCAAACAGGCAGCGGAACCATACCGGAATCAGCAGGATCGTGATGGTGGCCAGGGTCCAGAACAATGGCGTCCCCGGCAGGACGAGCCAACCCAGCACGAACAACAGGAAAGTTGCCGGCTCCACCAAGCTGCGGCGCAAGTTGTCCAAGATCTTCCATTGCGAAATGATTGAGATGGGATTGGGAACCTGGTTTCCCGCCTCCCCGGGCACGCGCGACCTGAGCCATTCCACGATCTGCCAATCTCCGCGCAGCCAACGGTGCTTGCGCCGATTGTGAGCGCTGTAGTGGGATGGATAGTCCTCAATGATCTCGATGTCACTCGCCAGTGCGGCGCGAGCGTATGCACCTTCGATGAGGTCGTGGCTGAGCAATGCGTTACGGGGAAAACGGCGATCCAGAACTTGATGTAGCGTGTCGACTTCGTAGATTCCCTTTCCCGCAAAGCTGCCTTCTCCATAGAGATCCTGATAGACATCGGAAACAGCGCGGGTGTAGATATCGAATCCGGTTTGACCCGAATAAATCTTGGCCAGCCGCGAGCGCGCGGCACTCTGCACGCTGATGCCGACGCGTGGTTGCAAAATGCCGTAGCCTGCCACAACGATGTTTTTCTCGGGATCGATAATCGCCTGATTCAACGGATGCGCTAGAGCTCCCACCATGCGATGGGCCGACCCTCGGGGCAACTCCGTGTCCGAATCGAGTGTGATCACAAACCGGACGCTCGGCAGCACCGCGAGATTTCCGATCTTGACTGGAAAACTGTCGTACTCCTTGCGCAGGAGGCGATTCAGATCGAGGAGTTTGCCACGCTTCCGTTCCCAGCCCATCCAAACTTTTTCGCGCGGGTTATAGACCCGATGGCGATGCATCAGGAAGAACGATCCCATTTCCCGGCCGGCATATTTCTCGTTGAGCTTGCCGATCAAATCCGCACAGAAAGTGATGAGCGGGTCATCCTCACGCGGATGCTCGGGCGAGTCCGGCAAGTCGCTGACCAGGGCAAAATGCATGTTGCGGTCGTGATTGCCGAGAAACCGGACTTCCAGATCTTCCACCAGCCGGCGCACCTGTTTTTCGTTCAGCAGCAGCGTCGGGACTGCCACCAGGGTCTGGCAGTCATCAGGGATTCCATCCGACAAATCGAATTTCGGAAGGATCTCCGGCGTAAGCAAGGATGTCGCCAAATGATTGACGAGTTGAACGGCACTCTGCGAACAGGGCAACAACGTAGCCAGGATGGAGAGCACAATCAGTCCGGGGGAACTATAGGCGCCGATCAGCTTCAGTACGATCGCCGACATGATGAGAAAAGTGAGCGCCACGATGGCGGGCAGGTAGAATTCGTCAGGGTGCCTTCGAAGGTAGGACTGCATTCGCTGGCCAAGCGGGGCCCGGTAGGCGACTCGCTGCTGCAGGAGCCCCGTCCCTTCTGCCACCAGATAGAAGCCGATGTGGGAGCGTCTCAAGGTCACGCGCGGATTGCTCTCGCTCAATAGCTGCGCGGCGCGTGAGAGAGCCAGCGCTTCCAGGGCGACCTCCATCTCGCTGAAGTCGGAGTGTTCGGCAATCTTGGCGAGTTTCGTTCGATAGAGATCGCGAGAATCAAAATCCATGCGGGCGTAGGCACCCGCAGGATCTTCGCGGAGAACGCGATCGACAACGATCAGCGGTTCCAGCAGGTCCTTCCAGGAGGTCTGCCCGATATCGCGGAGACTACGCACGCAGGCAGCGACTCCGTACAGTCCCTCCTTATCTTCGAGGCTCCGGGCGCCGCGAACCGCAATCTGTTCCAGCAAAACCAGCTTGAGGGCGGGGACCAGTGCCCAAAGTTCGGCAATCTTCAGCACCGTGCTTTCCTGGAACGCCCCGACATAAGCAACAAATGCCGAGTCGCCAAACTGCCGTTCCGTTGCCGCCAGGAACCCCTCCGCGAGGGCGGCTACCCGGGGAACGATTACGCCGCTGGGCGTTCGCACGTGGGGCCGTTTTTGCAATGGCTTCAGTGCCGTACCGATCCCCTGTATTTCCGTATAGAGCAGGTTTACGTTTTCATGCAGCCAGTGAAAATCATCCGACATTCGCGTTTTGGGAGCCGGCCCGTGAAGTTTTGCCAGCACCGGGCGCAGCGCCTTGGTGACCGCACGCGCACGCTCCACAAAATAGCGGGATGACTTCACGCTGGGCTGCCAGCCAAGCTTATGCGCCAACTGAGCCGCATTCGAACGTAGGGCCTGCTCATCCGAAGGCACATCCAACTGGTCCCTGGACGGCAGCTCAGCGTCGCTGCGCACCACTTCGGTATCGGGATTTGGCATCTCCATAATTTCTACCGGTAGCTGGCGGCTTGCATTTCGAACATCTCCGCATAGCGGCCGCCCAGCTTGGACAATTGTTCGTGACTACCTTCTTCGCTGATGTTCCCGTTCGCCAGTACTACGATGCGATCCGCCATCCTCACGGTGGAAAAGCGGTGCGAAATAAAGAGCGCCATCTTGCCTTCGGTCAGCTCCGCGAACCGTCTGAAGACCTCGAACTCACTGCGTGCGTCGAGTGCCGCGGTGGGCTCATCCAGGATCAACAACTGCGCGTTGCGAAGATAGGCCCGCGCCAATGCCACCTTCTGCCATTCTCCCCCAGAAAGATCCAGCCCACCATCGAAACGGCGGCCTAGCATTTGTCCATATTTTAGCGGCAGCCGGGCCACAACCTCATCCGCCAGACTCTTCCGGGCGGCCAGGTGAAGCAGCGCCGCATCGTCGATCGCCTCGATCTTGCCCACGGCAATATTTTCTCCGGCGGTCATTTCATAGCGCATGAAATCCTGAAAGATCACCCCGATTTCGCGGTAGAGGTCTTCCAGCGAATATTCCCGGAGGTCCACGCCATCGAGCAGCACCTGGCCCTCGGTGGGATCGTAAAGCCGGGTGATCAGCTTCACAATCGTAGTTTTTCCCTGACCGTTTTCTCCGATCAACGCCACCCGTTCCTGGGGATGAAGGTGAAAATTAAGCCGGTTGAGAATGAGCCGGGCGCTGCCCGGATAGGAAAACGACACATTGCGAAATTCGAAGCCTTGGACAATCGGTCGCGGAGCCATGATCGCATGCGGCTTTGACTGGATCGCAGGTTCCATTCTAAAAAATGCCAGCAGGTCGGTAAGAAACAGTGCCTGGTCGGCGATTCCCGAAAGGGTCGAAAAAATCTGCTGAATATTCGTGCTGGCCTGAAGAATTGCGCCTGTCAGAAACGTCAGCGTGCCGATCGTGAGCGTGCCGGCAATCGTGCGCCAAATCACAAAAACATAGGCCGAGTAATAACCCATGATGCCGACCATCGAGAGAAATGAACCAGCAATCAGGCGCCGGCGGGCAAGGCTAACGTTCTCGGAATAGATCCTGTTCGACAAGCGGGTGAAGCGTTCCACCAGAAACTTGCTCAAACCGAAGAGCTTGAGTTCCTTTGCAGCTTCCCTGCTGCCACCGAGCACCAACAGATAATCCAGTTGCCGGCGGATCGGGGTCTGGCGAAAGTTCTTCGCGTATCCCAGAAATGCAAAATGGCTTTCGCCCAAAAATGCCGGAATGACACCCGCAACCAACAGCAGGAGCAGCCAAGGCGAAAAGACCATGATGGAGATCGACAACGAAACCGTGGTGACAGCCAGTTGTACGAGCCTTCCAATCGACTGAATCATCCCGAGTCGGTCGGTAGCCTGCACCCGTGCCCGTTCCAGCCGGTCATAAAACAAGGGGTTCTCGTAGGTCTGGAGATCCAGTTCAGCCGCGTGGGTCATGACCTGGATGCTGACGTGACGGGTGTAATTGTCAGCCAGCAAGGAATCCAGATAATCGATCGCACGAGAGAGAACGCTGCCCAGGATGGCGAGTCCGAATTCCCCCGCCACCAGCCACCAGAATCGCGATGGGACGGGCTGGTGAAAGGTCCGGGCATGCACGATGCCATCAATAATTAATTTGGTAATCCCCAGCAGAGCGACCGGAAGCAGGGCGGAGAACGCCCTCAGAATCAGTCCCAGGGTAACGACTGCCCGGCCCGATTCCCACACGATGGTGAGGACCGGCGGGACATTGCGGAGCGCGGCGATCCGTTGCTGCCACCCGCCGCCGGCATTGAGATTCTGCGCCACCATTTCACCGACAGTCCCGCCCTTGAGGGGATCTCCCGACCGGAACAAGCGAACCCGCCTAAGTTAAGTATAGAAGTAGAATGGCTGTTGCCCGCATGAAAGATGCCGAAACCGCGCCTTAGGTTTGTTTTGGCGACGCGACGGCGGATCGCAGCCTATTGCGGGAGCGAAAACGCAACATAAACGCCTCCGGAGCCGTTTTTTGGATCTTTTCCTCCTCCGGCGGCGATGACCACAAACTGGCGGCCGTCAACCTCATAGGTGGCGGGAGTGGCGTTGCCGGAAAATGGGAGCTTAGCCTCCCATAAGAGCTCGCCCGTAGCCTTGTCAAAGGCGCGCAATTTCTTGTCGAAATCGCTCGCGCCGATGAATACTAGGCCGCCGGCAGTCACAATCGGCCCCCCGTAGTTTTCCGTCCCCGTACTTTTCTGGCCTTTGGCGACAAGTTCTGGATATTCCCCCAGGGGAATCTTCCAGGCGTATTCCCCGGT
>Ga0193726_1001842_pt1 | contig 15547 bp, 21 predicted proteins | sample H2c1metaG_FD_144928 | JGI IMG/M metagenome (GOLD analysis project Ga0193726, IMG submission 144928) | Soil microbial communities from a riparian zone of the East river system, Colorado, United States - H2c1 | ecosystem: Environmental > Terrestrial > Soil > Riparian zone | place: USA: East River... | reverse complement strand
CGTTCTACACACTGCACGTTTGGGCGTGGAAGGACAATCCCAACGGTGCGTTCGTGAACTGGCATCCCAACGTTTCATGCGAGTCATTCACAGGCTAGGACGACCCCGAGCCGCCGCGCTGGCCGGACCGGGAATGGCAGCCCCTTTTCAATCTGTGAGCCGGATTAAAGGGGCTGTTGTCCTCGCTCGACAACGGCGGCCCCTTAGCTGTTGATGCTCCTGCAATGGGGTACATCGGACTCGAGTGTCAGAATCTCATCGCCATTCTGCTGCTTCTTACCATTCGGGCGCCATCCAAGGGAACGGTAAAACCCATGCGCCCGTATTCGCGGGTCAGGTGAAGCCGCCAGCCATATAGTGTCGGAGTCGACCGATCGAAGCCACTCGACGACACGCGTCAGGAGACAAGTGCCAATACCTCTCCCCTCATAGTCCGACAGCACTGCCAGCACGAGGACCTCGCCGGTCTCCGCATCGCCGTTACAGAATCCGACGAGCGTTGACCCATTCAAACACACCCAGCCCTTCATCCGACCGCTGGTCATCTGCTTAGCGATGGACTCGGCGGTTACTCCAATCGATGCAAGCCCCTCTTTTGAGATGGGATTTTCTCGCGTACGTGCGCGAACGGAGAACAACCCCTCAATATCGGAGCGGAGCGTTTCGCGGAATACTAAATCCATGCTTGGAATACCTCGTTGGTGAGCTGCGTAGCGGGACATTCAGTAATTTAAAGATAGTTGTTGGTCGATTTGCGCCCGTCTCAATCGTCGTTAGTGAAGACAGATCAAACGGAGATAACCATGAAATTCATGATGCTGATGATTCCCGCCGTTTACCAGAACGACCCGGCACCAGGCTTTACGCCGGATCCGAAGAAGGTGCAAGAGATGCGGCGGTTCAATGAAGAATTGGGCAAAGCGTTCAAAGTTGAATCGCTCAACGGCCTGCATCCGCGGGCGATGGGTGCGCGTGTGTCGTTCGTCAAAGGCAGGCCCTCCGTGACCGACGGACCGTTCATCGAAACGAGAGAAGTGGTGGGTGGTTACTGGCTGGTGGAGGCGCCGTCCAAGGAAGAAGTGGTGAAGTGGGCGCAGCGCTGCCCGGCGGACGATGGCGACACCATCGAGATCCGACAGGTCTTTACGCCCGAAGACTTCGCAAAATAGGAGCGCGCCATAAAGAAACTAGCGGAGGCGGTATGAGAATTGTACTCGGATTGCTGATGGCCTTGAACATGACACTTTTCGTGTTCGGGGCGACACAGCACGTCGGTGTAGAAATCGGACCCTTTAGTGAGCCCGTGATTGTTCCCGCTGCCATTGTGGAATCCATATGTGCTCTCTCATTGCTTTCGGGACTGTGGACGGTGTTCCGTGAGTCTCCGGCTTTCGGGCGCATCGCCTTCATTGGCAACGTGGTCGCGCTCGGGTCTTCTCCGTCGGCCGGGTCGTTCGCATGTCCCTGTGCTCGCCCGACATCGGCGAGTCAGGCGCGCGAGCCCAACCCGCCTTACGGAGCTTGCGAGAAGACGCGCTTCGATCCGTTAGAACGCAAACGGGCACTGCAACTATGGAACGTCCCGGCGAGAATCCTTCGCTCGATCAAGCGTCAGCCGCCAAAGCGGATTGCTTCAAAAATTTAACGGCTAGATGCGTCATCGAACCGACCGCACTCCGAGCCGTCGTATTCAAACGCAAAGGATCGGCCAATCGGAGTAACGACAATAATCTCACCGGCAATGGCCCGAAGCCAACCCCATTCTTCCGCCGGCGATACAGCCACAACACCAGCGCCATCACCGAACCGCCCGGCAAAACCAGCTCTATCAGCGCATAGGGTGCGAGGGCCTTAAGTCGCACAAAGGCCGCCGCTGCATAGACGCCCCGATTGCGTAGTGCGTGCATCCATCGCGCGTCGTGCCAGATTGTGCAGCCTTTCAACATCGACATGGGATTCGCTGAAGTCATCGCTGTGTATCTCGTTAAACTATAACCATAATACGAATGAGGCGGTCGGGAATTGACACGCGCCGGCCAATAACCCGGCTAGCGGACCTGAACCGTGACAGATAGGTATGTCGCAGGAATAGTCGTTGTGTCTCTGTCTGAACTTATGTTCTGGCTGTTGAATAATTCTTCCAACTCACCCTGCAAGTCGTTGGCCCGGCCACCCCGTTCAGCTGCTTCAAATGCATTCATGGTGGGGCCGTAAAACCTCCTGAATGCATCCAAGAACTTTGATGGCGACTCTTGGGATTCAAAGGTGTAGGTCTCTCTCGCGAAGGTGATGATTTCGCTCGGTATTCCTGCGCCTGAGAATCGTTCGATGACGTTGCTTTCGATTCCCCAAGTCATGGGGCTAATGAAGCCCTCTGGAGGCGGCGGCGAGTAAGCGGAACTAATTTTAAGAATTCGAGCTACCAACGTCGGGTCGTTCGGAATCCAATTACCCATCATGATGCGTCCTCCAGATCGGGTTACACGTACCATCTCTTTGGCCACTTCGAAGGGTTTAGGCGCAAACATGGCACCAAACATGCTCACGACCAAGTCGAAGGAATTGTCTTTAAGGTCGTGAAGATCGCTGGCATCACCTAGTTGAAACTTGCAGTTCGGCAGGGCCGCGTCACGGGCGCGCTTTTTCCCAGCTTCAACGAGGTTGCTGGCAATATCGACGCCAAGCACGTCGGCCCCGAGCATTGCTTCAGGGAGTGCGGTCGTCCCGTCACCGCATCCTAAGTCCAGGATTTTTATGCCTTTGGTGATTCCAAGTCTATTGACCACTGACTCTCCGCTTCTCCTCATGCTTTGCGCGACGCGCGTAAAATCTCCCTTCTCCCATAGTGCTTTGTTTGGATTCATTGGCGAACTCTTGAATGTGTAACTGATGGCATCGTAGGGTGCCGAAGTTGGCCATTTGGCGCATGGGTAGGAGTTCCCCATCTTTGGGGCTGACCTACCTATTTCTTGCGACCTGCCAGGCCCAGCCGTGCGGATCATGTTCTGAGGGAGTTACGACAGTCGCGCCAACAGTTCACGACGGGCGGCACCCTAGTCTGTCTCACCCTTCTCGACGCCACCACCGGGTGTCGCCCAGAAAACGAACGGTTGGTGGTTCCGTTGTACAACAAATCGGATCAGAAGCACCTGCTGCGCGGCGCTCAGCAGAATGATACGGGCGGATCGACGCTCATCTCTGGCGAACTTCATGCGTTACCCCGCGGCAATGCCCGCCAGCAGTACCTGCCAATCAACCTCGATCGCAATCGCCAATTGCCGGACGAAGTCGATCGTATAAACGGTGGTCCATTCATCAGACCCCTCTAGAAACGGCCCCAGATCCCAATTTATCGTGTCTTCCATCAATTCCCGAGCTTCAGCGGAATTCCCCAATTGCGCGTTCAGCGCCGATCGCACGCGAGCGATCAGCATTTTCACGGGAATCTCGGTCTCGCCAAGTAGCGCAAGAAGATCCGTATCAAGCAGCTTAGCCAGCTTCAACGCCTGCGCCATACTGACGGCCGATTCAAGTTCCTCATCGTGCTGCTCCAGATCGCGATAGGAATGAATGGTGAGCCCCAGCTCAGTCGCCAACTCCTGCTCGGTGCGCCCCGACTTCACTCGTAAAGTTTGAATGCGTTCCGCAGTACCTATTTCGTCGTGTTTCTGTTTGTCGGTCACGCTCAGTCACTCATTCGATCACGGCCTTCCCGCCGTCCTTTAGAGCTATGGCGCATAGCAGCGACGCATAGCAGCGATCTTTAGCTCAAGGCCTCTTCAAATAATTCTTGCCTACGCCGGTTCGGCCGTTTAGCACACGGAAGGAGCCGTCTTCGCTGGCAGTGAGCTTGATCCAGTGAGCAGTGCTCTCGTCGAGGTTGGCAATCCGTTCGATTGCAAAGTTCTGATCGCCAGCAGCTTCGGATCGATGGATCTGCCAAACGTCCTCCAGATCGTGCACATGATGAAGAGCCTCATAGACTGCGCGCGAGCCGCCTTTTTTCAGCCCGTTGTTCATAATGGCAACGCGCGGTTTGAACGCAGCAAAGGTCGCCGGATCAGAGGCATCCGCGCCCCCATGGTGGGCGACCAAGTAGGCATCGACCGGTCCGATCATATTGTTCGGACAGGCGAGTTTAAACAGCGGCTCACCTGTCAAGTCGCCAACGTCCAGAAACCGAAAATGACCGAATGCCACGACCAGACCGGTCGAGCGCGGATTCTCAACGGTGTCGCCAGGTGGCAGTGCCGCGTGACTACAGGCGGTGTTTAATTCACCTGCGCCTGGAAATGGTTTGTCGATTGTCGATGCGGCGGCACTCACAATAACCGCGTCAATTCCTTTAAGCGGCAGGCGATCACCTGGCTTAGGTTCGATGTGGTCCACCTTGTCGCGAACGGTGCGGTAGGCCTCATATGCAGCCTTCATCTCTCCGTCAACTTGGGCCCCGGAAGTAAAACCGCCGTGATCGATAAAATGACGAATGGGCAGCAGCTGCGAGAGTTCAACGACTCCGCCATCGTGATCGCCATGGAAATGCGTGATCAATGCATAGTCAATCTGCCGGATGCCTGCATCCTTAGCGGCCGCGAGGATCCGAGTTGCGTCACGGGATTGCGCCGCTTCACCGGCCTTCGCGCCGGGGGCACCGTTCCCTGCCCATCCCGTGTCAATGAGCAAGGATTCCCCCTCGGGGCTCACCAGTAAGGTCGACTGACCGCCCTCAACGTCAATGAAGTAAATTTGCAGCGTTCCGGCTGGCGCACTGTGTGCGGCGGCAATCGACAGACACGCGATGACATAGAGTATTAGCAGACCAGATTTCATCCTCGTATCCTCCGTCACGCCCTGCCGCGAGCACCCAATGCCGCCCCGAGCGCGACGATGACAATGATGGGGATAGGGTAAGTCCAAACACCAGCCATCGCGTTCCACCTCCCTGTCAATCGATCGGGCATTGTAGCCAAGTCGGACTATCAGCGGGGATCCAAGTTAAGTCTCGCTACCCGGCAAGTTCATTGTATCCGCCTGCGCTTCTTTACTACTTTGGCAAATTCATCTTACGCAGCATCGCCTTGTAACGCGGATCTGCGTGCAGATTCCTAAAGCCGTAGGAGACTTTCAGGCCGGTGAGAGAGTCGTCGTGTTGTTGATACGCTCGGTCGAGCCACTCGAAGGCGTGGTCCGCGTCTCCTCGCCGCGCATAGGTCGAAGCAGTCGAGAACGGACCACTCGCCGCGTACTTCTTCAGGTAGACGGCGAAATCCATATCAGCCTCTGGACGGCGGCCGTTCCTTTCGAGAAGATACATTCGGGTAAACAAGCGGCTCTCCTCTCCTGGCTCCTTGTCATTTTCAATCAGCGCGCCGGCCAGATCACCTTGTTCATCCTTGAATAGCGCGAGCCTGCCGTGAATTCCGCTCTGAGCCGGGTTTAGCTCTACGCTCTTTCGAAAATATGCCTCGGCTTCAGCATACCGGTCGTCGACCACATTGATGTTCACGAGGTTGTCATAGATGAAAAAATTCAATGGATCACGCAATAGTGCGGCCTCGGCGTCGCGACGCGCCTGATCGATTTGACCTCGATCCAAAGCAAGGAAGCTCGCGAAATGCAGAGCCAGTGGGTTACCGGGATCCAATACTAATGCCTTTTTTACTGCCTCGTCCGTCTTGTCCCACTGCCAATCGACCAAGTAGCTTGACGCCAGCGCGACAAACGCATCGGGCAGTTTCGGATCAAGACTGACCGCCCTTTCAGCCGCGGCGCGGATGCCTGCGCTCGCTTTCAGGTAGGCACCGTGCCCATCTAGAAGTTCGACACGAAGCGCTCGCGCCAACATTGCCCACCCGGGCGCATATTGGGGGTCGAGCTCTAGCGATTGTTTTAGTGCTCCTACGGCCGCGATATTGTCTTCCGAAGTGCTTCGGCGAAAAAGCGCCGTGCCTTTGAGATAGAGGAGATAGGAGTCGGTGTTAGACGCCTGAGTCGCTATTGGAATGTCAGCCCCGAAGAGAGACAGCTTGAGCGCCTTGACCACCGCCCCCGCAATTTGGTCCTGTACTTTAAATATGTCGTTGACGTTGCGATCGTACGTTTGCGACCAGACGTGATATCCATTGTCAGCCCTCACCAACTGCACGGTGATTCGCATGTGATTGCCCGACTTGCGCACACTGCCTTCGAGCACGTGCGCCACCAGCAGCCGCTTGGCAATCGTCGGGATATCCTCCGATTTCCCCTTGAAGTAAAACGACGACGTGCGCGCCGGCACTCGAAGATCGGAGACCTTCGTGAGCATATCGATCAGCTCCTCCGACAGTCCGTCGGAGAAATATTCCTGATCCTTCTTTTCGCTCATGTCCACAAACGGCAGCACCGCGACCGACTTCTCCGAAATCACAGGTGTCGCAGGTACCGCCGCCGGTGCTACGGGTACGGACGCGGCCAATGGTTGTACTTTATGCGTCAATCCCCCAAATCGGTCGACCACGAAATAGGCCGCGACCAGCACCAACACCCCAAGCAGCACCATCGCCGCAATCGACCGGCGCCCAGGTCGTTGCATCACCACCCGATTGCCGTTGCCCACGCACTTGGGCGTGTGGGGTAGGTTCGAATCCGCTCGCGGATCAATCGCGTGTTCACCGGCCATATGCCGCCTTACCGCATTGACCACCTGAGTGACCGCCTTCTCCGGTCTCGCCGCATCCACATCGATCCACTGCGATTCGCTTAAGAAATACTCCAGCGCCGGCGTCAACGGCGCTGCGTCGGTTCTTAGGGCGACAATGGGCCGGCGCTTAGACGACGCTCGTTCAACCTCCTTGCCCACATGATTGGATGCAAATGCGTTTTGCGACAGCACCAGCACGAATACCTTCGAGCCAGTAATCGCCCGAATAATGACGTCGGCGTACAGAGCCCCAGGCACTACGTCGCGCGGGGCGATCCAGCAGGTTATCTGGGCGCGCTCCAGCGCCGCAACGACGGTATTAGCGACAACGACATCTTGGGATGCATAACTAACAAACACGCCCCGGACGGAATCCGGATCAAGCGCCGCTTCGGTTGAAGGCGACACCTCTCCCTGTGGCTTGGACGATCCATCGTTCTCGGACATGAGAATTCTTCTGTGGACGAACACCCATATACGCGGATACCCCCCGCCTTAGCAAGAAGTCCCGTTTCAGACCGAAGTAGAGCTCTCGAAACTCCCCGTTCGGTCGAACATTCCCCGACTGGTCCGGCCATTTAAACCGCAACGCTCCGGCATTATTACTCAGCCTTCCGCCTCGCCTCCCAGACCGGCACCGGCTGTGCTCGCAGCGACGCCAGAGGCGCCGGACCGGCGCTTGAGGCGATATACTTCAGGCCAGTTCTCCTAGCTAGGATTCTCGTGTCGAAATTCAACACCGCCGCGTTACTCATAGTTGATGTGCAGAAGGCGATCGATGCGCCCTATCACGCGGTCGATGGCCCACGAAACAATCCAGATGCTGAAAGTCGCATAGCGCAGCTTCTAATGGCCTGGCGCCGAGATCACAGGCCGATCATTCACATCCGCCACGACTCGACGACTCCATCCTCGGCCTACCGCCCCGGTCAAGAAGGGAACAGCTTCAAGACCGAGGTTGGACCCGCACCCGGCGAGACAGTGATTGCGAAGAAGACAAATAGCGCCTTCATTGGCACAGAGCTTGAGGGACGTTTACGCAAGCTGGCAGTGCAAACGCTCGTCGTAACTGGCGTGAGCACCAATAACTCGGTCGAGGCGACGGTTCGAATGGCAGGAAATCTCGGATTTCAAACCTATCTTGTCGCGGATGCCTGTTTCACCTTTGCACGCTGCGATTATCACGGCCGCCTGCGAACTGCCGAGGAAGTTCATTCCATGTCCCTCGCCAACCTCGACCAGGAATACTGCACCGTTCTGGACACCGCAAGTGTCCTAGCAGATAGCTAGTTCAACAAAACGTGGGTGGTCTCCTGCAACCGACGTAATTCGCCTTGATTCCCATTGCCCGTACTCTCTATATACATGGTGGTTTGTGCTTTTCCACTCTTCCGTCTACCTGATCTTCAGATTCGGTTATTCTTGTTCCCATAAAATGCAGAGGATTTGCTATGAACAATTTGGCCGCTACGTTTCGAAAGCTCCACGCAGAAACACAACCGTTGCGTCTCGCCAACGCGTGGGACGCCGCAAGCGCGCGTCTTATTGAGAGTGTGGGCGCACCGGCCATTGCCACTACGAGCGCCGGGGTGGCCTGGGCTCTTGGATTCCCGGACGGCAACCTTCTTCCAATACAGCGCCTCGCCGATCTCGCGGCGAACATCGTTCGACTGATTCGTGTTCCTCTATCGGTTGATTTCGAAGCCGGCTTTTCGGACTCACCGACCGTCGTCGGGCAGAACGTTAAACTTCTCCTCGATGCCGGTGTCGTGGGAATCAATGTCGAGGATGGCAGCAATACGCCAGATCTATTCGTGGCGAAGATTGAACAAATAAAGCGATGTGCCATTGCTCACGGCACTGATCTATTCGTTAACGCGCGCACGGACGTCTACCTGCAAGGGCTCGTGGCCGAGAACAACCGCCTCGAGGAGACTATCGCGCGAGGCCGCCGCTATCAGCAAGCGGGAGCCGACGGCTTTTTTGTTCCGGGCCTTGCCGAGCCCAATCAGATTCGAAGGATCGTCGAGGCAGTTGATCTGCCCCTCAATGTGATGGTATGGCCGGGCCAATGTGCGGCCGATGCGCTCGCCATGCTCGGCGTCCGGAGACTGAGCGCCGGCTCCGCGATATCGCAGGTGCTCTGGGCGCATGCTGAAGTCTTGGCGAGGCAGTTTCTAACGACAGGAGAGTCAGCCCCGCTCAACAAGGCCAGTAAGCCGTATCAAGAGTTGCAAGCGCTATTCGCAAATCGCTGAGCGAGCGCGCGTCGTTCGTCGGGCGGTTCGACGCGACATGGAGTCGCGTCGAAAACATCCGGCTTCGCCCCTAGTTCGCACTCGCCGTCGGTGGGCGCCAAGCAATTACGCCATGTGTTCGTGCCCTCACGGCGGGTGTAGCGAGGCAAGTAGCAATCGCTTCGTAATCGGGCGTTCCCGGATAAGGGAGCACACAAATCGGGGGATTGTGATGGCCGGACATAGGATTACTACCTCCCCGGTTCCCATCGTATCTAAGTCCAAAATCGACGAGGAGCGTGTCATCAAAAACAAGGTGCGACGCTTCGAGACAAAATTTCGGATATAGGCGATGAGCGCTTCTTGCGTCTCGTGGTCTAGTCCCTCCTCCACCATGTCGATAACGAGAATAGTCGGTCCTTCCGCTTCGAGTTCCGCAACAAGCGCGATCAATGCTGGCGAATTCCGTGCACCTTGTTCAATGAGCCAGGCCAGTGCCTGTTCGATGCCCAAGGGCTAGGTCAAGTGAAGATCGGCAAAGTTGTGGTGTGGCCTGGGAACAATCAAAGTTCTTTTCAGAAGAAGTCCGCACGGGCTTCCAATCACCGCGGTGCGGATCCCTCCCTCCCACTAAGGCATGTGTCTTCCTAGGGGCGGTGAGGCGGTAACTTCAATGAGATCGCGCCAGGACTGGTAACAGTAAGTCGGAGCGATAGCGCCGCAAAATTCAAATCGGCCGCGTTACCAGCCAAGCATGGATAATCCCGGCAATCGACAGCACCAGCAATCCCAGAAGCGCGACTCCAGCTATGAGAAACCCCGAACTGCGCTTGGCGGCATCTGCCATATAGCCTGAAGAATACAAGACACGCCCCACTAGCCAGACGAATCCGAAGACCGGGGCCAAGTATCCCGATACGACTGGATAAACGGTCGCAAGCCAGAGCACCGGCAGAAATAACACGAACTGCTCGAGAGTATTCATCTGCACACGAAATGCCCGCTCGAATTCGGGAGCACCTGTAACCGCCGGGGCATGCACGCCGTGCTTCCCGCGCATACGGCCCACTAGCATCATCGTGTAGAGACCAAGAAGTACGGCGAGTACCGTCACCGCCGCGCTCAACAAAGTCCCTGCTGTTGCCATCATGAAATTCACCTCTCCACGTACCCGGTAGACCACTCGATGGTAGTCTTGTGCGAACCGCAATCCAAGTCAGAAGTTAAGCGGCGGCTTGCTAGCTACGACGCCTTCAACAAGGTGACGCCGCTCAACTGCACGCACGCGTCGGAGTGTCCGCCGCCTATCCAAGAGGCTCCGTCAACCCAAGTCCGGTGGGCGCGCCCGCGCACAATAGCGCCTTAGTGGATCCACCGCGCGGACCACGCGGCATTGGCGCGTGATGTAGCCTTTGTCCTACTGGAAATCGAGCTTTGCGGCGTGGGCTTCGCGTAAGCTTCTCGACTAACCTTCCAATCTGGCGAGTGGGAAAACCGGGGGTCTCAAGCGCTGGGTGCGATTGAACATAACAAGATCCAATGTGTTTTTGGTGGGATAGAAGGACCTCGTGCCGGAACCTAGTACAAATCAGATTCGGGAAGCTTTGGAGTTCAGTCGATTTCGCTTCAAGTTGATTGAGTTCTTTAAACTACCATTCGATATTCGCGAGCCTGTGTTACGAGAGGTGCTCGAACGAACGTGTTGTGGTGTATATAGAAATTATCTTGCCCGCGCGGAGCGCGTTGAAAAGATTCTAAAGTCTGAAGATACGTTTGAGTCCGAAGATACGCTTGAGATGAACGTCCGCGTTCCGCTAGTTATGGACCATCGTCAAAGCGACTCGCCAAACAGATTGGCAACATTGCCGGCCTTCTGATCCCGCGCAAAGACGCAATCACAACTGCTCACGTTTGACATTGATAACTACTAAATGCCCAAAGCTTGACCGGCATCCTCAAGATCCATCTGAAGACTATATTTAGATACCACATCTTAGGTACCACACCTCCACGATTCTCACGGCTGCAAAGCAATTTAGCTCGCCTTTCGTAATTGTTCTGGATAGGATCTAAAGAGTTCGCCAGACTCATAGTTTTGCGGGAAACAAACAATGCGAATTTTCGTCATGTTCGCTGTTTTATCGCTGCTCTCACTACCTGCGCTCGCCGAGGATCACGCTCTCATCACAGGCTACATGCAGGCCATGTCCGACGCAATTGCACCCGGCAACGCTGCAGTATGGGATAAATATCTAGATCCGAATGTGATCTTCGCCGAAGAGGACGATACCTACAAAGGCAAGGCGGACATGCTGAAGGAGATCGTGCCGCTTCCCAAGGGCTCGAGCGGTACGATCCGGGTGGAACTGCTGTCCTACCACGAAGAGGATGGGATTGCGGTCGCATTGTTCCGCCAGAACGAAACCGAGCATTACTTTGGTCAAACCATTTACGCTAAGTATCTGACGAGTACGACCTGGAGAAAACGTTCCGATGGCTGGAAGCTTATCGCATCTCAGGTGCTGGCCGAAAAAATCGACCCGCCAGCGATCGCCCTGCCGGCCAAGCAGCTCGCGCAATATGTTGGCAAATACCAGCTCAAGGATTCGGCGGCGACTTATTCTCTTCAGCTCGTCGATGGGCAGCTCATCGGCACGCGCGATGCCCGAAAGCCGGTTACCTGGAACGCGGAGGCGTCGGACGTATTCTTTCTGAGTGGCGACCCACGCATCCGTAAGATTTTCCAGCGCAACGCCTCCGGCAAAATTAACGGCTTCATCGAACGGCGCGAGAGTTGGGATGTGGTTTGGCTGAAAATTGCGTAATGATGGGCGCAGAAATCACGCGTGAATTGTTGCAGACCACGCCGCTAGCGGACTTGCCCGGATGGGAAGTGCGCCTGTTCCTTATTACCTATCCGCCGGGTGCCGATGCCAACAACCACTCGCACCCGGTGGTAGGCGTCGGTTTCATCCTCGAAGGCGTCATGGTCTCCGCCTTCGACGATGATCCGGAGGAAACGTTCGTCGCCGGCCAAAGTTTCGTCGATCTCGCCAGCTTCCACCGCATCGCTCGCAACGGCAGCGACACCAAGCCCATGAAGTTTTTAGTTACCTACACGGTGAAGACGGGTGAGCCGAACACCATTTTCCCAACGACATAGCCCAACCAGGCCGCCCGCGGCGCGCCGAGCCGGTCGGACACCTTGCGGCTGCAACTCGGCGGGGATTGATTGACGCCGTGCGCGCTCAGGCCCTGCGCGCGGACCTCGTTTCATGTGAGGATATTCGCCATAACACCGATTGGATTTACGGTTGTTGCGCACCCTGCGCTTTGAGCCAATCCACAACTTTGACAGCGTCGCGTCGATTGCGTGAACTAGATGGCATCACAATCCAATAGGCGTCGGGGAGCCTGACAGAGCGATCGAGGAATGGTCTCAGCAACGCACCGGACTCAATATCGGTGCCGACTAAGCGATGACGGGCTAGTGCTACGCCTTGCGACAGAGCCGCCGTGGGAACTTGGGGAACTCGGTTGGCGCAAGCGGCGCATAGACAGGTCTTGTTCTCGACAGAGTCCCTGGTCATGCCGCGATCTGGACTGTTTGTTCGAGGCGCAACCGGCCTATTCGATCCGAGCGGGAAGCTGATCGACTCCGCGGCGAGCGCCGATCTTCGCAGCCTAATGCGGGAATTTGCAGATTGGATAAATCCAGTCGGACCCGCTGCACTTCGCAGCGACGCCTCCTCAGATTCTCCTCCGGTCTAACCATTTATCGCAGAGTTGTCGGTGCTCTTCGGCTGCCCCGCGACCGCTTCTCGATTCCGATCGTCCCTTACTCCTTCTGCATCTGTTTACTCCTCTTCATCCGCTTTTCATATTCGAGCATCGATCGGGCCATCATCGGCATCGCTGTTCTCCGTCGGCCGGGCTGTTCGGGCTCCATGCCCTCGCCCCGCATCTCACGTGAACGATCGTGCTTTCGATGTGTTCCTGCCATGTAAGAATGACCTTGATTTCACTTCCCACAAGGCATACACCGCAGTGACACCCGCAAAGGGCGGGTTTAAGCGGTTAATGGGTCGGATCGAAGTCAAATCTAAAGTCTGATCCTTCGTTCGTAAGGTGAGCAAGATTGTGTCGGACCCCGGAATGTGCTGTTTCGCCATCTCGTCGCGCACAACGCGCGCCACGGTCATATCAGCGGATGCGGCACGATACTCCCATCGACAATGCGGACTTCCCGTTCCGCCCGCCGCGTCATTTCCGCGTTGTGAGTCACCACAATGATCGTTGCTCCGGCTCGATGCAGCTCTTGCATCAAGTCCATGACGCTCGCGGCAATTTCCCCGTCCAGATTCCCGGTTGGCTCATCCGCTAACAGCAGCCGCGGCGAGCCGGCAAAAGCCCGCGCAATGGCCAAGCGTTGTTGCTGACCACCCGACAACTCCTCGGGGTAGCAATTGGCACGGTCTGAAAGCCCGACTCGATACAGTGAAGACGCTACCCGCCGCCGTCTCTCCGAGGCACTAAGGCGCCGGTAAAGCAGCGGCATCTCAATGTTGTCACGAATGGTGAGGTCGTTGAGCAGATTGAAGGACTGGAAGATAAATCCGATCTTCTCGTTGCGCAGCCACGAGCGCTCCTGATCGCTCATGCGATACACATTCACACCGTCGAGTTCGTATTCTCCCTCGTTAAAGCTCTCCAGCATCCCAGCGATGGTGAGGAACGTAGTTTTCCCGCAGCCGGAAGGACCCGTGACCGCGATGAATTCACCCTCTCTGACATGAATCGATAGGTCGCGAAGCGCGAATATCTCCAATACCTCGGATCGATATGCCTTGCAGATACCGGTCATTTTGAGCATCGCACGACCCCGGAAGGACCTAACGCTTTAATTCGCAGCAATGATTGTGCCACCCAAGTAGCCCGGCGAATTCGCCCTTTTGAGCCGCCGTGCCGGGGTTTTACCTCTTCTTGAGTCTAGACCGTCTGTCCGCCTTGTCCGCGGACACTGTCCGCGGTCACCCGCGTCGCCCTCCATCTGATGAGAATTACCTTCCAGATGGCGTTTTTGCCAGGCGCCTGCAACTGGCACGGCCCTTGCTGTGTCATGCAGGCAAGGATCGATGACAGCCACTCATTGGAGACACACATGAACACCCTCTCGTCAAAACTCACCGCCTTCGCTGCCGCTCTCATGGTGAACGGCCTTGTCATGGGCGCCGTCGGATATCTTTTCGCGCTGCAGTCACTCCCGAACTTGTCAGCGATCTCTTTCGCTAGGGCAGTTGTCGCGCATCAATGGGTGATCTAAGGCGATCCCGATGGTATCGATTGTGTGATCTCAAATAGATCGCTCAGGTCGCGTACATTCGGCGGTTTGCGAGCAGCCATGGTGCTGCCGTCAAAGAAGGACTGAGATGAACACCATAGTGCGAGGTGTCGTGCGCAGCGCGACCCTCACCTTGATTTTGAGCATTTTGCTATTGGCGACCCCTGTGACAAATGCCTCAGACTCTCCATCACACTCGTTGATCTTCAAGCCCTGGATCAACGGCGTCTCCGCTTCCGAACCACAGATGCAGGTGCAGCGCTACGACGACGACACCTACGTCATCCGCCAATCGATCCGCACCAACTTTGAGGGACCCTTCCTTTACCTGCTTTTCGGTAGCGGCCGCGCTCTCCTGATCGACACCGGCGCCGGCGGCTTGAAAGTGCGGCCGACGATCGACCAGGTGATCGCCGAATGGGCTGCCCGACATCATCGCGGACTTCCTCCTCTCATCGTCGCCCATTCCCATAGCCACGGCGACCACCACCAAGGTGACGCCGAATTCCAGGATCGACCCGACACCACTGTCGTCGGCCTGTACCCTAAGGACGTGGCTGACTTCTTCAAGATCGCCGATTGGCCGAATCAGATCGCGCCGTATGACCTCGGCGGCCGCGTGCTCGATATCATTCCGACGCCCGGCCACCAAGGAGCGCACATCATGGTATTCGATCGCAAGACGCGACTGTTATTCTCCGGCGACTCGCTGGGTCCCTACCGACTCTACATACCGATGAACGAGGCAAAGGCCTACCGCGACAGCATCGACCGTGTAGCGGCCTTTACTAGGGACAAGCACGTTTCCTGGATCCTCGGCGCCCATATCGAGATGACCACAAAGCCGGGAGAACTAATCCCCGATGAAGCACTTAAGCATCCCAACGAGCACGTCCTCGAGATTCCCTACTCAAACCTGCCCGAGCTGCAGACTGCGCTCCAAACCATCGGTGATAACCTCGTCCAGCAAGCACACCGCGACTTCGTGATCGATCCCAAGCCGGCCCGCGAGCAGCAACCCTTCGCACCGCCGAAATAGCCCTTATTCGTCGGCCGGGCAGTTCGGGCTCCTGCCCTCGCCTATCACGGCGAGTTAAGCGCGCGGGCCCAACTCGCCTTCCGGAAATAGGAATAGGGCTTCATACCGCTTTGACTTCAATGACTGTCAATACGCCGCCCCAAACCGCTCAAACTGCAACGACCACCGATCCCGGTCCGGATAATCTAATAAACACGATGCGATATCACGATCGTCTGAAACTGAGCGTCGGTACCAGAACCAAAATGGGC
>Ga0193726_1001841_pt1 | contig 15551 bp, 13 predicted proteins | sample H2c1metaG_FD_144928 | JGI IMG/M metagenome (GOLD analysis project Ga0193726, IMG submission 144928) | Soil microbial communities from a riparian zone of the East river system, Colorado, United States - H2c1 | ecosystem: Environmental > Terrestrial > Soil > Riparian zone | place: USA: East River... | reverse complement strand
CGTCAGCGCGTCGGCCACTTCGGTCACGCCGGTGTTGAAGTTGGATGCCGTGTTCGGCGGGGAACCGAGCTGCTGGTAGCCGCTGATCAGGAACGTCGGCAGCGTGTTCGGGAAACGCGCGGTCGCAGGGATGCCGGGGATGCTCAGCGCGGCGCCGGCGCTCGAGGCCAGTTCGGCGGCGGTCCGCCCGACCGTCCGGCGCGTGTCGCCGACGCGCAGTTCGTTCAGCAGCGCGCTCGAGAACGTGTGCTGATAGCTCGACGCGAACGCCCACGCGGTCGTGTCCTGCGGGCCGACCGTCCCCGTCGTGACGCCGCTGCCGTCGGGAAGCGGCGTGACCGGCACGAACGTGTCGCGGAAGTACGAGAGGCGGCCGAAGAGCTGGTCGCGATTGGACCCGAACCGATGATCGATGCGCACGTCAGCTTGATCCTGATCGTCGATCTCATTGTCGGTACGGCTGAAGTTGTTCGCGGTGCCGGCGGCGGTCGGCAGCGGGTAGCGCTGAAGGAGCGCGAGCGCGACCGGATCCATGCGCGTCAGCGGGATCGTGTTGTTGGCGAACGGCGCGCGCGCCGAGTCAACGGTCGTCGCCGGATCGAAAATGACGGGGACGCTTCCGGCGATCGGCTCGGAGAAGATGCCCTGGCGCTGCCGCAGCGTCGGCACCGTCGAAATCGCCGTGCGGGCGATCGACTGGCGCTGCCCCTGGTAATCCGCGAAGAAGAACGTGCGATCGACGACGAGCGGGCCACCGAGCGTGCCGCCGTACTGATTGCGGCGGTAATCGGGCTTGACGGGATTCGCGGACTGAAAGGCGTTCCTCGCGTTCAGGGCTTCGTTGCGGAGGAACTCGAATCCATCGCCGTGCCACGTGTTCTCGCCCGCTTTCGTCGTCAGGTTCACAACGCCGCCGTTGAACCGGCCGAACTCGGCCGGCGGACTGTTGCTCTCGACTTTGAATTCCTGGATCGCGTCGATCACGGGAAAGAACGCGACCTGCCCCGGCTCGGGCTGCAGGACGGAGATCCCGTCGAACAGATACTCGTTCGTGCGCGGACGTCCGCCGTTGATCCGCGGGAGCTGGGAGTTCGGCGGCAGGGCGACGCCCGGCGCGAGCGACGCCAGGGTGATGAACGTGCGGCCGTTCAGCGGCAACCGCACGACGCCGGCGTGCGGGACGACGGTGCCGAGACTCGCCGTTTCGGCGCGCAACATCGGGGCGTCTGCGGTGACGATGACCTGCTCGCGCACGCTGCCGATCGCGAGATCGAAATCGATGCGCGCTGTTTCGCCGGTCTCGAGACGGATGCCGTCGCGCCGGACCGGCTTGAAGCCAGCGAGATCGACGTCGACGCGGTAGTCGCCCGGCGCGAGACTCGGCGCGGTGTACACCCCGTCGGCGCTCGACACGACGACGCGCCGGCGATTTGTCGCGACGTTGGTGACCGTCACCGTCGCGCCCGGCGCGGCGGCGCCGGCGGCGTCCCTGACGATCCCGGTGATCCCGCCCGCGCCAATCTGGGCGACGACGGCCGGGGCGGAACACCCGAGGAGGAGGACGCACGCGGCCATGGCCTGGCGAACCATCGCCAGACTGTATGTCGAATAAAAACGAGATTCAAATCGACTCTAATCGATTCGAATCGTTCACAAATTTGACGATCAGGTCGGGGCGGTCGGTGATGAGCGCGTCGACGCCGCAGGCGAGCATCCGCCGCGCGTCTGCCTTGGTGTCCACGGTCCACACCTGGACGCCGAGTCCCGCGCGATGCGCGGCGTCCACGAACCGCCGAGACACGACGCGCGTGCGGCCCGACCATTCCGGCACCTGAAAGCCGCCGTACGCCGGCCGTCTCAGCGGCCAGCGGACCCACGAGCGGTACAACGCCCAACGGACTTCTTCGCGCGAGGCGCTCGTCACGATCGCGGGTTCGAGCGCGCGAGCGGTCTCGAGGACCCGCGTGCCGAACGAGCCGAAGCACACGCGCGCGACCGCGCCGGCGCCGCGCACGACATCGATCGCCGCGCGAGCCATGTCGCGCGTGTTCACCTTCAGCTCGACGATGATCGGAACCTTCGGATAACGCGCGAGTACCTGCGCGAGCCTGGGAACGTGGACCTCGGCCAACTCATCCGCAGTGCGATCCACGACCGCCCCGGCCAGGCCGGTCGTCCGCACCAAATCACGATCGTGATGCACGACGACGACGCCGTCGCTCGAGAGGTGCACGTCGAGCTCGAGGCCATCCGCGCCGAGCGCCAGGCCGTTGTCGAACGCGGCGATGGTGTTCTCGGGCGCAAGCGCGCTGCCGCCGCGATGCGCGAACACCAGCGCGCGTCCGCCGGACCGGCGGAAGGAATCGCGAAAAGAAAAGGGCGCCTGCGTCACGTCTCGCCGCGCTCAGTGTAATAGAATCGGTTTATGGCGGCTTCCATGCACACCCTGGGCGACCTTCGCAAACACTCGAGCGGCCGCGCGCGCTCCGTCAAAGAGGAGATCCGCGGCAACCTCGTTCGCATCCTGCAGTCCGGCGAGCGGCTGTTCCCCGGCATCATCGGGTACGACGACACGGTGATCCCGCAGCTGGTCAACGCGATTCTGTCGCGGCACAACTTCATTCTGCTCGGCCTGCGCGGTCAGGCGAAGAGCCGCATCCTGCGCGCGCTGGTGGATCTCCTCGACCCCCTGATTCCGGTCGTGCCGGGCTGCGAGATCCACGACGATCCGCTCGCGCCGATTTGCAGCGCGTGCCGGGCGCGCGTCGCGAAGGAAGGCGACAAGATGCCGATCGCGTGGCGGCCGCGCGAGGCGCGCTTCGTCGAGAAGCTCGCGACGCCGGACGTCACGATCGCCGACATGCTCGGCGACATCGATCCGATCAAGGCGGCGCAGGCGGGCCTCAACCTCGCCGACGAGCTCACGATGCACTACGGGCTGCTGCCGCGCGCGAACCGCGGCATCTTCGCGATCAACGAGCTGCCCGACCTCGCCGGCAAGATCCAGGTCGGCCTGTTCAACATCCTGCAGGAAGGCGACGTCCAGATTAAGGGCTACCCGATCCGCTTGAAGCTCGACGTGATGCTCGTCTTCACCGCGAACCCGGAGGACTACACGGCGCGCGGCAAGATCATCACGCCGCTGAAGGATCGCATCGGCTCGGAAATCCGGACGCACTACCCCGTCACGCGCCAGAACGCGATGGCGATCACAGCGCAGGAGGCGTGGACCGACCGCGGCGACGCGCTGAAGATCGAGATCCCGCCGTTCGTGCGCGAAGTCGTCGAGGAAGTGGCGTTTCAGGCGCGCAGCGAGCGCAAAATCGATAAGCGCTCCGGCGTCAGCCAGCGGCTGCCCATCACGACGCTCGAGCTCGTCGTGTCGAACGCCGAACGCCGCGCCCTCCAGAACGGCGAAACGATCGTCGTGCCGCGCGTCACCGATGTGTTCGCGGCGCTCCCGTCGATCACCGGCAAGTTCGAGCTGGAATACGAAGGCGAGCTGCGCGGCGCCGAGCAGGTCGCGCGCGACCTGATTCGCGCGTCGGTCGGCAGCGTCTTCACCGGCATGTTCGAAGGCACCGACACGCGCTCGGTCATCGAGTGGTTCGACCTCGGCGGCTCGCTGCAGCTGAGCGACACGGCGTCCGCGGCCGACGTCATCGCGCAGACGCGCGGCGTCCAGGGGCTGCGCGAGCTGGCTGAACAGTCTGGCCTCGCGCCCGGCGCGCCGGCGCCGGTCGTCGCGGCGGCGCTCGACTTCGTGCTCGAAGGGCTGCACGCGCAGCGGAAGATCAGCCGCAGCGACGATCACCGGTACTCGGCGGCGGAAACGGCGCCGCGCCGGGGCGCCGCGCGCCGCGAAGAGCCGCTGGTGGACGACACGATCCCGATGCCCGGCGTGAAGAAGAAGTACTACAACTAGGGGCTGGGGGCTAGGGGCTGGTGAAGTACCGCTACACGAAATATGTCGGCGACGAGCTCGACGATCTGGATCTCGAAGATCTGGTCGCGAGGCTCTCCGATCTGCTGCTGGCCAGCGGCTTCGGGAATCCGTACGCGATGGACGACGAGGATCGGACGATGCAGGCGCTGCACGACGCGATTCTCGACGCGCTGTTCAACGGCGGCGTCCTGCCGGAAGATACGATCGAGCAACTCCTCGGCGATCCCGCTGACGGCGATCAGTCGGACGCCCGGTCGAAGCTCGAACAGCTGATCCAGCAGATCATCGAGCGGATGGCCGAAGAGGGCTACATCACGATGCCGCCCGACCTCGACGCGGAGCGCGCACGCCGCCAGGGGCGCGGCCCGGGGTCCGGCGAGGACGCCGAGCCGGGACAGGCGACGTTCGAGGTGACCGACAAGGCGCTCGACTTCCTCGGCTACCGCGCGCTGCGCGACCTGCTCGGCTCGCTCGGCAAGAGCAGCTACGGCCGGCACGACACGCGCGAGCAGGCAACCGGCGTCGAAACCACCGGCGCGCCGAAGCAGTACGAGTTCGGCGACACGATGAATCTCGACGCGGCGGCGACGCTGATCAACGCGGCGCAGCGGCAGCACGAGCGCGGCGAATCGACGTCGCGCCTGAACGTGACGCACGAGGATCTGATGGTCGTGCAGGGCGAGTATCAGAGCTCGTGCGCGACGGTGCTGATGCTCGACTGCAGCCACAGCATGATTCTGTACGGCGAGGATCGGTTCACGCCGGCCAAACGCGTCGCGCTCGCACTCGCGCAGCTGATCAAGACGCAGTATCCGGGCGACGCGCTGAAGGTCGTGCTCTTCCACGACTCGGCCGAGGAGATTCCGCTCGCCGAGCTCGGGCGCGTGCGCGTCGGCCCGTATTACACGAACACGCGCGAAGGGCTGCGCTTGGCGCGCCGGATCCTCGATCGGCAGCGCAAGGACATGAAGCAGATCATCATGATCACCGACGGCAAGCCGTCGGCGCTCACGCAGCCCGACGGCCGCATCTACAAGAACGCCTTCGGCCTCGACCCGTTCATCGTCGCCGAAACGTGCGCCGAAGTGGCGGCGTGCCGCAAGAGCGGCATCATGATCAACACGTTCATGCTCGCGCGCGACTACGACCTCGTCAGCTTCGTCCGCCGCGTGGCGGAGATCTGCAAGGGCAAGGCGTACTTCACGACGCCCTACACCCTGGGGCAGTACGTGCTGATGGATTACATGGACAAGAAGACGAAGACCATTCACTGACGGCGTGAGGTGCGTCGTGCGGGGTGCGAGGTGCGGTGCAGGGTGCACCGGCTGCTCGTCCCACACATGCACCGCGCACCACGCACCGCGCACCGCGCACCACGATGTCTGATCTCTTACCACTGTTCCCTCTGCCGAACGTTGTGCTCTTCCCCAACGTGTTTCTCCCGCTGCATATTTTCGAGCCGCGCTATCGCGAGATGGTCGCGGACGCCCTCGGCGGCGATCGCATGATTGGCATGGCGCTGCTGAAGCCGGGCTGGGATCACGATTACGAGGGGCGGCCGGCGGTGTACCCGATTGGCTGCACCGGCCTGATCACGCACGCGGAGCGGCTGGACGACGGGCGGTACAACATCGTGCTGCGCGGCGTGGAGCGCTTCCGGATCGTGCAGGAAGATCAGAGCCGCAGCTACCGACGCGCGGTGGTGGAGGCGGTGGTCGAGGGGCGCGGATCGGCCGACGATCGGATCGCCGTGCAGCACCAGCGCGCGAAGCTCGAAACGCTGCTGGCGCCGACGATCGAGCGCGCCGGCGCGGACCTCGCGATTCCATCTGCAATGGCCGACGAGGATCTCGTGCACGCGCTCGCGCAGTATCTGGACCTCGAGCCGATCGAAAAACAGGCGCTGCTCGAGAAGACGAGCCTGCGGTCACGCGCTGAATCGCTGGTCGAGCTGCTGGAAATGAAGATGATGACGTCGCGCGCGTCCGGCCCGCCGCACCTCGTGCACTGACGCTAGTAGCCCGGAAACTCCTCGGCCTGAATATCGGACGGCCGCACGTGGGCCTCGAACAGCGCCTTCCGCATCGCTGACACGAACGACGCCGGCCCCGCGACGTAGTAGATCGGCGCCGCCGCGGTCCCGCGATGCTGCGCGATGAGCGCCGCGTCGATCGCGCCGGCGCGCACCGGCGAGCCGGCGTCGGGAGTCGGGTCGGTGACCGTCGGCACGAACGTGAAATTCCGCTTCACGTGCGACCACATCTCGAAATCCGAGAAGAACGCCGCGGCCGCCCGCGAATGATTCGAGTGGATCAGCGTGATGGCGTGCGCGAGCCGGCGCTCGACCGCGTCCTTGATCATGCTGCGGAACGGCGTGACGCCGATCCCGCCCGCGAGCAGCACGGCGGGCCGCGCCGGATCGTCGTGCAGGACGAACGTCCCCCACGGGCCGTCCACCTCGATCGTGGTGCCGATCGCCGTCTCCTCGAGGCTGCGCTTGAACGCGCTGTCGGTCTGCCGCGTCGCGAACATCAGCCGCGGCGACTCCGACGGCGCGGAGGTGATGGAAAACGTGCGCGTCGAACCCTTGGCGTCCTGGTGGCGCGGGCCGACCAGCGTCAGGTCGCAGCTTTGCCCCGCGCGGAACGCGATCGGTTCGTCGAGTTGAATCACGAACCCGAGCGTCCGAGCGGCCGGGTGGTCGATCTTGAGCAGACGGGCATTCATGCGATGCCGGGGCGGGCTGCAAGAAGAGGTCCGCGAGGAAACGCGGCGCTTCCGTGTCGTTCCCGGGAGCGGAGGCCCGCGGCGGGATTACCGAAAGCGAAATGACTTACGTGGCGCTCTGCCGCCGCACGATCGATTCGACGATCTTCTCCCCGTGAAACCGGCCGTTCTCGATGAAGATCGGCGCGGTGTCGCGGCCGGCGATCGTACCGCCGGCGACGAAGAGCCCGGGCACGTTGGTCTCGAACGTTTCGGGATTGTGCGCGGGGACGCCGCGATCGTCGAGCGTGACGCCGGCGCCGGTCAGCAGCTCGTAGTCGGGATGATAGCCGGTGAGGAGATACACGGCGTCGGCCGGAATTTCGTGGACGTCGCCGTCCGGTCCCGTCACGACGACCGACGTCGGACGGATCTCGGTGATGCACGTGTTGAAGCGCGCCGCGACCGACCCTTCCTTGATGCGGTTTTCGATGTCGGGCTTCACCCAGTACTTGATCGTCCCCTTCAGCTCCGGCCAGCGGTGGACCAGCGTCACGTGCGCACCGGCGCGATGCAGTTCCAGTGCGGATTCGGCGGCGGAGTTCCCGCCGCCGACCACGACGACGCGCTGCCGGTAGTGCGGATGCGGCTCGCCGTAGTAGTGATGCACGTGCGGCAGATCCTCACCCGGGATGCCGAGCATCACCGGATGATCGTAGTAGCCGATCGCGAGCGCGACCTGGCGGCCGAGCCGCACGCGCCGGACGCCGAGCGCCGTGCGCGTCTCCAGCGCGAACACCGGACCTTCGGCTTCGTCCTCGGTTTCGCGGGCGATCGAGAGCACCTTCTCTTCGAATGCGATCTGCAGGTCGAACGCGTCGACGACCTTGCGGTAATACTTCAGCGCCTCGGCGCGCGTCGGCTTCTCGTACGGCGACACGAACGGCAGGCCGCCGATTTCGAGCAGCTCCGGCGTCGTGAAGAACACCATCTGCGGCGGAAAGTTGTAGATCGAGTTCACCAGAACGCCTTGCTCGATCACCTGGTAGTCGAGGCTGTTGTGTTTGGCGGCGATGGCGGCGGAAAGCCCGGTAGGGCCGGCGCCGATGATGAGAAGGTCGCGGACGGGCATGACCATCCATCATAACTGGTCGGCTATTTCCGGATCTGAAGCCGCCAGAGCTTGACGGTCCGGTCCTCGCTGCTGGTGGCCAGCCACCGCGTGTCCGGGCTGAACGCGACGCCCATCACGTCGTCATCGTGCCCGGTGAGCGTTTGCTGCAGCGCACCGTCGCGGACGCGCCACAGGCGGACCGGCGTCCCTCGCGGACTCCAGCGATAGCCGGCGATCTGTTTCCAGAGTGTGGCGATGCTGCCTTGTCCCCGGCCCGCGCCGGCCAGCCATTCACCGTCTGCGCTGAACGCCACCGCGTACACGTGATCCGCGCCGTCCGTGAGGACGCGCTCCGCCGTGCCGTCCGCCGCGCGCCACAACCGGACGGTGGCATCGTCGCCGCTCGTGGCGATGCGGTCGCCCCTGGGACTCCAGGCGATGCCGACGATCGCCTGGCTGTGGCCGGTGAGCGTGTGCAGCAACGCGCCTGACTCGACGTCCCAGATTCTCGCGGTCTTGTCGAAGCTGCCGCTGGCCAGGCGGCGTCCATCCGGACTGAAGGCAATGTGCCAGACGTTCAGCGCGTGCCCCGCGAGCGCACGCAGCGGCACGCCGTCGCTCGCCCGCCAGATGTGAACCATCTTGTCTTCGCCGCAGGCGGCGACGCGTTGTCCGTCGGGGCTGACGGCCACCGACCAGACCGTGCCCTCGACGTGCAGCGTCCGAGTCACTGTGCCTTCCTTGACGCGCCACACCCTGATGCCGCCGTCGTAGCTGCCGCTCACGAGCCACGCGCCGTCCGGACTGAACGCGACGGAGGTGACACCCGACGGATGGACGAGCACCTGCAACAGCTGACCGTCGGCGGCGCGCCACAGTCTGAGCGCACCGTCGACGTTGGCCGTCGCGAGTACCTGACCGTCGGGGCTGAATGCGACGCCGCGGCCCTGCCGCGCGGAGGCGCCGGACAGCGTGCGATCGAGCTGCGCTTCGAGCGCCGGCGCCTGCACCACGCCGAGTAAAGACAGGACCAACAGGACGGTGATGATCACTATGTTGGCTACGTTGCCGCGGATCGCATAGTTCCCGCCCATCCGGTCCTTCCTGCCCTTCATCCGTTTCTCCGGCCTCTCGTCGGCCATGCCACGCGCGAGGCCGCCTCTCCTTCTACCTTGAGCGTGGAGGTAGTCAATGACTGTTGTGTTGCTCGTTCTGCTCCTCGTCGCGGCGGTGGTGGCGGTGGTGTACGGCCTCGGCGGATTCTCGTGCGACCGGTACCGCCGCGAAGGGCTGCTGCTCATCGTCGTCGCCGCGCTGGTCTTCGCGCCCGCGCTGCTCGCTCAGCAGGCGGCGCCTCCGTCCGGCGCGGCCCGCGCGTTCGACGGAGGCGCGCTCGTGGCTGGGCTCAAAGCCACGCCCGGCTGTCTCGGCGTCGAGCTCGCCCGCACGGCCAGCGGGAAGCAAGTGATCTTCGCCTGGTTCGAGAACAAGGCGGCAGTCCTCGCGTGGTACACGAGCGCCACGCACGTGCACGCGATGCAGATGGTGTTTCCGGGGCATGAGCCGAGCGCGTCGGCGCTGAAGGACATCCCCGACGACACGCCGGTGCTGACGATCGCGTCGGTGACGATGGCCGATCCCGCGAAGGCCGCTCCGGGTGCGCCGCCGTTCACGCAGATTGCGATCGAGCATTACACGCCGCTCGCCGGTGGCATCGCGGTGGGCGGCCGTTTCGCTCCATCGGCGCTGAAAGTTCCCGGCCTGCGCGAGGGGCCGCTCACGCCGCAAACAACCGTCGCCAGGTAATCGGGAACGCTATCATTGGGCCGCATGGTCACGCATCGTTACTGGGGACGGATCTTCACGGTCATCGTGATCGGCGCGCTGGCCGCGTTCGGCCTCCTGGGCGGCCTCGTCTCGCCGATGCCGTGGAGCGCGCGCTGGATCGGTCTCCTCACGTGTCTCGTGTATTCGACGTCGATCGGCGGCCTCCTGGGGTTGATGATGCCGCCGATCCTCTCGCGCTTTCCGTGTCCGACGCGCCTGACGCGGTGGCTGTCGCGGCTGGCAGCAACCGCGATCCTGATCGTCCTGGGCTGCATGCTTGCGGGCCTCGTCCTGATCGTCATCCGCATCAGCCGTCCGGACGAGTACTGGGTGTTCCTCCGTGGATCGCTGTGGATTTCGTTCCTGGTCGGCACGGTCGCGTCACTCGCCGCGACCGCGTATGAAACGATGCGCGGCGAGCTCGATGCCGCCGAGATCGCGCTCAAGACCAAGCAGCTCGAGGAGGAGCAGGCGCGCAAGCTCGCGATCGAAGCGCAGCTCGCGGCGCTCGAGTCGCGCGTGCACCCGCATTTCCTGTTCAACACGCTCAACTCGATCTCGGCGCTGGTCCACGACGATCCGGCAGGCGCCGAGCGCGTTGTCGGCCAGCTGGCATCCATCCTTCGATCGTCGCTCGACGGCGGCATTGTGCCGCTCGTGCGCCTGGACGAAGAGCTGGGTGTGGTCCGCGATTATCTGGAAATCGAACGGGTCCGCTTCGGCGATCGCCTCCGCTACAGCATCGAGGCGCCGCAGCGGGCGTCGCCGGCCCTCGTCCCGCGGCTGGCGCTCCAGACGCTCGTCGAGAACTGCGTGAAGTTCGCCGTGTCGCCGCGGCGCGGCGGGGCGGCGATCGCGGTGCGCGGTACGCTCGTGGACGGCGGCCTGCGCCTCGAGGTCATCGACGACGGCCCGGGGTTCGACGGCGCGGCGATTCCTGAGGGACACGGGCTCGCGCTGGTGCGGAACCGGCTGGCCATGATCTTCGACGGCCGTGCGACGTTCGCGATCGACAGCGCGCCTGGATCCACGTGCGTGTCGATGATCCTGCCGCTCGACGGAGCATCGGCGTCGTGACGCCACGGCCCATCCGCGCGTACGTCGTCGACGACGAGCGGCTCGCGGTGCAGCGGCTCACGCGGCTGCTCGACGCCACGAAGCGCGTCGAAATCGCCGGCAGCACGACCGACCCGGACGAGGCCCTCAGCTACCTGCAGCGGCACGACGTCGACGCGCTGTTCCTCGACATCCAGATGCCCGGGATGACCGGCTTCGATCTGCTCGAGCAGCTCGAGCGGCCGCCCGTCGTGATCTTCACGACGGCGTTCGACCGCTACGCGATCGACGCGTTCGGCGCCAACTCGATCGACTACCTGCTGAAGCCGATCGAGCCGGAGCGTCTCGATCGCGCGCTCGACAAGCTCGAACGCCTGTCGGGAACGGGCGTCGACATTCGAACGCTGGCCCGCCAGGTGGCGGCACAGCTCGCACCCGGGCGCCGGCTCGAACGCGTGGCGTCCCGCGTCGGCGAGCGGACGACGCTGCTCGAGGTCGCACGCGTGACGCACTTCTTTTCGAAGGACAAACTGACCTTTGCCGCCGCGAACGGCCACGACCACGTCGTCGACTTCACGCTGACGGAGCTCGAGGAGAAGCTCGACGCGCGCCGCTTCCTGCGGATCCATCGCGCGACGATCGTCAACGTCGGATTCGTGCATGAGCTCTATTCGGACGTCGACGAGGGGGTCATCGTGCGCCTGAAAGACGACGGGAAAACGGAGCTTGCCGTGGCGCGCGATCGGGTCCGCGCGCTGAAGGATCGGCTCGGTATCTGACTGGATACAGGACCAATTGAGTCGGATATTGACCATCCAGGCGTGGCTGCTGCCCGCTCGCTGCACACTGTTGCCCGTTCGCTGAAAGCGCGAAACCGCAACCCTTTTGTCGTCTATTATTTACGCATGCACAAGCCTATCAAATTCGTCGAGAAGGGCCTCTCCATCGCCGCCAACGGCGCGTGGGTCGTCTTCAACGGATTGAACAAGATCAATCAGCGGCCGTCGTTCATCCCGAAGTGGTCGGACAAGCCGCTGCTGAAGTCGTACGAGAAAACGAAACCGCCGCTCGGCTGGCCGCGCGAGACCGACTCGCTGTGCCCCGTCTGCACCCGCGAGGCGCGCCAGGAGATTCTCGACGGGAAGAAGGACGTCAGCGTCCTCCTCAACGAGAAGGTCGGCGAGATCAAGGCGACGATTCTCGAGCGCGACGGCAAGATCCTGATGGTGAAGGACTGCCCGATCCACGGCCACTTCGAAGACGTGATGGCGATGGACACGGCGTTCTTCAAGCATCTCGAAGACGTCTTCCCGGGCCGCGACATCCGCGCGCACAACGACGAGAAGCTCCACAACCACGGCAGCGCGACGATTCAGCACGGCCGCGGCTCGGTGCTGACGGTCGACCTGACGAACCGCTGCAACATGATGTGCGACCCGTGCTTCATGGACGCGAACCAGGTCGGGTTCGTCCACGAACTGTCGTGGGAAGACATCAAGATGGTGCTGGACAACGCGATCAGCATCAAGCCGCGGCGTCAGATGTCGGTGCAGTTCTCAGGCGGCGAGCCGACGATTTCGCCGTACTTCCTCGACGCGGTCCGTTACGCGCGCAAGGTCGGCTACAACAGCGTGCAGGCGGCGACCAACGGCATCGAGTTCGCGAAGCGTCCGGAGTTCGCGAAAGAGGCGGCCGAAGCGGGCCTCCGTTACGCGTATCTCCAGTTTGACGGCATCGGCAACGCCGCGAACGCGCACCGCCGGGTCGGCAACCTGTTCGACGTGAAGCTGCGTGCCATCGAGAACCTGCACAGCAACGGCGTGGACATCGTGCCGGTGGTGACGATCGTCAACGGCGTCAACAACGAGCAGGTCGGGCGGATCATCGAGTTCGCGCTCGACAATCCCAAGACGATCAACTTCCTCTCGTTCCAGCCGGTGTCGTTCACGGGCCGCGACGAGGAGGTGACGCCGGAGCGCCGCGCCGCGCAGCGCTACACGCTGTCGCATCTCGCGCACGACGTGAAGAACCAGACGGGCATCGGCGAGCCGGTCCGCGACTGGTTCCCGATCTCCTTCATGGGCAGCTTCACCGACTGGGCGGACGTCACGCACGGCGCCGAGAAGGAATTCGGCCAGCTGACGTGCGGCTGCCACCCGAACTGCGGCGTCGGCATGGCGATCATGATCGACAAGGAAACGAAGGAAGCCGTTCCGGTGACCAAGTTCCTGAAGGCCGAGCGCTTCGCCAGGGACGTGCAGCAGGTCACCGACGCCGGCCGCAGCCGCTTCTGGTCGAACGTGGGCATGGCGCTCGCGGTCGTCCGCAACTACGACTCGTTCAACTCGCCGACGCACTTCAAGCTCACGGACCTGCTCCGGAAGTTCGACAAGACCTTCGGCGCGACGAAGGCGGCCGAAAAGGGCAAGTACGGCAAGGTCGAAGGCGACCGGACGATGGACGACATCGCGAAGCGGCGGGCGGACCGCTGGAACTTCCTGTTCATCGCGGGCATGTGGTTCCAGGACCTGTTCAACTACGACTTCCGCCGCACCGAGATGTGCATCATCCCGTATGCGACGCAGCAGGGCGAGATTTCCTTCTGCGCGTATAACACCGGCATCGGCTGGCGCAACATCATCGAAAAGATGCACATGACGGCGACGCTCACCAAGTGGTACGAGGAGCACGGCCGTCACGAGATCTTCGCCGGCGGCAAGAGCGTCGAGATGAGCTCGACCGCGCATTCGCTGAAACTGAACGAAGAAGCGGTCCGCGCCGGGGCGCAGACCGACATGGAAGACATGGGCATCGCGAAGAACGCGCGCGAAGAGAAGCTCGCCGCGCAGGCGCGCAAGCACAAGACGCCTGAGGACATCGCGAAGGAAGCCGCGCACAACGCGGAGATGGCCAAGCTCTACGCGCAGCACGTGCTCAAGGAGCAGCCGACACTGCAGATTCAGGGGCTCGGCGGGAAGAAGAAGTCGTCGCAGCCGGCCGAAGTGCTGCACAAAGCAGTCGACTAAACCCGCGAGGACGAGGACGTCAGGAGCGCGGCGACCTTCGCGCTGCCGGCCTTCTGCGCGCACTGCAGCGGCGTCAGGCCGTCGGCGCTGACCGACGAGGGATCGGCGCCCGCGTCGATCAGGAGCGCGGCAATGCGGTCGCGGTCGTGCTCGGCGGCCACGTGCAGCGCGGTCCGCTTCCGCGGATCCGCCGCCCACACCAGATCGGGCGATGTCGTGAGCAACTGGGCGACACAATCGTGGTCGCCTACCTTGATGGCTTCAAATAGACTCGTCGCTGGCGCCGGACTCATCGAAATCCCCTCCTGCCCTACCGGCCCTTTTTCACCGGTTTGGGGGGCCCTGGGCGGTACTCGATCATCACGTTGTTGATCACCGCGATCGGGCGGCCGGCGGAATTGTATGTCGCCGTGCCGTCGATCCGATCCACCGTCAGTTTTTCGCCGACGATGCTGACGGCGTCCTCGCCCTCGGGAATCGTCACGCTGATCGGCTCGGTGCCGGTCGGGGCGACCGCCTTGACGCCGCCCGGGCCGGCGCCGCCGGTGATCCGATCGACCAGGTCGGTCGCCTTCCTGAACTCGCTCTGCACGACCGCGCGGCTGATCAGCGTGTTGTCCATCGCGAACACGCCGACCGTCGCCGTGTAGCGCGCGTACGCCTTGTTCGCCCTGGTCTGCTCTTCCGAATACGTGTGGCGGTTGTGCAGATCGAACGTCAGCGTGACGGGGCCCTTGTGGGGCGGCAGCTTGACGATGATCCCCGCGGCGGGATCGCGGCCGGCCATCACGTCGCAGAACGGCTGCTGCGTCGCCACGCCAATTCCGAGCGGGGAGGGACATGCGACGTCCGGGGCAACGGTCTTGGTCGGCACGGGCGTCGGCGTCGGCTTTCGGACGGGCGCCCCGGATCGGCGCTGGGCCAGCACAGGGCCGTCCGCCAGGGATGCGAGTCCGACGACGAGAATCCCGATGCCTGCGAGTCGCCGCATACCGATCAGTATAGTACGAGCCACCACACGCCGCACGCGATCGTGGCCAGCGTGATGGGGATCCCGACTCGAGCATACTCGCCGAATCGGACGACCACTCCCCGTCGGCGCGCGCCTTCGACGACGATCAAGTTCGCGATCGACCCGAGGATCGTCAGGTTGCCGGCGAGCGTGCTCGCCATCGCGACCGTCAGCCACGCGCGCCGCGGATCCGGGAGCGCAGGCACGAGCCGCGTCAGCAGCATCACGGCCGGCACGTTGCTCACCAGGTTCGACAGCACCGCGGCGGTCGCGCTCAGCCCCGCCACCGTGTGCGTGCCGAGCGGCCGCAGGACGTCGAAGATTCGCCGGTCGATGCCCGCGCGCTCGACGGCGCCGACCACGACGAACAGGCCGACGAACAGCATCAGCAGATCCCAGTCGATGGCCGCGTAGATCTTGCGCGGCGCGACTCGCCGCGTGACGAGCAGCACCGCGGCGCCCGCCGCCGCGACGATGGCCGTGTCGTAGCCGGCCAGAAAGGCGATCAGCACGCCGGCGGCGACGATCAGCGACTTGATCAGCAGCGGCCGATGGACATGGATCGGCGCGATCGTGGTGACGTCCGCAGACGTGGCGTGCAGCTCGCGGCGAAACATGAACCAGATGACCGCCGCGTCGATCGCCAGGCCCACGATCGCGACCGGCGTCAGCGCCGCCGCGAACGTCCGGAACGGCAGTCCGGACAGCGTGCCGACCAGCATGTTCTGCGGATTGCCGGTCATCGTCGCCACGCTGCCGATGTTGGACGCCGTCGCGAGCGCGAGCAGGTACGGGAGCGGCCGATGGCGCCGCACGGCGGCGACGTCGAGCACGACGGGCGTGAACACGAGGCAGATGGTGTCG
>Ga0193726_1001840_pt1 | contig 15552 bp, 15 predicted proteins | sample H2c1metaG_FD_144928 | JGI IMG/M metagenome (GOLD analysis project Ga0193726, IMG submission 144928) | Soil microbial communities from a riparian zone of the East river system, Colorado, United States - H2c1 | ecosystem: Environmental > Terrestrial > Soil > Riparian zone | place: USA: East River... | reverse complement strand
TGGACGCAGCGATCTCTTCAGTTTCGGCGTGGTGCTTTACGAAATGTGCACCGGCGCGCAACCGTTTCGCGGAGAAACCACCGCCGTAATTTTTGAAAGTCTTCTGAATCGCACTCCACCTCCGCCGCTTCGCCTGAATCAGGAACTTCCACCTGAACTCGATCGCATCATCACAAAGTCTCTCGAGAAAGATCGCGACCTGCGTTACCAGTCCGCCTCGGAATTACGCGGTGACCTGAAACGTTTGCATCGCGACACATCATCCGGAAAATCTGCCGTAGTAAGCGTAACTCAGCAGCCTGCTGCATCCGCGAAATCAAAACCGAAATGGATTCTTCCCGCAGCCGCCGCACTCGTCCTGCTTCTCGCGGCCGGAGCATGGTTTTGGTTTCGTCCGCACGCCGGCGCATCGGTTCAATCCGTCGCCGTCATGCCTTTTGTGAACGCCACTGGAAGTCCCGACGGCGAATTTCTAAGCGATGGACTCACCGAGGACGTTATCAACCGCCTCGCGCAATTGCCGGAACTCCACGTCACGGCGCGTTCCACGGTGCTGCGTTTCAAGAATAAAGATGAAGACCCGCAGAAAATTGGAAAGGAACTGCAGGTCCAGGGAGTGATGACCGGCCGCATCACTGAGCATGGCGATGAAATCGCCGTCGAAACCGATCTCGTAAATGTTTCCGACGGCACGCAAATCTGGGGTCAGCGCTACACACGCAAAATGTCCGGCGTCGCCGCCCTGCAAAATGAAATCGTCTCCGACCTCACCGCCAAACTCCGCACGCAAATCACTCACGAAGAAAAACAAGCGATGTCGCTCGGCGCCACAACAAATTCCGAGGCTTATCAGCTATACCTGAAAGGCCGCTTCTACTGGAACCAGCGCTCAAAAGAAAATATTCTTCGCAGCATCGATAGCTTCAAACAAGCCATCGCTCTCGATCCGAAATACGCTCTGGCATATGTCGGATTGGCCGACTCCTACGCGGTTGCCAGCGGTTACTCGGCGCTACAGTCCAAAGAATCCATTCCACTTGCTGAAACAGCCGCGAGGCGTGCAGTGGAACTCCAGCCGAATCTTGGCGTCGCCCATGCCGCGGTGGCTTTCGTGGACGCCGCGCGTCATGATTGGCCAGCGGCCAACCGTGAGTCTCAACAAGCGTTGACCCTCGATCCGAACGATGCGTCAATTCATTATTTTTATGCGTACAACACTTTGATTCCAGAAGCGCGGATGGACGAAGCCGTCCGCGAAATTCAGCGCGCGCTCGCACTGGAACCGGCCTCTCTCGCCATCAATGGAAATTATGGCGGCACTCTGATGTTCGCAAGGCGCTATCCGGAAGCGAAAGCACAACTCGATACCGCGCTGGCCATGGATCCAAATTTCCTTCTGACCCACACGCGCATGCGCGAGTGGTTTGAGCTTCAGGGAAGATTTGAAGAAGCGCGCCAGGTCGCCATCCTCAGTCGTCCGGAATTCAGCAAGATGAAATCGGAGCCGACGAAAGAAGAATACTTCCATGGACTGATTGCAAGCGACCTGCATGATGCGGAAAACTCGGGAGAATCATTCGCAGACCGGATCGGCACGGCAATCGCGTATGCGCAACTCGGTGATCGCGATAGTGCCATGAAGTGGTTGGAAAAAAGTTACGCGTTCCAGGATGATCTGCTTCCAAATTACGCACGCATTCCGCTCCTCGACCCGCTTCACGGCGATCCGCGATACGATGCTCTCTTACGAAAACTAAATCTAGTTCCGTAAAGCACCAGGAATCCATGACCGAACAAAAATTCATTCCGCAGGACGCAAACTTCGCCGAAAAAACTCGCGCCAGCTTCGCGCAACAAGGCTTCATGCAACATCTCGGCGCGGTAATTACCGTCATCGAACCCGGCCGCTGCGAAATTCAGGTTGCGTTTCGCCCCGACCTGAGCCAGCAGGACGGATATTTTCACGGCGGAGTAAGCGGCACCATCGCCGATAGCGCAACTGGCTACGCCGCATACTCGCTGACACCGCCGGACACAAAAGTTCTTTCCGTAGAATACAAATTGAATCTCGTTGCGCCCGCGCTCGGTGAATTATTAATCGCGCGAGGTCAAGTCATTCGCGCAGGCCGCACACTCACCGTCTGCCGCGCCGATGTGTTCGTCGTCAAAGACGGCGCCGAAAAAATTTGCGCAACTTCTCTTGCGACGATTATTGCTCTCGCTCCAAGTCCCAGGTAGTGTCACGGCTTGAAGAGCATTTCTTTTTAGGGGGTCGGAGCTTCAGCTCCGACATTTGCAATCATCGCTTTTTGCGGGCTTTAGCCCCTGAAGCCACGATGCTCCCAAACTGTAAATCAACGCCGTCTTCAGGCGAAGTCTCCGGCCCAACTAATCGTTGACACTCCACCGCGCCCAGACATAAAGTCCGCGCAGATTCAGAACTAGTCTACGGCCCCGAATCACACAAGGAGAAAACATGCGACGGTTTGTGTTGCTTGCAGCATTGTTGTGTCTCACCGGATCAGTTGCGTTCGCGCAGGACGCCGTGAAAGTCGATCCGAAACATTACAAAGTGGAATTTGAAAACTCAGAAGTCCGCGTCCTCAGAATTCACTACGGCCCGCATGAAAAATCCGTGATGCATCATCACCCGGATGCGGTCATCACCTGCGTTACAGACATGCACGCAAAATTCACCATGCCCGACGGAACCACGCAAGAACGAAACATGAAAGCCGGCGAAACGATGTTTACTCCAGCCGGAAATCATCTACCGGAAAACCTTAGCGACACCGCGATGGATGGCGTTCTCGTCGAACTGAAGCATCCAACAGCAGCTGCGAAGCCAGCAGCACCAAAACCGTCTGCGAAGTAACAGAGAGCCCGGCAATCGCTGAAGTTTTCTAAACCTTAATTTCAAAACGGCCCGCCGCGATTGACACTTCACAATCATCGCGCGGGCCGTCGAATTTCTAAGCATCACAGCGCGCAACGCTTTCGTCACCCTCGCGAACACCAATTCCCCGCGTCGCTCGAAGCCGCCACAATAAAGTGCTATCTTGAATGCAGATAAATCAGGGACCGACCAATGCCTCGCATTCAACTCACTCTCAAATCGCACGAGCCGCATCCCGGCCTGAAAGTAGTTCAGCTCACCGGCGGCCTGACCATCGAAACCGTGGCGCTTTTTAATTCAACTTTGCGCGAGGAACCCGCGCCCGTTTTGCTTTTGAATCTCGCGCAACTCGAATGGCTCGACTCCGCCGGCGTCGGCTCGCTCGTTCAACTCATGGTGCGCCGCGGAAAAGCGCACACATCGCTGGCGATTGCCGGACTCAGTTCGCGCAACCAAGCGGTGCTGCAAGTTTCGCAATTGCTGCATCTGTTCAGCGTTTTCCCGACGTCCGATCACGCCGTCGAACATTTCGTTCGCCGCGGCAGCCTTGCCAGCAAAACGAAAATCGAAACCTAATACCGCGCACCGCAAACTCCGGAACGACTTTGTTCTCGTAGCGCCGGCATCTTGCCGGCTCTTTTTATTTTTGCCTCAGAATAGCGCTGATCTCGAAACTTCGGGGCCGGCGCCACAAGAATCGTTTTCAGTCTCGGGTTTCTCCGCGCACTCCGCGCCTCAGCGTTGAACCGGCCTAACCGTGTTAGCATTCATATTCCTGTAACAATCGTTTCGTATGCTCCGCCACTATGCCTAAGGTACTCACACTCGAAACGCAAGAAACGCCGCAGCCCGGCGTAAAGACTATCGCGCTCATCGGCAGCCTGACGCTCGAAACCGTCGCCGGATTCAATCAAACGCTGCGCGAAGAAACTTCTCCAGTGCTGCTGCTGAATCTCGTGAAGCTCGAATGGCTCGACTCCGCAGGCGTCGGCGTGCTCGTGCAACTTCTCGTCCGCCGCGCAAAAGGCAAAAGCGCTCTCGCGCTCGCCGGACTTTCCCCGCGCAATCACGGAGTCCTCGACGTCGCGCACGTCCTGAATTTATTTTCCGTTTTCCCAACCGCCGAAGACGCTCTGAAATATTTCGCGCAACACGGCTCAATGTCCGATAACGCGGCGCAATCCGCCTAACCGCTGATTTAGCAGCGCGTGATTTGCGCGGAAACCACTTTCCAATCTTTTCCGCTTCGTACATATATGTCCGTATAGCGGCTCGTGCCGGTTGATCCGTCTTTGCGCGTGAATAATCCTGTCGCCTGTACAAGCGCCACTTCGCCATAAAAGCGAACGTTAACTTTCTGCAGTTTGTACGCGGCAACATCGGGGCCTTTCGCGGTTTGAATCAGGAACGCCGCCTTGTCGAGTTCCGCTCCGTCCGATTCAATCACTTGAAAATCTTCCGCAAGATTTTGCCGATACCATTCAACGTCCGCTTCCATGAACGATCGAATGTATTCTTCATTCATCCGGCGAAGTATATTTTCATCCGAGCTCATCGTCGTTGCTCCAGTTGATGACATCATTCCTCCTCAATTTCCGTTTGCAGTCGTGGACTTCAGGCAGTAATCTTCTGCCCATGCAAGATTCCCGCCAGCGCGCGCAGAATGAGTTTGCGGCACCGCGACGACAACGCGCAAGGAGATTTGACGTGAAGCGATTCCCTTACATATTTTTTCTCGCGCTCATTCTCGTCACCTGCGCACAAACAATTGCCGCGCAAAATGTTGTGATGGCCTCAGGAGCGCTTCAACGCTGCCTAGGCATCACTCCCAACTCCGGAAAAATGTCGCGCTCAAATCCCGCGACGGATCCGAACTGCCTGCAACTTCCCGGCGCTGCAATTTACAATCAGGCTGGACAGAAATTCCAGGCCGGCGATCACGCCGGAGCCGCGCAAATTTTAATGGCCGCCGCGAAAGCCGGAAATCCGCTGGCGCAATTACGTCTCGCCATCATGTACGAAGGCGCCGACGGAGTTCCGCACGATAAAAAATCCGCGCTCATGTGGTACAACGCCGCCGCCGCGCAGGGCGAGCCTGCTTCGCAAATGGAACTTGGCGGATATTACGAAGCCGCCGATCTTATGGCGGAAAATTGGGACCTCGCCGCGAAACTTTATCAGGCCAGCGCCGTGCAAGGCTGGGTGAAAGGACAAGTTGCCTTCGCCCGCGCCTATGAATTCGGAATCGGAGTGCCGCAAAATCGCCAGCAGGCCATCGCGTGGTATCAAAAAGCTGCGGCGCAAGGCAGCGGCGCGGGAAAATATTGGGCGCAGTGGCTCAGCACTCCCACCAACAACATCGGCTTCCGCACCGACGCCGAACACAACGCCGTAATCGGCACCAAACTTCGCTTCGCATTACTCGGCGGCGATCCCGCGGGAATTCAATTCCATAATTCCGGCCAAAGAAATTCCTGGCTCGCCGGACTAACCAAACAAATCAACCTCAGCGAAGCCCAATCCTTCTGGAACATGAACAAAAGTCAGTACGACGCCTGCACCCGCAGCGGAGCCGGCGGCTGCGTCGGCCCAGGCCCCAAGCCCGGTCAATAATTTTTAAGTTTTGACCGTGTAGCCCGGGTTCCCCGAACCCGGGGCTCGTATGTTTTGTAACAGGGCACGAGTTTACTCGTGCCGAAATCGAGCCGCGACAATTGGGCTTTAGCCCCTGCGTCTTATCTTTCTCAATCTTTTCTCTGTATTTTTCTCTGCGTCTCTGCGTACTCTGCGTTAAAAGCCTTTGACCTTTCCTTTGAACTTTCTCTGATTCCTTGCCTCACCTCACTTGACACTCATAACCATTCGATCAACGATCCCAGTTGATCAATGTCATCATCCTCCAAAGCAATAATCAAAGCGCCCGGCGCGAAATCTCCGAGCACTAAGTCTCCCGGCTCGTCCAAAACAAGCTCTTTAGTCCCAATGTCCCCCGTCTTCCACGACCGTAAAAACCACATCGAAATTTTTCAGGGCGACTGCCGCGAAATTCTCGCCGCCATGCCCGCCGAATCCGTTGACCTCATCTTCGCCGACCCACCCTATTTCCTTTCCAATGGAGGCATCACCTGCCACGCTGGAAAAATGGTCAGCGTCAATAAAGGCGCGTGGGATAAATCTCAGGGCGCCGAATCCAACCACGAATTCAATCGCGAATGGCTCGCCGCCGCCCAGCGCGTACTCAAACCCAATGGCAGCATCTGGGTCAGCGGAACCGCGCACGTAATACATAGCGTCGGTTTCGCCATGCAGCAACTCGATTTCAAGCTTCTCAATGACGTTAGTTGGGTCAAACCAAATCCGCCGCCCAATCTTTCCTGCCGTTACTTCACACACGCTACCGAAACAATTATCTGGGCCGCCAAAAATAAAAAATCGCGCCACACCTTCAATTATAAATTGATGAAGGAAGCCAACGCCGGCAAGCAAATGAAATCCGTCTGGACCATCCCTCCACCCGAGTCTTGGGAAAAGCGCGTCGGCAAACATCCCGCCCAAAAACCCGTCGCCCTAATCGAACGCATCCTCCGCGCCTCCTCCAACGAAGGCGACCTAGTCCTCGACCCTTTCGCAGGCAGCGGCACAAGCGTAGTTGCCGCGTTCCGCCTAAGCCGCCAAATAATCTCAATCGAAATGGAATCCGCGTCAATAAATCACGCGATAAAACGAATCGTCTCCCAACTAGTAGTGGTTCATATCGGCACAGTCATCCTTCACAACGAAAAAAATGATCAGAATGATCTTGATCGGCAACACCGATCCGTGGATCGATCAATAAGCACGAAACGCCGCTCACGGGATCGGCTCAACGCGCAACCGAATTCAATGCCCGGCGAAATTCCAAATCGACTAGTCCACCAGGAACTAAATTTCTTTTTCGTGGGCTCCGACAAACGCGAAGTAGTTTTCTCCACCGCCGCCAACTCAATGGAAGACGCCTGGCAACGTTTCCACTCCAGCAAAAATTCCCGCACCTCGATAATGTTCGTAATCAAGACCGAAACCGAAATTTATCTAGCGCAGTAAATGTTTAGACCGTGTAGCCCGGGTTCTCCGAACCCGGGGTTTTTGAATCTCCTTTTCTTGCCGTCATCCTGAGGCGCGCCTTTCGCGTTCCGTCCCGATGCTTCGGGACGGAAGGCCGCACTTGCCCCGAAGGACCGCCCCTGATCTAATCCCCATCGTGCAATTAAATCTCCCCACCATCGGCCTCGACGCCTACACCAGCCGCTCCCAGCGCGCCCGGGTCGCCACCGAATCCTGGGCCGCGAAAAATCTCTATTGTCCAAATTGCACCTGCAACACGCTAACCGCATACGCCGCCGGAAAGCCGGCGCTCGACTACGCCTGCGAATCTTGCGACGCTCCGTTCCAACTAAAAAGCCAATCCAAACCCTTCACCTCGCGCATCGTCGACGCGGGCTACGACGCAATGATTCGCTCCATCGACGCGGACCGCACACCAAACCTTTGGGCGCTTCAATACGGAATGGAATCCTGGAAGGTAGAAAACGTTTTTCTAATTCCGCACTTCGCGTTTAGCCGCTCAATGATAGAAAAACGAAAACCGCTCAACCCCACAGCTCGCCGCGCCGGGTGGGTAGGCTGCAACCTATTGCTAAACAGAATCTCACCAGACGTTCGCATCGACTACGTCCGAAACAGCGTCCCCGTAAATCCAAAAATAATTCGCCAACGCTACAATTCCCTCCGCCCGCTCGGATCACTCGGAGTAAAAAAACGCGGCTGGACCCTCGACGTCCTAAATGGAATCCGCTCACTAGGTAAAAAGGAATTCTCTCTCTCGGATGTCTACACTCTGGAAAGTGAATTTCAGAAACTTCATCCGGCCAACCAGAATGTCCAGCCGAAAATTAGACAGCAACTCCAGGAGTTACGCGACATCGGATTATTGAAATTTTTGAGGCCGGGCCATTACGAACTTAGTACGCTCTGATTGCCACCAAGCAAAGGAGGTGCCAACGTGCAGCGATACGCAAACGAAGCGATTGAAAAGCTAACGCGCATTGAACAATTATGGAAGCAGCTCAAGAGCACAAAAACCGACACACTCGAATATCGAAGCATCGTAAAGGAGATTGGCGTTCTTTCTACGGAATACCAAAAGCTCGCTGAAGCAGGCAGGAAACTAGAAGAAGAAAAGTGACCGATAGCGAACAGTCTCTCACTGTGCAAACCAGAACAGCGTACCAGTATGGAACTGAATTACGCTCGCTAAATGACACCTTACGAGAAACGGTTTCAATCGCTCCAACGGCAATACCGAATCGTTACCAAACAAGTTAAAGCGTCCGAGAACGCCGCCGATATCACTTGGCTAAAGAAACACCGTGCGGAGATCATTGTGGAAGCTCGCGAAATCATCAACAAGCCGAATTAGTGTGCAAACCAATAGAAAACCGAAGAAGCCTCGAAAGAGAAAAGTAAGGGCGCCGGGCGGCCGGCAGAGCGTAGGCGACCGAATCATTTTGATTTCGGAGGGGCCTATATCAAATAGCAAGCGCTGGTGGTAGCATGCGACCATGAAGCGCTTACCCAAGCCGCTTCCACGAAGTGAGATCCAAAAATCCGCTGAATTCTTGAAGCTTGCCATCAAAGCACATCTGAAACCAATCACAGCCTACCTGGCCTCGATAGACCGCAAACGGCATCCTTCTTCCAAACATAGAAAGTAGATCGCCGGGCCGGGTGATGAGCTGCGAATAGAGTGATGAGCTACGAATATGCCGAACGAAGAGTGGATCAAAACCCTTTCAGATGGCAGAAAAGTGAAGTTCGTCTATCAGGAATTGCCCGAGGATAGCGCGTTTATCACCGCGCAGCTCGAAGGGAATGAAATCGTCTTTTCAGTAGTATTGGCGGACGCAAAAAATCCGCTCAGTCGTGAAGACGTTGAAAGCCATTTCAATGCCGAGCTTTCAAAGAAGTAGTTCTATTGATGGCTAGTGGACGGCGGTTCTTCGCACCGGCGGTTTTAGTGCTTTCGTCAATGCTTTTTGCCATTCAGCGTCCGACCACAACGGGAATCTTCGCGGATACCTGACCTCCATTTTTCTTCCAAACCGCACACCCGCCTCAAACGCAGTGACGATTTCGTTTGGCGGCGATATCCATTTCGTTTTTGTATTCGTTGCCATTCTGTCCTCTTCCCCGGCGGTATGGAACTTCAACTTACCGCAGGCCGCACCAAAGCGGATTTAGAGTGTTTAGGTGAAACTCACGAGGCGTTGACGCTACACCAATTTGAAACTCTATCCTGACTTATCTGGCTCTATCTCAGTTGTTGTGCTGCATCGGTACTGGCAACAAACGGTCGGGTGGCAAATCTTTTCCTCCCGAAGCTTCGGGAGGGAAAAGCGAGGCCTTTGATCTGATTCAGTTAGCTCTCGCCTTCGCCTCATACACGCTCGCAATCACAATCTTCCCTTTATTAGTCTCAATCGTCGCCGTCACCAGCCTCGGCACAAGAAACGGTTCCTTCTCACCAGCCACTTCCACACTTTGAAATTCAACTTCTGCGTGGTAACGCTGCAAAATGCACGCACCGAACGCATCAATGTCTATCGGCGCAGGCAATCCGGATAAATCAAATGTGTACTTCTGAAAGCTCAGATCACCGCCAACTTGAAATTCACTCAATCCGCACCGGTGCTCGGGCATGTACCACACTCCGTGATCCTTCATCGTCACTGTCGGACACGGTTTCGCCGGAATAAATTTCGCTGTCCGCACGCCGTCTGCTTTGCCGGTTTCGCCCGCCTCGAACACCAGCTCGCCCGGCTCTGCGAATAACTTCTGGCCGGCATCCATTGACCACATCACGCTGCTCGTCGCAGCTTTAAAAGTTTTTGTGCCGTTCATTCCCTGCCATATGGAAACATTGCCATGAATTCGTCCGCTGGCGGTTTTCGTTCCGCGGTTGTATCCGGCAAAAATGTATTCAGCCGAAATACTTCGAACCTTTCGCGCGTGCCCGTTCGCCTCCACCACAGCGAACGTCGTTTTTTGCAGCAACGGAAATTCCGCGTTATCGCGAAAATAATGCTGCGCCGCCGTCGTCAATTGCTCCAGCGTCAGCTTCTCACCCGGTTGTTGCACGGAAACGCCAACGCTCGAAAAAATAGCGCACGCAAAACACAATCCCAGACTCACAATTTCCTTCTTCATGCGGCGAGCATACACCCGAAGACGGATGCGGGCGGGTAGCGTTTTCGTATTCACTTCGCCCCATCCATTCGAATGCTGTAAAAACTTTCCCCCGAACTATTTTGCAAATTTATTTCCATAAGTTGCCTAACCAGATATTTGACGCACTTTATCTCTCTTGCTACGCTGGCACTGTATTGTGAATTCACTTCTTTACCCTGACGAAGCTAGAGGAAAACGCTCTACCGAAGTCAGGACACTTCTGAAGGAACTCACCCGCTCCGCTGTAGAACGTGACTCGTGAAGCAACGTTTGCCTCACGCAAGCCCACTTGCCCCGGGCATTGACGGGACAATGATCAGGGCTTAGCCCCTGCGGATGGAAGGGCACAAGTGGCCCTCCCGTCCCGGCAACCTCCTGCCTCACTAAGTCCTTTAAATTGATATTGATCGACGGCTTCCGCATCCCGAAAGCATCCACGGGAGCGCTAAGTCCTTTGTTTTGATATTGATGCTAAAAAGGGCCCCACTAACCCCTTTGTTTTCACACTGATGCTCGTAACCGGGGGTAGGGGAGGGGGGCTCGCTCCTCCAGCACGTCATTCCGAGGAGCGCTTTGATCTACGCGACGAGGAACCTCGGGGTTGATTGGATTTGCTTATGTGGGGGGCCACCTTCAGGTCGCCCTCTATATTTGAATTTGATTTCGTAGGGACCTCCTTCAGGCGCGCCGTTTGCGTCCCGATGAATTTTATCGGGGTGGTCCGCTGCTTTTGAATTTGTTTTTGAACTTGCACCGAACTCTTGCACCAACAAAAAGGAGCTTCAAAAATGTCCACCAAACAAATCGAAAAGGCCGCAAAAGTAGTTCTCGTCGACACGCGCTGTCTTTACGTCTCCGCCACAGGCCGCAGATGCCGCAACCTCGCCGCACGCGACACCTCGCGCCCTTCCGGACTTTCCGCGTTCTGCATTCCGCACTCTCAGTTGGAACAGCAGTACGTCAATATCAAATCAGTTTCCGAAGAACTTCTCGGGGATACCGATAGCTTCCAATCCGCTGTCGCCGTAAACGATGTGCTGGGAAGACTCTTCGTCCTTCAAGCGCAAAATCGCATTCCCATCCGCAATGCAATGGCTCTCGCGTACACAGCGCAGGTGATCTTAAGCACCCTCGAACCGGTGCGCGAAAATTATCGCAACGTCGAAGCCCGCGGAAGTCACAACAAAATAATTGAGACGGCGATCGCCAGGACCTTTCGCGCCGAGGCCGAAGAAAACGAGGAGAAATCCGAAGAGGAAAGCAAAGGTGAAGGCAAAAGTGAACCGCACCAGCTCCCAGCAACAAGAGCCGAATTTGAAGCTCAAGTCGCTGCCGCTACAGGAATACTGAACGGTGAGTAGCGCGATTCACTAAACAAAAAAATTCAGTTACAAAAAATATTTACTGCTTTTTTTGCGCCGCGCGTTCGCTTTCTCGATTTCCTGTGAACGCATATGGTTGAGCGGCGTCTGGAAAAATCCAGTCAAAGCCTTCTTCCACGGAACGGAATACGCGGACTCCGCTTTCGCCCTTGGAGTCGCGCAAAATCTCGAACATTCGCGCAAGCCCAAACGCTTCGTCGTCCGGCACGATAATGGCGCGGCGCGATTCTGGAGCAAAAATAGTTTTTGCGGCAAATGACGCGATGTCTGTGGCATTGATTTCTAATTTCGCCATGCGCGTGAAGTCTGCCAATTGCGAAAAAGTCCGGCGAAAATCGGGATCCGCTTCCAGTTTTTGCTGATGGAACAGAATGTCTTCTCGAGTCACCACGCCGTAAGCGGTGCTCATCACCAGTTTGTGTTCCTTATCAATCTTGTAACCGACGGGCATTTACCACCTTCTCCTTTTGGTGAATCAATTTTCAAATTGGGCCGAAAAACGGATTACGCACAATCTACAAATGGCCGCTGCCGATATGCGGGGCGAGAACTGTAAAAGCGTGAGGAACTGACTTTCGGAAATCCTGCTAACCTGCAGCACTCCAACTGAGGTTAATGCGTTTTCCTGCCACGTCTCCAGCAAAGTCGTCCTGCTTGTATTCTCAACACGTATTGGATTCCGCAACCCCTGTTTTGGTTACAAGAATATCGTTTATGTTGCTGCCCTGACGAGGTTGCCGGACAGAGCTATGCCGGCAATTTGCGGGCGCGCAAGGATCATCGATCCCTACGATTTCAAGAATGAAAAGGATTTGGAATTACTAGCGCGCGAGATTCTGCAGCAGAGCTTTGCCTTCGGTTTCGGTGAGAGTGTTTTTGCGCATCAGAGCAACAATCAATTCCTGAAGCACGTGGAGCTGCGCGTCTTTGTGCGCGGATGCGACGGAAGCGGGAGCGTCGGTTTCGCTGGGCTCGAAGTCGGCTTCGACTGCGCCGCTGAGTTCGTCAATCCATTTTTTCAGGATGTCGCGTTGGATAGGTTCCTGCGTGGTGAAAGCAATTCCCATGCCCATGTTGGGCAGCGAGTAAACAACGGTGCCGAGAGTTTCAAAAGTTTTTTTCGACGCGGAGACGCGGATTCTTACTTTGGTGCGGACGGGAAAAGGCGCGTTGGTATCCACATAGCAGCCGTCCATGCTGAGGTCGCTGATGCGCGTGTTCATGCGCGTGCGGGAACCCATGTCCACAACTTCCGCGGTGGCGGTGAAGGCGTAGCGCGGAGCGCCGCGGCGATCGTCGTTGGTGGAAAGTTCGACGGTGTCTTCCACGGTATCTTCAAGCGCGCGCGCTGAATGTGCGGCGGGAACTTTTACTAACGGATCAGACATGGTGACGCAGAATCTCCTTTGTAGAGTGTGGCGGAAATTGGGGAAGAGAGGCAACAGTACGAGAGTACTTGTGCTTTATTGGACATCCCGCCGTTGCAAAAGCTATGGCGGGTTTAACGGAACACAGCCAGGAATGGATATGCCACGAAAATCAGGCTTGGAACGCAAACGGGAGTTGCGGCGTCTACTAGTGGTGTAGGACCGAAATGGCGGCTCCTGTCCCTTGAAAATAAAGAGGTTGACGGAAATAGGGGTTGTATATAGGCTTGCAGGGTTTGGCGTGACTTTTGGGCGGTAGACTGCATCTAATCGTAGAATGGCGAAGTGTGCGCGGCTGCTTTGAACGACGCCAGGGACGGCGAGCAAGCGACGCGGGCCAGTTCACTTGGGACGAGCTTCGACGAAGGGAACAACACCTCACAGGTGGAAATTCAGCGGGTTCCGTTTTCTTGAAATTTTCTGACGCAGTCTGAATGGAATCGCTGGGTTGTAGTGTCTTCGGCTAATCGCAGTGAAGGTTATTGACGTAAGAAGGCGGAAGCTTCGGCTGGCGATTTTGGGAAATGAGAAAGATCAGTGGTTTTCGCCTGTAGATGGCGGCGAAAAGTGAACCGAGTTGGGTAGTTGGTACATCTATCCCATAGAGGGGCCAGTAGAGGTCGATTTAAAGCAGTAATTTCCGCGGCATCGAAATTTTAAATTTTTGACAAATTTGAGTAACGGGAACTTTTCGTAGAAGTTCAGGGAGGTTCGTTTGGCAGTTTTATTGGAAGAAAAATACGACCAGGTACGCCAGCTCATCGCGATGGGCAAAGAGCGTGGATACCTGCTCTACGACGAAGTGAACGACATTTTGCCGGCGGAAGTACATTCGTCGGAAGAAATTGACGATTTGCTTTCAACGTTTGAGCGCAATGGAATTGAGATTTACGAAGACGCGAACACGGCGAAGGCCGCGCGCGCCGCGGCGGAGCCCGCCGACGGCGAAGTAGAAGTCGAAACGTCGAAGGACTCACCGGCGGAAGAAAGCGAACTGGATCTGACTCCGGGAACGCTGGAGAAGACGAACGATCCGGTGCGCATGTATTTGCGCGAAATGGGCACGGTGCCTTTGCTCACTCGCGAAGGCGAAGTGACCATCGCCAAGCGCATTGAGCGCGGGCAAAATCTGGTTCTGAAAATTATTTCGCGTTCGCCAATCGTGCTGAAGGAATTGTTGGCGGTTGCGAAGGATTTGCGCGAAGGAAATCGTTCGATCAAAGAAATTGTTCAGTTCGACGATGAAGAACTGACCGAAGAAAAGATCGAAGCAAAGACCCGCGCAACGCTGAAGCAACTGGACAAGCTGGAGAAGTTGTACGACCTCAGCATGAAGATGGCTGAGAAGTTCGACAAAATTCCCAAGGCGAAAAAGCGCACGTATGTGAAGGCGAAATTCGCGCTGGGCCGCACGCGAATTGAAATGTCGAATGTTTTGCGCGCGTTTGAATTTAATCCGTTCGAGCGCAAGCGATTGATCGACACGATCCGGCACACCGTGGAGCGCTTGCAGTCACTAGAGCGCGAAGCGGGAAAACTGGAACGGCGCGCGGACGTCAGCAAAGGCGAAAACGCCGCTGAAGCACGCAAGGAACTGCGCGAGCGTCGAAGTGAGCTGCGCGAAATCGAAACCGCCAGCGAAGTTGGACTGACGGAACTGAAGCGCACGCTGCAAGTGATTCTGCGCGGCGAAGCGGACGCGGAAGTCGCAAAGAAAGAATTGATCGAAGCCAACCTGCGCTTGGTGGTTTCCATTGCGAAAAAATATACGAACCGCGGATTGCAATTCCTGGATTTGATTCAGGAAGGCAACATCGGCTTGATGAAAGCCGTCGACAAATTTGAATGGCGCCGCGGATATAAATTTTCAACGTACGCGACATGGTGGATTCGTCAGGCGATTACACGCGCGATTGCCGACCAGGCACGCACGATTCGTATTCCAGTGCACATGATCGAAACGATCAACAAGTTGATCCGCACGCAGCGGCAACTGGTGCAGGAATTGGGGCGTGAGCCGACGTCGGAAGAAATCGCCAAGCGCATGGATATTCCGGTGGCGAAGGTGCGCAAGATTTTGAAGATTGCGCAGGAGCCGATTTCCCTGGAAACGCCGATCGGCGAAGAAGAAGATTCGCATCTTGGGGATTTCATCGAAGACAAGGCCGTGGTTTCGCCTTCGGATGCGGTAATCAATTTGAATTTGAAAGAGCAGACGTCATCGGTGCTGAAGACGCTGACACCGCGCGAAGAAAAAGTTATCAAGATGCGGTTTGGATTGGATGACGGCAGCGAGCACACGCTCGAAGAAGTCGGACAGTCATTTGCGGTGACGCGCGAGCGCATTCGTCAAATTGAAGCGAAGGCGCTGCGTAAGTTGCGGCACCCTTCGCGTTCGCGGAAGTTGCGGGCGTTTTTGGAAGGGCCTTCGCGGGATTATCTCTGAGACGGAAGTTCGACCTAATTTCACCTCCAAATGCGCCGCGTTTCGCGGCGCATTTGTTTTTCCCTCGCAACATATCGCGGTAGAATCCTCGCACTCCTATGGCGTTAGCTTCCGGCGCACTGATCGGGCCTTACG
>Ga0193726_1001838_pt1 | contig 15556 bp, 13 predicted proteins | sample H2c1metaG_FD_144928 | JGI IMG/M metagenome (GOLD analysis project Ga0193726, IMG submission 144928) | Soil microbial communities from a riparian zone of the East river system, Colorado, United States - H2c1 | ecosystem: Environmental > Terrestrial > Soil > Riparian zone | place: USA: East River... | reverse complement strand
ACCACCCGCAGCCCGGCCGTGTGCGCGAACAGCGCCTCGGGCGACTCGCTGTGATGCTCGACCGCCCCGATGCCGCCGCCGAACGGGATGCGGACCACCACCGGCAGGATGAGCTTGCCCTGCGAGCGGTACCGCATCTTGGCCAGCTGGGAGACGATCTGGTCGAAGGCCGGGAACACGAAGCCGTCGAACTGGATCTCGCAGATCGGCCGGTAGCCGCGCAGCGCGAGCCCGATCGCGGTCCCGATGATGCCCGACTCCGCCAGCGGAGTGTCGGTCACCCGGGCCTCGCCGAAGTCCTTCTGCAGGCCGTCAGTCACGCGGAAGACGCCCCCGAGCTTGCCGACGTCCTCGCCCATGATGAGGACCTTGGGGTCGTTCTCCAGCGCCTTGCGCAGGCCCTCGTTGAGCGCTCGGGACAAGGTGAGCCTGGTCATCGCCCGGCCTCCGTTTCAACGAAGGAGTCGAGGTACGCGGCGAACTGCTCCTGCTCGGCCGCCAGCGGCCGGGTCGGGCCGGTGTAGACGTTCTCGAACATCGACAGCGGCTCCGGGTCGGGCATGTCCTGGCACGCCTTGCGCACCCGGGCGCCGACCGCGTCGGCGTCGGCCTCGACCTCGTCCAGGAACTGGACATCGGCGAGTTCCGAGCGGATCAGGTACTGCTTGACCCGGGCGATCGGGTCCTTCAGCTTCCACAGCTCCAGCTCAGCCGACAGCCGGTACCGGGTCGGGTCATCGGTGGTGGTGTGCGCGCCCATCCGGTAGGTATAGGCCTCGATCATCGTCGGCCCCTGGCCCTCCCGGGCGGCGCGCAGCGCCTTGCGGGTCACGGCCAGGCAGGCCAGCACGTCGTTGCCGTCGACCTGGACGCCGGGGAACCCGAAGCCGAGCGCCCGCCGGTACAGCGGCACCCGGCTCTGCCGCTCGATCGGCTCGGAGATCGCCCACTGATTGTTCTGGCAGAAGAAGACGATCGGCGCGTTGTTGACCGACGCCCAGATGAAGGCCTCGTTGACGTCGCCCTGGCTGGTGGCGCCGTCGCCGAAGTAGCCGATCACGGCCTCGCCGTCCTCGCCGACCGCCCCGTCCCCGCTGGATGCCATCGCGTAGCCGGTGGCGTGCAGGGTCTGGCTCCCGATCACGATCGTGTACAGGTGGAAGTTGTGCTCCCGCGGGTCCCAGCCGCCGTGGCTGACCCCCCGGAACAGCCCCAGCAGCCGCACCGGGTCGAGGCCGCGGCACCAGGCCACGCCGTGCTCCCGGTAGGTGGGGAACGCCATGTCCCGCGGCTCCAGGGCGCGGCCCGAGCCCACCTGCGCGGCCTCCTGGCCGAGCAGTGACGCCCAGATGCCCAGCTCGCCCTGGCGCTGCAGGGCGATGGCCTCGAAGTCAATCCGGCGGACAATCACCATGTCCCGGTACAGCGCCTTGACCTCGTCCGTGGAGATCTCCAGCGGGTATTCCGGGTGTTCGACGCGCTCGCCCTCCGGGGTGAGCAGCTGAATGAGCTGATCCGACTCCGCCCCCTTGGCCTCGGGGAAAAGGGCTCGCCCGGCATCATTGACGGTCACGTGCCACTCCTTGCGTGATCTCCGCCGGTTCAGTCTCGGGACATCATGGCGGCTAGTCGTCCGTCCTGTTCGCTTTCGGTGTGACAGTACCCGCCACGGGCAGGACATGCAGCGCAGGTACCGTCGGCTGCCGTACCGTACGCTGCCCTGGTGGCCAGAGTTGTCGTTGACGTGATGCTGAAGCCCGAGATCCATGATCCGCAGGGTGAGGCCATCGCCAGCGCCTGCCATCGGCTGGGCCTGGACCAGGTGGTCGCCGTCCGGCAGGGCAAGCGCTTCGAGATCGAGCTGCCCGGCGACGGGCCCGCCGACGAGGCGGCGGTCCGGCAGGTCGCCGAGCTCGCGGCGCAGCTGCTCGCTAACCCCGTCATCGAGGAATTCACGGTCGAGCCCGGCTGACCGGGCCGCCCAGCCCGGGCCGCCCGACCTGGGCCGGGGCTTTCCGTTCGGTACGTTTACCGGCCGGAACGTTGCTGTTCGTCCAGAGATCGCCCGAGCTCATGATTACCGCAGCCCGCCGCGGGAAACCCTCACAATGTGAGCAGAGCGTTAAAGGACTAGCCCGGGGGCGAGACGTGCCGATGCGAACTCGCGTGACGCATTGCGGGGAGCGGACCGCAGACGTTCGTTTCTGCCTCCTGTTCCCCCGCGAAGCGCTCAGCATCCCGGTCATGCGCCGGGTGCTGGGCGACATCCTCAACCGGGTCGGCGTCGACGATGCCAGCATTGCCGACCTGCTCCTGGCCGTAACCGAGGCCTGCACCAACGTCCTGCGCCACTCCGGCCAGGGCCGCGGCTACGAGATCGTGGCCCGGGTGGCCGGCAACCAGCTCCACCTGGAGGTCGTCGACAACGGCCGGGGCTTCGACCCCACCCTGGCCCTGCCCGGCCGCCGCCCGGTGGTGCGCCACCACGTCCGCCGCGTCGCCGCCCTGCACCGCCGGCACCGGCCGCCGGGCACGCCCATCCCGGACACGTCCCTGACGCTCCGCCGCGGGGTCAGCCGGCCGCGGCGGATCAGCCGCAAGCGGGGCATCGCCCAGCTGCCCGAGTCGGGCCGGGGCCTGGCCATCATGCGGGCCTGCGTGGACGACGTCACGCTGAGCAGCGGCCCGGGGCAGGGCACCGTGGTGGCGCTGGAGAAGCGGATCGGCCGGCGCCCCGAGCCGCCCCTGGCCACCGTGCCGCGGCCCCGGCTCAGGGACGCCAGCTGAACCGGTAACCTCGTACCCGTGAGCACCAGGGTCGGAGTCGTTACCTTCCCGGGTTCGCTCGATGACCGGGACGCCTGCCGGGCGGTCCAGCTGGCCGGCGGGCAGCCGGTGCCGCTGTGGCACGCCGATGCGGACCTGCGGGGCGTCGAGGCCGTGATCCTGCCGGGTGGCTTCTCCTACGGCGACTACCTGCGCTGCGGGGCGATCGCCCGCTTTGCGCCGGTGATGACCGAGATCATCCCGGCGGCCCGGGCCGGCCTGCCCGTGCTGGGCATCTGCAATGGCTTCCAGATCCTCTGCGAGGCGCACCTGCTCCCCGGCGCGCTGACCCGCAATGCCGGCCGGCGGTTCATCACGCGGGACATCCAGATCCGGGTCGAGAACGCCCAGACGCCCTGGACCCGGGACTATGCCGACGGCCAGGAGCTCACCGTGGTGCTGAAGAGCGGCGAGGGCGCCTACGTGGCCGACGAGGCCACCCTGGCGGGCCTGGCCGCGCGGGGCCAGATCCTGGCCCGGTACGCCGGCGGCAACCCGAACGGCTCGGCCGGGGACGTCGCCGGGGTGGTGAGCGAGGCCGGCAACGTGGTCGGCCTGATGCCGCATCCCGAGCACGCGGTCGACCCGCTGACCGGGCCGTCCGCTGACGGCCTCGGCTTCTTCGCGTCCGTGCTGAGCGCGGTCGTGACGGCGTGAGCACCGGCGACCTGACCGAGACCGGCATGAAGGACACCGAGGTGGCCGAGACGGGCACGAACGACACCGTCACCGCGGCCGCGGCGACGCCGGACCGCGAGCAGCCCTACGCCGCGCTCGGCCTGACCGGTGCCGAGTTCGCGCGGATCGGCGACATCCTGGGCCGCCGCCCCACCGACGCCGAGCTCGCCATCTACTCGGTCATGTGGAGCGAGCACTGCTCGTACAAGTCCTCCCGCCGGCACCTGCGCCAGTTCGCGGAGAAGGCCCCGCCGACCCGCGTGCTGCTGGCCGGCATCGGCGAGAACGCCGGCGTCGTGGACATCGGCCAGGGCTACGCGATCACGTTCAAGATCGAGTCGCACAATCATCCGTCCTACGTCGAGCCGTTCCAGGGCGCGGCCACCGGCGTGGGCGGCATCGTGCGGGACATCCTGGCCATGGGCGCCCGGCCGATCGCCGTCATGGACGCGCTGCGCTTCGGCCCGGCCGACGCGCCCGACACCCGCCGCGTGCTGCCCGGCGTGGTGAGCGGCATCTCGTTCTACGGCAACTGCCTGGGCCTGCCCAATATCGGCGGCGAGCTCGCCTTCGACCCCTGCTACGCCGGCAACCCGCTCATCAACGCCCTCTGCGTCGGCGTGCTGCGGCCGGCCGGGCTGAAGCACGCCGTGGCCACCGGCCCGGGCAACCAGGTCATCCTGTTCGGCTCGCGCACCGGGCCGGACGGGATCGGCGGCGCGTCGGTGCTGGCCAGCGCCTCGTTCGGCGGCCGCGGTGAGGGCGCCAAGCGGCCGAGCGTCCAGGTCGGCGACCCCTTCATGGAGAAGCTGCTGATCGAGTGCTGCCTGGAGCTCTTCGCCGCCGACCTGGTCGTCGGCATCCAGGACCTCGGTGCGGCCGGCGTCGCGTGCGCCACCACCGAGCTCGCCGCCGGCGGCAAGAGCGGCATGTCGGTCCGGCTCGACTCGGTGCCGCTGCGCGACGCGTCGCTCGGCCCGGCCGAGATCTTGATGAGCGAGTCGCAGGAACGCATGATGGCGATCGTCACGCCCGACGACGTGCCCGCTTTCCTGGCCATCTGCGCCAAGTGGGAGGTGCCCGCCACGGTCATCGGCGAGGTGACCGAAACGGGGCGGCTCGAGATGACCTGGCACGGCGAGCCGGTCGTGGACATCCCGCCCGGCAGCGCGGCCGACGACGGCCCGGTCTACGACCGGCCGGCCCGCCGCCCGGCCAGCCAGGACGTCCTGGCCGCCGATGACCCGGCCCGCCTGGCGCGGCCGGCCGACGGGGCCGGGCTGCAGTCGGACCTGCTCGCCCTGCTGGCTGTCCCCGAGGCGGCCTCGAAGACCTGGGTCACCGAGCAGTACGACCGGTACGTCCGCGGTGACACGGTGCTGGCCATGCCGCACGACGCCGGCGTCGTGCGGATAGACGAGGAGACCGGCCTCGGCATCGCGCTGGCGACCGACGGCAACGGGCGGTACTGCCTGCTCGACCCGTACGCGGGGACGCAGCTGGCGCTGGCCGAGGCGTACCGGAACGTCGCCGCCACCGGCGCCCGCCCGCTGGCGGTGACCAACTGCCTGAACTTCGGCTCCCCGGAGGACCCGGCGGTGATGTGGCAGTTCACCGAGGCCGTGCGCGGCCTCGCGGACGGCTGCCAGGCCCTGGGCGTCCCGGTCACCGGGGGCAACGTCAGCTTCTACAACCAGACCGCCGCCGCGGCCATTCACCCCACGCCGGTCATCGGGGTGCTGGGCGTCCACGATGACGTGCGGCGCGCGGTGCGCTCCGGCGTCGGGCCGCCCGGCAGCGCGCTGCTGCTGCTCGGCTCGACCCGGCTGGAGCTGGGCGGCTCGCTGTGGGCGCGCACGGTCCACGGCCACCTGGGCGGCCGCCCGCCCGCCGTCGACCTGGCCGCCGAGCGCTCGCTGGCGGAGGTCCTGGTGACCGCGGCGGGCCGCGGCCTGCTGGCCGGGGCGCACGACCTGTCGGACGGCGGCCTGGCCGTCGCACTGGCCGAGGCCTGCCTGGCCAGCGGGACCGGTGCCGCCGTGACGCTGCCCGGCGACCCGTTCACCTACCTGTTCAGCGAGTCGGCGGGCCGGGCGCTGGTGGCCGTCACGCCGGGCGCTGAGGCTGCCCTCACGCAGCTGTGCGCCGCGGCGGGCGTGCCGGCCGTCGCGCTCGGGACCGCAGGCGGCGAGAGCCTGGACGTGGCCGGGTCCTTCTCGATCAGCCTCGGCGCGCTCAGCTCCGCGCACCTCGACACGCTGCCCGTGCTGTTCGCCTAGGCCCGTGCCCCCCGGCGGAGCCTAGACGCCCCCCGCCACGCCCCAGAAGAACGAGATGAGCTGACGCGCGGGCGCGGCCGTATTGCAGGCCACGAGGGCGGGCGGAGCGGCGACGTCGCCGCCCGCGCCGCCCGCGGCTGTCGCCAGGCACCGGCCGGTCCCGAGGTTGCGGTACTGGGCGTACAGGTGGCTGCTGGCCTCCAGCGTGCCCCCCGCGTGCCGCCAGCGCTGCTCCGGCCCGAGGTCGCAGCGGCGCAGGGCCACCCGGGCCGGCCCGGGTGCGGCCAGGCAGCTTCCGGTGGGCGCATAGATAAAGATGTAAGTCCCGTCGGCCATCGTGTCGACGGTCCACTGCGGGTCCCCCTCCGGCTGGACCGACGCCGGGACCGACGCGAACAGCAGGGTGCCGCCCTGGGCGCTCAGCATCCGCATCGCGTCGGCGGTGCCGACGGTCCCGCCGGCCTGGCCGATGATCCCGACCGTCTGCACGCCCGACACGCGGCCGGACAGCTGCTGGGCATGGCGCGCGGCGCCGGCCGGGCTGGCGATGGCGTAGACAATGGCCGCGCCGCAGGCCACGAGCAGTGCGACGCCGATCCCGACGATCCGGGGCGTCCATGACCCACGGGTTCGGCGGGGCGCCGCAGCGTGCGGACGGGTCATAACCTAACGAATACCTTTAACGGGGCAGTCATATGGCGGATGTTCCTAAACGGATGCAGAAAACTACGGAACGCGCACCTGCGCGGAAGGTGAACTGGCTGCTAGCCGGGGTCGGCTAGCCTCCGGAGGCGTGCCCGCCCGACAGCCTGACCCCGCCCGCCTCGTCGCCGCCGTCAACGCCCAGCGCGCGGCCCTGGGCCAGCCCCCGTGGGCCGGGCCGGCCACGGCGCCCGCCCTGGGCCTGGCCGCCGTCACGGCCGTCCTGGCCGCGACCGACGCGGGTGCCGATCCCCTCCGCGACGCGAACCGCGCGGCCGTCCGCTATCTCCTGGACGCCCTCGCCGAGCGGGCACCGGGCCGCGCGGTCGAGGTGCGCGTGCCGCCGTTCGCCGCCATCCAGTGCCTCGCGGGGCCGCGGCACACCCGCGGCACGCCGCCCAACGTCGTGGAGACCGACCCGGCCACCTGGCTGGCCCTGGCGACCGGGCGGCTCGGCTGGGACCAGGCGGTCGCGGCCGGGAAAGTACGCGCCAGCGGGCCGCGCTCAAATATTTCTTCCTACCTCCCGCTCGCCCGGCGAGCCTGACGTGCGCCCGACCGGCAGCCGACCGGCAGATAGGGACAGCCGAAAAAGCGGAATAAACGGACGTAACTGGTCACTATCTCCCTTCCAAGATCGGCTTCGCATCCTTCTCATAACTGTCGGTGACCAACATCGCAGGCGTGTCCGCCAAAAAAAGTACCTTCAGGATGTGTAAACCATCCGAGTCGTAGCGGCGTCTATCCATGCAGACGATCCGGTACTACCAAGTTCCGGGGCGTCTGCCAGGGAGAAAATTACAGATCTTCACGCTTCGCCCCGAAGTCCTAAGTCGCGGCCCACGAAGGGCCTGAGCTACGGCGGGGCTACGCAGGGTGAAGTGGTATAGGACCACCTGGCACGGTGGCTCGGGCACAGGGCCCTTGTCACAGACGATCGTGGGAGGAACACCCAAATGCGCTTTTCCAGGCTTATGCTCGCTGCGTCGGGCCTGGCCACCGTGGCCCTGCTCGGCTCATCGGTCGCGGCCAACGCCGCCACCATCAATGGCCCGTTCTTCAACGCGGGTGAGGCTGGCTACCAGGTTCAGTCCTCGGTGAACTTCAACGAGGTCCGCACCACCGTTCACGTCGACCCGGGTTCCAGCACCAGCCCGTTCATCGCGCTCCAGAGCACCGTCAACGGCGGCGCCACCGCGGTCATCGGCCTGGAGAACATCGGCGGCAACTACTTCCTCTACGGTGCCACCGACATTCAGCTCAACGTCGCGGCCGGCGTGCCGCTGCCCGCGGCCGTCATCGCGCCGCACCTGGTGCCCCTGTCGTCCATCGGCGCCCCGGCCGGAACCCCGCTGTTCAACAGCCAGAGCGGTGGCTCGTTCTTCATCGAGGTTCACTACTCGACCAAGCACAACCTGGTCCAGTTCGTCGCCGGCCCGACGGAGACCAACGAGGCCACGCTGGCCGTCGGACACGTCTTCACCGAGTCGCAGGAGTTCCACGCCCCGTCGATCGAGACCCTGAACTTCGGTGGCGGGTCCCTGCCGATCAGCACCCCGCAGGTGTCCTTCACCCGCAGCGGCCTGACCGAGCCCAGTAACGAGAACATCAAGACCATTGGCGGCGCGCGCATCACCTTCGACGCGTTCCCGCTGAACGAGGCCGTGGCGACCACGCACGGCGGCGCGCCGACCATCACCCACAACCCGATCACCCTCGAGCCCTCCCCGGCCCTGCCGGGTGTCGGTTCGGCCTTCGGCATCGTCACCGGCCCCCAGGCCTGAGACGCTGACGCGGCACAACTGAACAACTGAGCGGGCGGCGGCCCGGCAACGGGCCGCCGCCTCTCGAGCAAGACCACGGGGCAGGGGCCGTGCGGACGCAATTCGTCCGTACGGCCCCTGCTCCGTTTTGCACCCCCGGGCGTCCCATAGACTGGCCTGGTGATCAAGCCGGATGGCCGTCTGAACGATGATCTCGATTCCGCCGACCACCCGCCCCGGGACGCCTGCGGCGTGTTCGGCGCCTGGTCCCCGGACGAGGAAGTCGCCAAGCTCGCGTACTTCGGCCTGTACGCGCTCCAGCACCGCGGCCAGGAATCGGCCGGGATCGCGGTCAGCGACGGGCGCCGCATCGTGGTCTACAAGGACATGGGCCTCGTCCCGCAGGTCTTCGACGAGTCGGTGCTGAACACGCTGCGCGGGCACATCACCGTGGGGCACTGCCGCTACTCGACCAGCGGCGCCTCGGTCTGGGAGAACGCGCAGCCCACCTTCCGCGCGACCCCCACCACCAGCCTGGCCCTCGGCCACAACGGCAACCTGATCAACACCCTGGAACTGGCCGCGCTGACCGGAAAGGGACCGTCCGGGCCGGGGCAGGCCACGTCCGACACTGACGTGCTGACGGCCCTGTTCGCGGCGCCGCCCGGTGGTGACCCGGACGGCGGCGTGGAGGCGGGGGCCATGGCCACCCTGCCGCTGGTCCGCGGGGCCTTCTCGCTCGTGTTCATGGACGAGCAGACCCTGTACGCGGCGCGGGACCCGCAGGGCTTCCGCCCCCTCGTCCTGGGCCGCCTGGCCCGCGGCTGGGTGGTGGCCAGCGAGACCGCGGCCCTGGACATCGTCGGGGCGGCCTTCGTCCGCGAGATCGAGCCGGGCGAGCTGATCGCCATCGACGAGCGCGGCGTCCGGTCCCGCCGGTTCGCCGCGGCGCAGCCGAAGGGCTGCATCTTCGAGTACGTGTACCTGGCCCGCCCCGACACCGCCATCTCCGGCCGCAGCGTCCACTCCACCCGGGTGGCCGTGGGCCGCCGGCTGGCCGCCGAGCATCCCGTCGAGGCCGACCTGGTGATCCCGGTGCCGGAGTCCGGGACCCCGGCCGCGATCGGCTACGCGCAGGCCAGCGGGATTCCCTACGGGCAGGGCCTGGTCAAGAACTCCTACGTGGGCCGGACGTTCATCCAGCCCAGCCAGACCATCCGGCAGCGCGGAATCCGGCTCAAGCTGAACCCGCTGCGCGACGTCATCGCCGGCCAGCGGGTAGTGGCCGTCGACGACTCGATCGTCCGGGGCAACACCCAGCGCGCCATCGTGGCCATGCTCCGCGAGGCCGGGGCGGCCGAGGTGCACGTCCGGATTTCCAGCCCGCCGGTCGCCTGGCCGTGCTTCTTCGGCATCGACTTCGCAAGCCGGGCCGAGCTGATCGCCGGCAGCCTGGCCGTGGAGGAGATCAGGGAGTCGATCGGCGCTGACTCGCTCGGCTTCGTTTCGCTGGAGGGTTTGATCGAGGCGACCACGCTGCCCGCCGGCCAGCTGTGCGTCGGCTGCTTCAGCGGCGAGTACCCGGTGCCCGTGGCCGAGGACGAGCAGGGCAAGAACCTGCTGGAGGCGGCCACCGGTGCCTGACCAGCACAGCTACGCCAGTGCTGGGGTCGACATCAACGCGGGGGACCGGGCGGTCGACCTGATGCGGGCGGCCGTGCAGCGGACCGCGCGGGCCGAGGTGATCGGCGGCATCGGCGGGTTCGCCGGCCTGTTCGACGTGTCCGCCCTGACCCGGATGCGGCGGCCCCTGCTGGCCACCTCCACGGACGGCGTGGGCACCAAGGTCATGATCGCCCGGCGGCTGGGCGTCTACGGCACCATCGGCATCGACCTGGTCGGCATGGTCGTGGATGACCTGGTCGTGTGCGGGGCCGAGCCGCTGTTCATGACCGACTACGCCGTCTTCGGCAAGGTGACGCCCGAGCGCGTCGCGGAGATCGTGGGCGGGATCGCCGATGGCTGCGTCCAGGCCGGATGCGCGCTGATCGGCGGCGAGACGGCCGAGCATCCCGGTCATCTCGGGCCCGACGACTTCGACCTGGCGGGCGCGGCGACCGGCGTGGTCGAGGCGGACCAGCTGCTCGGGCCGGAGCGGGTCCGGCCCGGCGACGTCGTCATCGCGATGCCCTCCTCGGGGCTGCACTCCAACGGGTTCTCCCTGGTTCGCAGCGTCGTCGACGGGCTGGACCTGGCGGCCGTGCCGGCGGGCCTGAGCCGTCCGCTCGGCGAGGAACTGCTCATCCCGACCCGGATCTACGCCCGGGACTGCCTGGCCCTGGCCGCGGGTGCGCAGGTCCACGCGTTCGCGCACGTGACCGGCGGCGGGCTGGCGGCGAATCTTGCCCGGGTCCTGCCGCCGCACGCTGACGCCGTCCTGGATCGCGGTACCTGGGCGCCGGCGGCGGTCTTCAGCTTCCTGGCCCGCGCGGGCCACGTCGCGCCCGACGACATGGAGCAGGTGTTCAATCAGGGCGTCGGGATGGCCGCGATCGTGACCGCGGACGACGCCGACCGGGCGCTGGCCCTGCTGCGCGATCGCGGCGTGGCGGCCTGGACAGCAGGCCACATCACCACCGGGACCGGGACGACCCGCCTCACCGGCGAGCACAAAGCCTGACTGAGATCCCTGGCTCCGGGCACGCCAAACAGGTGGCGCGGCCTGAGCAGGCCGCGCCCCCGCAGCTGATAACCCCTCGCCGACCGGCTAGTCTCCGCCGGTCCTGCTCATCGAGGGATACGGATCCTCGTCGTCGATGTACTCGTCGTCGAGCGAGTCGCCGTCATCTTCGTCATCGGCGGAGTCTTCGTCATCGCCGGAATAGCGGTCGCTGAAATCCGTGTATGCATCAGCGCCCTGCTGGTCCGTGCCGACACCCAGCTCGGCCCGCAGCCGGTCAAGGTCTGTGCCGCCGCCGTTGTACTTCAGCTGACGGGCTACCTTCACCTGCTTGGCCTTGGCTCGGCCGCGCCCCATTGGCTCGACCCCCTCGAACGTACGGGACCCAACAGGCCCCTAGCTACTGCACCGAAAGTTGCTCTAACCACGCCAATACGCACGGGCTTAGCCGCATGCCAGACAAGGCTGCCGCTCTCTCCCACGGGGAGCGCGTCGCCCAGCGCCTGACGTACAGGTATAACCGTACCTGCTTTGCGCCACTAGCGCCTCCGGCGATCGTCAGCCAGTCCTCATCGGCCGGACAGGTAGATGGTCCCCAGGCGTCCGACCGCCCGAATCCGCTCCTCAGCGAGCCGGTCGGCGGCGACCACCGGCGGCACGCCCAGCTGCGCTGCTGCGGTCAGGAGGCGCGCCACCGTGCCGAAGATCTGCTCCGCCCGCGCCCGGGCGCGCTCGAAGCTGAACCCGTGGCGCTCGTCGGCGACCTGGATCACGCCGCCGGCGTTCACGACGTAGTCAGGGGCATAGAGGATCCCGCCGTCCGCCAGCAGCTTCTGCACGCCGGGCCGGGCCAGCTGGTTATTCGCCCCGCCGCAGATGATCTTGGTGGTAGGCCCGGCCAGGGCGGCAACGGTGTCATCGTCGACCGAGCCGCCGAGGGCGCACGGCGCGTAGGCGTCCAGCCCGCTGGCGAGCAGGGCGGCGCGGCTGGCCGCCACCGTGACGTCGGGATGCTCGGCGCTGGTCTGGGCCACGGCCGCGCTACTTGTGTCGTAAATCACTGACCGGGCGCCGTCGGCGGCCAGATGGCCGGCCAGTCGCCGCCCGACCTTGCCGACGCCCTCGATCCCGACCGTCCGCCCGGCCAGGCTGGGCGAGCCCCAGGCATGCTCCGCGGCAGCCCGCATGCCCTGGAATACCCCGAGGGCAGTCAGCACCGATGAGTCGCCGGCGCCGCCGTTGGCGACCGTCCGGCCCGTCGCGTGCGAGCACTCCCGGGCGACGACGTCCATGTCCTCGCTGTAGGTGCCGACATCACAGGCCGTGACGTAGCGGCCGCCCAGTGACTCGACGAACCGCCCGTACGCGCGCAGCAGCGCCTCGGACTTGAGGCGGGCCGGGTCGCCGATGATCACGGCCTTGCCGCCGCCGTGGTCCAGCCCGGCCAGCGCGTTCTTATAGGTCATGGCGCGGGACAGGTTCAGCACGTCCGCCAGGGCCGCTTCTTCACTCGGATAGGGGTAGAACCGCGTCCCGCCGAGCGCGGGACCCAGGGCCGTGGAGTGGATCGCGATGATCGCCCGCAGGCCGGACTCGCGGTCCTGGCAGAACGTCACCTGCTCGTGCCCGGCCGGGCTGCCAGCGCCTTCCAGCTGGGCTGGATCAGCGTCGCCGCCCGGGCCGGCGGTGGTGAAGACATGGGACACGGGACTGGCTCCTGGCGTCGGTTCCGGTCTGGCGCGGCGGCCAGATCTTGGTTGCAGCCTATTCCGGACGGCCGCGTCGTCGCGGCGACGCAGATGATCTGTCCGCCGTCACCCCTTTATCCCGACGGTCTGGCATGTCACGATTAGTCATGCTGTCTGATGCGACCGGTGTGCGGGGTTATGCCGGTGTTATGCCGGCCCGCATGCTCGCTCAGATGCACCAGAGTGGCTACGGAGCGTGTAAGGACGCCGCCGGGCGGGCAAATATAGCCGAAACAAGGCATCTTGCTTCACTCTGGAGGATTACATCGACGCCGCGGCTCGTTGCCAAGGACTGCGAGCAGCGTTATCCGCGTCGGGGGACATCGCCGGGGTGGCTGCCTGGCGGAGCGGAAGGAGGGGGGAGCCGCGGAGTCCGCGGAGTTCGATGATCTGCGCGCCGACCGGGTTGCTGGTCGGTCAGAGCCGTGTTCCTGGGGCGGGGCTGCTAGGCGCAGATTGGTCAGGAAAGGCGTCACGCCGGGTAGCGAAGACCCGGCCGGCGCTGGAGGGGTGGGAGTCCCGATGAGCTCGCTTATGTCAGCACCGGTCGGCCAGCGCGAAGGCGTGCGCCGACGGGACATGGAGGCAATCTAGCTAAGTAGCCGATGGGAGGCGCGGATGACTTTTCCGAATCCGCCCGTTGCGACGTTCCGTGTCGCTAGAATCACGCACCGTGACAGAGTGCTGGGGGGCAACGGGGTGACTCACATCGGAAACTTTGCTCCTGGTGGTCGACTTGTCACCGCTGGTGATGGCAATATGGTCTGAGCGGACTATATAGGACATCCACGGCAGGCTCTTTTTTGGAGCCAGGGAACAGCCACACACGCAGGATCGCAGTACCGGTCCAGGAGGAGAGGCCGTCAAAATGTCTGCACGTACACCGGAGGCTGAGCCGCTACTTACGCCGGCCGAGGTCGCCACAATGTTCAGGGTGGACCCGAAGACCGTCACGCGGTGGGCCAAGGCCGGAAAGCTCACATCTATCCGGACCCTTGGTGGTCACCGTAGGTATCGGGAGACGGAAGTCCGTGCTCTGCTGGCGGGAATTCCGCAGCAGCGTTCGGAGTAGCATCGAGTAAAGCCAGGCTGACGTGCGGAAACGTGCGCCGGCTCGGTGATGAGCGACAGATAGCAAGGGGGGGTCGGCCCCGGCGGCCTGGCCGTTGTATCGGGGGGCGCGGTCAGCGCGACGATGCGACGGCAGACCGGCACAGCCGGGGTCGATCCGGCCTCCTTGGGTCAGCGGCGCGGCACGGCCGGTCGCGGACCCGGAGTTCTGAACGTCAAGACATTTTCGTCACGGAAGTGCGTCCCGCAAACTGCTCCGCGCCGGATGCCACCGGACTTGAAAATCAGTATGAAACGGGCGCTGCCGTCACATTCCCGCGTCCGTTGTCTCGAACCCGCCCGAACGTCAGCAGTCCGTTGCGGTCGCGAGTTATAACTCTTGGTAGTGACACACCAACTTCTGGTAATCACCCCTGCTGGAACGGCGGCAGAGCCATACTTGATGACTGTGTAGGTGCCGTAGGTGCGGTGCGCGGCGCCGGGGGGATCCGCCAGCAGGCGGAAGCGTGCCGTTGCTTCGAGGGGAGGATCGCACATATGCGTGATCCGGATTTGATCGTCCGCGCGCAGCGGGCTGCGACAGCGCTGGAAAGCGCGTGGTGCCACTGGCGCAACATGCACGGCTTAAGCGCCGACCCGCCGTCAACAGTATCGAGCTACGTCGGCTACTCGCTGGAAGCGCCGTGGGGTGAGGCGCGGATTGTCTTCGGCATCTGCGCGGAGGAGGCCGAGCAGCTGGCCGTCCTGCTGGAGCGCCATGACTGCGTCGGCCCAGTTCATGCGTCCGTGACGGCTAGGTCCGTCGACGGCGCGGGGATCGGGCCGCGGGAAGGTGCCGCGGGCCAGCCGGGGGCGGCTGGACTGCTGCACGTGCCCGCGCCGGCTCCCGCCAGCGCAGGACAGCAGCCGCTGTCGGCCAGCGCGGTCGGCTCGTGGCACAGCGACCTGCTCGCGGCGCGGCATCGCGGCCCGGCTCGGGACCTGGACGCCGTCAGTCCGCTGACCGCGCCCCTGGACCCGCCCGGGACTGACGTCGAGACGCCGATCGCGCTGGCGGTGTCCCGCGCCCTCGAGGCATCGCTGGCGAGCAAGCGCGCCGCGGCCGCCATGCCCTCGGGCCAGGCCGCGCAGGCCGTGCGGGCGGGTCAGCTGGCTCAGGCGAGTCAGTCTGGCCAGGCGGCGCAGGCCGGGCAGCCGGATCAGCCTGGACCGTCGGGTCCGGCCGGGCAGGGGGGTCAGGCCGGGCAGCTACCCAAGAATGGGCAGGCAGCCCAGGCCGGGCAGCCGGATCGGGCCGGGCAGCCAGATCAGGCTGAGCGGTCAGGCCAAGTCGGGCAGCGAGGTCAGGCCGGGCAGCCGCGTCAGGCCGGGCAGCCAGGTCAGACCGGGCAGCCAGGTCAGGCCGGGCAGCCGGGTCAGGCCGGGCAGACAGCCAAGAACGGGCAGTCAGCCAAGAATGGGCAGGCGGTCCAGGCTAGGCAGCCGGATCAGGCCGGGCAGTCAGGCCTGGCCGGGCAGTCGGGCCACGCCGGCCAGAACGCGCAGGCGGGCCAGAACGCGCAGGCGGGCCAGAACGCCCAGCCGGGCCAGAACGCCCAGCCGGGCCAGAACGCCCAGCCGGGCCAGGACGCGCAGGCGGGCCAGGACGCGCGGACCGGCGTGGACGTGCAGGCGGCCGTGGACGCGCAGGCGGGCCGCCCGGCCTGGGAGACCGGCAGCGCGCCCGGGCCTGAGCAGCGCGGCGGCGACGACGGCCGCCCCGGGCCGGAGGTCACTGATGGATTCGATGGGGTCGAGGCGCCGGAGGTC
>Ga0193726_1001837_pt1 | contig 15566 bp, 12 predicted proteins | sample H2c1metaG_FD_144928 | JGI IMG/M metagenome (GOLD analysis project Ga0193726, IMG submission 144928) | Soil microbial communities from a riparian zone of the East river system, Colorado, United States - H2c1 | ecosystem: Environmental > Terrestrial > Soil > Riparian zone | place: USA: East River... | reverse complement strand
GGCAATCAAGCCTGGCACAACCAATGGCCGGAAAACAGCACCCTTCAAGGCGGGGTCAGCGCCGTTTCGGATCTGCAATCGCGGCCGGTGGCGGTGGAAATTATCGTGCAGTTCAAGGATTGGGGAGCCATCAGGCGCGTGATCGAGGTGCCGGGATGAAGTCGTTTCGTGGCGGCAAGAAGCAGCGCGGAGTCGCGCTGATCATCGCGCTCATTCTGGTGGCGCTGGCCACGATACTGGCCACGAAACTGAGCTTTGATGGATTTCTCGAGCTGCGCCGCACGACCGGCGTGCTCGCCGCCGAACAGGCGTTGCAATTCGGCTTGGGAGCCGAGGCGCTGGCAGCGGATGTGCTCGTCCAGGACCTTCAGACCAGCGGTGGATTTACGACGCTGGCCGGCCCCTGGGCGCAAGTGACGCAGCCCCTGCCCATCACGCCGGACAACAATCCGGAAGGTGAGCCCATCGGCACCATGCAGGGCTCACTGGAAGACATGCAGGGGCGCTTCAACCTGAACAGCCTCGCGCGCTTGGGCACCGACGGTGTCACCGAGGATCCGTTGCCGCTGCAGCAATTTCAGCGATTGCTGGCCTCGGTGGGTGTGGAGCCCAAGTGGGCGGGATTGGCGCGCGATTGGATCGATCAAGACGACGTCGTCGGCAATCCGGACGGCGCCGAAGATTCGGTCTATACCTCGCAAACTCCTCCCTACCACACCGGCAACTGGCCGATGACGTCGCCCACCGAATTGATGAATCTTCCGGGCTTCGGCTCCGACCGTTATCGCAAGATCGCCCCGTATGTCACCGCACTGCCGAATGCCAATACTGCGATCAATCTCTGCACGGCGCCTGCGCTGGTGCTGGAGAGCCTGGCGGATGGCCTGAACGGCGAATGGTCGAACAATCCCGCCGTACTGGCCAATGGCCGCAAATCCGGTTGTTTCCCGGATCTGAATACCTTCAAGAACGTCGCGAGCACGACCGGCGGGCAGAAGGCGTTGATCACCAACCCCCTCGATACCAAGAGCAGCTACTTCCAGCTCACCACGCGCGTCATGCTTGGCACTACCGAGTTCACCTTGTACAGTCTTTTGTACCGCGGCTCGACTAAGATCACACCGCTGCTGCGCTCATTTGGGACGCCCTAAGATACATGCCGCCATCATTGCTTTTACGCCTACCGCCGGCCGGCCAAGAAGAGACCGAATGGCTGACCCTGGATGAGACCGGTGCGCCGACCCCCACCCGGCAACGCGGATCCTTGAGCCTTGCGGCCGCGGTGTGGCGCAGCGGACGCGTCGTGGTGCTCGCGCCGGCAACTCAGATCCTGTTGGCCGAACCGGAACTGCCGCCCGGCAGCGGTGCGAAACTCGCACGCGCCGTGCCCTTCGCGATGGAAGAGCAGCTGACCGAGGACGTCGACCTCTTGAGCTTCGCGATCGGCCGCCGTCGCGGCACCGGCGGCACGCCCGTCGCCGTGGTATCGCGCACGGTGCTGCAGACCTGGCTGTCCGAGCTGAACGCCGCCGGATTCGAGCCCCAGGCGATTTACGCGGATATCTCAGCAATGCCGCAGAATCCGGGGCAGACGGTATTGTGGCTCGAAAAGGAGCGCCTCGCGGTGCGCCGGCCTGGTGCCCTGCCCTTCGCCGTGGAGCTCTCGCCGGTCAAGGAAGCTCTTTTGGTTGCCGGCGTCATTGCCGATCCGCTCGAATCGACGGCGGAGCCAACACCCAAGGAAAGCGCCATCCTTTACGTCACGCGTGAAGACTGGGTACGGGTTCAAGGTGAATTTGAAGAGTTGCTGGAAGATTTCGCGTCGCTCAAGGTTCAATTGTTGACGGATGGTCCGCTGCCCTGGCTGGCGCGCGGAATCACAGCGCCCGAAGCGGTCAACTTGCTGCAAGGCGAGTTTTCGCGGACCACGGACTACGGGGAACGATGGCGTCGATGGCGCCTCGCCGCCGCGCTCGCCGTGGGATTGCTGGTCGTTCACGTCGCCGCTCAAGCGCTGCAAATTCGCCAGGCCAAACATGAATCCGCAGCGCTCGATGGCGAGATTGCGCAGATATTCTCCTCGGCCATGCCCGGCGACGCGCTCAGCGATCCGCGCCGCCAAATGCAAACCAAGCTGGAGAGAATTCGTAAATCCGGTGCGGGCCCCCAATACTTTCTTCGCACGTTGCAGACCTTGAGCGGCGCCATGGCGGTGACTCCGAAAACCGCCATCAGCGCGCTGAGCTATCGGGATGATTCGCTCGACATGACCGTGAGCGCGCCGAGTCTCGCGTCGCTCTCGCAATTGACCCAGTTCGTCGGCAAGGAAGGTCTCGCGGCGGAGATTCAGGCCTCGAACCCCGTGGCCGCCGGAGTCGAAGCGCATCTTCACGTTCGCGGCCAGGCCGCAAAGGCGCGCCGATGAACAAGCTGCGCAACTGGTATGCAAGCCTGCAGCAGCGCGAACAACGTGTGGTCGCGATCGGCGCAATCGCCCTGGGGCTCATCATATTGATCGGCGGAATTCTCATGCCTTTGCAATCCGCCGTGTCGAGCGCGGTCAAGGGAACCGATACGCGGCGGGAAGATTTGGCATGGATGCGGGCAAACGCACCTGAGGTGCGCGCCTTCGGCGATCAGCTCCCCGCCGACACGGGCGAGGCACCGGTGGTGCTGGTGGACCGAGTTGCCCGCGAGGCGGGACTGGCGAGTGCCCTGCGCGGCACCCAGCCCAATGCCACCGGGGGAGTACGCGTGCAATTGGAGGCCGCGCCATTTGACACCGTGGTGACATGGCTCGATTCCTTGGACCGGCACTACGGTCTCGCGATCGAATCGATCACGGTGGATCGCACGCCGGCGCCGGGAATGATCAATGCCAGCATCTCGTTCACCTCGCCGCGACATTGAGCCCCAGCGGCCGGCGAGACGTTGGCCCCTGATCCTCTTAGGGATTGTGCTGCTGGCGGCGGTGACGGTGTTCGTGCTGCCGGCGTCGGTGATTGCGCATTTTCTGCCCGCTCAGGTGCATGCGGAAGACTTCTCCGGCAGCCTCCTGCATGGCGCCGCAGGAAGGCTCAAGGTCAATGCGCGCGAGGCGGGTGCCATTGAATGGCAGGTGCATCCGCTCGCGCTGCTGCGGCTGGCGGTCGTTGCGGACATCCACTGGGTGAAGGTCGGCTTCGTCATCGACGGAACGGTCGAGCTCGGTGCGCGGCGTGTCGCGGCGCATGACATCAAAGGCGGAGGTCCCATCGAAAATCTTGGCGACCTCGGGCTGGCCGCAGGCTGGCGAGGTAACGCTCAGCTGACGTTTGCGGAGGCGAGCAGCGACTATCGCAAACTCGACTCCGCGGCAGGAAAGATCGACGTGGCCAATCTTTCCTCCGCGGACATCGCCGGCGGCGAAGCTCTGGGGAGCTATGAGCTGCAACTTGCCGCCGACGCGATTGCTCCTGATGGGGCCATCACCGCCACCCTGACCGACACCGGGGGACCGGTGGAGGCTCAGGCGCAGATCCGATTTTCTCCCGCAACACGCACCGGCATGCTGTCCGGCACGCTCAAGGAGCGCCCAGATGCCCCCTTGGGCCTTCGCAACCAGCTCAACAACCTATCGCAACTTCGGCCTCGAGACGCCTCCGGACGATTTCCGGTGGAGCTCGAGTTCACGTTCTAGCAATCGTGCCGCCAAGCGCCTAGCCGCCGACGAAGACATTGAGCTTATTGCCGTCCAAGTCTCGAAAGTAGCCCGCGTAAAAGTTTTCCGACCGCTTGCCGGGGGCGCCCTCGTCCTTGCCTCCCAATTGCAAAGCCTTGCGATGCAATGCCTGCACCTTGTCCTCGCTGTCGACCACGAGCGCCACCATGACGCCGTTGCCAACCGAAGCGGCGTTCTTATCGAAGGGCTTGGTCACGCCGAGCCCGGGCAGATCGGGCTTCACCGACCAGGCGACAAAATCATCGCTCTCCATCATGCGTTTGGCGCCAATTTCACCCAGTAGTGCATCGTAAAAGGCGGCGGCGCGCTTCAAGTCGTTGGTGCCGAGAGTGACGTATCCAATCATGACTGCTCCCTCCAATGATTTTTCGGGTACTGTTTATATATCCAGTAGTCCCTTTTTGTCAACCGCCTCGTTGGGGGTCCATTCACGCCAGGCGCGCATCAGCGGAAAGTACAATCCCAAACGAACCGGTTGCGGTCCTAAGCGCTGCGCCAAGCGCCCATAGCGCTCAAGCTGGCTGCGGTATCTCTCGACCTCGCGGTCCAGAAAAAGCTCGAGACCGCCGCCCAAGTGCTGGCTGGTTTTGTAATCGATCACCCAGCGGATGCCGGCCTCGTCGATGAAGCTGCGATCGAGCACGACTCGCGAAAATTCCCCCGCCCAGTACCCGGACAACGCGTGTTCGCGCAGATCCTCGCGAAGCCAACGCTTCAGTATCCAACGTCCGCGCGGATCGCGATGTACGCCGAGCAGCGCCTCCACGACGCGCGCGGTCGCCTGATTCAATCGAGCCTCGGGCACCCCGTTGCGCGCAAGCCATCGGCGGAAATGGCCCTCTCGGGCACGGATCGCTGCCTCATCAAGCCTTGCGAGGTCCATTATCTGGAGTTCGGCGTGCACCAGGCTGCCGACTCGCCGCGCGGTTTCGCCGGCCCAGTCGAATATCGGCGTCTCGTCCCTCGCGACTGGGATGGTGATCGCCGCGCCCGCCAGCGGCGCTGACTGACCGTCCGGCAAGGAATCCAATGACAGTCGCTTGAGCGGCCCACCGCGAGGCGCGTCGTCGGCAGCCTCGGCTTGCCTAAGCGGTGCCGTCGGCAGCTCGAATTCGCCGGCGAGCACCGGCCAGAGTGTGCGCAGCAAGCTTCCGACGTGCGGCCGGAAGACCCGGCGTGGCACCGCTTCATCTTGGTCGTCGTCATTTTCATCGTCGATGACAGCGGTCAGACGCAATTGGCACTTTGCGCGGGTGCATGCCACGTACAGGAGACGCTGCGCTTCGAGCACGGCTGCGTCGCGCCGCTGGTAGCGCAGGAACTCGAATAACAGGTCGGACTCGGTTCCCACCGGCGGACGAGCCGCCATCACCATGCCGTCGCGGCCCGTGCGCGCGAACTGGTGCGACAACAACAATTGGTTGCGATCGGGCGGCACGGCACGATCAAGCGCCGGCAGCACGACCAGGTCGAATTCCAGACCTTTGGCCTTGTGAATGGTCATGATTTCAACGGCGCTCGTGCTGCCGTGATCGGCGAACAGGTCGGCAAAGATTTCCGGCAGATCCGCGGGGTCCGGCATGCCGCGCTCCTCGAGGTTCCGTATGCGGGCAAATGCAGCTCCCGCCAGTTGCAGATCTTGCACGCTCGTCATGCAGCTGGGGCCGCCTAAAGCCAGCCAGGTTCTCTCGATCCAGCGAGCCACTCCGGTCTCATTGCGGACCTCGAACGCGGCCTCAAGCGTCAGCCGTAGCCGCGCACAGCGAGCGCGGCCATCCTCGCTTACGCTAAGCAGCAGCGCGTCATCTCGAATCGCATCCCACACGAGAGATCCGGCGCCGGCGATCGTCAGCAAATCGGTCAGGATGAGCCCGGCCCAAGGAGCACGCAACACGGCGAACCAGGCGATGCGGTCGCCCCAATGCAGCAACGCGCGCGTGAGCATCATGATGTCGCGAACCGCAGCTCGATCTTGCAAGGGCTCGATGTCGACCGCGCGAAAGTCGATGTTCAACGCGCGCAAGCTCGCGGCAATTCCGCGTGCATGGGTTCTGGCGCGCACCAAGACGGCGATGCGCCAATCGGGATGCCGCTTGACTTCGCCGGCGATCATCGCGGCGATCGCATTTGATTCGGCGCTGCGGCTCGCAAATCCCTGACACTGGACGCCGCATTCAGCGCCGTCGGAAATCAACACCGCGGCCTCGCTGGCACGATATGCGATGGCGCCGCGGTCACGATCATCAATCTCCGGCATGAGACGCGCAAAGCAGCGATTGGTCCAGTCCACCAGCGGCGGCGCGGAACGAAAATTGCTGCGCAAACGCTGCACTTCGAAGCGCAGCTCGCCGATGCCCTCCTCCGCAAGTTCGAGGAATGCCCTGACCTCCGCTTGGCGAAACCCGTAGATGGATTGCATCGGGTCGCCCACGCAAAACACGCTGCGGCCATCGCCTTGTTGCCACCCGCCGGTCAGGAGGCGCACCAGTTCCAACTGCGAGCTGGATGTATCCTGAAATTCGTCGACGAGAATGTGCTGCAGCCGGTAATCGAGACGCAAACTCAAATCCGTGGGCGCATCCACGCTGCCGAGCGCGCGCAACGCCGCGATCGATACCGCGGAAAAATCAACGGCGCCCTGCTCGCGAAAGACTCCATCCAGTTCAGCCGCCGCCAACACCAGCACCTGCGCCACTTCGCGGACACGCCCCCAGGCAGCGTCGCTGTAGTGCGCATCCGGCAGCGTGCGCAACTCTATCAAGGCATCCAAAATTCGCGGGTCTGCGGCGAAGCTCTCGATCAGACTCAGCATGGATGCTTTGTCGGCGCTGCCGGGTGGAAAGCCCTGCCTCTTATCGACTGACTTGCGCAATCCGCGCCCGTCTGCCTTGAGCAGCATCGCCGCCATGCAGCGCCAACGCGCGGCATCCTCCGGGCCATCGCGCAACGGGCTTGCGTCTTGAAGCCATACTGCGAGGCGCGTCGGATCCTCGTGGCGCTGCGCCGCGGCGTGCATGAGCGAGGACAGCGCGGCAGTATTTTCTTTTCCGAAGACTTCGTGCGCGCGCAGCAACAGCCGAGTGACCAGCAGCCGCAAATCCTCGTCCAAATGCCGACGCACGCTGGCCAGCTGCGCCTCGTCAATCGCGCTCGCGGCCTGCAAGCGCCCCGCGAGCAACGGCAACCAGCGGTCGCGGCTCGGCAGCATCTCGGCGATGAGCTTCACCAGCTTGCGCCAGCGCTGATCGTCGAGCTCGAGCACCCGTTCTACGGCGAGCCCGAACTGATCGCCGCCCTGGTGCGCCAAAGCGCGGCGTGCCGCCTCCTGGTAGCTGGGCGCGGCATCGGTCTGGATACTTAAGCCCGCGCCGGCACCCGCCGCAATCGGCAATTGATTGGCGAGCCAGGAATTGAATGCATCGATGGTCTCGATGCGCAATCGCGAAGGCTGGGATTGCAGATCGCAATTCAAAGAGTCCATGCGCTTCTTCGCAGCCGCAGCCAGGCTCCACGTGAGCTGATTCATCCCCTGTGGGCATGCGGCAAGGCGCGCGGCGCTCAACGCACCGAGCACTCGCTGCCGCATTTCTTGAGCGGCACGGCGCGTGAAGGTCAGCGCTAAAATACGCTCGGGCGAGTCGACGGATCCCAGCAGACGCAGATACCGTTGCGCGAGCAGGGTCGTCTTGCCGGAGCCGGCCGGCGCCTGGACCAACACCGAACCCTGCGAGGCGATCGCACGCTCGCGGGCAGGGCCATCGGCGAGCCGCGCGGCTTCACTCATGGAACTCATCCGCCTCTTCGAGCGCCGCCGGCACGCGGCACAGGCCCTGAAGTTTGCAGCTCTTGCATGCTTCGATGGTCGGCGCCACCTCAGCGCGCCCGGCCGCGAACTCGCCGGCGATCCGCTCGATGCGCCGCGACCAAACCGGTATGAGCTCAGCGAGAGTCGCCATCCCTTCCAATCCGCTGCGGCGTGTTCGCGGGAAAACATCGCGCCGTTCCGATTCGGCCACAAAGCCGGATTCCGCTGCGTTCACCTTGGCGTAAGCGACCGCGACCAAGTCCCGTGGAGACAGCAGCGCATAAACCGGCAACTGTGGATTGTCAGGCCGTTCGCCGCGCCAATCGGGATCGGCGGCACCGGTCTTGTAGTCAATCAAGACGCGCGCGCCATCCGCCAATCGATCGATGCGATCAATGCGCACTCGGAATTCGAGCCCGCCAAAACGAGCGATTTGATCGCGCCCCTCGAGGGCCTCGATGATGAAGGGTGCACGCGTCCGTTCAAGCTGCAGCCATGTCGTCAGCAGATTTCGCAGGCGGACCGCTTCACGCAGACGCCAGCGCCGCCCAGGATCGCGCCGCTGGCACACGGACTCGATTGCTCGAGCAGCAGCCCCATCAATCAGACTCTGCTCTGCGTCGGCGCCCACTGTCTGCAGAGCATTCGAGTCGCCAAGCGTGGTCCACACATGCTGCAGGGCATGGTGCACAAGCTCGCCACGTTCGCGTTCGTTGAATCCCGGGACCGGTTGCTCCAGGGGTTGGGCATCCAGCCGAGTCTCCGCAAATCCTCGAAATGCACAGCGCGATTGGGCTCTTAACGTGGCAACGCCTCGCGTGCGCTCGTTCCCCGCATGCGGCGGTGCCTGCTCATCCCAGACCGACTCCAATCGCGGCGCGCCCTCCAGCATCTTGAGCCAGTGAGGTTGCGGGGTTGCGGTCACGCCTACCGGTACGATCTTTGGCAGCAATGGACTGGGCATGCTGGAACTGCCCTCGCCGGAATCCGCAAGGCTGAACACACACTGATCGGCGCGCTTCTGCCAGCGGCTTTGTAGGTCGATTGCCAGCGCCAACTGCGACTCCGCGCTCGCGGGGATGACTCCGTACTGGCGCTGTACCCCGACAGGCAGCATGGCCACGGGCGCAACAGGCGGCGGCCATTGTTCATCATTGCAACCACTCACCCAGAGCCCAGCATAACCAAGCCAGGGGTCAAGGAGTTGGCCGCTCACCCAGATGGCCGGCACACCGGTTTGCACTTGAAACGCCGTCTCGCGAGCCGCTCGAGCAAGGATTCGTTGCGCAGAATCTCGCGAATGCGTCCCGAAGACGGCATCGCCCATGCCTAAGCCAGCGAGCAACTCTCGGAATCGCTCCGCCGCTTGATACTCGATGCTCGACCAGCGCCGGCTGAACGCCCAGGGACCGATCTGAAGCGCGCCCATCCAAACGGCCACCCACTCGCTGAAGAGTCGCGCGCCCTGCAATTGCGACAACACTTGAAGGGCCGCGCGCAGGCGCTCCACGGCGGCCACCGGCCCCAATTGCTCGCCTCGCGCCACACGCTCGGCCAAATCAAGCCAGCCCGAAAAATCTGCGTCGTTCGATGCACGGCGGCGCAGCGCGACGTCCAATCTTGCCGCGCTGCCGGCCTCAGAGTCGGAACCCTGTAATTCAGGCGCGCGCAGCAGCGCGCTGAACTGAACGAACGAAACGGTGCCCACACTTGCGGCCAGCAACGCCAAAGCCGCGCGCACCGGCGCGTAGTCGGCGAGCGGCGTGCCTCCTGCCACGGCATAGGGAGCCTCCCTCGCGTCGCCCCGCAGCGCAAACCGTTGCGGCGCCAGCGCCGCATCGAAGGCATCGACCACCTCCGCACGACGCCGATTCAAATCCGGCACGCAGATCCAGGCGCGGAATCCGTCCTCTGCCAATTTGCCACGCGCCCAATCCGCGATGGCGGCCAATTCCGCCGCGGGCGACGGCGCCTTCACAACGGATAACCCTGAAATTTGGCGCTGCGGCGGCAGTACGCGGCCGTGCTGCTCCAGCCAGCGGCGCGCCGCAGGCCGCCATTGGGGGCTCTCGATCCAATCGATGGGACCACCCGGCGAGCCTCGGCCCCCCAGCAAACTATCCGCGCTGACGCAGCCCAAAGCGCTGCAGCGACGCTCGAATTCGTGGTTCCACTCCAGAAACGCAGCGCATTCCTGGGAGTGCGCAGCATCGAGAGCCTCGATGGGAATGGCGTATTCGAAAAGCGTGCGCCGAGCGCGTCGTGCCGCGCGCGCCGCACCCGCAGGATCAAGAAAGTCCGTGCCGATGTGCGCCGTGTCAATGACCAAGCGCCACAGCTCGCGCTCTTCCACCTCGCTCAACAGGCGCGGCGCGACGGCATCGCCAAGTTGCCGCTGCAGATGCTGCTCGCGCAACCAGCTTGAATAGTCATGCACTCGGGGAGTTGCCCAGACCTCATCGCCGGCATCGCGGTGAACGCGCTGGACTGCATCGAACAACGCGTTGGCCAATTCCGCATTCGGTGCGAGGACGGTCCGGCCGGCCGCGACGGCCGCCAGCAAGGCGGGAGAGACACGCTCCACGCTCAGTGCTGCTGGACCTTGGCGGAGGAAGCGACGACCTTCAGCGCCGGTGCTTGATCCGCCTGGGCGTCGAGAAGTTCATCGATGCGCGAGAACACCGTCGCGAGGACTTCAGGTTCCGGCAGGTTGGTGATCCTAAAGGCGTTGCGATAGGCCACGTTAAAACTCACGCCCGGCGCAACCAGCACGTGCTTCTTTTCCAGCAGCTCGAGCGCAAAGGTTTGATCGTCGAAGTCCGGCACTGCGTCGCTGCGAACTTCCACGAAGGCGTACAAAGCGCCCATGGGGCGCGACAATTTCAAATACTTGCTGCGCGCAACGCCATCGAGAATCGCTTGACGCGACTCGTACAACCGGCCGCCGGGACGCGTCAGCTCCAAAATACTCTGATAACCGCCGAGCGCAGTCTGCACCGCCCACTGGCCGGGGACATTGCTGCAAAGCCTCAAGGACGACAGCAGTTCCAAGCCGCTCAAGTACTCGCTCGCGCTCTCGACGTCGCCCGAGAAAGATGCCCAACCCACGCGATAACCGCAGGCGCGATAGACCTTGGACAGACCACTCATGGTGCAGCACAAGGTGTTATGCACCAAGGTCGCCATCGGCACGAATTCGGCGTCGTCGTAGAGAATGTGGTCGTAGATCTCATCGCACAACACCACCAACCGGTGTTTCTCCGCCAGTTGCGCAATCGCGGTCAACGTCTCCCGTGGGTACACGGCACCCGTGGGATTATTGGGGTTGACGATGACGATGGCCCGTGTGCGCTTGGAGATGAGCGATTCGACCTCCCCAGGGTCGGGTATGAACGACTGCGCCGCGTGGCAGGGATAATGCACCGCGCGTCCGCCATTCAAATTGACCGCGGCAGTCCACAACGGATAGTCGGGGCTCGGCACCAAGACCTCATCCCCGGAATTGAGCAAAGCACGCAGCGCGAGATCAATCAGTTCACTGACGCCATTGCCGATGAAAACCTCTTCGGCGGTGACGCCGCGCACGCCGCGCTCCTGCTGTTGCATGACCACCGCTTCGCGCGCAGGAAAGATCCCCTTCTGATGTACATACCCTTCGCTGTGGCGCAGGTTCTCAATCATGGCCAGGCGCATCGTTTCAGGCGTGCGAAAACCGAACGCATAAGGGTTGCCGATATTGAGCGAGACGATGTCGTAGCCCAGGCGCTCGAGCGCCAGAGCGCGCCGCGCCAGCTTACCGCGAATTTCGTAGCGCACATTGGCGAGCCCGTCGCTCGGGCGCACCGGCTTGCGTTGTTTCATTGGCGCAAGGATAACGGATTAAGCGTCTCGTGCGAACGATGGCAAGCGGCCCAATGTCCCGGGGCAACCTCGAGCAGCGCCGGATTACTCGTCTCGCACACGGGCAGCGCATGAGGACAGCGGTCGCGAAAAGCACATCCAGAGGCCATCAAGCGCGGCGGCGACACTTCGGCGGACGCGACTTCGGCCGACGCCAGGACGGCCGGCGCCAGTTCGGGCGGCGCCTGCGGCGGCGACAGTTCGCCAGGCGCCTGCGGCGACGCGGCGCCGGCGGCATGAGGCGCGATGCGCGGCACAGCGGCCAACAACGCGCGCGTATAGGGGTGAATAGGCGATGCGAATAGCGCATCGCACGGCGCGATTTCCACCAGTTTCCCCAAGTACATGACCAGCACCCGATGACTCAAGTGCCTCACCACAGCAAGATTGTGACTGATGAACAGCACGGCCATGCCGGCCGCACGCTGCAGATCGAGCAACAAGTTGACGATTTGTCCTTGGATGGACATGTCGAGGGAACTGACGATTTCGTCGCAAATCAAAAGCTTCGGGCTTAGTATCATGGCGCGGGCGATGCCGATGCGCTGACACTGACCGCCGCTGAATTCGTGCGGATAGCGGCCGGTCATGTCGGGACTGAGTCCAACTCGCTCCAACATGGCGTTCACCTGACGCAGCCGGGCGCCGGCATTCAATCCGGGCTCGAATATCTTCAATGGTTCGGCGATCGTCTCGCCCACCGTCATGCGCGGATCGAGGCTTGCGAGCGGATCTTGAAACACGACTTGCAGCCCGCGGCGCTGCGCGCGTAACTCCGCCTGCGGACACTTGAGCAAATCCAACCCGAGAAACTCCACGCTGCCCTGCGCAGGTTGCAGCAGGCGCAGGATGGCTCGCGCCAGTGTCGATTTTCCGGATCCTGACTCACCCACGAGCCCCACGGTCTCGCCGGCGGATAAATCGAAATTCACGCCGCGTATCACGGCGTGCGCGCCAAAGTCCACGTGCAGATCCCGGACACTTAGCAGCGTGTTGGTCATGAAGTCAGGGGAAAATGACAGGCGACTTGACTTGTCGATGAGCCCGTCAGCTCGGGGCGTTCGATTCGACAGCGATCCGCGGCGCGGGGACAGCGCGGCGCGAAGGGACACGCCTCGCGCACTTCGCCCGGGCGCGGCGGTTGTCCGGCAAGGGTCGGCAATCGCGCCAGGCGCGCTCCGTTTATGTCCGGTATGCACTTCAGCAACTCGGCGGTATAGGGATGGCGCGGATGCCCGAATAGTTCGCCCGCAATCGCGTTTTCCACCACGCGGCCCGCATACATCACCAGAATTCTGTCGGCGAGACCGGCGACCACCGCCAGATCATGACTGATGAGCACCAAGGCCATGCCGAATTCGCTGCGCACGGCACGCAGCAACTCGATGATCTGCGCCTGGATGGTCACATCGAGCGCCGTGGTGGGTTCATCGGCAATGACGAGAGATGGTTCGCACAACAGGCTCATCGCGATCATCACACGCTGCCGCATGCCCCCGGACAGCTCGTGCGGATACTGACCCAAGCGGCGCTTCGGCTCCGGGACGTGCACGCGCTCGAGCATACGGCCGGCGAGTGAGCGTGCATCCCTCCACGGCATCGCTAAATGAGCAACCATGACTTCGGCCAGCTGCGTGCCTATCGTCAAGTGCGGCGTCAACGAGGTCATCGGATCCTGGAAAATCATCGTGAGCCGCGAGCCGCGGACGCGGTTTAGCGTAGGCGCGTCGACGGCCAACAATTCGTCGCCCTCAAACCGCACGCTGCCGCTGACCTGCGCGTTGCCGGCAAGCAGCCCCATCGCCGCCATGAAGACCTGCGTTTTCCCGGATCCGGACTCCCCGACTATCCCTACGCATTCGGAAGGCGCCACCTGAAGCGATACGCCGTCAACCGCCTCGATGCTTCCCGTGCGATGGGAAAACCTCACGCGCAAGCGCTCAACACTCAATGTCGGCGTCATGTCAGCCGTCCTTGACGTCGAGGGCGTCGCGCAGTCCATCGCCGAAGATGTTCAAGCACAGCAGCAGCACCGCCAAAAAGCTGCCGGGAACCAGCAAGATCCACGGAGCCGCTTCCATCTCGCCCGCACCCTCGGCGATCAGGGTGCCAAGGCTTGCGCCCGGTTCCTGAATTCCCAGTCCCAGAAAGCTCAAAAAGCTCTCGAACAAGATGATTTGCGGCACGGTGAGCGTGGCATAGACGATCACCGGTCCGATGACGTTCGGAACCACGTGCCTTGCGATGATGCGGCCTGCGCCGGCTCCCGATGCGATCGCAGCCTCGATGAATTCCCGCTGACGAATGCTCAAGGTCTGGCCGCGAACGATGCGGGCCATGGTCAACCAACCGACGGCGCCTATCGCGAAAAACAGCAGATAGTCGCTGCGCCCAAAGATGACGGTCAAAAAGATCACGAAGAAAATCAGCGGCAATCCGCTCAAGATTTCAATCAATCGCATCATCAAATGGTCGGTGCGGCCGCCGATGTAGCCGGCGACGGCTCCATAACTCACCCCGACCAGCAGACTGATGACACTCGCCGCCAAACCGATCGCGATGCTGGCGCGCGTGCCGGCGAGCGTCCTTGCGAATAGATCACGTCCCAACCGATCGGTTCCGAACCAATGCGAACTCTGCATGCCGGGGCGCGCCGCGATGTGCAGCCAATCGAGTGTCTGTGAATTGTGCGGGCTGATCCATGGCCCGAGCCATGCCAATAGCATGATCGCGCACAGCGCTATGACGGCCACGACGGCTGCGGAATTCGATCGCAAGCGCCGCGCTGCCTCATCGGCGAATGCGCCCACTCTCAATGTCTCACGCGCGGATCCAGCCACGCGTACAGCAGGTCGACTATGAGCCCCATGCCGATGAGCAAGGCCGAATAAATGATCACCATGCCGAGCACCAAGGTGTAGTCGCGGTTGAGCGCGCCTTGCACGAGATATCGCCCGATTCCGGGCAGTCCGGCAATGGTCTCTACGACCAATGACCCCGTCATGATCGAGGCAACCGCGGGAACCAGGTAGCTCGCCACCGGCATGAGCGCCGGCCGCAACGCATGGCGCAAAATCACCGTGTGCAGCGGCAAACCCTTGGCGAAAGCCGTGCGGATGAAATGGCTGCGCAACACCTCGAGCATGCTGCCGCGCGTGAGGCGCGCAATGTACGCCAGCGGCGGCAATGCCAACGCAATCACGGGCAGCGCAAGATGCCGGATCGACCCCGGTTCCCAGCCCGCGACCGGCAGCCAGTGCAAATAAACGCCGAATAGCAGAGCAAGAAACGGCAGCACCACAAAGGAAGGAATCGCGATGCCCACGACGGCCAGGGACATCGTCGCATAGTCGGCCGCGGAGTTATGGTGGAGCGCGGCAAAAGTACCGAGAGGAATGCCCACAATCAAGGCCAGCGCCATCGCAATCACGCCCAGCTGCAAGGTGACGGGAAAGCCCTGTCCGATCAATTCGGTGACCGTGAAGTCCTTATATTTGAAAGAGGGTCCAAAATCGCCGTGCACAAGCGATTTGAGATAGCGCCCGTATTGCGTCCAAACCGGTTGGTCCAATCCGTACGCGCTCTGCAGGTTCGCCATGATTTCAGGAGGCAGCGTTTGCTCTTGATCGAAAGGACCTCCGGGCGCCGCATGCATCAAAAAAAAAGTGGCCGTGATGATAATCAGCAGCGTCGGTATGGCGCCGGCCAGCCTCGTGAAAAAATAGCGAGTCACCGCGCGAGTCTATCGACTGACCGCGAGGTGGACAAGGGAAGTGTGGCTCCTTAGACTAGCGGACCGACCAACGTATGAGGTTTCATGGACTCCACCCGCCCAATCCGTGCGCTCATGCGCGGCCTCGATGCGCTGACCATTCTCAACCTGCGCGACGGCGCGACGGTCTCAGAGATTGCTCATGAGATTCGCCTGCCGCGCACCACGGTCTATCGGATCTTGGAGACCTTGTGTCTCTCCGGCTTCGTGTTTCGGGACAGCGCGGACGAGCGCTACCGGCTGACGATCCTGGTCAGGGGCTTGAGTGGAGGATTTGATGATGAGGCCTGGGTCAATCAGATCGCCAAACCGGCGATTAATCATTTATGCAACGAGATCATCTGGCCCGTGAGCATTGCCACCCTGTC
>Ga0193726_1001836_pt1 | contig 15566 bp, 24 predicted proteins | sample H2c1metaG_FD_144928 | JGI IMG/M metagenome (GOLD analysis project Ga0193726, IMG submission 144928) | Soil microbial communities from a riparian zone of the East river system, Colorado, United States - H2c1 | ecosystem: Environmental > Terrestrial > Soil > Riparian zone | place: USA: East River... | reverse complement strand
GTGGGTGCGGTGAAGCGCCTGATCGGGCTGGACCTGTCGCTGACCGCGACCGGGGTGTGCACGCCGGGCAATCTGTCGATCACCCTCAAGACGAAGGCCTCGGAGAAGGAGCGGCGGTTGCAGGTCATCCGCTACGCGGTCCGCGCGCTGCTCCCGGATGCGGACGCGGCGCTGATCGAGGGGCCAGGCCGGTTCCTGGGCAAGGTCGGGCACCAGATCGGGGAGGTGCACGGCATCGTCAAGGTGGAGCTGATGGAGGCCGGGGTGCCGTACGTGGTCGTCTCCCCGGCGACGCTCAAGAAGTTCGCCACAGGGGACGGGTCGTCCCGTGCCGACAAGGCCGCGATGATCCTTGCGGCGTACAAGCGCAGCGGCGGCATCATGGACTTCACGCTGCCGGGCCGGGACGACAACCAGTGCGACGCCTGGTGGCTCAAGCAGGCCGGGCTCTGCCGCCTGGGCCACCCGGACGCACTGGAGATGCCGAAGGCGAACATGGCCGCACTGGACGCCGTGGACTGGACGGGGTGGGACGAATGAGCCGGAGCGTAGTGGCCGCGGTCCCCGGGTGGATCATCTGGGACGCGGCGTACCGGCGGTCTGCCGGGACCGTGGTGGCGTGGCTGGCCCACGACACGGGCGGATCCGCGGTGTACCTGGTCCCGCTGGTGCTCCTTGCTGAAGACCGCTCGGGTATCCCGCGCGCGGTCTCCGCAGAGGAGCTGGCGGAGTCGGGGATGCAGCTGTCGTACGGCTCACCGCTGGTCCAGGACCAATGAGCAGCGGGGTGGGTGTAGTGATCGTCCGGCACCGGAAGCCGGACCGCCTGGTCTGCGGCCACCTGACCGGTGAGGCGGGGCCGCGTGAGCGCGCGTTCTGCAAGCACTGCCAGGTGTGGCTCCGGGCTGCGTTCGACGGGAGTGGTTGGATCGCCGACTACTACTGGCGGCAGGCCGGGCCACTGCGGTCCGCCTGGTACGACGTCTGCACCAGCCTGGGGATCTTCGGATACGGACGACAGAAGGACGGAAGCTGATGGCGCACACCCCGCGGTACATCGTGCTGGACCCGGACGTGCGGATGGTCGCCTGCGGTGACTGCGGTGGCGCGCTGCCGGACACGGAGGGGTGGCGCCGGGAGCACAACGGGTGGCACCGCGCCTTCGGCTTCGGCGGTGGGGCGGGGGACGCGTCGGCGACCGGCCCGGCCTACACGGTCGAGCTGGGGGCGCCGCCGGTGCTGCCGTGCTCCTGCGGCTGTCTGGCCCCGGCGGGTCCGTGCACCTGTGCGCAGGAGTGCCCGTTCGCCGCGAACCATGCGGCGGTGGTGTCGTGATCCCCTGGCAGAGCGTGCTCACGCTCTGGCTCATCCTGGGTATGGCGGCCTGCACTCTGGCGCTTTACCTGGCGCTGATGGTGTGGGGTCTAGTGCCGTTTGTCCTGGGAGGTTAGGCATATGGAGGACGTCAGCAACTCCCTTGGCGGTCCCGACGGCGGACGGCGTGCGGAGATCGCCGTCCGCCGCTCAGAGGCCGTCAAACTCAAGCTCAAGGGCCTGACCTGGGAGGAGGTGGCCAAGGAGTGCGGCTATTCGTCTGGTGACCACGCCTGTGTGGACATCGGGCGCTTCCGGGCGCAGCAGAACAAGGTCACGCAGGCCGGTATGGAGGAACTGCGCGCGCAGGCGCTGGAGCGGATCGACGCGCTCCAGGCCGCGTTCTGGGACAAGGCGATGGGCGGTGACGAGAAGGCCGCGGCCATCGTGCTCAAGGCGTTCGAGCGCCGGGCCAGGACGGAGGGCACCGACGCGCCGCAGGACATGCGGATGGTGCTGGAGCAGCGCACCGACCTGGAGGCGTCCCAGGTCGTGGAGGCCATCCTGGCGGCGGCCGACGCGGTGGACCTCCCGGCCGACGTGCGGATGCGGATGCTGGAGGCGGCGCAGCAGCGCCTTGCTGGCCGGGCGGAGCAGTCCGACGTGATCGAAGGGGAGATCGTCAGTGAAGACGGCTGAGGCAGCGGAGCAGCTGGCCGCGCTGCTCAACGCGCTGGAGGCGGACGGGATCACCGTGGAGATCGTCCGCGAGCCCGGCAGCGACGGCCACATGCTGGCACTGGAGCGCGGCATGTGCGCGACGTTCGAGCACGACGACGTGATGTGGACGTACGGCCACGGGCGCGGTCCCCTGGGCATCCGGTGGCTGGTGGCGCCGAAGTGACCGGCCTGCACCGGCTCCGGCGCCACCGGGCTGCCGGAGCGCTCCTGCTGGCCGCCTGCGCCGCTGTGGGGACCGTCCTGGCCGCCCTGGACGCGCCCGGCCCCGTCAGGCCGCCAGGGCCGCCTGTGGGCGCCGCTGCGCCGCCCTCCCGGACCGCGCCTCCCGCGCCGACGGCCGCTGCCCGTGCGCCGGGTGCCTCCCCGACCGCCGTCCTGCGGCCGGTGGCCCCCAGGGCGTCCGCGTCATCCGGCGGGTTTCCGGCGGCTTCCGGGACGCCCGCGCCGGTGTCCGGGAGCACGTCGGCACGCAGTGCCACGGCTGCGCCGACGGTGCGCACCACCGCGTCGCGGAGCCGCCGCGCACCCGTTCCGACCAGCACCGCTCCGTCCCCGTCACTGTCCGTGACTGCTTCGCCGGTGCCGTCCGCGACGCCGACGTGCTGGTTCTACCTGTTCGGCGTGCGCCTGCCGTGCGCCTGGCCGACGCACCGCTGATGCTGGTCCGTTACCGGATCGCGCTGTTAGGGTGCCCGGTCATGAGCACACACCGAGCACCAAAAGAGCCCAACAGGCTCCAGCAGGCAGCGGTCACGGCCGGGGCGACCGGCCTGCTCGCAACCGTCCTCGCGACCGGGTCGGCGCACGCCGCCACCGTGTCCACCTGGGACAGGGTGGCCGCCTGCGAGTCCTCCGGGGACTGGGCCGTCAGCACCGGGAACGGCTACTACGGCGGCCTCCAGTTCAGCGCCAGCACCTGGGCCGCGTACGGCGGCCATGCCTACGCCGGTGAGGCCAGCGGCGCCACGAAGGCGCAGCAGATCGCCGTGGCGGAGCGCGTCCTGGCCGCACAGGGCCCCGGCGCGTGGCCGGTCTGCGGCCCGAAGGCCGGGCTGGCGCGCGGCGGCCCCGCGCCGTCGCTGCCCGTCGTCAGGGCCAAGGCCGCCGTGGCCGCCGTTGTCCGCGCACCGGCCGTGAGGACGGTGAGCCGCGCCGCGGAGGCCGTGTCCTTCGCGCTGTCCAAGCGGAGCGGCAGCGGCTACCTCTGGGGCGGGACGGGGCCGACCCGGTTCGACTGCTCCGGCCTGGTGCAGGCGGCCTGGAAGCATGCCGGGGTCCCGATCCCGCGCACCGCGGAGGCGCAGCTGCACAGCCTGCCGCGGGTCCCGCTGTCCCACCTGCAGCCCGGGGACATCGTCGGCTACTTCGGCGGCAGCCATGTGGCCATGTACATCGGGCACGGCATGGTGGTCGGCGCGGAGAACCCGTCCGACGGCATCCGCACGATGCCGCTCAACTGGGGCCGCCAGGTCGCGCAGAGCGCGGTGCGCCCGTCCGGATCGACCCAGACGACCCGGACGGCGTCCGCACCTGCGGCCACGGTGACGCGTTCCCCTGCACCGGCGGTTGCACCCGCGGTCGCGATGGGCGGGCAGTACCGGGTGGTACCCGGTGACAACCTGTCGGAGATCGCAGCGCGGCACGGGGTCCGTGGCGGCTGGCCCGCGCTGTACGCGGCCAACAGGTCCGTGGTCGGCGCCGACCCGGACCTCATTTTCCCGGACCAGGTGCTGCGCCTGCCGTAGCATCGGCGGCATGGAGCAGATCGACGTGGGCGGCGCACTGCTGGAGTTCGGTCCGGACGAAGACCCTTCCCAGGGCTACCGCGTCCGGGTCCGGACAGCGAGCGGCATGGACGCCGTGGTGTGGCTGGATACGGCGCAGCAGTCCAGGCTTGCGGAAAGCGCGATGATCCACAAGGAACAGGCGCTGGAGCAGCAGGCGGCCACCGGCATCACGGCTACAGTGCGTCACCGCTGCCAGTTCTGCCGGGAGCCGGTCTCCCGGTGGCGCTGGTGGCTGCGCGGTGCGGTGTGCGGGACCTGCGGGGTGCGCGTCGGCATGGGCGGCGCTCCGCGGATCCGGCGCTAGTCTGGCCCTGCGGTCCCTGGCACCGGTTCGCGGGAGCAGTGTTTCAGGTGAGGCAGCACGGCCCGGCGGCTTCCTGGTGACCGCCGGGCCGCCCCGCCCGGGTCCGGGCGATACCGTGTCCGGTATGACGAACCACTCGATCACCTACGCGCTGCGCCGGACGCCGGACGACCCGCGCCTGGGACGGTACCGCGTCTGGGACAGCCGCAACGAGGCCTTCACCCACAACGGGACGCCGACCTATACCGACGTGGAGTGGCAGCGCTTCACCGCCATCCTGGACCAGGGCCAGCTGGGCAGCTGCACCGGCAACGCGGTCTGCGGCCTGCTGGGCTGCCAGGGCCTGTACGAGGACCTCTCCGCGGCGCAGCAGTCCGGCCTTGTGGAGCCGCAGGCCGTGGCGTTCTACTCGCTCGCCACCCGGATCGACGGCTACGCCGGGCAGTACCCACCGACCGACACCGGCAGCGACGGACCGTCGGCGGCCAAGGCCGCGATGCAGCTGGGGTACGCCACCGGCTACGTGCACGCCACCACCTTCACCGGCGCCGTCGCGGCCGTGGAGAAGGGCGCGGGCATGGCCGGGACCAACTGGTACAACGGCATGTTCTCGCCGAACAGCTCCGGCGTGGTGTCGATCAGCAAGCGGGACACCCTGGCGGGCGGCCATGAGTACGTGGTCCGCCAGATCGACGCGGAGAACGAGCTGGTCTGGTGTGACAACTCCTGGGGCACGTCCTTCGGTGTCGGCGGCCGGTTCGCCATGGCGTTCACCACGTTCGAGCGCCTGATCACCGAGGACGGCGACTTCACCACCCTGGTCCCGCTGGCGTCCCCCGCGCCCACTCCGACGCCCCCGGCCCCGCCGGTGCCGTCGGCCGTCACCGGCCAGCAGGCCGCGGACGCCACTGTGGCCGCCCTGCGCGCGCTGGGACTGAGCGTATGAGCAACACCCGGCGCCGTGAGGTCTACCTGCGCGACCGGCCGCGGCTGACCCCGGCGCAGCGCCGCCGGATCGAGCACAAGCGGTACAGGGCTGCGGAGATCGACGCCGCGGCGGTGGGCCGGTGAGCACGAAGCCGACCGTGGGCCGCGTGGTCCACTACGTCAGCCACGGCAGCCCGGTCCAGCCGGACGGGAGCCAGCGCTACCTCCCGGCCTGCCGTGCGGCCACCGTCACGGAGGTGCCGCTGCTCCCGGGGGTGCACGACAGCGCGGCGGTACCCGCGGTCAGCCTGTGCGTGCTCAATCCCACCGGGATGTTCTTCGATGCCGCCGTGCCGTACGACGAAGGCGCGGAGACGCCCGGCGACCAGGCGTGCCCGGATGCCGCGAGGCACACCGACGGGCCGTTCCGGTACTGCGCCTGCGGATGGGCGGAAGCATCGCTCAAGGGCGGTACCTGGCACTGGCCGGAGAGGGTAGAGGACTAGTGGACCCGGTCGTGCAGGTGCTGACCCAGTACGGGGCGGTCGGCATCCTCGCGCTGGTCGCCGTGGTCGTGGCGAAGCGCCTGTTCGACCGGCTGGCGAAGGCGCAGGACGAAGAGGTGCGGCGGCTGGAGGAGGAGCGCGACCGGGTGATCGCGCAGGCTGAGCAGGAGAAGGCGCTGCTGCGGGCCGACCGTGACCTGGCACGGGCAGAGCTGGGCAAACTCAACGAGACGGTGCAGCATGTCTACTTGGACCAGATCGGACGGTCCACGACGGCTGTCAACGACGCCACTCAGGCGGTCGCGGTCGCTCTTGCTGCCGTCCGGGCGCGGTGACCGCATGAGCCAGCCCAGGGCAGGGGACACGTTGATCGCGGAGTCGGAGCGGCTCTGCCGCGAGGTGCTGGAGTCCGGGGAGCAGCTGCGCAGGCTCCTGGACGGCCTGCGGGCCGAAGTGGCGCGGTTGGACAGCGAGACAGGGCGCGGCAGCGGGGAGGGGCAGTGACGGACACCGACCTGGTGCGCGAGCTGATCGCGCAGGCGGACGCGCTGAACCGGCGGATCGGCGCGCTGACGGAGGGCGCGAGCACGCAGTTCGTGACGCTGGCACAGCGTGCCACGACCAACCGGCGGATGATCGTGGCGCTGGCCGTGTCGGTCGCGATGGACATCCTGCTGTCCGTGGTGCTGATCGTCACGCTGGCGGGGGTGCGCAGCAACGACAGCCGGATCTCCGCGCTGACCACCCGGATCGACGTCTCGCAGACAGTGACGCGGCAGAACGCGTTCTGCCCGCTGTACACGCTGCTGCTGGGGACGAAGTCGGCGGCCGGGCGCGCGGCGTCCAAGGACAAGGCGGCCTACGACCACTCGTATGCTGTGGTGCAGCAGGGGTACGACGCACTGGGCTGCGCCTCCCTGACCACAGCGCCGGTGACCCTGGCGCCGACACCGTAGGGGTGGGACATGGCGCAACCGCTGGTGCTGGACATCGCGTGGGCGCGGCCGACGGTGGCGCAGATCAAGGCCACCGGGGCGGTCGGGGTGGTCCGCTACTTCTCGAACGACGACAGCAAGGACCTGCACGCGTCGGAGGTGGTCTCCTACGGCGCGGCGGGCCTACTGATCGGCACCGTGTTCGAGACGTCGGCCGGGCGCGCGGTCCAGGGTGCGGCGGCCGGGTCGGCCGACGCACACAACGCGTGGACCCAGCGCGGGGCGGTGTCGCTGCCCGTCGACATGCCGGTGCACTTCGCCGTGGACACCGACACCACCTGGGCCAAGGTGGCGCCGTACTTCGCGGCCGTGGCCGCCGTCATGGGCAAGGAGAACACCGGGGTCTACGGCGGGTACGCCGTGATCGAGGGCGCCTACGCCGCCGGGTACCGCATCCTGTGGCAGACCCTGGCGTGGTCCGGGGGCAGGGTGTCCGGCCATGCCACGCTGTACCAGTACGGAGGTACCGTCCTGTCGGGCGGCGCCGACAGGAACCACGCACTGGCCGCAGACTGGGGCCAGTACCCGCGACCGGAGGCACCGAACATGACGCTCGCCAAGGCAGACCTGGAAGTCCTGGTCAACACGGACAATGTGCTGGCAGGGCCCGCAGATGCGGCCGACCACGCCACGAACCCGAACTGGACCTGGGCCAGCCACATCACCAACACCACATCCAACGTGCGGACGATGCTCGCTGAGGTGCGCGCCTTCGCGACCGCTGCCACCGCGACGATGAAGTCCGTGCTGTCCCAGGCGCAGACCAACGGCAGTTCCCTGACGGCGGCCAACACCGCGCTGTCCGCGCAGGCGGCCAAGCTGGACGCGCTCGCGGCAGCGGTCGGGGAGATCTCCGCCACCGGGATCACACAGGCGCAGTCCGACGCGCTGGCGGACAAGATCGTGGCCGACCTGGCGGCACGCCTCCAGGCGTAGCCGGGAGCAGCGGGTTACGGACAGGTCGCCCCGCTGACCGCTGCTGCTCCCTGCCCGGCGCTTGCTTGTCACCGGGTTGTTGCACAGCGTAGTCACGGTAACCTGGTCGAGCCCGCCCCGGCGTGCCGCCCCTGTCCGCTCCGGCGACCGGACAGGGGCGGTGCCGTGTCTGGGCATACTGATCGACATGAGCCAGGACGCGCGGATCGTAGCGGCCAAGGCCGCTGCCCTGCTGGGTGAGCGGATCGCACAGCTGCGCCAGCCCGGCTGGCAGCCGTTGGCGCACCAGGTCCCGCCCACCGGGGAGTGGCGCGGGTGGGCCATGATCGCAGGCCGCATGGCGGGCAAGACGGACGCCTGCGCGCACTTCATCGCGGAGCACGTCAAGGGGCCGCCGTGCCTTCCCGGCCCGGTCCCGCACTGGATAGGGATCATCGCGCCGACGCTGGGTGACGCGGCCACGTCCTGCTTCGCCGGGCCGTCCGGGCTGCGTGTGCACTCGCCGGGCGCCCGGATGGTGCAGCGCCCCGGCGGCCTCGCGGTGATCTGGCCCAACGGCAGTGAGGCCAAGCTGTTCGGCGCGCACACCCCCGAAGACGTGGAGCGACTACGTAGCGGCGGAAATCGCTGTATTTCGGGTGATACCCTTATCAAAACGGACAAGGGTGACGTTCCGATCCGAGAAGTTCAGGTCGGAGATCACGTCTGGACCCGCAGGGGGCTGCGCCGTGTCCTGCGATCCGGAATGACCCGCGCGAACGCGGAGACGCTGGTAATCCGTACTGAGGGGGGCCGACGTCTGGAGCTGACCCCGGATCACCGCGTATGGGTTGTAGGGCAAGGCTGGGTGGAAGCACAGAATGTAACGCCAGGCAGTACGATGGTGGCATGGAATCACCAATTGCAGGACTCCCCGCATGGTACGACTGGCGTTCGATCCGGTGGCGCCGGAATCGCAGGGGCTACTACCAGGATGACAACGGGAATCTTCTCCACCGGGAGCTGTGGAAGGCGTATGTCGGTCCCCTTGCCGACGACGCCATGCTGCACCACAAAGATCGAAACAAGGCGAACAATGATCTCGGTAATCTCAAGCCAGTCACCCGGGCAGAGCACTGCGAGGAGCACCCTGAGAAGCATGAACACCCTGATTGGCTCCGGATGCAGACCAGTGAGGGAAGCCGGGAGCGTGTCCGGAAACTCTGGGACAACCGGCAGCCGCACGATGTGGTCTGTGACTGGTGCGGAGTCGTCTTTCAGTCCATCGGCATGCGGGCAAAGTTCTGTGGTGGAACCTGCCGTGCGCGGCGACGCCGTGCTGAGCGTAGAGCCGAACTCGACCAGGACAGACACGTACGATCTGTCAGTTGAGCGTGATCATGAGTTCTTCGCCAGTGACCTAATTGTCCATAATTGTGCAGTTTGGTTGGAAGAATTGGCCGCCTGGAGATATCTGGACGCGGCATGGGCGCACATGCGCTTCGGTCTGCGCGTCGGCCCGCACCCGCGGTGGGTCGCCTCCACCACCCCGAAGCCGCGTCCTCTGATCAAGCGCCTGGTGACCGGGGACATGCGCGGCGTCGTCCTGACGAAGGCGTCCTACCTGGACAACCCGTACATCCCCGACGATGTCAAGGAGGCGCTGGAAGAGGAGTACGGCGGCACCCAGCTGGGACGCCAGGAGCTGTACGGCGAACTGGTCGAGCAGGACGAGAATGCCCTGTGGACCAGGCCCATGATCGACGCGGCGCGGCTCAAGGAGATCGACCGGTCCAAGCTGGCACGGGTCACGGTCGGCGTGGACCCGTCCGGCGGTGCAGGGGAGCAGGGCATCGTGGTGGGCGGCCGGATGCTGCTGCCGCGCAGCGAGACGGACAGGCGGCTGCTGGTGCACGGCTTCGTCCTGGCCGACCGCACGGTGAAGCTGTCGCCCTCGCAGTGGGGGCGCCGGGCGGTACAGGCCGCTGTGGACTTCGAGGCCAACGACATCGCGGTGGAGATCAACTACGGCGGGGACATGGCGGTCTCCACGATCCGCTCTGCGGCCGACGACATGGGCATCCCGATCCCGATCCGGAAGGTCCAGGCGACCCGCGGGAAGCGGGTGCGCGCGGAACCGGTGGCCGCGCTGACGGAGCAGGGCCGGTGGCACCACGTGGGGAACTTCCCGGAGCTGGAGATGCAGATGACGACCTGGTACCCGGAACTGGACTGGAGTCCGGACAGGCTGGACGGCTCCGTGTGGACGGCCTGGCACAACAAGGTCGTCCGGCTTCCGGCCGGTATCGCCGGGCAGGGCCTGGGCAGCGTCATGGGCCGCCAGATCGGTTAGTCGAACCGGTCGCGCTATATTGGCGGCCATGGTGGAACTGTGGGTGGCCCTGACGGCCCTGGCGCTGGCGCTCGTGTGGCACCGCGGGCACGGCATGAAGGTGCTCGTGGTGCTGGCCTTCGTCGTCGGTCTGCACTACGGCTCGGCAGGATGGGCCCACGGCGTGACGCACACTGTTTCCGCTACCTGGAGCGGCGTCAGCGCCGCCCTGTCGAAACTCTGACCTGGAGTCCGCTATGCGCACCGGTGAACCCGCCCTGGTCCTGGGCATCGTCTCTGCCGCACTGTCCCTGATCGTCGCCCTGAACGTCGGCCTGACCGCGGAGCAGGCCGGTCTCTGGGTCGCGCTCATCACCGCCGTGTTCGGCGCCGTCACCGCGCTGGCGGTGCGCCCGGTGAGCCCGGCCGTCTTCACCGCCGTGGTGGTCGCGGCCGGTGACCTGCTGATGGGGTACCACTTCCACGTCAGCCCCGGTGTGCTGTCCGCCGTCTCCGCGCTGCTGCTCTCCGTCATGACGCTGCTCACCCGTCACCAGGTCACCCCGCTCACGAAGGCCGATGTGGGGCAGGCCGCCTGATGTCACTGCTGTCCAGGACGATGGACCTCCTGCGCGGACGGCGCAGGCCGGAGCACGACGCCGACGGCTGGCCGGTGGACGACAACGCGTCGTTCCGGCGCACGGTACCCACCGTGGACCGGGCGGCCGACGGCCTGATCCGTGACGCTGTGTTCGGGTGGAGGCGGGAGCCGTGAGGGTGCTCGAACTGGTGCTCATGGCGCTGACCGTCTACCGGCTGGCGCGCCTGGTGGTCAAGGACACGCTGCCGCCGGTGCTGTGGCTGCGGGACCGTCTGGTCGGCGGCTGGCGTCCGCTCACGCAGGGTGAGTGGGAGCAGGTCCGCGCAGGGACCGCGGTGAACAACCGGGGAAAGAAGCCGCTGGACCAGGCTCCGGAAAAAGTCATCACGGTCAGGATGTTCGGTCCGCTCCAGGCTGTCGATGGTGTGGAAAACAGGTATCTGACCCGGGTGTCCTGGTCTCCGCACTGGCTGGCCGAACTGCTGTCGTGCCCCTGGTGCGTCGGCGGCTGGCTGACCGGGGCCGTGACCGCGGCCACGGACCTCGCCGTCGGGGTGCCGCTGCCCTGGCTGTCCGGCTTCGCGGTGTGGGCGGCCGGGTCGTGGCTGGCCTCGCGGAGCTGGGCGTGACCGGCCCTATCCCGCACGTCGCCGGGGACTGCCCGGCCTGCGGCCACCCCGTGCTCATCCTGGGTGAGGGCGGCTACGTCACGTGCTCGCTGATCGACTGCCCCGACCCGGAGGCGGTCACGAAACTGCTGGAACTGCCGGGTGCTGTGCTCATGAAGATGATCGAAGGAGAAGGCGGAGATGCGAAGGACGATCACGGTACTCACCCTCTGCGTGGCAGCGGCGGTGCTCACCGCCTGTTCTGGTGGAGGCGGCAGCGCCGGGCCGGGCACGGCCGCGCTGTACGCCTGCCGTGACGCGATGGCGCAGCAGTTCGAGCAGGACGCGATGACCGGCGCCACGGGGACCCGGCCGCCGCAGTGCGCCGGGGTGGCGGACCGTGAGCTGGCGCTGTTCGCAGGGCAGCTGATGTCCGGGGACTACGCCTTCGGCGCCGGAAAGGCGGTGCCGCTCCCGTGAACGACAGCGTGTACGTGCCGAACCCCGGGGACATCGGACTCACCCGGATCAGCGGCTACGCCGGTCTGGGCATCCGGGTCGGCCAGTGGCTGAACGGGGACGGCTTCGCCGACTATGAGCACGCCTTCACCTATGTGGGCAGCGGCCAGATCATCGAAGCGGAGCCCGGCGGGGCGCTGCTCTCCGACCTGACGCGCTACGCGGCGGACTCGGTGATCTGGCTCAAGTGCCCGGCGCAGTACCGGACCGCGGTCGCGTCCACTGCACGGACCTACCGCGGGGTGCCCTACTCGTTCCTGGACTACGACGCGCTGGCGACGCACCGGCTGCACATCCCGGTCCCGGGCCTGGAGGGCTACATCAAGTCCTCCGGCCACAGGATCTGCTCCCAGATGGCGGACGGGGCGGCCATGGCTGGTGGTTGGCACCTGTTCGATGACGACCGCTGGGAAGGGTACGTCACACCGGGTGACCTGCGCGTGCTGTACGTCGCGCAGGAGATGAGGGCGCGGGGGCTGGTCCAGGAATGAGTACGCCGAACGGCCAGGGGCCGGTGAAGCACACGTTCGACATGGAGAACCCGTTCCAGATGGAGACGCTGGTGGAATGGACCGTCGCTCCGATGCAGACGCCCGGAGGCCAGCGCCTGGCGGTCTGCTTCCGGGTGCCCAACGTCACGCTGACGCTGGTGCTGCCGAAGGCCGACGCGGAGAGCCTGCGGGACACGCTCAGCCAGGCCATCGCCAGGATGTCCGGCCTGATCGTCCCGCATGTGAATTGATCCAACCGGCAATACGAATTGACGCACCGTCCGGGTGCGGCTACGGTGGGCAGCGCTGCACCCGATGCGGCGTTCTGCGGTTCCTCCCAGGTTCGACTCCTGGCGCAGTCACCGGAAACGGTCGGACTGCGTTGGCGCACGGCAAGCGCCGACCGCAGGCAACTCGATCTCGGGTGCTCTACAACTTCATTCCCGATGCGAAGGTGATCGTTACTTCACCAAAACTGGCCGTGCGGGCCAACTACCCGTCCACCAGTCTCCGAAAAGACGATCTCCGCTGCTGATCTCGGGTTTCACACAACTGAATCTCCCTTCCCGATGCGAAGGCGAACGGGTACTTCTCTGTAAAAGAATCCCACCCGACTGCCGTTACTGATCTCGGGGAGCCACGCTTGCGCACCCGATGCGCAGAGGATCGTTACTTCCATTTGGAGGACGAGGTCCCAGGTTCGATTCCTGGTCACGCACCTGGTGCGTGGTAGCTCAGCGGCCAGAGCGCGTACGTTCCGATCTTCGTCCTTGATCTCGGGTGCACCAACGAAGCCTCCCCGCCCATCCCGCGAGGAGGCTTCACCCATGACCCGCTTCAACACCCCGCAGGCCCGGCCGCGCCAGGCGCAGCCGTTCGGCAACACAGGGCAGACCACCACCCATGAGGGCGGCGCGGCGTTCGCACGTGACGAGAAGACGGCCCTGGTGATGCTGGCCGTGGTCAACATGGTCGGCCAGGACACGTTCTACGAGGGTGCGCAGGGCCGGGACACCCGGTACCGCGACCTGGTCCGCTCGGTGGCCGCGGCCGACCTGGAGTGGATGACCGGCTTCGTCGGCTGGCTCCGCGGTGCGGCCAACATGCGCAGCGCCTCGCTGGTGGCCGCTGCGGAGACGGTCAGGGCGCGGACGGACGCCGGGCTGCCGGGCGGCCGGAAGGTCGTGGACGCCGCGCTCCAGCGGGCGGATGAGCCCGGGGAGATCCTGGGCTACTGGACGTCGAACTACGGGCGGAAGATCCCGGCCGCGCTCAAGCGCGGCGTGGGCGACGCCTGCATCCGGCTCTACACGGAGTACAGCCTGCTCAAGTACGACACGGCGGCGCACGGGTACCGCTTCGCCGACGTCCTGGAGCTGTGCCACGTCGGGGACGTCGCGGGCAGCGCGCAGCACCTGCGCGGGCCGTGGCAGGGCCACCTGTTCAAGTACGCCGTGGACCGGCGCCACGGCAACGAGAACGCCGTCACCCACCCGCTGCCGATGCTGCTGGCCAACGAGGCGCTGCGCCTGGCGGTCAAGACGCACCCGGAGAGCCTGCTGGACGCCGACCTGGTCAAGCGGGCGGGCATGACCTGGGAGGACGTGCTGCCGCTGGGTGGCGCGCTGGGCCTGGACAAGCGGAAGCTGTGGGAGGCCGTGGTCCCGTCCATGGGGTACATGGCGCTGCTGCGCAACCTGCGCAACTTCGATGAGGCGGGCATCTCGGACGGACTGGCCGCAGCGGTCGCCTTCCAGCTGGCCAATCCGGCGCAGGTCGCCAGGTCGCGCCAGTTCCCGTTCCGGTTCCTGTCGGCCTACCGCAACGCCCCCTCGCTGCGGTGGGGCCACGCGCTGGACCTGGCGCTGTCGGCGTCCACGGCCAACGTCCCGGCGCTGGACGGGTCGCTGGTCCTGGTGGACACCTCCGCGTCGATGACGAACCGCGTGTCGTCCAAGTCGGACATCCGGCACGTGGACATCGGCGCGCTGATCGGCGTCACGCTGGCCTCGCGCGGCGCGAGCAGTGAGCTGGTCGGCTACGCCAACGGGGTGTTCCGCCACCGGATGGCGCCCGGCGGCTCCGTGCTGCGAGAGACGGAGCGGTTCATCAGCCGTGTCGGTGAGGTGGGCCACGGCACCCAGACGGCGGATTCCGTCCGGACGGTCTTCAACGGGCACAAGCGGGTCGTGGTCGTCACCGACGGCCAGGCGTTCAGCAGCTGGAACGGGGACTCCCTGTCCACCGCAGTCCCGCCGCACGTCCCGCTGTTCAGCGTGGACACCACCGGTTACGACCGCACCGGCGTGGACGTGCGGGAGCCGGGCCGGTACGAGCTGGGCGGCTTCTCGGACCGGATGTTCACGATGATGGACCTGCTCAGCCGCGGCCTGGACGCCGGTTGGCCCTGGGAGCAGTAGCCTGACCCCGTCCACCGTCCTGGACAGCGCCCCGTCTGCGTCCCACCTCCGCAGGCGGGGCGTCCGGCTGCCCGGACGGACCTGCGCGGACGCTGCGGTACCGTGATCCCCGTCTGGGAGGTGCCGATGGCTCTGTTCGACTTCGCGCGCAGGAACCGTCCCGCGCTGCCTGTTCCGGTGCCGTCCACCGGCACCGTGGTGGCCGCGGCGTCGCCCGCGCGTGCCCCGCTCGCGCAGTACATGCGGCACGCCGACCAGTGGCAGAACCGGGCCTGGGGCTTCCACGACACCGTGGGCGAGTTCAACTACGGGGTGCGCTGGAAGGCGTCGATGATGTCCCGGGTCAGGCTGCGCGCGGCGCGGATCGAGCCCGGCAGCGACGAACCGGTGCTGGCCGACTCAGGCCCGGCCGTGGAGATCATGTCCAAGTTGGGCGGCGGCCCCGGCGGCCAGTCCCAGATCATGCGCCGCCTGTCGGTCCAGCTGTCGGTGCCCGGTGAGGGCTACCTGATCGGTGAGGAGGTCTTCGGCACCGAGCGCTGGCAGGTCCGGTCCATTGACGAGACGCGGGCCAGCAACGGCAAGTGGCAGGTGACGGACGAGAACGATGTGAACCTGGGCATGGTCTGGCGCGACCTGGCACCGGAGTCGGTCCCGGTCCGGATCTGGAAGCCGCATGACCGCTGGTACCACCTGGCGGACAGCCCGTCCCGGTCCGCCCTGGACACGCTGCGTGAGCTGGAGCTGGTGAACCGGGCCATCACAGCGGAGTACCTGTCGCGCCTGGCGTCGGCCGGTCTGCTGCTGCTGCCCGAAGAGGTCTCCTTTCCGGCGAAGGAGGAATACGCCGACAGCGCGGACCCCTTCGTGGAGGAATGGATCTCCATTGCCGCGGAGGGCATCAAGAACCCCGGTACGGCCAGCGCGGTGGTGCCGATCATCCTGCGCGTCCCGGCGGAGTACCTGGACAAGGTCAAGCACATCGACTTCACGCTGAAGATCGATGACAAGATCATCGAAAAGCGCGACAGCGTGATCAAGCGCCTGGCCAGTGAGCTGGACCTGCCCTCCGACGTGCTGCTGGGCCTGGGTGACATGAACCACTG